>Ga0209980_10000041_pt1 | contig 56364 bp, 46 predicted proteins | sample CR02metaG_FD_183611 | JGI IMG/M metagenome (GOLD analysis project Ga0209980, IMG submission 183611) | Deep subsurface microbial communities from Mariana Trench to uncover new lineages of life (NeLLi) - CR02 metaG (SPAdes) (version 2) | ecosystem: Environmental > Aquatic > Marine > Ocean trench...
GGCCAGTAGTCCAGCAGCAGGAACACGAGTGGAAGCGTGACGAGCATCGGCTTGCTCATGAGTGCCAGCGCCAGGAACGCCGCACTCAGCAGATAACGACCTACGCCGCCGGTCCGCGCGTAGCCCACATAGGCCCACATCGAGAGCAGCCCCAGCAACGTGCTCAAGAGCTCCTTGCGCTCGGAGATCCACGCCACGGCCTCGACGTGCAGGGGGTGCAAGGCGAAGAGCGCCGCGACGAACGTGCTGCGCCAGAGCCGGCCCGTCATGTGCGTGAGCAGTGCCAGTAAGAGCAGCGTATTCAGCACGTGCAGCAGCAGGTTGGTGAGGTGATGACCCGCGGCGTTCAAGCCGTACAGCTCGACGTCGAGCATGTGCGACAGCCAGGTGAGGGGATGCCAGTTGTGGAAGAAGCTGGTCGTAAAGGCCCAGGAGACGGACTCGCGCGTGAGGCCGGACCCCACGTGAGAGTTGTCGATCACGTAGCGGTCGTCGTCGTAGTAGACGAAGTCGTTGAGCCGGAGCTGCTCGTAGGCAATGAGCGTGGCCAGGACCAGGCCGACACAGATCAGGCGGCTCCGCCGGCTCTTGCGCTCCCGCTGCATCGACCTCGTATCTCCAGAATCCCGGCTCAGTACCCGCTGCGCGCGATCTTGCCATCGATGCGCGCACAAACTCAAGTGTCGCCCTGGGGCGTGCGCCTAGAGCTTCGCGATCACCTTCTCTCCGAGCTCGGAGAGACCCTTGCGCACGCTCTCCTTGTCGAAGCCGGGTGGTCCGATCACCAGACGCGACACGCCCAGGTCCTGGTAACGACGAACCGTGTCCAGGTCGGCCTGACCCCAGCCGGCACTCGCGCGCATACCCGTGGTGAGCTCGATCTCGTCCGGGTCGCGGCCGATCTTGCCGCACTCGTCTACCAGCGCGGCCTTGAGCCGAGCCAGCGTCTCGGGGTCGCTCTTGGCGGGGAAGAACCCATCCCCGCAGCGTGCGGCGCGGCGCGCGGCCCCCTCCACGTGACCTCCGACCACGACCGGCACCCCGGGCTGCTGCACCGGCTTGGGATGGGAGTGGACCGGCGGCCAGCGGAAGAACTGCCCTTCGAAGGCCTCGGGCTCACCCTTCCAAAGCGTACGAATGGCCCGCAGCGCCTCCTCGGTGCGCGCCGCGCGCTCCTTGAAGGGCACGCCCAGGACCTCGAACTCCTCCTCGAGCCAGCCGATACCCACGCCCAGGATGGCCCGTCCGCGGGAGAGCACGTCCAGCGTGGCCAGCTGCTTGGCGACGTAGACGGGGTGATGCTGGGGCAGGATCAAGATACCCGTGGCGAGCCGCAGCTTGGTGGTGACCGCGGCCGCGTAGGCCAGCGGCAGCAGTGGGTCCGGGATCGGCACCTGTTCCCCCCCGGGCAGCTTTCCCGATTCGCTGTACGGATACCGCGACTCGTAGCCCACCGGCACGACCACGTGCTCCACGGTCCAGATCGACTCGACCCCGGCCGCTTCGGCGCTCCGGGCCAGGTTCTCGAGGTGGTCGGGCAGCCCGAAGGGTCCCGCATTCGCATACATGATCCCGAACTTCACGGAGTCGCTCCTCCGCGCAGGACCTGGCCGGGGAGCGGCCCCTCGGGGTCGAGGCGATCGCTCCCCTCACTGCGAATCACGCTGCCGTTCACGATCACCGCGTGAATGCCGGTAGCCTCCGAGATGAGGCGGTCCGCACCTCCGGGCTGGTCGTGTACCCGGCGTAGCGGCGTGCAGCCCACGCGCTCCGGATCGAACACGACCACGTCTGCCGCCAGGCCCAGCTCGAGCCGGCCGCGGTCGTGGAGGCCGAAGACCTCTGCCGAGCGCGAGCTGAGCAGTCGTACCGCCTGCTCCAGGCTCAGCACGCCCTTCTCACGCACCCAGTGGCCCAGCAGATGCGTGGCGAAGCACGCGTCGCAGAGCTGGCTGGCGTGGGCGCCCGCGTCCGAGAGCCCGAGCATGATGGCGGGATGGCGGAGCAGCTCCGCCACCTCCTCCTCGTCCGTGTTCATTACCGCCATGCGGAAGCGGGCCTCGAGATCGCTCTCCAGCGAGAGGTCGAGCGCGAGATCCACGGGGTGGACGCCGCGCTTCCGCGCCAGCTCGCCCAGGTCTCGCTCGCTGAGCTCCGGCGCCCCCGGGACGCCGACGATTACGACGCTGGGCCAGCGTGTCCCGAAGCCCCGCGCCTCACGGAACTTTGCGCGGAACTCCGGATCGGCGTAGATCCGCTTCTTGCCGTCCTTGTCCGCGGCCGATACCGGCGCAAACAGCGACAGGCTCTCGAAGATGAAGGGCGCCTTGAACTGAAACTCGAACATGAGGGGACGGCACGAGACCTGGGGGATCACCTCGGTCCCTGCACGCTGCAGCTTGGCGCACTCCTCGAGCAGCCGACGATGACTGCCTGGCCCCAGCAGCCCCGCCAGCAGGGCGGTCCACGACACGGGCGCCTGGATCTTCGACTGAATTTCCGCGAGCTCCTTCAGGAAGAAGCCGGGACCGATCGTGGCCTGCATCACGCCGTGTCCCACCCGGCCCAGCCCGGCGGCAAGCGTGCCGATCTCGTCGATGGAGGCGGCGCGGCTCGGCACCGGGCGCCCCCGGTAGCCGACGTGCGTGGGCGACTGGGAGGTGGCAAAGCCGATCGCTCCCGCATCGAGCGCCTCGTGCACGATACGCGCCATCTGCTCGATCTCCTCGGGCCGGGCTGCGCGCTCCGTGGACTCCTCCCCCATCACATACATGCGCACGGGCGTATGGCCCACGAGCGCACCCACGTTGATGGCCGTGCCCCGGGCCGCGACGGCGTCCAGGTACTCCGGGAAGGTCTCGAAAGGCCAGTCCGCGCCCACGCCTGCCTGGAGCGCGTCGAGCGACATGCCCTCCACGTTCTCGAGCGTGAGCAGGATCAGCTCGCGCTGGCTCGGTCGGGTGGGCGCGATACCAAAGCCGCAGTTCCCCATCACGACCGAGGTCACCCCGTGCCAGGGAGAGATGGTCAGCATGCGATCCCAGAAGACCTGCGCGTCGTAATGCGTGTGGATGTCAACGAAGCCGGGAGCCACCACCTGCCCGTCTACATCGAGCGTCTCGGCCGCGTCGCCCCGCACCTCTCCCAGCGCGGCAATCCGGCCTGCGCGGATTCCCAGGTCTCCAGCCTGCGCCGGGCGGCCCGTACCATCCACGAGCATCCCACCTCGGATTACGAGATCGAAGTCTTGCGCCACGCGCAGCCCACCTTCGGCCGCAGCGGCCGATCCGCGCTAGATAAGACCCCGGAGCCCGAACCACGTCAAGCTCTTTGCTAACATCCGGTCCCCATGCGCTCGTCGGGCTATTGGATTTTCGGGCTCCTGGCCCTGCTGTTGCACCTGCCACCCGTGTACGCGGATGAAGCGCTCGACGAGGTGGTGAAATGCACGGAGCAGAACACTCCCGCCAAGACCAGCGTGCAGCGGGTCGAGTTCCGGGCCCGTGATCGGCTCGGTCAGGAGCAGGTCACGCGCGCCAAGATCTCGGGCAAGCGCTTCGAGGACGGCTTTCGGCGTTTGCTCCTGCGCTTCTACGAGCCCTCGGACGTGCGCGGTTCGGCCCTGCTCATCTTCGAGAAAGAAAACGGGAGTGAGATGTTCCTCTACTCGCCCGAGCTGCGTAAGACTCGGCGCATCAGCACTCGTAGCGCCGCCGGCAGCCTGTTCGGGACGGACTTCTCCTACGAGGACTTCGAGCGCTTCCAGGGCATCCAAGCCCACAGCCAGACCGAACGTCGGCCCGATGCCAGCCTGGGCGAGCGCCCGGTCTACGTGCTGGCCTCCACCCCCGCTCCGGAGGACGGGTCCCCCTACGAGAGCGTGATCTCGTTCATCGACAAGAAGACGTGCGTGGCGCTGAAGATCGAGTCCTACGAGCCGGGCGGCCGACTGCGCAAGGTGATCACCGCCGACCCCACGCAGCTCGAGCAGGAGGGCGGAATCTGGTTCGCGCGAGAAGTGCTCGTCAGGGACCTGCGCGACGAGACTCAGACCATCATGCTCATCGAGGAGATCGAGGTCGATCAGCCCCTGCCGGACCAGCGCTTCCGCCTCGCCGAGCTCGAGCGCCGCCGCTGAGCCGGCACCTCCCGCCCCTACTCCTCTACGTCCCGACGGTCCAGGGCCAGGCGGATGCGGCGGTGCTCGCTCTCGGTCAGGCGAAAGCGCGAGAAGGCCAGCGCCCCGATCAGGTAGCAGACGCAGGGAAAGAGCCCGAACAGCAGGCGGAGGGCGAGCTTCGTGGTCTCGTTCTGCACCGCGTTGGGCTCGAAGCCCGAGAGCTCGAGCATAAGTCCCGCCAGCATGAACCCCAGGCCGCTGGCAGCCTTGAAGGTGAAGCTCCAGGCGGCGAAGTACGCACCCTCCTTGCGCTGGCCCGTTCGCAGCTCGTCGTAATCGATTACATCCGCCTGCACGGACGGTCCCAGCATCTGACCACAGCCTCCGCCGATGCCGATCACCACCGCGAGCGCGCTCATCCAGGCCCCGTCCCCCGGCCCGAGTAGAGACAGACTTCCATAGCCGACGGCCGACACGACCATCGCGAAGAGCCACAGGTTCTTCTTGCCGAAGCGGCGCGACAGCGGAAGCCAGACGGGCACGAGCAGATAGGCCGGCACGAAGTAGAAGCCGAAGAAGTAGGGCAGCAGCCCCGGCGCCTCCAGCACGTACTCCACCACGAACGGCGCCAGCACCGCGAGCGAAGCCCCGCCGAGACTCGAGATCAGGAACACGAAGAGCAGGCGCCGTGCGTGCGGATTCGCCCAGACGTCGGCGGCAGCGGCGAAGGGGCTGGTTGCGCCCCGTCCCCAGTTCTCGGGCCGCTCGCGCAGTTGGCTGACGGCCGCGATGATGAGCGCAGCGGTTACCAGGCTGACGGGCGCGGCCAGGCGAAGGGCCGTGGCGCGCGGATCGGGAGCCTGGTTGAGCAGGGCGATGCCCAGCACCGCCGCCAGCGTCCCGATGCCGAAGAAGAGGTGCCGCACGCCGAAGATCCGGGTGCGATCGTGATGCTGGTTGCTGAGCTCCGCGCCCAGCGCCTGATGGGGAATGAAGAAGATCGTAGTCGCGGTGAAGAACCCGAACACGGCCACCGCGATCCAGAGCGTGAGACCGAAACCCTCGAGCTGCGCGGGCGGGCTCCACAGCATCAGGAAAAGCAAGGCGATCGGCAGGCTGGATAGCAACATCCAGGGACGGCGCCGCCCCCAGCGGGAACGGGTGCGATCACTCCAGTAACCGACGAGAGGATCCGAGATCGCGTCCCAGATCCGCGAGAGGCCGAAGATCAAGCCCATGCTCGCGGGCGCGATCAAGAGCACGTCGGTCGTGTACTTGAGGAAGAACAGCATCAGGATCAGCACCATGCAGCCCATACCGAGCGTGGGCAGGCCGTAGACGATGACAGTGGTCAGGGGCAGTCGCGCCGCGTCTGCGGGCTGCGGTCGAGCACCGGGCGCAGGCTGTGAGAGGGTCATGCGGCTCCTCGGAAACGCGCGGGACGGCGACCCATTCTCGCACGAGCCACAGGCGGCGTTGACCCCCCCAGTGGGTTCGAGGAAGATGGCCCGCATGCTGCTGCTGCACGAAGTCCACGAGCTGGTGGGCGCCCGCGAGGAGGAGTTCGAGGCGGCTTTTCGCGAGGGCTGGATGCCGATCCTGGCCCGCGGCCCCGACGCGCGCCTGCTCTACTACCTGAAGCACGTGCACGGTACGGGCGTTTCGTACAACGTCATCACCCTCACCCTGATCCGCGATGGAGCGGCCTGGGAGAGCCTGGCTCGACGGATCGACAGCGGGGACCTCGCGCAGTGGGCGGAGGGTGTTGACGCGCTACGTCATGACGTGACGGCCAAGTTTCTGCTGCCCTTGCCCTGGTCACCGTTGCAGAAGATCGACCTGGACGCCGTCCCCGTCGCCGCCCAGGAGCATGAGCTCTCGCTCTTCATGGAGGACACGGTCTGGCCCTACGAGGGCCGGCTCGCCGAGTACATTGAGCGCTCCGGCTCGCACTACGCCGCCTCCATGGCCGAGGCCGCCGCGAAGGGAGGCTCGTTGCTGCGGATCGAGGCCGCCTTTCGCACCGCTTTCGGTAGCCACCGCCGGCGTGAGCTGGTGCTATGGCAGAGGATCGTCGAGCCTCAGGGCCTGCTGGGCCTGATCCGCCACGAGGTGCCGGCGGAGTACAAGGCGCCCGGCAGCTGGATGCACGACGCGCTCGAGCTCCGCGACCGCTGGCAGAGCAAGCTGCTTCGCACCTCGAGCTGGTCGCCCTGGAAATAGCGGGGCCAGGTGCATCTCAGCTCCCAAGCTGGTCCTTCACCACAGAATTCCGGCAGCTCAGGACGAAACTTTCCAGCTCTCGTGACACTTGCGTGACCTTCATGTCCGATGCTCTGCTCGTACGCCACGGAGTCAGTAGGGTAGGCACCAGGGCGTCATGGTCTTGGGATCCGCATCTGAACAATCTCCTCTAGTCGGATCGGGTCGTTGAGGGTCTCCGAAGCTCTGGCCGGCTTGACGAGCCACTCGACACCCGATTCTCAGAAGCGCGATACGACGGATCAAGGCGCCTGCATGCTCGATCTAGGGCCGACTCCGTGGCGTTTTCTATATCGGGCCAGATCCCCCGCCTAGGACGTTCTCTGAGGGCGGGTCCCCTCTCTGGCGGGGCGGGAGAGCCTCTTTCACCTCGGTGACTCCCGCCATCATCTTGCTTTACTGTAGGGATTCTGACCTAATGCGAGTCTCGCGCGCCGGCCACGCATAGGGAGATCACAACTTGCCCCCCGCTGCTGGGCGCGCCCCCGGCTCCCGGAATCGTCCGGGCCGCCGCGCCGATGGCCGCCGTGGTCTTTCTCCGTTTCGCGTCGCCTGCCGACGCGTCACTTTCGTGTGCTGTCTTGGCACGGGGCTGTTGCTGTCTTCGACGACGAACGCCCAGACGACGGCGCAGCCGAAGTCCGAGACCCAGCGCATTCAGGAGCTCGAGAAGAAAATTCTTCAGGCGGCGCGCTACATCGAGGGTCTGCACCGGGAGCTGCAAAGGATCAAGCGTTCCGCCGGCATCGCGCCGCCGCCACCCGTCGCCACCCGACCCCCCGCGGGGCCGCAAGCGCCGTCGCAGGCGCCCACGCCTCCGCCCGGGCAGCAGCACGCCATGCGAGGCTCCGCTCCGGAATCCCCGAGGGAGCGCCAGCGACGACGGCAAGCCCAACAGCGGCTCGAGGAAGAGGAGCGCGTCTCGCAGGACCAGGAGGAGCCGGAGCCGGAGCTACAGGCCTCGTTCCTCAAGCAGGCGAACGCCGTTCTGATCGGCCAGGGCCGCTTCGAGATCGAGCCCAGCCTCTCGTTCCGGCACACGAACCGCAACACGCTGATCGTGCGCGGGATCGATCTGATCGAGAACATCTTCATCGGGACGAATGAGGTGGGCCGGCTCAAGCGCAATGTTCTGACTAACACCTATTCCCTACGCTACGGACTCACCAACCGCATTCAGCTCAACCTCTCGATCCCCATCCAGCGTTCCTGGCGGCAGAACACACTCAGCCCGTCGATCCAGCGGGAGGTCGGCGAGCCCACGGAGACGACCGACTCCGACGGGGGCCTGGGCGACATCGTCGGCGGCGTTTCCGTGCACCTGTTCCAGGAAGGCGAATGGCTGCCGGACGTGATCTGGACGACCAGCTTCAAGAGCGACACGGGCTCCTCTCCTTTCGACGTGGACTCAGGCACGCTCGCCACGGGAACGGGCTTCTGGGGCGCGCGCACCGGCTTCACGCTGGTGAAGGTCAGCGACCCGGCCGTGCTCTTCCTGAGCGGGGGCTATTTCTACCATCACAAGTCGGACGAAGTGCGCGGGTTCGACGAGGTCGACCCGCCGGACAGCATCGACGTGGGCTTCGGACTCTCGTACGCGCTCAATCCCTTCCTCTCCATCACCACCCGCTTCTCGAGCAGCTTCTCGGAGAAGACCGTGGTGAACGGCTTGGATATCGACGGCAGCGATCGCGTGACCGCCGCGCTGGGCCTGGGCGTCACCTACGCACTTTCACGCACCCGGTCGCTCGACGTGAGCACCGAGTTCGGGCTGACAGACGACTCGCCCGACTTCACGGTCCGGGTCAGCATGCCCATCAGCGTGTCCTTGCCGCCCTTCTGGCAGGACTGGAAGACATGGCGGCTGAGCCGGATTTTCCGCTTCTGAGAGGGCTCCCATGCTCACACCCAAAGCGTTCTCGAGCTGTCTCGCCGGCCTGCTGCTCCTGGCCCCAGCGGGAGCGGTCTGCGCCCAGGCGGAAGAACTTCTGAAGCCGGACGCCCCGGCGGCAGAGCTTCCGAAGCTGGACCCCGAGGCGGAGTCGAGACGCACCCGCGCGCAGCTGATCGTCGACGAGGCGGCCAAGCTCTTCGCCCAGGGTCGCTACGGCCAGGCCATCTCGGCGCTGGAGAGCGCCCTCGAGCTCACGCCGAAGTCGGCCGCGCTCTGGACCGCGCGCGGCTGGAGCCTCTTCTACGCGGGCAAGATGGAGCTGGCGCTGGAGAGCTTCGACCAGGCCATCGGGTACAACCCGACGCTGGTGCGGGCTCTCAACGGCAAGGGCATGACGCTCTTCAGCCTGGGGCGCTACCCGGAATCGGCCAAGCTCTACGACCGGGCCCTGCGCATCTCGCCCGAGCGCGAGCTGTTCTGGCGCTTGAAGGGCATCTCGCTGCAGCACGCGGGGCGCGGGGCCCGGGCGCTGGAGGCGTTCGAGCAGGCGCTAACGATAGACGCCGAGAGCAAGGAGCTATGGAAGCTCAAGGGCATCAGCCTCTTCTCCCTCGGCCACTATGGGAAGGCGCTGAAGGCTTTCGACCAGGCGCTGGAGCTCGATCCCACGCTGGAGGACGCCTGGATGAGCAAGGCCTCCTGCCTGGTGAAGCTGGGGCGGGAGGAGGAGGCGTTGCTGCTCTACGACACGGCGCTGCGCTTGAACCCGCTCTCGGCTCCGACGCTACACAACAAAGGCGTCACCCTCGAGCAGATGGGCAAGACGGCGGAGGCGCAGAGGCTCTACCGCAAGGTCGTGGCGCTGCACCCGGAGTACGTGCCCGCGCAGCAAGCCCTCGACCGGCTTCAGATGGGCTCCGAATGAGCCTCTGGGGCGCTCCGAGTTTTGGGACCGCGCGTTCCACTTTTGGGAAGCGAACTACCCTCGGCGCCTTGGGGGCCTGGTTTGTGAGAGTGCCCGCGAGTGCGTCTGCAATTCCGAAATTTCTTATTTATTTCAACTACTTAAGTCCACAGGTGGCGGCCAGGCAGCGCGCCACGGGGCCGCCGGTGGCGACCTCACCCGAGACACGCCCCCCCGCGCCAGCGCCGGCGCAGGGCGTGGTCCGACGCACAGGCGCAGCGCCGTTGAAGAATTTGCTTGACACAGCTTTACCGTCGGATCTACGCTCGGGGCGCATTTGGAAGGATTTTACTAGAGGAGGACTTCAGATGCGGATCCGAAGACCATGGCTTCGGCTGGCACGTGTCGCCCTAGGCACGTTTGCCGGTCTGGCCTTAGCGCTCACCGCCGCGCCCGTATGGGCAGGCCAGGTGAACCTAAGCGCTAAGACCACATTGACTACGATCACTACGACAGAAACAGGGTCCTTCGCGAACACCGCGTTAAACACCCTGACCGAGACACTGACTGGCACGTTCACAGAGACGGGATTGAATACGGTCACGCAGACGCTGATAGATACGGATACGGGGAGTCTTGCCAATACCTTCTTTTCGACTCTGACCAAGACCAACATCTCGCCTGGGAGCAGCCTGACGGTACTTCAGACGCTGACCGGCACCGACACCGGGACGATCGCGAACACGGCTATCATGACCCTACTTGATACGTCGGCGAACACGATCATCGCGACCGGTTTCGACACCATCCTGGATACCGCGACCTCGACCGAGACGGGCACGTTCGCCAACACGGTCCTCACGACCGTTACGGAGACGATGATCTTCAATTCGCAGCCCGCGGATGTCTCGATCGAGATCAGTCAGAACGGTATGAACCTGACCTCGCCGTTCAACAACTCGTTGAAGGCGCTCGCGATCGTCAACAAGGTTGGCGTGACCGGGACGAGGGGCATTTCGCAGGTACTCGCACAGTCGGGTAACTCCAACGTGTCGGTGGCCTCGAACGCGCTCATCGATGGTCCGATGCTCGTCAACTTCTCGCATGACCTGAAGAGCCAGGTAGCGCTGAAGGAGCTGGGCGTCCTGGCGCTGGTTCCGGGCTTCGCACTCCAGAACAGCAACGTGGTTGCGGTATCTCACATCGCCGGTCTTGCTCTGACGGCGGCTGAGACTACGGCGCAACTGACCGCGGTACTGACCGACAGCACGACCGTTGGGGGAGACTCCACGATTGACGAGTCGGGAGGCGACGATGTAGTCAGCGTGGCGGTGGCGGTGGACATCATTCAGAATGATGTCAACGAGTACTCGGCACACGGCAACGTGACGAGCGTGGCCAGCCTGGTCGAGAATCAGGTCCTGGTGAAGGCGACCAGCGGTATCTCGCAGGTCATCGCGCAAGCAGGAACAGCGAACACGGCCGGCGCACATAACGTGCTGCTGATTGACGGTACGTTCCGTGCGAACGGCTCCGCGTTCAACTTCAACCAGTAAGAGGATCTGAAGAGGAGCATCAGGTTGCACGGTCGCAGTCTCAGGCCAGAGCAGGCGGCCACAACTCGAAGGGGCCAGGGACCCGGAACCGCAACGAGGTTCCGGACATCCCTGGCCCCGTCTTTGTTTGTGCCTTTCGCAATCCTGCTCAGCGTGCTGGTTGCGGTGCCAAGCGCAGCCGCGGTCGAGCTCACCGCCCTCACGGGGAGCCTCAGCCCGGCGCCCGGGCTCCGAGGAAACTCGGTCTCCGGCGAGCGGATGCGCGTCCAGGTCAGGAGCCTGGACGAGATACGCTGGCAGAACGTGGTGCGCCAGAAGATCGATATAGGCTGCGGTGCGGCTTCCCTCGCCACGATTCTGACGTACTACTTCGATTTCCCGACGACCGAAGAGGAGATGTTCCAACCCCTGCTGACACAAGCGCTGAAGGGAACCGGGCCCGATGTGCGCAAGGTGGGGGTGAGCCTGAAGCATATCCGGGACGTGGCAGCCAAGGGAGGCCTGGCCGCTGCGGCTTTCCGGGTACATGCCAGGAACCTGCACAAGATCCGGATTCCATCGATCGCGCGCGTCACGATCAATGGTTACGACCATTTCGTCGTTTTCAAGCAAGCCCGGGGCGGGAGGGTCTACGTGGCCGACCCGGCCTTCGGCAACACCTCTTATCGGCTCAAGGCCTTCGAGAAGATCTGGTCCGGGGTGCTGATGGGCTTCATGCGGCGCACCGGGGACCGTCCCCTGGACCACCTGCTGCTGGTGGGCGAGAACGACGAGCGCGTGATCCACACGGATGAGATCTGGAGGCTGGCGGATGTGGACGACGTGGGGCGGCCAGCGGTCCTCAACCAGTTCACGGTATTCTCGAAGTTCCCGTTCATCCGGCCGCAGGTCGCGGGACTGCGGTCGGTGTTCCCGGTATTCCTGTTCACGCAAACTGAATTCTGAAGAGGTTTTTTAGAACGGATCGGATGAAGGAAGACGCAGCACGACGGTTGAGTCCAGGGGGGAGCTCAGCGGATGCGGAATCGAGGGACAGATGATGCTTTGCAGAGCGCTTGCAACAATGTGCATATTTGCAGCGGTTTCGGCGGCGGGTAACGCCGGGGCGGGGAGTGTTTTTTCGCCCGGGAACAGCCAGCTCTTCGCGGGGCTGATGCCGGGAGAGCTGCTCAGCGGCGAAGAGCTGGACACCTACTACGGCAGCGGGGTCTCGGTGAACATCAATCTCGCAGACGGAACCGCCTTCGAGCTAGAGGACCTCCAGTTCGGCAACAATGGCTCCACCATCAACAGTGCCGACACCATCACCCTCAGCAACACCTCGGAGTTCACGGACAACACAGGAATCTTTCAGAACATCCCGGTCTCCGGCGACCACAACCAGGTCATCGTAAACGTCAGTATCACGGTCAACCTGAACACCGTGACCATCGACGATTCGGCCGGGGCGACCATCACGGTGACTCAGACACTCGACTTCAACGGGGCCATCTCGGCCCTCGAGCCATGAGGTCGGGTGAAGTCTTAGGAGGTCAGAGCATGCAGCGGTACGCAACCCGAATCGGACTCATGGGGCTCGCTTTGCTGCTGGCGGCTTCACTGAGTACGGCCAGCCGGGCGGGCGACGCGGAGCTCTTCGCAGATCTCATCCCGGGAACAGCACTGAGCTACGACGAGCTGGGCGATATCTACGGGCGTGGGCTAGATACGCAAGGCGAGTTCTTGATAGAGCGGTTCAACGGTTTTAGTGCGGGGGAGTTCATCCGCGAGCGCCTGAGGGAGCTCTTCGAGCAGACGCGCGGGGCCATCGACTCCCGCAGCGCGAGCGGCATCGCCAACACGATCGCCCGTGCGCTCAATAACCAGGCTCGCGTCAAGGCCGCCGCGCAGGAAACCGCCAGCCGGGCGCTGTCCAACGCCCTCGCGATCCGACAACGCAACCTGGACGCCGTCCGGGATCGCATCGCGGCCATCCGCGGCAGGTAGCGCCGGCGCTCCGAGGTCTTTAGCATGCGCCCGGTGGCAGCCAGGCGCGGCCTCCTCTCACTCACGCTGGTCCTGTTCGCGGGGCTGCTGTACGCAGGCAGCGCGGGCAACGGCTTCGTGCTCGATGACGGGGCGCTGGTCCGCGACAACCCCCTGATTCGGAGCCTGGCCGGCATCCCCACCCTCTTCGCCTCGGACTACTGGGAGCCGGAGGCGAAGGTGGGCCTCTACCGGCCTCTGGTCACGACCTCCTATGCCCTGAACTACGCACTCGGGGCGCGCGCGCCCAGAGGCTATCACCTGGCGAACATCGGGCTCCACGCCCTGATGAGCCTGCTGGTCTGGGGCCTGTACCTCCGCCTCGGCAGCGGCGCCGCCATCGCGGCGACGGCTGCCTTCCTGTTCGCGGCCCACGCCGTCCACACCGAGGCGGTGGCCAACGTGACGGGCCGGGCGGAGCTGCTCGGCGGGATCTTCTTCCTGCTCTCGCTCCTGGCCTACCTGGAGGGCCCAGGCGGACGCGGCCGGCCCGGTCTCTATGCCCTGAGCCTCGGCGCCTACTTCCTGGCCCTGCTCTCGAAGGAGAGCGCCGTCACGCTGCTGGGCGTGATCCCGCTCTACGACCTCGTACACGCCCAAGGGAGGGCCCGGAGCGCCGCGGGGAGTGTCGGAGGGCTGCGGGCACGTTGGCCCCTCTACGGCGGCTACGTGCTCGTGACGGGGGCGTACCTGGGGCTACGCCTGCTGGCCCTCGCAGACCAGGCGCTGCCCTCCCCTTCCCCCATCGATAATCCCCTGGTGGCCCTGGATGGGCCGTGGCGGCTGCTCAACGCCCTGCAGGTGGCGCTGAGGTACGCGGGCCTGCTGCTGCTTCCCCTGCACCTCTCCTACGACTACTCCTACGACGCCATTCCCCTGGTGAGCTCGCTCGCGGACCCTCGCGGGTGGGGGATCCTCATGCTCTCGGCGGCATTGCTCGGGGGCGGGGTCTGGAGCTATCGAGCGTCACGTGAGCTCTTCTTCGCGCTCGCCTTCCTCGCCCTCACGTTCTCGGTGGTCTCGAACCTGGCGCTCCCGATCGGCACGATCATGGCGGAGCGCCTGCTCTACGTGCCCTCGGTGGGCTTCTGCCTGGCGCTGGCGCTGAGCGTACGCGCGGGCTGCAACAAGCTCGGCCTCAAGCCGAAGACGACGGCCACGCTGTTCGTCTCTGTGATGGCGCTCATCGTCGGGCTGCACGGCGCGCGCACACTCGCTCGCGCTGCCGACTGGAGCAGCAATCCGCGACTCTACCTGCACGATGTCGAGGTCGTGCCGCGCAGCGTCAAGGCGCTGGGCAACGCGGGCAAGATCCTCCAGGACCGAGGCCAGCACCGGGCGGCGATCGAGAGGTTCGAGCAGGCGATCGAGATCGAGCCGGGCTACCGCATCCCCTACATCAACTGGGCCTACTCCCTCTCCGCCCTGGGCCGCAGCGACGAAGCGCTCGCGCTACTCGAGGCGCAGCTTCAGCGGGACCCGCCGGATCCCTTCGCATACAACAACCTGGGCTTCCTGCTGCTGGAGCAAGGGATCGACCTCGTGCGCGGGGTGGCGCTGCTGGAGCAGGCCAACCGGCTGCGGCCCAACGACCCCGACATTCTGGACAGCCTCGCCTGGGGCTACTACAAGCTCGGACGCCACTCCGAGGCTCGGGGGCTGCTGCAGCGGTCGCTGGCGCTGAATGACTGGAGCGCGTCCAGCGCCGCCCGTCGCACGCACCTGGAGACGATCGAGCGGGCACTGCGCGCCCGCTAGCAGCATCCGCCCTAGCGCGCCAGCGCCTCCTCGATCGCCTTCAGATGGGCGCGTCGACTCGGCGCGGACTTGCTCGAGTGGTTGAGCGCCAACGACTCGCGCAGCTTCTCGCGGGCCTCCTCGTAGCGCCCGAGCTTGTAGTAGCCCCAGGCCAAACTGTCGAGGAAGTCCCAGTTCTTGGGCCGCTTCCGCACCGCCCGCTCCAGCAGCTTGACGCCCCGCCTCACCTCGATGTCTTGGTCCACCAGGATGAAGCCGAGGTTGTTGTAGACCTGGGGAGCGCCACCGCCATAGCGCATGGCGAGCTCGTACATCTCCATCGCCTCCAGGTCTTTGCCCATCTCCGTCAGGACGAAGGCCGCCGTGCGATACGACTGATAGTACTGGGGAGCGATCTCGATCGAACGGCGAAACATCTCGACGGCCTTCGCGTGCTCCTTCTTCTTGCCCCAGAGGATCGCAGCCGCGTTGTTGATGGCCTTCGAGCTGCCCGGTACGACCTCGATATCGTGCAGGTAGAGCTTCTCCGCGCTCTGCCAGTTGGGGTTGCGGACCAGCGTGCGTACGCTGTTGAAACCGACGACGAGCGTCATCACGGCCAGAAACACCGCGCCCGCGCGCCGCGGCGCGAGCGGGAGACGGCCGCAGATGTGTTGCAGCACGAGAACCAGGGCCAGGCAGAACCCGATGGACGGCACATAGGCCAGCCGCTCGCCCATGATCGTGCCGATGATGACCAGCAGATTCATGACCGGTGAGAAGGTGATGAAGTAGAAGCCGACCGCGAAAAAAAGCACGCGCGACGTGCGGTAGCTCCAGACAATGAAAACAACCAGCGCCACCGTCAGCCCCAGCACCCCCCATGCACGGGGATCGGCCAGCGAGTCGATCATCGGAATGGCGTTGTACGAGTAGTCGTAGGAGAGAGTCAGGGGAAAGAAGAGCAAGCCCAGGTAACGGAAGACCACCTGCAGCGCGTTCAGGGTGCGCCAGCCGAGATCGAGCGTGACCAGAGGATTGTCCATGTGAATCGGCGGGGGCAACGCCTTGGCGCTGCCCAGCACCGCCGTACGAATGGTGAGGTAGAAGAGGGTGACCACGACGTACCCAGCGTAGATCCGCCAGCGCTCGCGCAGCAGCTCCCAGGCCCGAGGCACGAAAGCCTGGGCCCGCAGGTCCGCGTAGACGAAGTCGTACGCAACGATCACGCCCACCAGCGTGGCGGCGCTCTCCTTCGTGAACAGCCCCAGCAGGTAGCAGCCCAGGCTCAGCGCGTAGAGTCCCCAAGAGGGGCCGGCACGCGCGCCCTGACTGCGCACGTACGCCAGCAGGGCGAGCAGCACCAGCAGGGCCGCCAGGATCTCCGCCCGGCCGACGACATTGGCCACCGCCTCGGTATGGATCGCGTGGGCCGCGAACAGGAAGCCCGCCGCACCCGCGATCAGCGCGTCGCCCGAGAGGCGCCGGTAGAGGGCCCAGACGAGGACGCTCACCAGCGCGTGGAGCCCGATGTTCACCAGGTGGTAGGCCGTCGGGTCGCGCTTCCCCACGGCGTGGTTGAGCGCGTAGGTGGTCATCACCAGGGGTCGGTACAGGCCGGACTTGAGCTTCGGGGCCCAGTAGTCGGACTCCCAGAGCAGCGGAATCCGGTTGAGCTTGCGGATCAGCGGATTTCGCTCGACCAGCGAGCGGTCATCCAGAACAAAGCCGTTGCCGAGACTGTTGGCGTAGAGGGCGGTCGCGAAGATGAAGAGGCAGACGGGTACCACGTACCTGTCGGCGCCCGGCTTGCGGAGCTTCTCGAGCCAGCGAGTCGTCATTCTTTCCGAACGCACTCCCCCGGCGAACGGGCCGAGCGGCGCAGGTTCAGCCTATTGGATATACCCGAGCGCCTCGAGCTTTGCCTTGGTCTCTTCGTCGAGCACCACTTCCTGATCCGGTGCGTCCGCGCCGTAGAGCGCCACGCGCGTGGCCTGGTTGGCCTGCACCCAGAGATCGAGATGCTCCTTCAATGGGTCGCCCAGGGACGAGTTGCCGTTGGAGAGGCTCTTCTTCTCGCCCGGGTCCGCCTTCAGGTCGAAGAGCATCGTCTTGTCCTGCGCGAAGCTATAGATCAGCTTGAGGCCCTGCTGGGTGCGGAGCGCCTTCTTCTCACCCACATAGGTGGCTTCGCTGAAGGCCTCCTCGACACCCGTAGCCGTCTTTCCCTCGAGCACGGGCACGAAGCTCACGCCCTGCATGCCCTGCGGGACGTCGTGATCGATTCCCGCCAGGCTGAAGAGCGTGGGCGCCACGTCGATCAGCCGAACCTGGGCGGCGGACCGGGCCGGCGCCAGACGTCCGGGCGCGTGGAAGATCAGCGGGACGTGGATCATCTCTTCGTACAGGGTGTAGCCGTGGCTCGCCGAGCCGTGGTCCAGGAACTCCTCCCCATGGTCCGCCGTGATGACCGTTATGACGTCGCGCTGCAGGCCCTGGGAGCCGATCCTCCTCAGCAGCTGCCCGACCTGATCGTCCATGTAGGCGATCTCGCCGTCGTAGAGCCCGATCAGATAGGCCAGGTCCTCGTCGCTGAGACCCGTGATCGGCCGCCCCTGTGTCTCGACCACCGAGGTCGTACGCTCGGGGGTGAGACCGCCTTTGTAGTCCGCGACGTAGTCCTGGCCGAACGGCGCTGGCGGGTTATAGGGCCAGTGGCAGTCGTTGTAGTGCACCAGCAGAAAGAAGGGCTCCTGCGGCTTCTGGTCCAGCCACTCGAAGACATACCTGTTCGTGTCCTCGGCCCGCCGCTTCGCACCCGACACGTTCTTCGAGTACTCCTTGTGCTCGTCGTTGTAGACCTCGAAGCCCTGCGAGAAGCCGAAGATCGAGTTGACGTACACGTTGGAGACGAAGCCCGCGGTTCTATAGCCGTTGCGTCGGAACACCTCGGCCAGGGTCAGCTGGCTGGAGCTCAGCACCTTCTGAACCGCAAACGGGAGCGTGCCGCCGGCCGAGCGCTGCCCCCGACCCCAGCGGATCCCGCCATCGAGACCGTGAACGGAGGGGTAGAGCCCCGTAAAGAGGCTCGCGACCGACGCCGCGGTCCAGGGTGCCTGGGCAATCGCGTTCTCGAGCACCACGCCCCGCTGCGCGAGCGCGTCGATGTGCGGGCTCGTGTTGCGGGCGTAGCCGTAGCTGCCCAGGTGGTCCACCCGCAGGGTATCGAGCACGAACAGCACCACGTTGGGCATGTCGGGCGTGGCCTCGCGCCGCGGCAGCTGGGCCTCGGCCAACTTGAGCCGGCTGAGGCGCTCCTCATAGAGGGGGTTCGAGGAATCGGTGGCCGCGACCGAGCGCTGGAGCAGGTTATAGGCTTCCTCGAATCTCTCGACCTGAATGTAGGCCCAGCCCAGGTTGTGCAGGGTGCTCGGATTCCCGGGTCGCGCCTTCACCGCATGCTCGAGCAAGCGGATCCCACGCGCACGCTCGCTCGCTCGGCTCACGAGCAGCAGCCCCAGGTTGTTGGTCGCGGTGAAGTGGTCGGGCACCCGTTCCAGTGCGGCCTCGTACTTGCGGATCGCTTCCTCCCGCCGGCCCAGGTGTTGAAGCGCGGTGCCCCAGTGGGCGAGCGATGCGGCCGGAGGGTTCGGGCCGATCTCAGCGGCTTGCTCGAAGACGGAGACCGCCTCGGCGTTGCGCTTGAGCTTGACCAGCGCGAGCCCCCACTGGCGGTACATCTCAGGCAGGGAGGAGTCCAGCTCCGCTGACCTCTCGAACTTGGGCAAGGCCTGAGCGAAGCGCCCCTGGCGCACCAGGGCGCTACCCCAGAGCGAGTACGCCTCGGCCGACTCCGGGTCCTGCTTCAGCACGTACTGAAAGTTCTGGATCGCCTTCGCGAAGCTGCCCTTCGCGGTGTAGATCGCGCCCAGGCGCAGGTAGATCGGGAGGTGATGCGGAGCGACGGCCCGAGCCTTCTCGAACTCGGCGAGAGCCTTATCGAGCTTCCCGTCCGCAAGGTAGCTGTTTCCCGCGTACGCGTATTGCTCCGCGAGCACCACCTTGCCGTCGCGACGGGCACAGCCCGCGCACAGCAGGGCTAACGAGACAGAAAGACAAACGACCTGTAGGACCGAACTCCGTCTCATGGCCTCTCGAGCGGCGGCATCGTCACCAACGTTTCTGGGTCGTTGCCAGGTTCACCCTCAGCAAAGGAAGCAAAGGGCGATTCTCAGCGAATCGCCCCCAGCGAGACGAGACAGGTTACCCTGGGCCGCGGCGCTGTGTCAACGCGCAGGAAAACCCCTGAGCGCGCAATTTGCTCGCCGCGGCGGGGTTCCGCGTCGAGCTGCCGGCTGCTGAGGGCGCTCCTTGAGTCCGATAAAGGGCGCGGGGTAAACTCCCGGTGCCCCGAAGACAGGGGCGGCTTTCCGTCCGCAGGACGGGGCCATACGGACTTGGAAACGCTGGAGAGTGTCATGTCGAGTGGGCAGGGAGTGAGCATTCAGGGTGCAGTAACAGCGAACCGAATCGACGAGCTGGAGCAGCTTCTGGGCGTACCCGCTTGTCGGGCGCTGGGCATCTACCGTGTGCCCGATGACTTCGTGCTCTCGGTCGTGATCCCGGTCTACAACGAGGTAGACACGGTGGAGCAGGTCATCGAGCACGTGCGTTCCATCCCACTCAACCTCGAGATCATCGTCGTCGACGATGGCAGCACCGACGGTACGGTGGAGATCCTCAAGGGTCTCGAGAACGACCCGGGGCTACGGATCTTCTTCAGCGAGGTCAACCAGGGTAAGGGAGCCGCGCTCAAGATCGGCTTCGAGAAGGCGACCGGCGCGGCCGTCATCGTGCAGGACGCGGATCTCGAATACGACCCCGGGGACTACCTGAAGCTGCTGCAGCCGATCGTGGACGGCCAGGCGGACGTCGTGTTCGGGAGCCGGTTCGCCGGCGAGCGGCACCGCGTGCTCTACTTCTGGCACTACCTGGGCAACAGGTTTCTCACGCTTCTCTCCAACGCCTTCACCAATCTCAACCTCACCGACATGGAGACGGGTTACAAGCTCTTCCGTCGCGAGGTGATCCAGCAGATCGCGCCCACACTCGAGGAGTCGCGCTTCGGCATCGAGCCCGAGCTCACGGCCAAGGTGGCCAGGCTACAAGGCGTACGCATCTTCGAGCTGCCCATCAGCTACTCGGGCCGCACCTACCAGGAGGGCAAGAAGATCACCTGGCGCGACGGGATGTCCGCCCTTCGCTGTATTTTCAAGTACGGCCTGCGCAAGTAAGTCGAGCGCGGCGTGACGCCCCGCGGGAGTGCCGGGTGGGTCTGCGTCGCCCTGCTCGCGGCGACGCTGGCGGCCTACTGGGAGGTCCCCCGGCTCGGCTTCGTGGATTTCGATGACTTCGACTACGTCGTCGAGAACCCGCAGGTGCAGGGCGGGCTTACGCTGGAGGGCGCGCGCTGGGCCTGGACCACAACCCACCTCGGCTACTGGGCACCGCTGCTCTGGCTCTCCTACATGCTGGACGTCGAGCTCTATGGTCCCGGGGCCGCCGGGCACCACCTCACCAACCTGCTGCTCCACGTCGCGAACGTGTTGCTGCTCTTTGCGCTCCTGTGGCGCTCGACCCGGAGCTTGTGGGCCAGCGCCTGCGTCGCGCTGGTCTTCGCGGTCCATCCCCTCAACGTCGAGTCCGTGGCCTGGGTGACGGAGCGCAAGAACGTGCTGAGCACGCTCTTCTGGCTACTCGCCACTGCGTACTACGTGTCCTACCGCGAACGCGGCTCGCGCAGCGCTTACGCCCTGTTGGCCAGCTGCATGCTCTTGGGACTGATGGTCAAGGCCACGCTCGTGACCCTGCCCATCGTGCTCCTGCTAATGGACGTCTGGCCACTGAAAGCCGCGCGCTCAGTGCGGGGGCTGCTACGGCTGGGCATCGAGAAGCTACCGCTCCTCCTGCTCTCTGCGGCCGCAAGCGGCTTCACCTACCTGGCACAGCGCGAAGCGGGGGCCATCAGTGGCTTCGTCCAACTCTCCCTGGGGCTGCGCGCCGAGAACGCCATCGTGTCCTATGTCCGCTACCTCGGGAAGTGGCTTTGGCCGAGCCACCTGGCCGTGCTCTATCCCTACCCCAGCTTGCTCGGTGTGGATATGTGGAGCGCCCTTCAGGTCGGCGCTGCGGGCACAGCCTTGGCCGCCATGACCGCGCTCGCGCTTCGTGAAGCGAGGCGCCGACCGTACCTCTTCGTGGGTTGGTGCTGGTACGGGGTCGTCCTGGTCCCGCTGATCGGCCTGGTTCAGGTGGGTGAGCAAGCGCTCGCCGACCGCCACATGTACCTGCCCATGATCGGGTTGCTGATCGTCGTCGCCTGGGGGGCCGCGGACCTCGTCGGGCGCTGGCGCTACGGGAAGCCGGTGGCCGCTGCCGCCACCGCGCTAGTGGTGATCGCGTGCATCGCCTGCACGCGTGCCCAGGTCAGCCACTGGCGGAACAGCCTGACCCTGTTCGAGCGCGCAGTCGCGGTAACGGACGACAACTGGGTCGCCCTCAATAACGTGGCCTGGTACCGAGCCACCTGTCCGGATGTCAGCGTGCGCGACGGTGCACGCGCGGTCGCGCTCGCGGAGCGTGCCTGTGAGATCACACGCTACCTCGATGGCGAGTACCTGGACACGCTGGCCGCGGCCTACGCGGAGGCCGGCCGCTTCGAGGAAGCGGTCAGCAGCTCGCGGCGCGCAATCGCTCTGGCCACGTCGGCCGGCCGGACGCGGCTCGCGGACGTATTTCGGAAACGCCTGGCCCACCACTCGGAGCGACGCCCCTATCGCTCCAGCCGCGGCTGTCCCTGAGCCGCTCGCACCGTCCTCAGTCGAGGTAGCCGAGCGCCCGCAACTGCTCGATGCGCTCCCTCTCGGCGGCGGCCGGAAGCCCGCGCCTCGGGCAGCTGCCCGCCACCCGCAGGGGCCGGCCGGCCTGGTAGAGCTCCCGTCGCTGCTCAAAGCGCACGATCCCCTCGCGCTGCCCCGCATCAGCGGCGATCTGCGCGGCCTGCGTGATGGTCGTCACGGCCTCCGGGAACCGGCCCGCCTCCGCGTAGGCCGCGGCCAGCGTATCGAGGAACTCGCTGTCGCCGTCTTGCATGATCCGGCTGGCGCGTTCGGCGAGCACCACAGCACGCTCTCCGTCCCGGATCGATGCGTCCGGGCAGGTGGCGAGCGTCCAGGCGACGTTGTTGAGAGCCATCCAGCTGTCCGCAGCCTGGGCCAGCGCGCGCTCGCGGTCCGTCAGAATGTCGGGCTGCATCGGTTCGATGGCGCGAGCCTTACGCCACGCAGCAGTATCGTGCGTGTCGATGTAGGTCGGAGAGTGAGCCTCGAGAAATCCGTCCACCAAGACCTCCTCCAGCACCCGCCCGTCCATATCGCGTCCGATGGGGAGACCCTTCAGCAGCAGGATCGTGGGGGCCAGGTCCAGCACGTTTCCCAGGACCGGCAGCGCCGACGCTGTACGCGGCAGCTCGCCGCTGGAGCGTCGTAGCTGCTTGCCCGCGGCGATCAGTACACCCGGCAGCGGGTCATCGTGCCCCCCCGAGTTGGCGGCCTCGGCCGGCAGGTCGGGCCGAAACACCTGAGCCCGGTTGGTCGCCTGCATGCCGTGGTCCGAGACGACAAAGACATTGGCGTCCCGAGCCAGGTGCGCCATGAGCTTGCCCAGAAAGAGATCGACACGCTCGTAGTAGCGCGGAATCACCCCCGAGAACTCTTGGATCTCCCGAGCCGAAGGTGGATGCTTGAACTGTTCGGGATGCAGATAGCGCCAGAACCGATGGCTCACCACATCGGTTCCGCCGAAGTAGAGCATCAGCAGATCAAACTCGTCCCCCGGAGCCAGCAGCTTGGTAGCGACGGAGAAATAGATCTGGTCCGCGCGCAGCGCCCAGAGGGAGTTTTCGACCAGCTCGCTCTCGAGGGGCGAGCGCGGGCTCGGGGCCTCGCCGAAGATCTCCGCCTGCGAGCGCGGCAGCTCGGCCACGACCTCGTCCACGATCTCCATCACCCGATGCTGCAGGCGGCTCGGATGTACCTGACCTGCCTGGCCCCGCACCAGGCCACCCTTCCATACACCGAGCGCCCGGCGCGCCGCAGCCACGGTGTCGACCTGGAGCTCGGTGTTGGTCTGGGCCACCATGGAGCCACGCACTTTCTCCGTCGGAAAAGTCAGCCACCAGCCGATCACATGCACCGTCCGGCCCGCGTCGGAGAAGATGTTCCAGAGCGCCTTCGTCCTGCGATCCCGGCTGTCGTAGAGCCGCAGGCTTCCTGCGGGCCCGGAGGGGGTGATCATGTGCAGAATGCCGTGCTTGCGGGGGACCTTCCCGGTGGCGACCGAGGTCCAGATGACGGGCGACAGCGTCGGGCTGAACGTCTCGAGCCGTCCATACACGCCGCTCTTCATCAGTCGGGCCAGCGCGGGCAGCCGACCCTGGTGAAGCAGCGGGAGCAACACGTCCCACTCCAGCCCGTCGACGCCAATCAGCAAGACGGGGAGGTCCAGCGAAGGTTCCGAGGTCTGCTCGCGCTGGGACGCGTCGCCGCAGGCGACCATGCCCAGCACAGCTAAAACCAGGAGCCACATCGTGCGCGCATTATGGCACACGCTATGCTACGCGCCGCATGACGGAGTTCTTCTTCCGACTCACGCCGGACTGGGTCTTGCGCGCGGTCGAACTCGGGGGCTTCGAACCCACGGGACACTGCACGATGCTCAATGCGCTGGAGAACCGTGTCTACGATCTGCGCCTGACCAACGACTCTCACGTGATCGTGAAGTTCTACCGGCCCGGTCGCTGGAGCCGCGAGGCCATCCTCGAGGAGCACGCCTTCCTGCAGGAGCTACGCGAAGCCGAGATCCCCGTCTGCGCCCCCCTGCCGTTCTCCGACGCTGATACCGTGCACAGCGTCGAAGGCATCTACTACGCCGTGTGGCCGCGCACGGGCGGTCGCCCCGCGGAGGAGCTGGGCGACGCCGAGATCGAGATCCTAGGACGTCTGCTGGCACGCATCCATAACGTCGGTGCGGTGTGCAAGGCGCAGCATCGAGCTGTACTCGAAGCGCGGTCCTACGCGCTCGAGCCGCTCACCCGCCTCGAGCAGCCCGGTTTTCTGCCCAAAGCCTACGCCCAGCGCTTTCGCCGGGCGGTTCTGGAGCTCGCCTCCATCTACGACGAGCTCAGCGCCAACATTCCCCTGCACCGCATTCACGGGGACTGTCACTCCGGAAACCTGCTGCGTGGTGACGAGGGCTGGTTCTTCCTCGACTTCGATGACTTCCTCACGGGTCCCGCCGTACAGGACGTGTGGATGCTGCTGCCCGGGCGCGATGCCGAGGCCGAGCGTCAGCGGGCTCAACTGATCGCTGCCTACCGGCAGTTCCGTGAGTTCGAGACGGCCTGGCTACGCCTGGTCGAGCCGCTGCGCGCGCTGCGCTTCATCCACTACGCCGCCTGGATCGCCCGCCGCTGGAAAGATCCCGCGTTCCCCGCGAGCTTCCCCCACTTCGGCACGGACGCCTACTGGGAGAATGAAACCCGCGACCTCGAGCTCCAACTCGAGCGCATCACGACAACTCCCCCCGGGGGGAGTTGATGCAGGAGCACCGACGCCACGCCACAGCCCCCTCTGCTATGCTGCGTATGCGGGGGCAACGAGCGTGATCAAGAGCGTCCAGAGCCGGGTTTGGGCCTTCGACATGGAATGGATCCCCGACCCGCTCGCGGGTCGGCTGCTCTACGACCTGCCCGAGGCGGTCTCCGAGCCCGCGGAGATCATGCAGGCCATGTGGCAGGCTGGCGGCGCGACATCCGAGAATCCGACGCCGTTTCTGAAGACGGTGCTTTGCCGCATCGTGTCGATCGCGGCGCTCGAGCGCCGCGTTCTCCCCAATGGGCAGGTCGCACTCAACCTGATGTCTCTGCCCCACAACATCGACGACCCGGAGGAGACCCGAGAGTCACAGGTGGTCGGAAAGTTTCTGGACGCGCTCGGGGAGCACCGCCCGCAGCTGGTGGGGTTCAACTCGATCCAGTCCGATCTAAAGATCCTCATCCAGCGCGGCGTGATCCTGGGCCTGCGCGCCGAGGATTTCTGCCGGCGTCCGGAGAAGCCCTGGGAGGGCATCGACTATTTCGCACGCGGAAGCGAGTGGAACGTCGATCTCAAGGACGTGCTCGGCGGCTGGGGCATGGTGGTGCCATCGCTGCACCAGCTCGCGGTGCAGTCGGGAATTCCAGGCAAGATGGACGTGGACGGGAACCAGGTCGCGCAGCTCTGGCTCGAGGGCGAGCTGCGGCGCATCGTCCAGTACAACGAGTTTGATGCGATCACGACATATCTGCTGTGGCTCCGGCTCGCCCACTTTGCCGGCCACTTCACCAATGACGGCTACGTCGCGGAGCAGCAGCGCGTACGGGACCTGCTCGAGCGTGAGCGCAAGCAGGCCACGAGGACTCACCTGGAGCTCTACCTGGAGGAGTGGGATCGCCTGCGCAAGGTGACCGCCTCCGAACGCGCCTGACCCAAGCCTAGACTTCTAATCCCACCGAGCGCATCAAAGCGAGCGCGTTGCTCTTTGTGATCACGCCATCACGCAGTCGATAGTCGAAGTACATCTTCCCGTTCGAGAGCTGGTCCTGGAAGTGCACGTTGCGAGCGCGCGGGGCGAGCTCGTTGGCAATCTCGGCCAAAGCCAGGTCGTGCGTGGTAATCAGCCCGACCGCGCCGCGTTCGACCAGGCCGCGCGCGACGGCCGCGGCCCCGATGCGCCGGTCGTGGGAGTTGGTGCCCTGCAGGATCTCATCGAAGAGAAACAGCACGGGGCGGGACTCGGAGCAAAGCTCCACCGCCCGGTGCAGCCCGCGGATCTCCGCGTAGAAACGTGAGGTTCCCTCCTGCAGCGAGTCCTGAACGCGCAACGAGGCGCCGATCGCCAGCGGCGAGAGCACGAGTCGCCGCGCACGTACGGGCGCACCCGCAAGCCCGAGTACGACGTTCACGCCGACCGTGCGCAGGAGTGTGCTCTTGCCGGACATGTTGGAGCCGCTCACGACCAGCAGGGACAGTTTCGGGTCGAGCCGCAGATCGTTGCGTACGCAGCGCGACTCGGGCAGCAACGGATGACCGATCTGCTCGCCCTCGAACCGCGGCCCCTCCTCGGTCAGCTCAGGGAAGGGATCGGCGGGACATTCGTAGGCATAGCTCGCCAGGTCGCACAGCGCCTCGAACTCACCCGCGACCTCGAGCCAGCGGGCGACCTCGCTGCCGCACTCGCGCCGCCAGGCCTCGATGGCAAAAGCGATCTGCGTACTCCAGAGCAGCAGCACCGAGATCGGCGCAAAGAGCTGATTGCGACGCGCATCCAGCAGGTCAACCAGCCGGCGCAGGCGTCCGATCTCCTCCGAAGGCACGCGATGACGCCCCTGAAGCGCTGCGCGCAGCTCCACCAGCCGCGGCGCCTCGAAACGTTCACGCTCGATCCCCTCGAGCAGCAGGGCGAAGATGCCGAGCTCGCGGGCGGGCTTCTCCACATCCGCCAGCACGCCCGAGACGCGGCTCCGGAGGCCCAGCCCAAACAGTCCCTGGAGGCAGAGCGCCCCCAGCAGCGGGCCCAGCCCCGCCCCGCCCCAGATCGCCGCCGCCAGAGCGGATGTGGTGAGCGCTACCAGAGCCGCCCCAACCCAGCGCAGGCCAGGGAAGGCCAGGCGGGGGGGGGCCGCACCCCAGGCGGCCAGCGCCTCCGGGTGCACTCCCGCCCGCACCTCCGGGCCCACGACGGCCTGGCGCTCGCGCAGGTCGAGGCCCGGGCGCAGCTCGGCGACGGCCACCTGACGCGCCCGCACCTCGGCGGGATCCGCGGGGGTGCAAAGCCAGCGCGCCAGCGTCTCCTCCCCGGCGCGAGTTTGAGCCCGGCTCAAGCGCTCGAACAGCGAGCCGCGCCCGAAGACGTCGAGGTGGAGCGCGTAGGGATGAGACGCATCCGCGAACTCCTCCCCGCCCCGTCCGCGCCCGGCGAAGCGGTCGTCCAGGCACGCCAGGCCATGCTCGTAGTACCCAACGGCGCGCTCCGCCCGCGTATGCGCGCGTCGCGCCCGCTCGTGCAGCAGGATGAGCGCCAGAAATACGCCCACGGGCAGCAGCAGCCAGGCGCGAGAGAGGCCCAGCTGCGCCAGCGCCCACCAGGCGAGCACGACGCCGGCGGCCAGGAGCAGGCGAGCGTGACTGATCGCGCGCGCCTGCGCCGCCCAGCGCGCGGCAGTAGCCCGTCGCGCCTCGAGCCGCGTGGCGTATTCGCGTCGGGGGTCTTCTCCGGCCACCGAGTTCACGGCGTCCGAGGGTAGGCGAGGCCTGGAGCGAGCGCCGCTGTCGGCTCGACACGGTCGCGGAGCTGCGGCATCCAACTCCAGAGGACCCGATCACGGGGAGCGGAAGGCCATGCCAGAGAAGCTGATCAAATCCGACGCCGAGTGGCGCGAGAAGCTGACGCCCGAGCAATACGAGGTCTGTCGCGGTGGCGGCACCGAGCCCGCATTCAGCGGGCGCTACTGGGACTGCAAGGACCGCGGAACGTACCGCTGCGCGTGCTGCGGCAACGAGCTCTTCAACGCCCGCACCAAGTTCGACTCCGGCACCGGCTGGCCAAGCTTCTCGGCTCCGCTCGATCCGGAGCGGCTCGAGACCGCGGACGACGCTAGCTACGGCGTGCGTAGGACCGAGGTCACGTGCAGCCGCTGCGACGCCCACCTGGGGCACGTCTTCGAGGACGGACCCGAGTCCACAGGCAAACGCTACTGCATCAACTCCGCCGCGCTCGAGCTCGAGCCGGAGGAGTGACGGAGCGCGCGTTCCGGCGCCAGCCTGGAATGCGCTGAGGCGGCCACAAGATGGCCACCCCCACTGCCTACCCGCTGCGTACGGGTGAACCCAGCGACGGTGAAGTTCTCACTCCGCTGACCCGAATAGACTCATGGTTCACGCTGTGACCGGGACCAGGCACGAGACCTCGATCCAGCGCGAGCGTCGTGGTCGAAGACTTGGCTGGCGCCCCAGCCCGAGCCCTATGCAAGAAGAAAAACCCCAAGCCGGATTCACCGAGTGGCTGCTCGAGGCCCTCTTCGGTGGCCCGCGCGCGATGACTGTCGAAGACACGCGGGTGGGTCTTAGCTTCGTGGTCCGCCGGCCGCTCTTCAGGAACCTGCACCACTACAGCCGCAAGTTTGCCATCGGCCAGATCGATGCTTGGGTCTGTAACCCCACCTGCACCGCCGAGAACTGTGGCTCCGAGGTGGTTCGACTGATCCCCGCCGCCGGGACCTTCGGCATCACCGAGCAGTGCCCGGGCTGCCTCCGCAAAATCCCGCTCGTGGAAGGCGAGCCCTCGGAGCACGCACGCGACGAGGTCCACATTCCGCTACCCAAGCTCAAGCGGGCCGTCTTCTCTGCGCTGCGCGAGCTGAAGAAGAAGGGGGTTCCCTTCCAGGGCAGGATCGATGTCGACCTGATGTCCGCCCTGGAGCAGCAGGCCCTGTGAGCTGAGTCAAGGGCACTCGCCACCCCGGTCCGCTACCTCATAGGACTTGGGGTGAGTTCCCATTCCAGGCGAAGAAGCAACAAGACCGGAGCGCACGCTTGCTCGCCGCGGTCTGTGCGGGGCCACGGCACAGCTTCTCGTTTGCCTCCTGGTCGCGGGAAGTTCCGCGTCCGCGCAGGCACAGCTGGCCAACTCAAGGGCGCATGCCCCAGAGGGACGCGTCCGCTTCCTGACCGTTCCGTCCGAGCGCGATCCACTGGAGATCACGCTGGATCAGGTGCGGCGCCAGCGCGCAGCCCTGGGGCTCGAGGCCGCGGACCTGGACGACTGGAGCGAGAGCGACCGCTACATCACGCACCACAACGGCGTCACCCATCTGGTGCTGCGTCAACGCTTCGGTGGCATCGAGGTCTTCAACGCCGACATGAGCGTAGCCATCACCCCGGAGGGCCGGATGCTCAGCCTGGGCCACCGCTTCATCAGCGGATTGGCCCGTTTGGTCAGTAGCTCTTCGCCATCGCTATCCGCACTCACAGCCGTCGCGCGGGCCGCGGAGCACCTCGGGCTCGGGCTCACGCAGCCCCCGAGCCTACTCGAGCCACAAGCCGGCCCCGCGCGCGAGGCGCGCGTCGCCGGGGCCGGGGTCTCGTTGGATGAGATTCCCGTGAAGCTCATGTACCTGCCCCGCGCGGGCGGTGAGGTGCGCCTCTGCTGGAACCTCGTGCTGCGCCCCCCGGGGGGCCAACACTGGTGGGACGTCTACGTCGATGCGCAGACGGGCGACGTACTGGCCCAGAACGACTGGGTGAACCACGACAGCTACCGCGTCTACCCCCTGCCCCTGCTGAGCCCGGCGGAGGGCCCGCGCACGCTCGAGGTCGACCCGGCCGACCTCCAGGCCTCACCGTTTGGCTGGCACGACCTCGACGGGCTACCCGGCGCCGACACAAACGACACCAGCGGCAACAACGTATCGGCCCAGGAGGACCGGGACGCCAACAACAGCGGTGGCTTCGCCCCCGACGGCGGCCCGCAGCGAACCTTCGACTTCGCTCTCGACCTGAGCCAGCACCCCGGCGAGTACGAGTCGGCCGCGATTACGAACCTCTTCTACTGGAATAACCTCCTGCACGACATCCACTACCGCTACGGCTTCGATGAGGCCAGCGGAAACTTCCAGCACAACAACTACGACCATGGCGGTTTGGCGGGGGACCCGGTGATCGCAGATGCGCAGGACGGCGCGGGCGCCAGCAACGCCACCTTCGCCACGCCCGCGGACGGCACGTCGCCGCGCATGCAGATGTTCCACTGGTTCCCCGAGATCGTCACCGTGAACTCCCCGGAGAGCAGCGCCGGCGAGTACGCTGCCGGGTCGGCCCAGTTCGGGCCGTTCCTGAACCCGACCGGGGTGACGCAGGAGGTGGTGCTGGCGCTGGATGCTGCCGATGCCAATGGACCCAGTGAGACCGACGCCTGCTCGACCCTGACGAACCCCAGCGAGCTCGCGGGGAAAATCGCCTTGATCGAGCGGGGGATCTGCTTCTTCGTGGTTAAGGTGCGGCACGCGCAGGACGCCGGCGCGATCGCGGCCATCGTGGTCAACAACGCCGGCGACGAGCGGGTGACCATGGGAGGGAGCGATCCAACCATCGCCATCCCCTCCGCATTCCTGGGCCAGTCCGACGGCGAGGGGATCGAGCAGGCGCTTCAGGGCGGCGCGAGCGTGCACGCCACCCTCGCCCGACCCGTGCGGGACGGCGACCTCGACATCGGCCTCATCATCCACGAGTACGGGCACGGCGTCTCCAGCCGGCTCACGGGCGGAGGGTCCAACCCCAACTGCCTGCTGCTCGTTCACAGCCGCGGCATGGCCGAGGGCTGGAGCGACTGGTGGGCACTGGCCATGACGGCCATGCTGGGCGAGCGCGGAGAGGATTCACGGGGACTCGCCACCTACCTCTTGGGTGGCGCCTCGGACCGGCAGGGAATCCGTCGCTTCCCTTACAGTACGGACCTGCGGATCAACCCCCTAACCCTCGGGGATTTCGCACTCTCGACCGAGGAGCACGACCTGGGCGAGATCTGGGCCCTGGCCCTGTGGGAGCTCTACTGGAAGCTGGTCGATGCCCACGGCTTCGACCCCGATCTCTACCAGGGGAGCGGCGGCAACAATCTGGCGCTACAGCTGGTGATGGACGCGCTCAAGCTCCAGCCTTGCAACCCCACCTTTCTCGAGGCGCGCGATGCGATCCTGGCGGCGGACCTGATCGGCTCCGCCGGCACGAACCGCTGCCCGATCTGGGCCGCCTTCGCCCGGCGCGGCATGGGCCTTAACGCGGACGACGGCGGCAGCGCCGGCAGCCCATTCGTGAGCCAGGACTTCGAGCTGCCACAGGAGTGCCGGGACTGCGGGGACGTGAACGCGGACGGAGGGGTCAACCTGCTGGATACGGTCATCCTGCGCCGCGCGCTGGCCGCTCGCAGCCCGGGACTGCTCGCGGCCGAGCGTTGCAACGTGGCCGGGGCGACGGACGCGACCGACGCCAATGCTGACGGCCTGCCCGACGACTGCGATGCCGGCGACGTGGAGGTCCTGCGGGCCCATCTGGCGGGGCTCCCGCCCGGGATCAATCCGGTCTGCAGCCCCGCAATAGAGCCTTTGTCTTAGGACCTCTTCCCTGCTGCCTCTCGCTTTTGCTCGTAGTAGTCCTCGAGGAGCGTCCGGCAGGCATCCAGCTCCCGCATCTCCCTTTCGGACCAGCGGTCGCGCGCACGCGTCTTGCACATGGAGAAGCGCTCCCATTCTTCCTCGGTCTGGCGCTGCAGGAAGACGTTGTTGGGATCGTCCGCGCGCGCCTCCTGCAAGGTCATCTTCTCCACGCACACCAAGGAGTCCCGGAGCAGGGCCAGGCACACCTCGACTCGGTCCTGCTCTTGCTGCGCGCAGGCCCAGCACAACGTGAGCAGTAGGGCCACGGTCCAAGCTCGCATGCTATCCCTCCTCAGCTGGGGAGAGGGCATTCTAGCGACAGATCGGCCGTGAAAGGGGGCCTGGCACTCCAGCCTCTCAGGGTCCCTGCCGATGGTGGAGCTTTAGGCCTGCCGGCCTGGCACGCACATGGCCCCAACCTTCGAAGAGACCCGACAGTACGAGCGCGTACGGCCGCGGATGACGGTCCGGATGGCGCTCCTCGACAAGCTCGTACAGGTTTGTCCCGTGCGAGACCTGGGGCTCGGCGGGATCTACGTGCTGGTGACGACACGACTCCGGCCCGGGCAGACCTGTACCATGGAGCTGCAGCTCAGCTCCAAATCCGATGGCCCGAAGATCGAGGCCAAGGGGCAGGTGCTGCGGGTCGAGCCTGGGCGCGGGGCCGCTCTCCAGTTCACCGACCTGAGCCTCGAGGCCTTCGACCGGCTGGACCGTATCGTCTTCGACGCCGCACCCAAGCCACCCCCGCCGGACATGCGCCGCCGCCACTCCTAGCCGCCGCGGCTGAGCCCGTATCACAACCTGCTCGCGCAAGACCTGCTTCCTACGCCCATCGGTTGCGGGCGTAGGGACTCCTCGTGTAGAAGGTGTAGCAGGGACGCGGACGCCATCGTCCGGAGGGAGCAAGCGGTATGAAGGCGCTGGTCTTCGACGTGAAGCTGGAGGACGTGATCCACCTGCTGCAGCACGCCAAGCAGGACCGCGCGGCCTACCTGGGGGAGCACTCCCTGATCCGCCTTGCCGAGGTGCCGGAGCCCCGCGTGCCCTTCCCCGACTGGGTGCTCATCCGGACCCGTCTGTGCGGGATCTGTGGTAGCGACTACAAACAGATTTTTCTCGACTTCGAGCAGGTCGACAGTCCACTTGCCACGCTGGCGACTTTCCCCCAGGTGATGGGGCACGAGGTCGTCGGGACGGTGCACGAGCTGGGCGCGGACGTGAGCGACCTGCGCGTCGGCCAACGGGTAGTGCTCAACCCCTGGCTCTCGTGCGCACCGCGCGGGATCGAGCCCGTGTGCGAGGCCTGTCAGGAGGGTCAGTTTTCGCTCTGCCGCAACTTCCGCAAGGGGCGGATCGCGGCCGGCCTCCACACCGGCACCTGCCGTGAGGCCCCCGGCGGTTTCGCACCCTATCTCCCCGCACACGAGTCCATGGCCATTCCCGTACCCGACGAGATCAGCGACGAGGAAGCCGTGCTCGCGGATCCCTTTTCGGTGAGCCTGCACTCGGTCCTGCGTCACCCGCCGCTTCCGGGCGACATCGTCGTCGTGTACGGCTGCGGCACGCTCGGCCTCTGCGCCGTCGAGATCCTGAACAAGCTCTTCGACGTGAGGCTCTATACCATCACGCGCTTCGATCACCAGGCCAAGCTGGCAAAGCAGCTCGGGGCGCTCGAGACGATCCCCTGGCGTCCCGTCGAGAACATCGTCGAGCGCATGCGCGAGATCACGGGCGCCGAGCTGCTCCCTCCGATGGAGAACACCGGCGGCATCCCCATGCTGCACGGGCCGAACGGAGTACGCGTCGTCTACAACACGGTCGGCTCGGCGGAGAGCCTCGAGGTCTCGGTGCGCATCGCGGGCCCCCGCTCCACCGTCGTCCTGTCGGGTGTGGACACACCTCGGCGGGTGGAGTGGTCCCCCCACTACTTCAAGGAGATCAGCGTCGTCGGATCGAACGCCTTCGGCTTCGAGGAGTGGAACGGCGTGCACCAGCACGCCATGCGACACTATTTCGATTTGATCCGCGACAAGAAGATCGATGCGACCCTCATCATCACGCACCGCTTCCGCCTCGAGGAGTACAAGCTGGCCTTCGAGCACACCCAGGACCAGGACAGAAGCGGCGCGGTAAAGGTACTCTTCGATCTCAGCTAGGGGGACGGCCATGTCAGACGACCTCTTTGGTACACCCGAGCACGAGATGTTCCGCTCCAGCGTACGCAAGTTCGTGGAGGAAGAGCTCGCGCCGCGCGCGCGCGAGTTCGACGAGATGGGTCGGATCGACAAGGCGTGCTTTCTGAGGATGGGTGAGCTCGGCATGCTTGGCATCCGTTTCGACCCGAAGTGGGGCGGCGCCGGCCTGGACTGGTCCTATACAGCGGTCATGTTCCAGGAGCTCGGCCGCTGCGACAACGCAGGCGTAGCGATGGGAATCAGCGTTCAGACCGATATGGCTACGCCCTCGCTGCACCAGTTCGGGTCGGACGAGCTGCGGCGGCGCTTCCTCGTGCCCGCCATCAAAGGAGAGATGGTGGGCGCGATCGCCGTCACCGAGCCGGAGGCCGGGTCTGATGTGGCCTCGATCAAGACCCAGGCCGTGCGCGATGGTGATGACTGGGTGATCAACGGCAACAAGATGTACATCACCAACGCCGCTACGGCCGACTGGCTCTGCCTGCTGGCTGTCACGGAAGCGGAGGCCGGCTACAAGGGCTTCTCGCAAATCATCGTGCCCACCGACACGCCGGGCTTCAGCTATCAGCTCCTCGACAAGATTGGCAACTGGGGCTCGGATACGGGCCAGCTCTTCTTCGACAACGTGCGCGTACCAGTGAGCCATACGATCGGGGAGATCGGCCATGGCTTCCAGCAGCAGATGAGGCAGTTCCAGGACGAACGGCTGGTTGCTTGCGTGAGCTCCTGCGCCGGTGCGCGCCGCCTGTGGACGCATACAAAGGATTACTGCGCAGAACGCATCATCTTCGGCAAGCCGCTGGGGAAAATGCAGGTGACCCAGTTCAAGTTCGTGGAGATGCTCACCGAGATCACCGCCGCCCGCGAGCTCATCCACGCGTGTATCCGCAAGCGCTTGCGGGGCGAGGATGCGACCCAGGAAATCTCAATGGCGAAGCTCTTCACGGGACGCATGGCACGCTCCGTGGCCGATCAGTGCATCCAGCTCTACGGCGGCTCGGGTTACATGAAGGACAACGTCGCGGGGCGCGCTTTCGTAGATACACGTCTCATGAGCATCGGCGCCGGCGCGGACGAGGTGATGATCCACTATCTGGCCAAGCTGCTGGGGCTGTGAGCGGCGGCACCACCACGGACGTCCTCCGGAGCAAGCTCGACACGCGCTCCGAGGCCTACGACACCAACCGTGCCGCTTTTCTGGAGCAGATCGACTGCCTGAGCGAACAGCTCGAGCTGGCGCGCGCGGGCGGGGGCGAGAAGTACGTCCAGCGTCACCTCGCACGCGGGAAGCTCATGGCCCGAGAGCGCATCGAGCTGCTCCTGGACCGCGATTCTCCCTTCCTCGAGCTGGCGCCGCTCGCAGCCTGGGGCACGGAGTTCGGGCTGGGCGGAGGCAGCGTGGCGGGCATCGGGGTCGTCTCGGGCGTCGAGTGTGCCATCACCGCCAATGAGCCCACGCTCAAGGGGGGCACGATCAACCCCATCGGCTTGCGCAAGAGCGCGCGTACGATGGAGATCTGCGCGCAGAACCGGCTGCCCTTGATCCAGCTTACGGAGTCCGGAGGCGCCGACCTGCCGCACCAGGCCCAGATCTTCGTGCCAGGAGGTCGGGGCTTTCGCGAAATCACACGGCGCTCAGCCGAGCGCATTCCGACCATCTGTCTCGTCTTCGGCTCCTCCACCGCGGGCGGGGCGTACGTGCCGGGCATGTCGGACTATGTGGTGATGGTGAAGGGCGGAGCCAAGGTCTTCCTCGGCGGCCCGCCGCTGGTGAAGATGGCCACCAACGAGGAGAGCAACGAGGAGGAACTGGGCGGGGCCGAGATGCACAGCCGCGTCTCGGGCGTGTCGGACTACCTGGCGATGGACGAGCGCGACGCGATCCGCATCGGGCGCGAGATCGTGGCGCATCTCAACTGGCAGAAGCTCGGCTGCTCCAAGCGGGTCGCCGTCGAGGACCCCCTCTACGACCCCGATGAGATCCTCGGCATCGCCTCGATGGACGTGCGTCAGCCCTTCGACGTGAAGGAGATCATTGCGCGCATCGTTGACGGGTCGCGCTTTCATGAATTCAAGTCCACCTATGGCACGACGCTGGTCACGGGCTATGCACACATCCACGGCTACCCCGTGGGTATTCTGGCCAATAACGGCATCCTCTTTTCCGAGTCCTCGGAGAAGGGCGCGCAGTTCATCCAGCTCTGCAATCAAACCGACACTCCAATCGTGTACCTGCAGAACATCACCGGCTTCATGGTCGGCCGGCGCTACGAGGAGCGCGGGATCATCAAGGACGGCGCCAAGCTGATCAACGCCGTCTCCAACAGCACCGTGCCTCAGCTCACGATCATGATCGGAGCGTCGTACGGAGCGGGTAACTACGGCATGGCGGGCCGCGCCTACGATCCGCGCTTCCTCTTCACCTGGCCCAACCATCGCATCGCCGTGATGGGGCCCGAGCAGCTGGCCGGCGTGCTCTCGATCGTGCGCCGCACCGCGGCCGAGCGGGCCGGTCGGCCGTTCGACGAGGAAGAGGACCAGCGGCTGGTACGTAGGGTGGAGGAGCAGATCACGAACGAGTCCTACGCCTTCTTCGCCTCGGGCCAGCTCTGGGACGACGGCGTGATCGATCCCCGCGATACGCGCACCGTGCTGGGGATCTGCCTGTCGGCGTTGCACTCGAACACCATTCAGGGAACGACGCAGTACGGCGTTTTCCGCATGTGATAAAGGGGACACCGGCGTTGCAAAAGATCCTGGTCGCCAACCGTGGCGAGATCGCACGCCGCGTACTGCGGACCGTGCGCGAAATGGGGTTGGCGAGCGTAGCCGTGTACTCCGACGCCGACGCGGGCGCGCCCCACGTGGGCGAGGCCGACGAGGCCGTGCGCATCGGCCCCGCGCCGAGCCTCGAGTCCTACCTGGCCATCGAGCGCATCCTTGACGCCGCGCGCGCCGTCGGTGCCGACGCCGTGCACCCCGGCTATGGCTTCCTGTCCGAGAACGCGGAGTTCGCCGAGCGCTGTGCGGGGGCGGGCCTCACCTTCATCGGTCCCCCGGCCGAGGTCATCCGGCGCATGGGGAGCAAGATCGAGGCGAAGCGAGCACTGGCGGCGGCCTCGCTGCCGGTGATTCCCGGCATCTCGGGGGAAGGACTGAACGATGCCCAGATCGCCAAAGAGGCGCGCCACCTGGGATTCCCGCTGCTGGTCAAGGCCTCCGCGGGCGGGGGCGGCCGAGGCATACGCATCGTGCACGAGCAGGCGGGCCTGCCGGAAGCGCTGGCCGCCGCGCGGCGCGAGGCAGCCAGCGCCTTCGGCGACGACACCCTGCTGGTCGAGCGCTACCTCGAGGCGCCGCGTCACATCGAGGTGCAGATCCTGGGGGACGCACACGGAGGGGTGATCCACTGCTTCGAGCGGGAATGCTCTATCCAGCGTCGTTACCAGAAGGTGATCGAAGAGGCGCCCTCCCCTGCCGTCGATGCCGCGCTGAGGGAGAGGCTGGGTGCGGCCGCGGTCGCCGCAGGCGAGGCGCTGGGGTACGTGGGCGCGGGGACGGTGGAGTTCCTGCTGGAGGCGAGCGGCGAGTTCTACTTCCTCGAGGTGAACACGCGCCTGCAGGTCGAGCACCCGGTGACCGAGGCCATTACGGGTCTGGATCTCGTACGGCTACAGATCGAGCTCGCCCAGGGTAGGCCCCTACCGCTGGCACAGGAGCAGCTCACAATCACGGGACACGCGATTGAGGCCCGCCTCTACGCCGAGGACCCCGTTGATCTTCTGCCCACCACGGGCACGATCGAGCTCTGGGAGCCCCAACCCCTGCCCGGTCTGCGCTATGACAGTGGCGTGGCCACCGGCAGCGAGGTCGGCATCCACTACGACTCCCTGCTCGCCAAAATCATCGCGCACGGGTCCACCCGCGAGCACGCGCGCGCGCGCCTGCTGCGGGCGCTACAGCAGCTGGGCGTGGGCGGCGTCACCACCAACCGCGAGTTCCTGCTCGCGGCGCTCAGCCATCCCGCCTTTGCGGCCGGCGAGCTCGACACCCACTTCGTCCAGAAGCACCTGCCTCCCGAGGCGCGACGTATGCCGCGCGACCAGGATCGCGAGCGCATCCATGCCATCGCAGCGACGCTCCACGAGCACGAGTGTCGTCGTCGCGCGGGGGGCCCGCTTCCCGCCAGCATCCCCTCGGGCTGGCGCAACAATCGCTGGCGAGCGCAGGACGTGTCCTACCTGAGCGAGGGGGAGCCGCTCGAGGTGCGCTACATCGCTCAGAGCGCGGGTGAGTTCGCGCTCGAGGCGCCAGGAGCCGCCTGCCAGGCCCGGATCCTGAGCGCGGACAACGAGGCTATCGAGCTCGAGCTCGACGGCGTGCGCCGCCGCTACCGGGTCGTGCGCAGCGACGCTCGCGTGTTCGTACACAGCCCGCTCGGCAGCAGCGAGCTCGAGTGCGTACCCCGCTTCCCGCCTGCGCGCCGCTCGGAGATCGCGGGCAGCTGCTCGGCGCCCATGCCGGGTGTGATCCGCGAGGTGCGCGTGCAGGTGGGTGAGCGCGTCGAGGCCGGAACCGTGCTGCTGGTGCTCGAAGCCATGAAGATGGAGCATCAGATCATCGCGCCCGACGCCGGCATCGTGAAGGAGCTGCGCGTCGAGGTGGGACAGATGGTGGAACCCGACGACGTGCTGATCGTCATCGAGGCGGAGGCCTAGCCCATGGGAGAGAACGTCACCACCTACGCTATCCGGGGCCGGGCCGCCTGGATCACGCTCAACGCCCCCGAGAGCCGCAACGCGCTCTCGGCGCAGATGGTGCAGGAGCTCGGCGGGCACCTGCGCGTCGCCTCCAACGATCCCGCGGTGCGCGTGATCGTGCTCACCGGCAACGGTCCCGCCTTCTGCGCGGGCGCGGACCTCAAAGGTGGCGCGAACGCGGCCGGCTCGAGCGAGGGCGCGCAGAACCCCTACATCGACGTCATCCGGCTGATCTGGGACGGGCCGAAGCCCGTGATCGCCGCGATCAACGGCCACGCCTTTGGGGGCGGGATCGGGCTCGTGGCCGCGGCCGACATCGCGATCGCCGCGGAGGGTGCACGCTTCGCCTTCAGCGAGGTGCGCGTGGGCGTGATCCCCGCCATGATCTCGGTGGTGGTGCTGCCCAAGCTCGGCTTGCAGCAGACCACGCGCCTGTTTCTCACGGGGGCACGCTTCGGTGCGGCCGACGCCCTGCGCTACCAGCTCGTACATCGAGTGGTGCCGGCAGATGAGCTGGGCGCGGCGGTGCAGGAGGAAATCGACCAGCTGCTGCTCGGCGGTCCGATCGCCGTGGGCGAGGCCAAGCAGCTGATCCGCAACGTGAGTCGACTCCCACTCGACGAGGCCTTTCGCTACGCCGAAGACAAGGTGGCAGCGCTGTTCGCGTCGCCCGAGGCGGCCGAGGGCATGGCGGCCTTCCTCGAGAAGCGCCGCCCCAAGTGGACCGAGTGAGTGATGAGCAACGTCCTGCGCATCGCCAACTGCAGCGGCTTCTACGGGGATCGCCTGAGCGCAGCCCGGGAGATGGTGGAGGGCGGACCCATCGATGTCCTGACCGGGGACTACCTGGCCGAGCTGACGCTCATGATCCTGCTCAAGGACCGCATGAAGGACCCGCGCCTCGGCTTCGCCCGCACCTTCCTGCCACAGCTGGAGCAGGTCGCGACGACCTGCAAGCAGCGCGGGATCCGGATCGTGGTCAACGCCGGCGGCCTGAACCCAGCGGGCCTGGCCCAGGCGGCGCAGGAGATCTACCAGAAGCTGGGCCTCAAGGCCGTCGTGGCCCGGATCGAGGGCGACGATCTGCTGCCACAGCTCGAGGAGCTACAGGCGAACGGCGTCCCCCTCACCCATCTCGATAAAGGCATCCCGCTCAGCGCCCTCAACGCACCGGTGCTGAGCGCCAACGCGTATCTCGGAGCCTGGGGCATCGTGAACGCGCTCGAGCGCGGCGCGGACCTCGTGATCTGCCCACGCGTAACCGACGCCGCTCTGGCGCTGGGTCCCGCAGCCTGGAAGTTCGGTTGGGCACGTGACGACTGGGACCGCCTGGCCGCCGGGGTGGTGGCGGGCCACATCATCGAATGCGGCGCGCAGTGCACCGGCGGCAACTACGCCTTCTTCCGCGAGCTGCCCGATCTGTGCGACCCGGGCTTCCCCATCGCCGAGATCTCTTCCGACGGGAGCTTCGTCATCACCAAGCACCCCGGCACGGGAGGTCTGGTCTCGGTGGGGACGGTCACGGCACAGCTGCTGTACGAGATCGCGGGACCGGCGTATCTGAACCCCGACGTAACGGCGCGCTTCGACAGCATTCGCCTCGCACAGGAGGCACCCGATCGCGTGCGCGTGAGCGGAATCAAGGGCACGCCACCCCCGGAGACGACCAAGGTCTGCATCAACTACTTCGGGGGCTACCGCAATAGCATGACCTTCGTGCTCACGGGGCTCGACATCGAAGAGAAGGCAAAGCGGGCGGAGGAGACCTTCCTGCGCCTGTTGGGCGGGCGCGAGCAGTTCGCCGAGGTCCAGGTGTCGCTCGAGCGCGCCGACCAGCCCGACCCCGCGCGCAACGAAGAGGCTTTCGCGCACCTCACCATTGCCGTGAAGGATCCCGATCCCGCCAAGGTGGGGCGCGCCTTCTCGGGCAAGGCCGTGGAGATGGCGCTGACCAGCTACCCGGGCTTCTTCATGACCAGCCCCCCGAGCCGTGAGTCCCAGTTCGGCGTGTATTGGCCCGCACTCGTTCCCGCCAGCGTGATCGACGAGCGCGTCGTGATCGGTGACGAGGTAATTCCCATTCCACCCGCGCCGCTGGGAGCGGCGAGCGCAACTCCCGCCGCTCCCTCGGCGCTTCCGGGCAAGCCGCCGGACGGACCGACGGAGGCACGGCCGCTGGGCGTGCTCTGCGGCGCGCGCTCGGGCGACAAGGGAGGCAACGCCAACCTGGGCGTGTGGGTGCGCACGCCGGACGCCTATCACTGGCTGGCCGAGTTCCTCAGCGTGGAGCGGCTGCAGAGCCTCTTGCCCGAGACGCGCGCGCTCGAGGTGGAGCGCTTCGAGCTGCCGAACCTGCTGGCCCTGAACTTCGTGGTCAAGGGCCTCTTGGGGGACGGCGTCGCCGCCTCGCTGCGCCCGGACCCGCAGGCGAAGAGCCTGGGCGAGTACCTGCGCGCCAAGCGGGTCCCGATCCCCACCGCCTTGCTTCGGACGCAGCTATGAAGATCGTGCGGCGCAGGCTCTTCATGCAGCTCGCGCTCTGGCTCCTCCCGCCGCTGTACAAGGCCTACATGGCACTCGTCTACTGGACGAGCCGCGTGGACCAGACGGGTATGGAGCAGTTCTTCGCGGGCGCCGATGCGGGCGGCACCTCGCTCGCGGCGGCCTGGCACCAGGATGTCTTCGCCGGTGCGTTCTTCTTACGAGGGCGTCGGGCTGTAACGATGGTGAGTCAGAGCGCCGACGGCGAACTTGCTGCCAACGTAATACGTCGTTGCGGATACATTCCGGTGCGCGGATCGAGCTCTCGTGGTGGCAAGGAAGCGCTGGGAGAGATGCTCGAGTACCTGCGGACCCACCGCGGGGTCACGATCGGGCTCGTGGCGGATGGACCGCGGGGCCCTGCACGGCGATCCAAGATGGGCATCATCGTGCTCGCGCGCGAGGCGGGGGTGCCCCTCTATCCTCTGCGGGTCTGGGCGCAGAGGCACATCTTGCTGCCTAACTGGGATCGAACGATGATTCCGCTGCCCTTCAACCGCATGCTCGTGTGGGCGGGTGAGCCGATCGTCGTCCCGCCCGACGCAGACGAAGAGGCCATGGAGCAGCATCGTGCGGAGCTGGAGCGTCGTATGAATCATATGGTTCGCCTCTCCCTGGAGCGCTTCTCCCAGGATCAACGTACCCACAAGCTCAGCTCTAGCTGACCTCTAGCTAACCTCGAGCTGGAATCTCGACACGGTGCTGAGCGCCACGAAGCGGGCCTCGGCCGGCTCGGGCGCCGGCTCCGCTTGCGCGTCCACGATCACCTCCCAACGCGGCCGCGACGAGCCGGGAGCACCCAGCAGTCGGCAGCGCGCTCTCGGGTTGATGGCCTGGACCATCGCGTTGAGGCCAGGACACGCCGGATCGTCCAGCAGCGAGAGAAAGCCCCGGGGCTCGTCGTCTCCGAGCGCGGTGCACTCCTCCAGCCAGAAGTTTCCACGCGCAGCATCGACGAGCTCGAAACCCATGCGAAGGTAGTCGGCTGGAAACACGGGGTGCAGCTGCAGCGCCTTGAGGATGGATGCAACGCCGTCGCCCTCGATCGCCAGCGCCTGGCAGAGCCGCCGGGTGCTCAGAGGAGCCAGCGCGAGCCATTGCGTAGTGAGGAGCTCGCGCGCGGTCTCCTCGCCATAGTCCTCTCTTAGCGCCAGCATGGAGGAGCGCGCCAGTAGCTGGCTCTGGAGCAGGAACTCCTTGCACGCCACCACCAAGGCGCGGCGCGAGAGATGGTCGAGCTGGAACGCGGGATCGAAGGGACCGCTGTAGTCGCGTCGTCCATCGTCCTCCGGCAGGTCCGGAGGATCGAGCTCGAAGTCGGCCAGCCGGCCCGCCCGCACCTTGCGCGTGATCGCCGGCTCCGGCACTGGCTCGTTCGCAGGATCGATCGAGATCTTCCAGCGGCAGTGCGGCACGCGGTCGGCGGGGCTACGCGGCGGCCGGTGTACGGGTCGAACGCGCGCCCGGGGATTCGTGGCGTAGGCGGTGGCATCGAAGGTGGGATCCTCGATCGCGTGACACATCGAGACGACGGCCTTCTCGCCGTAGGGCTCGACGTCGAGCAGGGCTCCGCAGCAATTGAGCCAGAAGAACCCGACCCGCTCACTCTCGACCTCGTAGCCCACGTCCATGTAACGGTGGGGAAAGCCGACGTCGAGCTGCAGGGATTTCAGGATGGTGGCCACGTCGTCCCCCTCGATGCGCATGGCCCGGCACATGCGCTGGGTATAGATGGGGCTCGCGCCCATCCACTCCAGGATCGAGATTCGCTCGGTCGCCCGAACACCGAAGCGGGCCGCGATCGGTGGCATCAGGCCGCGATCACGGATGTGACCGAAGAGCATGTACTCGCGGCCGAGCCGGGCCAGCGCCGCGTGCGAGAGGCGCTCGAGCCCGAAGCGCGGATCGAACGCGCTGCTGTAGTCGTCCAGGCCCGTGCTCTTTGCAGGGGTCGTCAAGCCGATTCCGCGAGCTGTCTGAGCCCCTCGATCGTCTCCCGGGCCTCCCGCATTACGCGTTCGATGATCTCGGCGCAGCTCGGGATGTCGCGAATGGCGCCGGCCCCCTGGCCGCAGGGCATGCAGTCCCGCGCGGGGTCGACGTCCTCGCTGAGCTCCGGCCGCATCATCTTGAAGACATCATTCCGGTACGAGACCAAGAACTGGGACGGGAAGGGCTTGATCTCCCCCGGCCGCTTCTCGAGCTCGTCCACGTAGCGATTTCGGATTACGCGCATGGGCTTGCCGGAGTAGGCGCGGGTGACCTGTGTCTGATCCGCGTCAATCTCGGTGATGCGTTTCTTGTAGGTCTCGGCGGCGTGAGCCTCGTGCGAGGCAATGAAACGCGTGCCCATCCAGATGCCCTGCGCGCCGAGGGCAAGCGCCGCGGCCATGCCACGACCGTCGACGATGGCGCCGGCCGCCAGCACCGGGATCTGGACCGCATCCACGATCTGGGGAATCAGGGCCAAACCCGCCACCGGACCGGTATGTCCGCCGGCCTCGGTGCCCTGTGCCACCACCACATCACAGCCGGCCTTCTCCGCCGCCACGGCGTGCTTCACCTTGCCACACATGCTCACCACCTTGAGCCCGGCGGTGTGACAGCGCTCGATCACGGGACCGGGCACGCCCAGACCAGCGATAAAAGAGCTCGCTCCCTCGTCGATGATGATGTCGATGACCGAGAGTACGTGCTCGGGCAGGGCCGCCAACAGGTCCACACCAAAGGGCTTGTCAGTGCGGCGACGCACCTCACGCATCTGCCTGCGAATCTCGTCCGGCTTGAGCCCCGCCATGCCGAGCGTGCCGTACCCGCCCGCTTCGGAGACCGCCGCACACACCTCCGCGTGGGCCACACCTCCCATGCCCGCCAGAAAGATCGGTACCTCGATCTTGAATTGATCACAGATGGACGTGCGCAGGTTCATACGAGCCTCTCCGTCACAAGCCTCCCGGCCCAGGAGTATGCTTCGACAGGCCCTGTCGAGGCAAGACACCCCACGGAGCGCGGCGAGCACGCTACGCTGAGGGCCACCGGGAGGGACCTCAGCTTAAAGCCGGCCGTCAGCCTCTGCCCATCGGCGACATGGACGTCGTACTCGGGCGTTCCACGGATCCCCACCTGTTCGAGTTTCAGGCCTGTCATAAGCATTCGCATTTCGGAGGCTTCGTCGAGGCCACCCTGCTGGACCAAGCCGGTCAGGTTGCCGCGAGCGTAAAGCAGGGATTCTGCTTGTTGGATACCGCGCGGTTCGACCCCAATAGCAACCCGTTCCCCACCTACGACTGCAACAACCCGAGCCTTTCGGCCGGGTGGGCCGATGTCTATACGCTCACGCTGGACTGCCGGTGGCTCGACATCACTGGAAGTCCCAGGCGGCACCTACACCCTGCGACTCAGCCTGAACCCGAGCCAGTCGACCGTACTCGAGGACCCGAACGGCTTCGAGAATAACACGGTTGAGATCGAGGTCTTCATCCCCCCGCTCGCGGGAGAAAGGATCCTCACCCTCCCTCACTGGGCGCCGATCCTCTTCGTCGCGCTGATGCTGCTGAGCGCGGCAACGGTTACTGGGCGCGCAGCGCCTCGACCGGATCCAGCGAGGCCGCGCGGCGCGCCGGAGCCACGCCCGAGAGCAAACCGGTAAGCGCGCTCACGACGAGCGCCGCCAGCATGTAGCGCAGCGGCGTGTAGACGGGCATGCCGGGGACGGCGAAGCTCAAGACCTGAGCAATCCCCAGGCCTGCAGCGATACCGAGCACGCCCCCCACAAGGGTCAGGATCACCGCCTCGAGCAGAAAGAGTCGCTGCACCTGAGCCGCGGTTGCGCCGAGCGCGCGCATCAGGCCGATCTCGTGCACGCGCTCGTTCACCGTGATCCACATCATGGTGAGGATACCGATGGCACCCACGAGCAGCGAGATGCCCGCGATGGCTCCGACCGAGGCGGTGATCACGTTCATCACGTTCTCGAACACGTCGAGCATGGCGGTCTGGGTGGTGATGGTGAAGTCCTCCCGGCCGGCGTGGCGATCGGTGAGAACACGCGTGACCTGCTGCACCACCCCATCCATGAGACCTGCGTGCGAGAAGAGCAGGTCAATCTCCATCAGCTCGTCCAGGTTGAACATCTGCATGGCGGTCGCCACGGGCACGTAGGCCGCATCGTCGATATCGATGCCCAGGATCCGCCCCTTGGGCGCCATCACGCCGATCACGCGCAGTCGGAAGCCGGCCACACGTACGAACTCACCCAACGCGTTCTCGTCGCCGAAGAGCTCGCGCTTCAGCGTGGGTCCGAGCACCGCCGTCATCGATCCCCGGCGGGGGTCGCCCGGCGGCAGGAACGCACCCTGCCCGACCTCGAACTTCCACACCTCGGGCACGTCGGAGGTCACGCCGTAGACGAACACGCTGCGACCTCGACCGTTCCCCTCCACGCGCGCCTGCCCCATTGCAAGAGGCACAACCTTCTTCACTCCCCACAGACGCTTGAGCGCCTCGGAGTCGTCGAGCGTGAGCTTGTGCGTGGTACCGCCGAACACCCCGGGCAGCCCGGAGGTCTCGGTCTTGCCGGGGTTGATCGCCAGCACATTGGTTCCGAACTGGGTGAATTCCGTGATCAGGTAGCGTCGCGTGCCCTCTCCGATCGAGGTGAGCAGGATGACCGCAGTGATGCCAATCGCGATGCCGAGCATGGACAGGAACGAGCGCAGACGGTGCCCGCGCAGGGCGCCGAAACCGATCCGAAAGTAGTCGGCTGGATCCATCGGACTACCTGCCCGCCAGCGCCGCGACGGGGTCGAGGCGCGCCGCGCGGCGGGCCGGCAGCACGCCGAAGATCGCTCCGATCAAGACGGAGAGCCCGAACGCCGCGGCCGTGGCCCACAGCGGCGCAGAGGCCGGGAACGCGGGGAAGGTCATGACCAGCGCCCGCACGGCCGCCCAGCCGAAGAGCAGGCCCAGCAGCCCGCCTCCGGTCGCCAGCAGGATCGCCTCCACCAAGAAGACGGCCAGGATCTGAGGGTTCCCCGCCCCCACCGCCTTGAGCAGGCCCACCTCTGCCGTACGTTCCGAGACCGAAACCAGCATCAGGTTCATGATCCCGATCCCCGCCACCGAGAGCGAGATGGCCGCGACGCCCCCCAGCGCCAGCGTAAGCACGGTGAGAATGGAGGAGAGCGAGGACACGATGGACTCCTGCGTGATGCAGGTCACGTCCTCCTCGTCGTGCCGCTCGGTCAGAATCGCGACAGCGCGCGGGCAGGTGCCGTCCACATCACTGTACGTGGTCGTCTTGAGCAGGATGCGAAAGAGCGACGTACGGTTGAACATGCGCATGCCCGTGGCCACGGGCACGAGCACGAGGTCGTCCATGTTGAGACCCACCTGGGTGCCACGCGCCTCCAGTACACCGATTACGCGCATGCGCCAGTCGCCGATGCGTACCACGCGACCGATGGCGTTCTGGTTGGGGAAGAGCTCGTCCTCCACCTTGGCGCCGAGCACGATGACCTGCCCGCCGCGCGCGATATCCCCCGGCGGCAGGAAGCGGCCGGACGCCATGCTGAGCCCGCGGATCCGCAGCAGCTCGTGCGTGGAGCCCAGCACGACCACCTGACGGCGACGCTCCCGGTGGGCGACCGTCTCGTTGCCGATCAGGACGGGGGCGAGCGCGCTCAGCTGCCGCATGCCGCGCTCTAGCGCGCGAGCATCCTCGAGCGTCAGATCGTTGGGGACACCGCCCACGCCCGGAAACGAGCCCGTGGTCTCGTTCTTGCCGGGGATGAGGATCACCAGGTTGCTGCCCAGCGATGCAAACTGCCCGGTAACGTAGCGGCGGGCGCCCTCCCCCAGCGCCGTGAGCATGACCACGGCCGCGACGCCGATGGCGACCCCGAGCAGGCTCAGCAGGCTGCGTAGACGGTGGCGAACGAGTGCCGTGGATGCGAAGTGAACGAGGTCGGCGGGCCTCACCGCGCCGCCTCTGGGACGACTATAGCCGGAGCTCGATTGGCCAGGTCCGCACCCGTCACGCGCCGCTCGATGCGGCCGTCCGCCATCACGACCACACGCTCCGCGCGGCTGGCGATGGCCGGATCATGCGTCACAACGACGAGGGTCAGCCCCTCCGCGTTCATGTGCTCGATCACCTCCATCACCTGGCGTCCGGCGACGCTGTCCAGGTTGCCCGTGGGCTCGTCGGCCAGGAGCACACGCGGACGCATGACGGTCGCACGCGCGATCGCCACCCGCTGGCATTCACCACCGGACAGCTCCGACGGGCGATGCTCGGCCCGCTGGCGCAGCCCGACGGCCTCGAGTGCCACGCCCACTCGCTCGAGCCGTTCCGCGCGCGGAACTCCCGCGAAGACCATGGGGAAGGCCACGTTCTCCGCAGCGCTCAGGCGTGGAACCAGATGAAAGGTCTGGAACACGAAGCCGAGCTTGTGGCGGCGGATCTGCGAGAGCTCCGCATCCGACAGCGCTCCCACGTCTTGACCCTCCAGGCGGTAGCTACCTGAGCTGGGCCGATCCAGACAGCCCATGATGTTGAGCAGAGTCGACTTGCCGGAGCCCGAGGGCCCCATCACCGCGACGTAGTCACCGGCCTCGATAGTCTCCGACACGTCGTTGAGGGCGTGCAGGGGCTGCCCCCCCATCATGTAGGTGCGGTACACGCGCTCGAGCTTGATCATGGACGATACTCGATCTCCTCGACCTCGACGTGCGCGCCCGCTTTCACCTCGACCCGATCGAGCGTCGTCACGACCCGATGGCCCTCCTCGACGCCCGAAACGACCTCGGCGTAGTCCCAGTTCTTGAGACCGACCTCCACCGACTGCTCCACCAGGCGGCCATCATTGGCCAGCAGCACCCTGTTTCCCTCGAGCAGCGCGGAGGTGGGAAGACGCAGCACTCGGTCCCGTACCTCAAGAATCACCTCCACGTCTGCCGAGGTGCCGGGGAGGAGCTTCGACGCCAGCTCCTTGTCGTCGAGCTCCACCTCGATCTCGACGGTGCGATTCTGGGCCTCGATGTCCAGGACATAGGGGGCCACCCGCACCACTTCGCCCGAGAACTCCTGCCCGGGGTAGGAGTCGATGGTGACCTTCGCGCGCTGGCCCGCTCGAATTGCGGCTGAATCGACTTCGTCCATGGGCGCACTGACATACAGCGAGCTGGGGTCGATCAGATCAATCACGGCAGGAGCGGTGAGCATTGGCGGCGAGGGGGTAATCCACTCCCCGACCTCAACCGCCACCTCGGCGATCACGCCCGCGAAGGGCGCGTGGAGCATCATCTTCTCGAGCTCGACCTGGGTCACGGCGATCTGGGCGCTCGCCTTCTCCACGTCGGCGTTGGCCGCGTCGCATTGAGCGTTCCCCGACGCATAAGAGCTCTGGAGCTTATCCAGTACATCGACGGATACGATGTTCTTCTCCGCCAGTTTGCGGTTGCGTTTGAGCTCCCGGTGTGCACGATCGCGCGCGATGCAGGCCACGCCCCGCTGGGCCTCGGCCGCGCGCAGGCTCTGCTCAGAGAGGCGCAGCTGGGCACGCTGAGCGGCGTCGTCCAAGCGCAGGAGCAGAGCTCCGTGCTCGACCGCATCTCCCTCGCGAGCTGCGATCTCCACCACGCGGCCGCCAACCTCGGAGGAGAGACCCGCACGCCGCCGGGCTTTGATCGTCCCGGCCTTGGTATTGGTGACGGTGGATTCGACCGGGCCCCACTCCACACGCACCGCTTTCACGGGAATGGTCTCGGGCGCGAGCACGGTAAGCCGCAGCAGGACCGCACTCATAACCACCACAGCCGCAGAGATGAGGAGCGACCTTCGCATGGGATCTCCACGAGGGAACCTAACGCAGATCCCTGGAGAAGGGTGGCACCACTCGCAGGGGCCTGGGAGAATGTGCCAGCTGACGCGGGAGGAAGCTTTTGTCGTTCCTGGAAGAGCCGGCGCGCACGACGCCGGTCAAGTACGAAACCGAGGTCCTGGTCGTGGGAGGCGGCTCCGCGGGCGTGGCGGCCGCGGTCGCGGCTGCGCGCAATGGCGCCGAGGTGATGCTGGTGGAGCGTTACGGCTACCTCGGAGGGCTCGCGACGGGCGGTCTCATCATCTTGCTGCTGACGCTCGACGATGGGCGCGGGCGACAGGCGGTGAGCGGCCTTGCCAGGAGACTATCGAGCGCATGGCCCGCCGTAACGCGGCCCACTTCCCGCCCGCCAGCGAGTGGGGAAGCGATGACCCGGAACGAGTACGCCGTGATCAGCGCTGGGGGCTGGTTTGGGGACACGGGCCGCACCCGGGTGCGCACACGAGAGCGAGCGGGTGCTGCCGCAGGCTTCAGGGCCAGTACGTGCTGCGGCGTGAGGACATGGACCAGACCTTCGACGCTGCGGTGGCGCTGACCGGACACTGGACCAGGTACCGCTCCCTATACCAGATCCCGTATCGCTGCCTGCTCCCGGCGGAGCTGCCCAACCTGCTGGTGGCGGGACGCTGCATCTCGGTGGACCCCCGCGTGCACCATGCCACCAAGGAGATTCCGGCCTGTATGGCGACCGGCGAGGCGGCGGGAGTCGCTGCGGCCCTCGCCGTGCGCACCGGCATCGACCCCCCAAGCTAGAGGTCACGCGGATCCGCGAACGCCTGCTCGCAGCCGGCGCGATCCTGTCGCTCGAGACCTAGCCCCTGGGCGCGTCTGGAGGCGACTTCTTGCCGAGCGAGCGGTCGAGAGAGACCGCGAACGAGCGGTAGTCCGCAGCGAAAACCGCGGCCCAGCGGAAGGCGCGATAGGGGAAAGTCACGAAGGTCTTGGCGGGCGACCATTTAAACACCAGAGCGGGGAAAGCGCTGGCGAGTCTGCGCCGGCCCTGACGACCCGGGGCCGCCTGGAACGTCGCCGGCGCGCGCGGGGTCTGGCTGCGAGTGGTCTTCTTGCGTGCGCTCTTGCGGGGCGAGGTCTTGCGCCGCGCCGGCTTTCGCACCGCTGTCTTACGCCGGGTCGGGTCACGACGAGTTGCCATCTTAGGGTCCCCCTGCTTGCATCGCTTTCGCGCCTGCCCCCTATCGGACATAGTTGGGGCGACTTGAGAACCGGAGTGGATCGGGGGCCACCCCAACGGAGAGGGCACGCCAAGCTCGATGGCGGAGGCGGTCATCCGCGTACACGCCTGACCGGATCTGGACCTATTCCTTTGGCTTCCGCAGATGAGCAAGTACGGTCTTCAGCAGATCACGACGGCTGATCGGCTTGGTCGCGAAGTCGTCACAGCCCGCCTCCAGACAGCGCTCGCGATCGCCTTTCATGGCGTGGGCCGTCAGCGCGACGATCGGGAGGTCGCAGCCCGCCTCGCGCAGTCGGCGGGTCGCTTCGTATCCATCCATCACCGGCATCTGCATATCCATCAGGATCAGATCGAAGGGTTCGCCCAGGTCACGGGCCGCAAGCGCGACCTGAAGACCCACCTCTCCATTCTCGGCAAGAGTCACGTCAAAGCCGGACTTCTTGAGCGTGAGCGAGATCAGGCGGCGGTTATCCTCGCCGTCCTCGACCAGCAGGATCTGTGCTCTCGGTCCCGAATCCTTCACGACGTCCAGGAACGCCATCGTCGAGCCGGGATCGCTCGGCAGCACGAACGGCTGGATGCCCTGCACCGAGGGATCATCGAACATCTCGGCACCCGCAATCGCGCCGGCCTGAATCGTGAGCCTGAAGGTGCTGCCCTCGCCCTCGACGCTCTCCACGGTGATATCGCCCCCCAGCAGTCGGGCCAGCTGGCGCGAGATCGTGAGTCCCAATCCTGTCCCGCCGAACTCGCGCGTAGTCGAGGCGTCGGCCTGCGAGAACGACTCGAAGATTCTGGACATGGCCTCCGAGGAGAGACCCCGGCCGGTATCCACGACGGCGAAGCAGAGGAGCCGACCCTCCCCCTCGCCCTCCAGCTGCACCCTCATCTTGACCGAGCCTTTCTCGGTGAATTTGATCGCGTTGCCGACGAGATTCATCAGAATCTGGCGCAGCCGTGTTGGATCCGTCTCGATCTTGCTCGGGATCTGGTCGACGTAGATCACCTCGAAGCGGATGCCCTTCTCCTCGGCCGCGCCACGCATCACCGACTCGATGTCGGCTATGACCTCACACGGGGATGTCGAGATATGCTCGACCTCGATCTTGCCCGCTTCGATCTTCGAGAGGTCGAGGATGTCGGTCAGGATGCGCATCAGGTGCTGACCGTTGCGCTTCAGCGTGCGCAGCGCTTCGATACGGCGCGTCGGCGCGCGGGCAAGATCACCGTCCTCGAGCAGGAGCTCGGTGTAGCCCAGGATCGCGGTCATGGGGGTGCGGAGCTCATGGCTCATGTTGGCGAGGAACTCGCTCTTGACCCGGGTGGCGGCTTCAGCGCGCTTCTTGGCCTGGCGCAGCGCCTCGGCGGCCTGGGCCGTCAAGCCCGTGTTCGCGCGTAGCTCATCCGCCTCCCGACGAGCCTCCTCGACCTCACGGCGCAGCTGCTCCCTCACCGCCTGCTCGCCACGAACTCGTTCGAACTCGCGGTTACGCAGATCCCCGACGGTGCGGCGCAGGGACTGGAGCTCCTGTACGAGCTCCTCCTTCGATTTCTCCTGATCCTGGATGGTCGTGTCTCCCACCGCTTCGCAAGCGGAGCCGCATCCTGAATCGGCAAATTTCCTGGTCTTCTAGAGAACGCGGGGCAGCCTGCGGGATGAGAGGTCGTGCCCTTGGGGACAGCGACGGACGTCTATGCGCGGGCGTGCCGCGAGCGTCCCCCCATGTACGCCCGCACACCCTGGAGGACACTGTTCATGCTGCTCGGATCCGGTGGCTCGGGCCCCTGGGCACGCCGCGCACCCTCCTGCGGGATGGGATGGGGGAGGATCTGGGGAAAGAGCGGGCCGCCCAGGGCATCGCCTGGGCGCAGACCACACCATCGCGGTCGTAGGTCTCGACCTCTCCCCGAGTCAGCTCTCGCAGGGGATCGTCACCCATCCCCGCAGAAACCTCCGATCACTCCGGGCAGTTGACGATCGTATCTTCCCCGCTCAGCTCGAACGGAGGCAGCAGAGGACACGGCCGTACGTCCTCCCCTTGACAGCTGCCCCCCGGACAGTCGTCGTTGCACCCGCAGCGTTCACCCGGATTGTCGGCGCTGTTGCTGCACTCGCCATCCAGCAGCACGTTGAAGGGGCTCGCCTCGACGTTCGTCCAGTCCGGGTCCGGCGCGCCGGGTGTGCTGTTCAGCATCCCATTTACCCAGTTGAGGATCGTTGGCACGCCACCAGTGGTATCGTCATACACCTTGTCGTTGCCCCACATTCCGTGGCGCGAGCCGGTACCAATGTAGTAGCGATAGTTCCCAGGCAGGGGTGCGGTGTCAACGGTCTGCTGACGCATCACACTGTTGAACTCACAACTGCCCTCCCACCAGGGTATCGCGGCCTCCACGTTGTTGTCATTCAGCATTATGTTGTAGAAGCCGGTCTGGCCGCCGGTTCCGCCGTCGAACGCGCTCGTGTAATGGGCCCAGTTCGTGTCCGGTAGGTAGTTGGCGATCGCTTCGATGTAGGCCACCATCCCCGTGCCCTCGGTGATCGACTCCACCAGCCCAGGAATCTCCGGCGGCAGGTTATCGCTGAACTTCCAGTTGGCAAACTCGTTCTGCAGGAAGCTGGGGGTGATCACGCCGTTGGACGCGTCACCCAGCACGTGAAGCTGCGAGGCCGGCCAGGCCTCGGCGTGCAAGCCTCCATGGAAGAGCGCTCCGTAGCCACCCGCACTCGTTCCGGTCACGAAGACGACCTCGGGGTTCACGAAGTGCTCGCGCGCCCACTTCTCGACCACGCGCGCGTTGTGGTAGCCGAGGTGCTTCACATTGATGTCGGGAAACACCCCGGAGTAGGTCTGCTCGGCGTCTCCGAAGTGGACATCGCAGCTGCAGTACGTCACGAAGACCCAGCTCCAATCCTTGAACGGGTTGTCGGGATCGTTGAGATCCCCGAACCCGGTCGTCACGGCGTTGAGAGAGGCCGCGCCGTCCGGGTCGGCGGACTGGCTGCAAACCCCCAGGCTGCAGGTGATGTTCTCCCAGCAGGCCCCGCCTCCCATGTAGTACATCACCAGCTTGTTCACGGAGCCGCGCCTCGCGTAGTAGTAGTACGGCGTGTCGAAGACGCACGTCGGCGTATAGGTCCGGCCCTCGTAGTCCACCGAAGCCGGCGCTAGATAGTTGGCCCACTCAGTGCTCACGCTCGGCGATACCGTGGAGTTCGTGACTACAGCTTCGCTGAGGTCGTCGATCAGGGCTTCCACACCCGCTTCGGTCGCCGTGGTGGGGCAGGCGGCCGACGCCTTGGCCCAGGCGCTGCTGAACTTGGCGCTCGCTGCCTGCTGGTCGGCGGCCAGACCAGTGGTCTCGGGAGCCTTGGCGATCTTCTTGATGTACTTGCTCTCGGCCTTGAGAAGCGAGCTGCACTTCTTCGCGGCGGCGCTGAGCAGCTTCCCTCCGCACTTCCCGTCGCTCTTGTTCCCGAGATCGAGGCCGGTGTTGATCGCGCTCACCACACTCGCCACCGCGGCATCAATCAGGGTCGCCATATCCATCGAAGAGAGAGTCGTCTCCCCGCACTCGCTCCCCTTGGCGGAGGACTTGGTCTCCGCCTTGGTCCACTTGGAGTCGAGCCGACTCAAGGCATCCTGGAGCTTCTGGTCTCGAGCCGCGTCGTCCTGCTTCTGGTCCCACTTGGCCCAGGCCTTGAGGACCCCGCCGCAGTACTTGGCCGCTTCCTTCTGCTTGTCACTCACACACTTGTTTATCGGGTAGACACCGGCCTGCGCGGTCAGACTACCCACCAGAACCACAAGGCCGGCCAGCAAGATCGGGTGCCTCATACACATCTCTCCTCAGGCTAAAAGCCTACCGCAGCCTAGCCGGGGAGATCTTCGCAAGTCAATCGGAAAAGAGCGCGCGGCAACGGCCGCTAGCCCCTCAGTAGCGGTCGAACCTCGCGCGCGAAACGCTCGAGCTGCTCGTCACGTGCCTCGGCGCGGCATACCGGATCGACGATCAGGTGTCGCACACCGGCCCGGCGAAACGAATCGACGGTCTCCGCCACGTCCTCCGGGCGCCCGAGCGCGGCGTATTTGCGAGCGGGTCCGCGGAAATCCATCGGGTAGCGCTGGCTCAAATGATCGCTCGCCGCATCCAGAGCCGCCTCGTAACAATCGTCGATGCAGATGAAGAGCAGATGTCCGCTGCCGAAGCAGGGATCGCCTCGGAGAGTGCGCCCCTCGCTCCTCGAGCGGGACTCCGCACGCCGCGTACTCGAGGGAAAACTCTCCGCCCACGCCGACGCCAAAGACCAGGCGGCCCCCGCATAGCAGGTCGAGCGTGGCGACCTGCTTGGCCACCAGGGTGGGATGACGTAGCGGCAGCAGGAATGCCATGCACCCGACACACAGTTCCGTCTCCAGCGGTAGCTCCATGCTTCAGCTCTCCCGTTCGTGTTATATGGGAGAGTCCCCGGCTCGCACAAGTCAATCGGAGGGGAGATGGAATGAGCTTCAAGGAGCGCGCGGCCATCGTAGGCATTGGTGAGACGGATTACGTTCGCGGCTCCGACCGCAGCGCCACCGAGATGATGCTGGAGGCCGCTCGCGCGGCGATCGCCGACGCCGGGCTCACTCCGAGCGAGATCGACGGCCTGATTCCCCCGCCCGTCTACACCACGGCCGAGGAGCTCGCCGCCAATCTGGGGCTCGAGGACCTGCGCTACTCGATCACGGTCCACATGGGCGGCGCGAGCCCCACCGCCTCGCTCCAGAGCGCGGCTCTGGCGCTGACCCACGGAATCGCGCGCAACGTGCTCATACTGATCGGCTGGAACGGCTACTCGGCGCTTCGGCCCAGGGCTGGCGTCAATCGTCGCCGTGAGCTGGCCGGCATCAGCTCGATGACCACCGCGGTACGCGACTTCTACCTCCCCTACGGGGCGATCTCGCCAGCGCAGTTCTACGCCTGGATCGCGATGCGACACATGAAGCTGTACGGTACCAAGCCGGAAGACATGGGCGCCGTGGCCATCGCCTGTCGCAAGCACGCACAGCTCAACCCCCGGGCCGTGATGAGAGGCAAGACCCTGAGCATGGAGCAGTACCTCCAGGCCCGTTGGATCACCGAGCCCTTCCGGCTCTACGATTGCTGTCTTGAGACCGACGGGGCCTGCGCGGTGGTGGTCACGAGCAGCGAGCGCGCGCGCAACCTCCCCCACCGGCCGGTTCTGATCATGGGCGTAGCTGAAGGTCATCCCTACCCGGCCGACGATATCGCCGGCCGGCCCGATATGTTCAAGACCGGCCTCTCCTACGCCGCACCCAAGGCCTTTGCCATGGCGGGCATCCAGCCGCAAGATGTGGACTTCCTCCAGATCTACGACTGCTTCACCTACGTGGTGCTGCTGCAGCTCGAGGCGCTCGGGCTCTGCCAACCAGGAGAGGCTGGGGCGTTTGTACGAGACGGCCAGATCGAGATCGGCGGCCAGTACCCACTCAATACGCACGGGGGGCTGCTCTCGCAGGGCCACGCCTGGGGACTCAATCACGTGGTCGAGGCCACGCGTCAGCTGCGTGGGGATGCGGGCGCCGCCCAGATCGCGGACGCCGAGCTCGGCCTCGTCACCGGCTGGGGCGACTTCGGCGACGGCAGCATCGTGATCCTGCGGAGGTGAGCGTGAGCGAGCGCCCTGCGATCCCTAAGCCCATACCCAAGCCCGATGAGCTCAACGCCGAGTTCTACGAGCACTGCGCCAAGGAAAAACTCTGCTTCCAGCGCTGCAATGCATGCCGCACGTGGCGTCATCTCCCGCGCAGCATGTGCGCGAAGTGCGGCTCCACCGATTGGGAGTGGGAGGAGTCGAGCGGACGCGGGCGCATCTTCTCGTGGACGGTGACCCACCAGGCGCTTCATCCCGCCTTTGCCGGCGACGTGCCGTTTGCGGTGGTGGTGGTCGAGCTCGAGGAGGGCGTACGCATCGTGAGTGGACTGCGCAACCTGCCGCCCGGGGAGATCACCCTCGACCTGCCCGTCGAGGTCGAGTTCGAGCGCGTCTCTGAACAGATCGCCCTGCCCTACTTCCACCCCCGCTGACCCCTCAGCCTGGAGGGTCCGTCCCCCGAATTCCGCTGAGAGTGGAATTTTTACACCTATAGCGGAATTCCGGCACACAGAGGTGTTAAATTCCTCGTCCTCTTTGCGCGACGCTGGGATATAATTCCAGGCTGGGGCTATGGAGGAGGCAGCTACGCCTACCTGCCAGATGTCGGCCATGAGTTGAGAAGCGATCCGCTTCTCGGGGCCCCTGGGTTTCCCTCGCAGGATCCAGGGGCCCTTTTTGTCGGGGCTTGCCCGACCCGGCCGCACACCGGTCAGAGCGTTTCCATTCGAGCTGGAAACTCAAGTGTTCGAGCTGGAAACTCGACTCTCAAAACCGCCCCCTGCGTCCCACCCTCTCAAGCTGCCAACAGACGACACCGATAGACACGGCGGCAAGACTCGCCACTGTCTTGCCATGAGGGGGACGACGAGTTGCCTCGTCGTGGCGGCGCAGTTGAGGAGAACGGTGTGACGCGGAAGATCTCGCGGATGCTTGCGGCAGGATTCTTTTTCTTGAGTACGGGGTTCGGGTCGACGGCCTGGGCGCAGCTCGCTCCCTTCCCCGGGTCCAAAACTCTCCTGACCGGTCCGGACCCGGTCGGGATTGGGAAGGACAAGCCCACCCGGTTCACCTTCCGGATCACGCTCAATGCGAACAATTTCGACGCGACGAGTAGCGTGATGGACGTGGTGCCGGCGGAGTTCAATGTCGTCAGCCTCGACCCTAACTGCGGCATGGCGGAATACTTCGAACGAGAAGGGCATCAGCGTGGAGGTAAACGGGGGGGCCCGAGCTTCAAGCTGGCTCCCGACGTGATCGTCTGGGATCTGGGAGGCTGTGATTCGACCAGGGCACAGACCCTGACCGTGGTGATCGAGACCGA
>Ga0209980_10000042_pt1 | contig 56058 bp, 52 predicted proteins | sample CR02metaG_FD_183611 | JGI IMG/M metagenome (GOLD analysis project Ga0209980, IMG submission 183611) | Deep subsurface microbial communities from Mariana Trench to uncover new lineages of life (NeLLi) - CR02 metaG (SPAdes) (version 2) | ecosystem: Environmental > Aquatic > Marine > Ocean trench...
GACTGCAGGGATGCAGGAGGTAGAGCAATGCAGGGAGCGGTTGCCGAGGTAGAGTTGTGCCAGGAGCAGCAACCGAGAGCAACGCAGGCGACCAGCAGGTGACCTACATGGACGTAGGAAAGTAGAACAATGCAGGAGCGATTGTCGAGATGTCGGAAGTTAGAACAACGCGGGAGCAGTTGTCGGAACGGTTGCCGAGGTAGAATCGCGTCAGGCGACCTGCAAGGACGCAGGAAGTTAGGGCAACGCACGACTCCATGGATGGAGGAGGTAGAACCGCGTCTGGAACAGCAGTCGAGGAGCAGTTGCCGAAACAGCGATCGAGAGGCGCAAAGGTTTTAGACTCAATACTGCATTACACGAGTTACTCTTTGCGTCCTTAGCGTCTTTGCATCCTCGGCTCCGCAGGCGGTACTTTCTGCGCTCGCCATTCCCGGTTCGCTTGACAATTTCGCCGGAAACGAAATTGGACCGCGCCTGAGCGACCCGCAGGGTGCACGCCAGGGATGGCGTGCATCAAAGCCCGGAGCTTGCCTTCCTTCGTTTCGCGATCCTGCTTCACTCGGAAGTCCAAGGCAGACCACCCCTGGTCTGCCCGTTCGGCGGGGCGAAGGTCCACTGGACCTTCGCCTTCTACCGCCTCACCCCCCCGGACCCTCATCTTAGCCCGCTTCACCCCTGTACCGCTCCTGCGTTGAGTTGTTACTTGAGTTATTACAAGAGCAAGCCCGCTGGATTACACGTCCGGTAGGGCGCCGACGCGCACGATACGCATACTGTTGGTGCCGCCCGGCGCCTTTAGCGGCTCACCGGTGGTAAGGATCACCAGATCACCTTCACGCACAGCACCAAGACTGCGTAACGCATCGACGGTCTGTTTCATGATTTGTGCTGGATCAGTACCGGGGAGAGCGAAGCTGACGGGATAGACACCCCGAAAGAGAGCGACTTTTCTGCACGTCCGTTCGTGCGGCGTCATCGCATATATCGGAACGGTCGAGCTAATACGTGACATCCAAAGGGCAGTGGCACCCGACTCAGTTAGCGTCGCTATCGCCCGCACCGGCATGTGGTTAGCGCTATACATAACTGCCATAGCAATCGCTTCGTCCACGCGTCCAAACTCAATATCGCGACGCTCGCGCGACCATTCTGTTTCACACTGTTTTTCGGTTTCACGACAAACGCGATCCATAGCCAATACCGCCCCGACTGGATAGTTTCCGATCGCGGTTTCTGCTGACAACATCACCGCATCGGTACCATCCAAAACGGCGTTAGCGACATCCGACACTTCAGCGCGGGTTGGAATCGCACTATTGATCATCGACTCCATCATTTGGGTAGCCGTAATAGCGACTTTGTTACGCTCACGAGTAAGCTTAATGATTCGCTTTTGGATAGGTGGTAATGCAGCATCACCAATTTCCACGCCAAGATCGCCACGTGCAAGCATGATTGCATCGGCGGCCTCGATGATCTCATCAATCGCATCGATTGCTTCGACACGTTCAATCTTTGCGACCACACCACCGGTTGCGCCCGCACCATGAAACAATTCGCGCGCTTCATTGACATCCGCCGCCGAGCGTATGAATGACACGCCTAGGTAATCGGCTTCGATCTCGGCCGCGATAGTAATGTCGGCTCTATCCTTTTCGCCAAGTACTTCGGCCGATAGCCCACCGCCCTGCAGGTTGATTCCCTTAGAGTCTGCAAGCTCACCGCCGCTGACAACACGACAACACACTGCCGAGCCGAGTACCTGATCGACCCATAGCACAATGCGGCCATCATCTAACAGCAGCGTCGTGCCACGGCGGACATCTTCGACCAACCTCTTGTAGGTGATACCGACTCGCTCCCCGGTGCCCTGGTCTAATGGCAGGTCCGCATCAAGAATAAAGTTGTCGCCCGCTTGCAGGTCGATACTGCCGTTCCTAAACCTGCCGATACGAACCTTTGGGCCTTGAAGGTCAACCAATACCCCAATGTGGCGCTTGTGGGCGTGCGCGCATTCACGTACAGCTTGAGCACGGCGGCGCTGGATTTTGGTATCGCCATGCGAGAAATTTAGACGAACAACATCGACACCCGCCTCAATGAGCTTATCTAAAACCTCTGGGTCGTCGGTAGCCGGACCCAAGGTAGCAATAATCTTGGTTTGGCGAAGCACTACAGTTGCGGGCAGGTATCGTAGAACAAAGTCATATATCAACCATAGATGACACAGTTTTTACTGACAACCAAATATTCGAGTCAACCATCATTGCTGGGTAGCGCGTTCTTCCAGGATCGCGACCGCCGGCAACGTCTTACCCTCCAAAAACTCAAGAAAGGCACCGCCACCGGTGGAGATGTAAGAGATCTTGTCGGCGATCTTGTACTTGGCAATGGCCGCCAACGTATCCCCGCCACCGGCAATGGAAAACCCAGGGCTGTCGGCAATCGCGTGTGATAGACGTCGGGTACCGCCACTAAACGGTTCGAATTCGAAGACGCCGACCGGCCCGTTCCAGACGATGGTACCAGCCGCCTTCAGAATTTCGGTAAAGCGCTCGGTGGTCTGGGGGCCGATATCGAGAATCAAATCATCGCCAGCCACAGCATCAAGGGGTTTCAGTTCCGCCGGTGAATCTTCCGAAAACTCCTTACCGCAGACGACATCTACCGGCACTGAAATCTCCGCGCCTCGCGCCTTAGCTTTTTGGCTAAGCCGTTTGGCTTCGCCCACGAGATCAGGCTCGTATAAAGACTTACCCACATCATGGCCAGCCGCAGCGATGAATGTGTTGGCAATGCCACCACCGACGATCAACTGGTCGACCTTCTGTAAAAGCGCGTCTAGCATATTTATCTTTGTAGAAACCTTGGAGCCTCCAACTACCGCCACTATCGGTGGCTCGGGATTATGCAAAGCCTTCGCCAGCGCCTCGAGCTCCGCTACCAACAGCGGCCCAGCGCATGCGATGGGTGCGTACTTGGCAACCCCATGTGTCGAGGCTTGCGCCCGATGTGCAGTGCCGAAAGCATCCATGACGAATACATCACACAGTGCCGCCAGCCGTTTGCTCAAGGCCTCGTCGTTTTTCTTTTCGCCTTCATTGAAACGCACGTTTTCACATAACACGATGTCATCGTTCGACAACATTGCGCCGCTCAACCAATCCTTTATCAATTGCACAGGCCGGCCAAGCAACTGTGATAGCGCATCGGCCACCGGTCGCAGAGAAAATTTATCATCGTAAGTACCTTCCTGCGGGCGGCCGAGATGCGACATGAGCAAGACACGGGCACCAGCGTAAAGTGCGTGCTTGATGGTCGGCAGTGTAGCCCGGATACGAGTGTCATCGGCCACGGCGCCGTCTTTGAGCGGTACATTCAGATCCGCGCGGATCAGCACTCGCTTACCCGCGAGATCAAGATCAGTCATCTTGATAACAGTCATTCGGCCACTCGGCAGGATTCTGCACGTAACGTGCAGAGTTGTAGAACAACGATGAGCTTACTATATCCGAAAGCTCGCAAACCTAAGGTGCATTCATCAACGCAACTGCCACATCGAGCATGCGGTTAGAAAAACCCCACTCGTTATCATACCAAGCCAAGACCTTAACCAGTTTACCTTCGATAACCTTGGTCAAACCAGCATCATACGTCGATGACACGGCACTATGGTTAAAATCCATGGAGACCAATGGTTGATCATTGTAATCGAGAATGCCCTTGAGTTCTCCCTCGGACGCCTCCTTCATGATCGCATCGATTTCTTCTTTGTTGGTTTCTCTACTACCTACGAAAGTAAGATCGACGATCGACACATTGACGGTGGGCACGCGTATCGAGAAACCATCGAGTTTGCCATTAAGTTCCGGCAACACCAAGCCAACAGCGGTGGCGGCACCAGTGCTGGTTGGAATTTGCGACATGGTGGCGGATCGCCCCCGGCGTAGATCAGAATGGTATACATCATTAAGCACTTGGTCGTTGGTGTAGGCATGGATGGTAGTCATGAGACCACGTTCGATACCGATCTTGTCATGCAACGGCTTAGCCAACGGTGCCAAACAGTTAGTAGTGCAAGATGCGTTCGAGATCACCGTGTCCGAGGCCTTGAGGATGTTGTGATTCACACCATAGACGATGGTGGCATCCACGTCCTTACCGCCAGGAGCGGATATGATTACCTTCTTGGCACCCCCTTTTAGGTGCGCACTGGCCTTTTCCTTGCTCGTAAAAAGCCCGCAACATTCCATCACCAAATCCACGCCCAGGTCGCCCCATGGCAATTTGGCTGGATCACGCTCGGACAGCACGCGAATCCTGTCACCATTAACCACAAGATAGTCGCCGTCGACCTTCACCTCACCATTGAATCTCCCATGCACGGTATCAAATCGAGTTAGATGGGCGTTGGTCTCACAGTTACCAAGATCATTGAGTGCGACAATATTGATTTCATCTGTGCGTCCAGCTTCGTACAGGGCACGCAACACATTGCGCCCAATTCGACCGTAACCATTAATACCAACCTTGATCGCCATAACTAAATCTCCGAATCTTGTGTCATCACTCAGATGGTTTTTGAGCCACGCGCTACTAATTCTGTTGTCGTCTTCGCTACGTTCGCGCCGGTAAATCCGAAATGTTCCATCACGGTATCGCCAGGCGCTGATTCTCCGAAACGATTAATTCCGACCACAGCACCGTTCAAACCGACGTATTTGAGCCAATAATCGGTCACACCCGCCTCCACTGCCACGCGTTTGCTAACAGCTGACGGCAAAACCGCTTCTCGATAATCTGCACTCTGAGAATCGAATACCTGCGTGCATGGCATGGACACCACCCGTGCGCTTATGCCTTTGTCCCCTAAAAGTTTTTGTGCTTCCATGGCTACCCCAACCTCGGAGCCGGTGGCGATGATAATCGCATCCGGCGTAGCGCCATCAGATTCACTAAGCACATAGCCGCCGCGGGCGATGTCAGAAATAGCCTTGTCATCACGGGGTTGGCAGGCTAGGCCTTGTCGTGTGAATATGAGACTGCTTGGTCCATCGCTTCTTTCGATCGCCGCCTTCCATGCCACCGCCGATTCGACAATGTCGCATGGACGCCATAACACCATGTTGGGGATCATGCGTAACGACGCCAGATGCTCGATCGGTTGGTGGGTTGGCCCGTCTTCGCCGAGGCCGATAGAATCGTGGGTGTAAACAAAAATACTATGTGCCGGTATCAGCGCCGACATACGCACTGCGCTACGCGCGTAGTCCGAAAACACTAAGAACGTGCCACCATAGGGAATAAACCCCCCATGTCGCGCGAGGCCATTGAGAATCGCCGACATCGCAAATTCACGCACGCCGAAGTAGATGTAGTTGCCGTCGGGCTCGGTGGCGCTTATGGCCTGCGAGTCTGACCAATTGGTATTGTTTGAACCCGTTAAGTCAGCCGAGCCACCGATTAACTCCGGCAGCAGCGGACCATAGCCGTTGAGTGCCGCCTGTGAGGCCTTGCGGGTAGCCATGGTTTCCCCTTTGGCGGCGACGTCACGGATGAATGCTTGCGATTTCTCATCCCAGTCGGCCGGCAGATCACCGTTGATACGACGTTCGAGCTCGGCCGCAAGATCGGGGTATTGTTGCCTGTAGGCGGCCATTTTGGTGTTCCACTGCTGTTCGTTTTCCGCGCCTTTGGTCTTGGCGTCCCAACCGGCATAGATCTCCGGTGGAATAACAAACGGCGGGTGCTTCCAGCCCAAGTAGTCACGTGCCGCCGTGATCTCTTCTTCACCCAATGCCGCACCGTGCGCTGTGTGTGTCCCCGCAAGCTTGGGGGCACCGTAGCCAATTACTGTCTTACAACAGATTAGACTCGGCTTGGCATGCACCGAGCGCGCCTCGGCGATCGCCTTGGCCACCGCGTCAGCACTATGGCCATCGACGTTGGCGATCACGTGCCAGCCGTAGGCCTCGAAACGCTTGGGCGTGTCGTCGGTAAACCATCCCTCGACCTTTCCATCGATCGAAATACCGTTGTCGTCATAGAACATAATTAGCTTGCCGAGGCCGAGCGTACCCGCCAGCGAACAAGCCTCGTGTGAAATGCCTTCCATCAGGCAACCGTCGCCGGCAAACACATAGGTAAAATGATCTATGACTTCGTGGCCTTCGCGGTTGAATCGGCTTGCCATTGCCCTTTCCGCAATCGCCATGCCCACCGCGTTGGCAATGCCCTGGCCCAGGGGGCCGGTGGTGGTTTCGATTCCAGGTGTGATCCCGTACTCGGGGTGCCCGGGGGTCTTGGAGTGGAGCTGCCGCAAATTCTTGATTTCATCCATAGACAAGTCATAGCCGGAGAGATGCAGCAGGCTATAGAGCAACATCGACCCATGCCCATTGGAGATGATAAAACGATCGCGATTGAACCACTGGGGATTCCCAGGGTTGTGCCGCAGATAGTCACTCCAAAGCACTTGCGCCAGATCCGCCATGCCCATGGGCATACCTGGATGTCCGTTTTTGGCTTTTTGCACCGCATCCATGCTCAACGCTCGTATGGCATTGGCAAGCTCGCGACGATTTGATATCGCGTGTTCTGGTGTTGCTGACATCGGAGATTCCTCGGTTAACAAGTCGTCGGATGCTTGTTATCTCGCGCATACGGCGCCAGAGGGTTCGCATCGGACCAAGTTTGGTCACTCTTGCAACAAAAAACCCTTGGCACAGGGACGCCCATTTTCGCCAAGGGATTATCGACTAGTCATTGCCTAGCAACAACTTACGGCCACTTGCGCCCGCGGTGGTAGTGATTCATCCACACCTATTCTCCCTCAGGGCGTGCGCGGCAGCAATAGGTGTCGTATCGACAGGCAAATTTAAACGAGCCCCTTCCCGCCGGTAAACCACATCCCGCACAGGTTTGGCCCACCACAGATAGCCGTGGTACAGCATTGGTCTACCACGTCAGCGAACAGGACAACAGATATCAACCCAGAACACGAACAGGTGGGCTCGCCCCGAACAGCCGATGGCGTGTATCATCAATCCTTATACATGTAGCTTACATCGACAACCTGCAGCTCGCGACTGGTATCAACATGAGTAATGAATCCTATAGACAACGCGATCTGGACGTGGTGTGGCATCCCTGCACGCAAATGCAGGATCACGAAGGAAACCTGCCACTGCTGCCCATACACCGGGGCCACGGCGTCTGGTTAGAAGACTTTGACGGCAATCGCTACATCGACGCCATCAGTTCATGGTGGGTCAACCTATTCGGACATGCAAACCCACGAATTAATCAGGCCATTGCCGCTCAGGCTGAAAAGCTTGAACACGTAATCCTCGCCGGCTGTACCCATGAACCTGTTATTACACTATCCGAAAGAATCGTCTCGCTTACCCCGCCAGACTTGAGCCGTTGTTTCTACGCCGACTGCGGTTCGGCGGCGGTAGAAATCGCCTTGAAGATGAGCTTTCACTATTGGCAGAACTGTGGTTACAAAAACAAAACACGGTTCATCAATATTTCCAACAGTTATCATGGCGAGACTCTAGGCGCCCTTTCGGTTGGCGACGTAGCCATATTCAAGCAGACTTACGCGCCCCTATTGATGAAGACCATTACGGCGAAATCGCCCGATAGCTTCTACTGTGAATCCGGCGAGTCCTGGGAACAGCATGCAATACGAATGTTCGCTGACATGGAAGCAGTACTGGAAAAACATGTGGAAACCACCTGCGCTGTCATTATTGAACCGTTAGTTCAATGTGCCGGTAACATGCGTATGTATCATCCAACCTATCTCAAGCTGTTGCGGCAAGCCTGTGATAAGCATCAGGTACATTTGATTGCCGATGAGATAGCCGTCGGCTTTGGTCGCACCGGCACACTTTTCGCCTGCGAGCAGGCAGGCATCACCCCCGATCTGTTGCTGCTTGGCAAGGGGCTCACCGGTGGGTACCTGCCGTTATGCATCTGCGTGACAACGGAAAAGATCTATGCGGCGTTCTACGCTGATTACACCGAGCAGAAGGCATTTTTGCATTCTCACAGTTATACCGGGAATCCACTGGCCTGCGCTGCCGCACTGGCAACGCTAGATATCTTTGACGAGGACGACGTCATAGAGCAGAACAAGGTTCTGTCAAATCACATGGTAAAAGTATGTCCACGTTTCGAAGACCACCCACACGTCGGTCAAGTGCGTCAAACCGGCATGATTCTGGCGATTGAGATGGTGGCCGATAAGTCCAACCGAACCAACTATCCCTGGCAGCAACGGCGCGGCCTCAAAGTTTATCGCCATGGCCTGTCTCATGGCGCATTACTACGACCGCTCGGCGATGTGATTTACTTCATGCCGCCCTACGTGATTAGCCTTGATGAAATCGATCAGCTAGCGCAAGTAGCTTGGGACGGGATCAATATCGCCACCGCAGACTAACGCAGACAGCGCTTACGGATAAAACACGGTCTTAAGCGCACCCATATCTGGTATGAGCAGCGTTTTCTCCCTCAGTTTCACCGTCGCCGCCACATAGTCGCTCTCCACCGCACCGGCTGCGTTGGGAACGAGATCGCTGTTGCTATCGATGACACGGGGTTGTGGGTCGCGCGTGCTAAGGACACCAAAAAAACCCCCATCGTCCGCTCCCGGCAATGGGTAGAACACGATAATCTTGGAACGCGGGCCAGGCATGGTAATGGCGCCCGCCAATAATGCCTCAAACGAAACGACTACCACCGCCTTTGTTCGCCAACCGATGACTCCTAACACCCACGGCGGCGCCAGGGGTAAAGGACTCAGCTCACCAACATTGACGACCTCGGCGATGGTTGCACTTGGTACCAACAGCGGGAGCCTGTCGGTTGGAATCTCGATCAAATGAATACTTTGCTGAGGTTGGGCCGCCACGTCGATTAGGCCCCCAAGTCGTGCAGAAACGTCGCTAACACCTTAGGGTCAAAAACGAGGATGGCCTGTGGCCCTCGTACCCAAGCGCCAGAGAACAGGTGACCCGCCGTGGTAGCAGGCCGGCCTAATGGTGTGAATGGTGTGACCTGCGCTTCCCCTTCCGGGAGCAACTGGACCTGGTCAGCAATCAACCCTACCGGCGTCGGTTGCGCCTCCAAGAATATAGCCCGCTCCCAATCATTACGTTGCACGACCTTGAAATCACGATCGAAACAATAGGCCGGCCATCGCGTGCCATCATGCGACCGCCACGCACATACCCGCCCGGTTCCGGTTTCATTTATCTCTAGACTATCGCGTTGGTCGATGGCAACGCTCACACCGCCGGATATCAAATAATATATGCCTGCGAGACTGAAGCGCAGATACTGATTGGAATCTCTCAAGTCCCCGGCCCCAGTCTAAGTGTTAAACACGGACAAGCCGTACGCGTCAGTGGACAGTCTCACGCACTAACAACTCATCGATGTTTTTGAAAAGATCGTCCTCGTGGTAGGGTTTGCTCATATAGAGGTTGACACCTAACTCGAAGGCACGTTGCCTGTGTTTGTCCCCCGCGCGTGATGTGATTATTATTATTGGAATGTGTTCTAGTCGAGGGTCGCCACGTATGCGAGACACAAGTTCATAGCCATCCATACGCGGCATCTCGATATCCACTAGCATGATATCTGCAACATGCTCCTGAAGTTGATCAAGCGCGTCCTGGCCGTCTTTCGCTGTCAGTACTTCCATGCCACGCTTCTGCAGATGCTTACCCGTCACCTTACGCACGGTCAGGGAGTCATCCACAACCATGATAACGGGATGTCGTTTGCTGGGTGGCGCCGCAATCTCGGTCTCTGGCGCGTGTTCCACTTGCATGGCATCGCCGGTCAGCCACAGGCCAACAATATCGAGAATCAACAAGACGTTACCGTCACCTAGTATGGTCGCGCCGGCGACTCCCTTGAGTTCGGTCAGTTGTGGTCCTAGGGGTTTAACCACAATTTCTTTGGTGCCCGCAAATCCGCCTACCTGCATTGCGACTTCTCGGGTACCAATTTTGGCCAACAATATCGCCACCTTGCCGCTACCGTTGCGGGGAGAAGAAATCCCGAGACGCGTGCCGATATGCATAAAGCCATAGACCTGATTGTTATAGGTCAATAGTGGGTTATTGTCCAAAGAGATGTTCAGTTGTTCGGCTGGCGCTTCGACGATGTTCATGATTGCTGACAGCGGCACGGCGAAACACTGCTCACCAACATACACCAATAGCGCTTGCATGATAGACAAAGTCACCGGCAGGTGGATGGTAAACGTCGTACCCTGGCCAGAAACCGTGGCCACCGACATATTGCCGCCCAATTGCTTGACTTCGTTTTCCACTACATCCATACCGACCCCTCGGCCCGAGAGATGGGTTACCTCACGCGCAGTGGAGAATCCGGAGACGAGGATGAATTGGATAAGCTCATCGTCTGGCAACTCTTTATCTTCGCTAATGAGACCATTAGCTATGGCACGGCGGCGAATCGCATCGATATTTAGTCCAGCACCGTCGTCGGAGAAACGGATGGCGATTTCCGTTCCCTCTTGACTAGTATCGATGGTGATGCGCCCGACCGCCGGTTTGCCGGCTCGTTGACGCTCCGCTTCGCTTTCTATGCCATGGTCCAGCGAGTTTCTTATCATATGCTCAAACGGCCCCATCATTCGCTCGAGCACGTTTCTATCAACGTCAACATCCGTTCCCGTTGTCTGTAACTCAACACGTTTGCCGAGTTCACGCGCAGTTTGACGCGTCATGTGCCTAAGCCTGGCCGCCTGAGTTGAAAACGCAATCATGCGCGTACGCATTAAGCCTTCTTGCAAACTGGTGTTAATCCGCGCCTGGTGCTGCAGCACGGTTTCGGCTTCACCGGCAAATGTCTGAAGATTAGTCTGAATCTGGGACAGATCGTGCAGACTTTCGGTCAGACCGCGTGATAGTTGCTGCAACTGAGAATATCGATCGAGTTCGAGTGGATCAAATCCTGAACTCGACTCCGCTTCGTCGGCCTGCTCAGTCTTATAAAGAATCTGCGACTCAGACTGGATATCCAGTTCCCGTAGCTGTTCACGAAAACGTGAAACGTTGCGGTCCAGTTCCCCTAGATTGTCGCGCAGACCGTAGATCTGTTGCTCCATACGCGATCGCGCTATGGTCACCTCGCCGGCGTCGTTCACAAGATCGGTAAGAACAGCCGTTCGCACTCTAACCTGTCCGCGGCGATCTCTCCTTTCGCGCGTCGGCTCCGCTGGACCATCGCCGCGGGATCTGCGCTCGATGCGTTGCCCCAGAATAGCGCTGTCGTCAGACGGTGGCACCGACTCGGCAGCGCGTAGATCTTCAACCGGCATTGCTGCCACTGCGTCAGCGGCTTCTGGCTGGTCTTCGGTCGGCGTTACCACTTCGTCGTCGACCAGCGGTTCACCCGCCAGCATGCGCTGGATCTTGTTGTTAAGCTTATCCATACTCGACAGAGGCTGCGCGTGGCGTATTTGATCGAGGTGCGTGACCAGAGTATCGTGTACTTCGTCGAGCAGATCGAATAATTGCGGAGTCGGTGCTATTTGCTCTTCTTCGACGCGCCTCAACAGATCCTCCGTTACGTGCGCCAAATTACCGACAACCATCGCACTTGCCATCCGTGCGCCACCTTTTAGGGTGTGCAAGGCGCGCTTCATCTCTTCGACCGCCTGAACTTGAGTTTGATCGGCGCGCCATTGCATTAACGATTCATCGATCACCGCGAGAAGATCAGTCGCCTCTTCCAAGAAAACATCGACAAGCTCCGCATCAATATCCTCGTCGATGATTCCAACCGGTGCAGGGGCCCGTTGGGGCGGCGCACTCGGTTTGCGGCGCTCAACGATGCCAGGGGCTGCTTCAGGTTGCCCCTGCGGTGGCGCTGCGGCTATAGGCCCTTCGGAAGATTCGGGCCCAGGTAGGCGTATCATCTCATTGCGCGCACGCCGACTAAGTGCTTGAAATCGATCGCGCACGTCGCGGGCCGTGGTCGCGGACGCATCATCGAGGTGGGTCAGCAAACTACTTATGCACACCACTAATTCATCCAACAACGCCAGGTTCGGCCGTTCCAAGGGATGTCGCGCCACATCCAGGGCCTGCATTACCCGCTCCATTTCGCCGCAGGCCTCCGACATCGAACGTAGGCCGACCGAATGCGCGCCGCCGTGCAGTGTGTGAACCGTGAGCAGTAGATTCGGCGACACCATGCAGCTGCCGCCGGCCTGCCGACACGTCGCGATCTCCTTTTGCACCGTACGCAGATGTCCCTCTGTCTCACTGATGAAGATCTGCCGCAGAGTCGGCTCAAGCTCAGCAAGGATGGATTCGACGTCCGGACTGGGCGCGGGTTCATTCGGGACCGCTGCTACAAGGGTTGCATCATCGGGTACGGGCTCGCTGGACACAGGCTCGTCGATGGCCACGTCGTCGGGCGTGGGTGTTGGCGGTACGGTCTTCGGCGCCGATGCTGCCACCGGAAGCTCACCACTTGCAAGCGCGTGCGCGCGCTGACGTAAAGATTCAATGTCCTCACTAGGCGCAGCACCACCTTCCAAATGATCAACCATTGCCGGCAGCACATCCGTAACCTTGGCCACCAGATCAAAAACCGCATCGGAATGGGTAATCTTACCGTTGCCAACCTTGTTTACGAGATCTTCGACCGCCCAGCCAAGTTCAGCTATCTCCAAAGCACCAACCATTCGACCGCTGCCTTTGAGGGTATGGAAGCCCCGCCTGACCTCTGCCAATGCGTCGGCGTTGCCGGGATCGTTACCCCAGACCGGAAGTTCCTTATTTATAGTTTCCAATACCTCACGCGCCTCCTCGATAAAGATCTCGATCATCTCCGGGTCGAGGGCTAGGTCGGGCGCGGCTGATGCTGGGGGTGGTGAGACCTCGGCGCCCGGCGCCGATTCCGGCTTGGGCGCTGGTATCTCGGCTTCGATCTCTTCAACGGCTGGCTCAGCGTCATCCGCCGTGGGTGCCTCAACAGGTTCAGACACCATCTCGACTTCATCAACCGGTGGCGTCGGCACCGGTTCGTTGGCTGTGACTGAGGGCGGTGCCATATCGGCAGCGACCTCGGTAAGCTCAGCCGCCGTGGCCTCAGCGATCTGCGTGAGTTCAGCTGTCTCAGTACCACTCACCTCAGCCGGGACAGTGCTAACCGGTTCGGTCGCTACCGCGACCTGCCCCGCGTCCATAACCAGGTGCTCGCGCGAAAGCGCCACTATCGCGTCCACCGAACGCTTGAGGGTCTCGCTGATTTCTCCAGAAAGCTGGCTTGGGTCCTCGGCCAGGATGGACAGCAAGGTGCCAGTCTCAATGCTGATCCGTTCAATCTTTTCGTGCCCCTGGGCCTGCGCAAGTACGGTGACATGCTTGAGGAGCTGTTGTAACGCGTCTGCCGTTTCTTGATTCGTTGGATCTTCAATCCATAAGCTCAGATTGCTTTGGATATCACCGATCAGCGTACTCGGATCGAGCTCGCCCGTCTCCGCCACTCTGATCGCCACGTGTATGTCGTTGATGGCCGCATCCATAAGATCATCGATGTCTGCGCGACCTAATTGCAGAGCTTCGGCGTGTGCCGACAAGGTGCCGATGCACACGGCCAGGGCATCCATCACCGCATGATTGGGTATTAGCGTGCCGGCATGAATCTCGTCGAGGCGAGCACCGATGACCTCGGCAAGTTCGAGCGCCCGCGCCTCACCCAAGATCTGGAAAGCACCGTGTATTTGGCCCATCTGGTCCGGAATCTCGGCGAGAGGGCTAAGGTCAGTCGTATCGGCCGCAAATGTCTCTACTGCTTCCTCGACCTTGGTCAGGTTAATGCGGATTTCGCTGGCGACGATCCCCACCAGTTCGGCAAACTCGGTATCGGATACCTCCGACACTTCAATGCCGTCAACATCGGGAACCTCACCACCATCTGCTTCAAGCAGACCATGCAACCCCTTGGTCCAGTCTTCAATCTTCGACTTCCAGCTCGGCGCCCAAATGTCACGCGCGCAGTTCTCAACCAACAACAGCGAATGCGCCATGCGCATAGAGACTTCCTCGGACGCCTCAAGCTTGCCGTTTACCACCGCCTCGGCAACGCCCTTTAGTTCATCGATCAACCGCTTAAGGGTGGGAATGCCCAAGAGATCCATCGTACTCGACATCTTGCGAAGCAAGTCGAGTAGTGGCTCCAGTGAAGTAACGCCCTCTTGATCGGCATCGAAGTAAGCTGCGAGCAGCTCTTGTGCGGATCGCGTCTCTTGCCCCAGCGCCGTGGATACGGAACGAATCGTATCTGCTTCCGGTACCTCGACGGTCTGCCCATCCTCACTAACCGCCCAGCCCAATAACGTATCAAGATCGAATGCGCGGCGGAGCTGCGTAACTTTGGGTCCGTCGGATTTAACCGCGCCAAGTTGAAACAACATGGCTTTGACGAGGGACTCCGAGGTATTGCGCAATACGCTTTTTTCGGTGCCGTCTATTAGTTTCTTGATTTGCTGGTCGAGTCGGGCGACAAGTTTTTTTCGTTCGTCTCCGGCATCCAGTTCGTTCGCACCTAACGCCTCAAGCAATCCGCTCGCGACCCAAAATAACTGTTCGACCACACCGACCGGGGCGTGGCGCTCAAGCTCCGCGACCGTCGCTGCAATCGACTCCAGTGACCTCGCGTCACTGGTGTCGCGCAACCAACTGAGCAGAGCAACTTGAAACTGTGGTCGCAGCTTTTGCGCCAGCTCGGCGTATTCGGGTTCGCTCGGTTTCGATTCGTCGTCATCGTGCCGTGGCGGTCGAACGGACAAATCGGGCGTGAATAGTTGATCCTCAGAAACGCGCTCAGTTTTGCGCGCATCGCGAAATTCATTGATCGTTGGGAGCAACCGCAGCGGCGCGTCCACCTGGCCAAATTGCAATCCGCCGAGATAATCGGGGAGCAGCAACATTGCGCGCGTGAGCAGCTCCAACAGATTTTCATCCCCGTTGATCTTTTCTTCTAGGATATCCTCAGCCAGTGCCTCCGCTTCGCTGGCTAACAACGCGGCGCCATCGAGCTCGACCATCTGCAGGGTACCGACCACTTGGTGTAAGTGGGTGACGCAGAAACGCAGACGAGTATCGTCAGAAGGATTCTCGGCGAACGACTCAAGCGCGAGGTGCGCTTGCTTCAAGCTCTCGTCGATTTCGGATTTGACCCAGCCGAGAGTGCTCGGATCAATTTGACTACTCGTGCTCATAGAAAACCATTAACCGCCCGCACCATATACCGCTGCATCGATCGGCGTAGCTTCCACCGCTTCAAAAAGGGTGCTTGCTGCGCCATATGGCAGTCTCAAGCGGGCAACTTGAAGCCTGCTACTGAGGCTTGTAGTTCGCGCGCAAGGTCGGTAAGTTTACCGATAGATTCGGCCGTCTGCCGGGTACCCGACGAAGTCAAGGTTGTGGTCTCGCTGATCTGAGCCATGCTTCCAGATACGCTTGTTGCAGTTTCAGACTGTTCAAGCGCATCATGCGCAATCTGTACAATAAGATCCGACAGCTGCTCGGAAACGGACTCGATCTCACCCAGCGATTGGCCGGCGGTATCTGCCAGCCGCGTCGCGTCGACCACGCCGATGGTCGCTTGCTCCATCGATGCCACCGCCTCGTTAGTATCAGTCTGAATCGTCTTCACGAGACCGGAGATCTGCTTGGTCGCTGCACCGGATCGTTCCGCGAGGCGCTGGACTTCGTCGGCCACGACCGCGAACCCGCGCCCTGCTTCACCGGCCATGGCGGCCTGGATCGCAGCATTGAGTGACAGGATGTTGGTCTGGTCGGCGATATCGTTGATAAGCTCGAGAATCTCACCGATCTGCTGCGAGCTTTCACCAAGACGCTTGATGCGTTTCGCGGTCTCCTGTATTTGCTCGCGCATTTCGTCCATACCACGGATCGTGTTTTGCACCGCCTCAGAACCCCGTTTCGCGGTAGTCACTGATCCCTGCGCAACTTCGGCTGAATTTTCCGCGCTTTGTGACATGTCTTGCATAGTCTTGGCCATCTCCATAACACGGTCCGTGGTTTCGGTAATCTGCGCCGCCTGCTTGAGCGTCGCCTCGGTAAGCTCGGTGGCCGTTTGCCGACTGCGCTCTGACTCGACTGCCACTTGTTGCGCCGCATTCTTGATGCGATACACAAGGTTGCGCATCTCTCTCACAGCGAAGTTGATCGAATCGGCGATAGCACCGGTTATCTGTTCCGTAACTTCAGGCTGAATCGTCAGGTCGCCATCGGCAAGGTCACCCATTTCATCGAGCAACTTTAGGATGGCGTCCTGGGTCGTGCGATTCTGCTCGGCATTGGCTTGCGCACGACCTTGTTCATCGCTGACGAACTTCCAGCCCATCAAACCGAATAAAGCAAAACCCAAGGCCGCCAGACCGATGGTTAGAGGGGTGAGCCACTTGCGTGATTCTGCCAGCGAAGCATATTCACCGACCAGATCTCTAGCTTTCGTCAGCAATACATTGCTCGATTTGAATACGGCGGCGCTGGCCTGCAGCGCGGTAATGTGCTGATCAGCGTGGTTCAAAATGCGATCCACCGGCGGGGCCATCTTTGCAAACACGTCGTTGGCCTGCCTAAGCTTCGCTTTTACGGCTGGCGGCGCACCTTGATTCAATGTTGCTAACATAAATCCATAAAGCTCGCTATTCTCAGACAAGTTCGAGACGGCATCCAAGGCACTGGCATCGCCGGCCACAACGAGCTGCACGTCCTGTTTGATAAGCTCACTTAGAAATCTCTGCTGGTAAGCGAGCTGCTCCTTCTGCGCCAGCCCGGCATCACCCGCCGCCATAACCACGTTGTCTGAGGCATCCCACAGTTCATCGCTCAGCCCCACAATCGCGTCGATGTCCGTCTTCATCATTAGCATGCCCTGCTCATGCTTGAGGATGCGATCTACGTTGGCGCGAATGCCTTTACTCCCGGACCAAAGGTCTCCAAGAGCATTCAAGGTAGGCTTGACGCTGTCGGGACTTGGTGGAATTCCAAGCTTGTCGTCACCATTCTTGAGTACGTTAACGATGGCCTCAAACTGATCACGAGACGCCCTCAATGTTTTGAACGCGGCTTCTTGTCCGCGCATGGCCTCGCGCGCATCCTTGGCCAACCGCTGCGACAGCATCAATAACTGACTCGACTGCCCGACGTAAATTGCAGTTTTGTCAGCTTCTTTGCCGATGTAAAAAAGCAGCCAACCAGCGGCGAGGACCGACAAAACAAGGAAAACGCCCAATACCGGCAAGACCGTTGTCGGTAGGCTTGCAAGTAGCGATAAGCCCAACGCTTTTCGTGGACCTTCTTCGATGTCAATGTATTCACCGGTCTCGTCTATACGAATCTCCTCGGTAGAAAGATCGACAACATCCTCCGAGGGTTGTTCTAGCGCAGTGGTTTTGTCTGCCCGGGGTAGTTTTACGATTGCCATAATTTAAACCTCGTCTCCAACGAGACCTAACGTTATTTTGGAACGTCCAGCTTGAATGCCACTGTATCCTCACCGTTCACGGTGCTACGCGGCGACGTGCATAAAGCTGCTATTAGCCGCCAATGCGTACATATCAAATACACCCCACAGCACGTTGTCACGCAGAAGTGCGCCACGCAAATAAGGTACCACCGGATCGTCAAAATTCGATGTGTCTTGACGTTCCTCTGCTTCATCGAAATGACGCAAACCTAACACCTCGTTCACCAACACGGCAGCATTTAGGCCATCGACATTCATGACTAGCATTCGTGCTTTGTCATTCTCAAATACCGGCTCTTTACCAAAGAACTCGGCTAGATCGATTATCGTAAGCAGGTTACCGCGAACATTAGCGATCCCCTTTATCCACGACTTGGTCCTCGGCACCGGTGTCATTACCGGATACGGCATTAGCTCTACCACATGCGCGATAGGTGTCACCAGGTGTAGGTCGCTCAGCCGAAATCCAAGTCCGGTCCATAGCAAAGGGCCCTTAGTCTCCTCAGGGAGCGTCGGCGCACTCTCCAGCATCGCCCGCTCCATTTCACGAAGCAGCGAGAGAGGATCCTGGGCAGACACGTGCATGGTTATAGCCCCTTTATCTTGGCACTTAACTCCTTCGCGGTAATCGGTTTAACAATATAATCCTTCGCGCCCTGGCGTAGGCCCCAAGCCTTGTCGGTTTCTTGGCCTTTCGAAGAACACAGAATAACAGGAATGTTCGCGGTATCGGGATCCTTGGTGATCACTCGCGTCGCTTGAAAACCGTTCAGACCGGGCATCACTATATCCATTAATATAAGGTCAGGCTTTTCAGTTTTTGCCTTATCCACGCCTTCTTCTCCACTATTAGCGGTGGTAATGGTATAGCCGAGCTTAATTAGGATTTCTGTCATCATGTGCTGGTCGGTTGGCGAGTCATCGACGATAAGTACTTTGTTAATTGCCATACGCTTAATCTAACCCTGATTTCTGTCCTTCGAATGCACCTGCCCGCTAGTGCACATACTTATTGATAACACCGATCAGGTCCTCTTGCGTAAACGGCTTATTGACGTGTTCCTCCGAACCGGCAATGCGGCCACGCGCGCGATCGAATAACCCGTCTTTGCTAGAAAGCATAATGACCGGTGTACCCTTGAACTGCTTATTATTCTTAATCAATCGGCAGGTCTGATAACCATCGAGACGCGGCATCATAATGTCCACAAAAATGATGTCCGGTCGGTGATCGGTAATGACCGACATTGCCTCGAAACCGTCTGCCGCCGTAAGAACCTCATAACCCGCTTTCTTTAGCAATGCTTCCGCGGTTCGACGAATTGTATTGCTATCGTCAATAATCATCACCTTGATACCCACACGAATCACCCTCTTCGACTCACCAAAACGAACGCGCCCGCGAATGCCAGGCATAGTGGACGCTTTGAATGCAGATTCTTCATTTTGCCGTATAGGCTAATGATTTGTTAGCATAAATACTGCTTGAAATCCATGACTCCGCCATCTACGGGCAGACTGCTGGTCACCGCCGAAACCCCTCATTGTAAAATATAGACAACGATTACGTCTTTGGTTATGGGCGACCGCAGAAACCGGCCAATCACCGCTGGCCTCACCTAATGAATAATTGCAGAAAACATGCCAAAGTGATGTTTTTTGGCCTTGGGTGGCTGAGACACGCTTTTTGCCTGCATCGCCTCGGAGGGTCGTCGCCCTGTCTTGGCGTCGGCGAGCAATCCAATTAGCGACCAATGCCTATGACCAAGATTGGCGTTGTTATGGATCCCATCGGGACCATTCATGCCTATAAAGACACCACCCTGGCCCTATTGCTAGAGGCCCAACGGCGCGGCTGGGACCTGTATTATATGGAGCAAAACCATCTATTTATGCGTGATGGCAAGAGTTTCGCCCATATGTATCCGCTTCGCGTCAAGGACGATAACACCGATTGGCACGAGCTCGGAGACCCAAATACTCAACCACTATCATTTCTCGACGTGATTTTTATGCGAAAAGACCCACCATTCGACATGGAGTACGTCTACACGACCTACTTGCTCGAACAGGCGGAACAAGAGGGTGTGTTGGTGGTGAACAAACCCCAGAGCCTGCGAGACGCCAACGAAAAGATGTTTACCGCCTGGTTTCCACAGTGCCTGCCTCCCACCTTGGTGACCCGCCAAGATGCTCAGATACGGGAGTTCCTGGACCAACAGGGAGATATCATCCTCAAACCGCTGGGTGGTATGGGCGGCACCTCGGTATTTCGGCTGCGTCAGGGGGATCCCAATGTCGGCGTGGTGATTGAGACCCTAACTGCCCATGAAAGCCGCTTCGCCATGGCCCAGCGCTTCGTACCCGAGATTGTCGACGGTGACAAACGTATATTGCTGGTAGACGGTGAGCCCATCCCCTACGGTCTGGCGCGGATGCCGCCGCCTGGGGAGACACGCGCTAATCTCGCAGTCGGCGGCAAAGGGCACGGTGTGGCGCTCAGCGATCGCGACCGATGGATCTGCGAGCAGGTGGCTAGTACCTTGAAAGAAAAGGGATTATTGTTCGTGGGCCTCGACATAATCGGGGACTATCTGACTGAAATCAATGTGACCAGTCCTACTTGTATCCGCGAGCTCGACGAAATATATGACATCAACATCAGCGCCAAGCTGATGGATTGTGTCACCGCCCGGCTACAAGCCCCTAGCAGCTGAAAAAGCCGTTGAAGATTATATAATTAGATTATGGGGCGGGTTGGGATCGTTGGCACCGATGCGAGATCCCAAGGTCGCACGCTCAGGTTATACACACGGCCTATTTGGCTAGGTTGACAAGTATTGGCAGTGGCGCAGGCAGTTTCTGGATTTTCCAACAATGACCAGCTAGGTCTGAGCTTCTTTGGCTCAGTATTGCTACATCTCGTCATAATACTAGGGGTGACTTTCGTCGTACCCAAGGTACGTGAAGTCTATGGATTACCCACCCTGGAAATAATCCTGGTTCAGGCGGAAAGTAAGGACGCACCGGATGACGCCGAGCTTTTGGCGCAGGCTAACCAGGCCGGCGGGGGCACGGCGGAGACCAAGGAAAACGCGCGCAACCCCATACCCGTGCGCGAACTGGGGGAAGCGAACCTAGATGTCCCCATTATGAAACCACCGCCACAGCCCCAAGTAACGTCACCCAACGAATCGATGGAGCTGATGACGAAAGAACAAGCCGCCAATGCCATCGAGCAAACAGAATCGAAACCAGAGGCGACTGAACGCCAAATTGCGCCCGAGAATCTTGGGCTGGTCACGCGACCCGCTATCGCCTTAGAGCGGGCGCGGCTGATCGCTGAAATCGACCAGGGTTGGAATGCCTACCAACAACGCCCCCACCACAAATACCTGAATGCCCGTACCCGCGAGTACAAATACGCTGTATATATGACCGCTTGGCAGGCAAAAGTAGAGCGGGTCGGAAATCTCAACTATCCGGAAGAAGCCAAGAGACGGGGGCTATCCGGTCAGTTGCGACTCGATGTCGCACTCAACTCAGATGGCTCGGTTAATGCTGTTGTCGTGCGTAAGTCCTCGGGTTCCACGCTTTTGGACGATGCAGCCAAACGCATTGTCTACCTGGCATCACCGTTTGCGCCATTCCCCAGCGATATCCGTAAGGAAACGGATATCCTTCATATCATGCGAACCTGGCGTTTCAACGAAGGTGCTCTGACGGGATACTAGTCCACATCCCTCCGACTCTCGGGACTCATTGGCCTTTCCTTGTAGATGATCGAAGCGGTCCTTGCGTGCGACCTCCGGCTGCAAGATACTACTCCCGGTATGAATGATTCTACAGCGTTTTCGAATCACTTCCTGATCGCGATGCCGAGCCTCGCGGACCCTAATTTTTATCGAACTGTTACGCTAATCTGCGAGCACAGTAGCGAGGGTGCGATGGGAATCGTGATCAATCGTACCACCGATCTTGCGATCGGCGACATCTTGCAACAGATGGGAATCGACACCGATCACACAAATCAGCGCACGTTGCCCGTGTACCTCGGTGGGCCGGTGCAGACCAATCGTGGATTCGTGCTGCACGAACCACTTGGAAGTTGGGAGTCAACATTGTCGATTACCGACACCCTGGGCATATCAACGTCACGCGACATTCTTGCCGCGATCGGCGAAAATCGCGGACCGGACAAGTGCTTGGTGGCGTTGGGATACGCTGGCTGGAGCGCCGGCCAACTTGAGCGCGAAATAGCCGAGAACTCTTGGCTCAATGCACCCGCCGATCGCGATATTCTCTTTAGCATGCCAGTTGAACAACGCTGGCACGGCGCGGCCAAGTTGATGGGGGTAGACGTTTCCACCATTTCGGACGAAGCTGGGCATGCTTAACCTCAATATGCGTCGGCTATGCCAGCCCTGACCTTTCTGGCATTTGACTACGGCAAAGCATCTATCGGTGTAGCAGTCGGCAGTATAGTGTCCGGGCAGGCGCAGGATGTCGCCACAGTCAAGAGTGTCAGCGGTCAACCGGACTGGGGGCACATCTCAAACCTTGTCCAGGAGTGGCGGCCACAGGGTTTTGTCGTAGGTCTGCCCTTGAACATGGACGACAGCGAAAATCCTACCACGCGCGCCGCTCGCGAATTTGGTAATCACCTTGGTGACCGTTACAATTTGCTCGTACACATGGTCGACGAACGGCTAACAACCGTCACGGCAAGACATAGTCTCGCGCAATCTGCGGTACCGATGAGGCGTCACAAGTCCAGACTCGACAGAGTGGCCGCACAAACCATTCTACAAACCTTTCTCGATGAGCAAACCAGGGCGGATCTTAAACGAGAACCTTGACATAGCTCAGGCGTTGTCGCGCATGGCAGAAAAACTTCGGCCTCTACTTGCGCGCGACCCCGTAATGATCGGGATCCATACAGGTGGTGTTTGGGTTGCCCGACGACTCCATGAACTACTAAATTTGCAAGAGCCGTTGGGCACACTTGATATTTCGTTCTACCGAGACGACTTCACACGAATCGGAATACACCCCGAGGTCAAGGCCTCCGAGTTACCGGTGAACATCGATGAACGTCACGTGATTCTCTGCGACGATGTCCTACACACCGGACGCACTATCCGCGCCGCCTTTAACGAAATCTTTGATTATGGTCGTCCCGCTTCAGTAACACTCGCGGTGCTCATCGATCGAAACGGGCGTGAGCTGCCAATCCAAGCCGACGTCATCGGCCATCCAATAGATCTGAGAAAAGGTGAGCACATCAAGTTGATTAGCGATTCACCCGACGGGGTCGGCAGGCTAACACTTGAAATTCAAGAGGTCGGCGAGTGACAGAAGATCTTCAATTCGATAGTCACGGATTACTACACCATTTCCTGACCATTGAAGGTTTAAGTCGACAAACCCTTCTTCAGATTCTCGACACGGCTGAATCGTTTATGTCCGTCGGCGAACGCGAGATCAAAAAAGTGCCGTTGTTACGCGGCAAGACAGTTGTGAACCTATTTTTTGAATCAAGCACACGCACACGTACGACCTTCGAAATAGCTGCCAAACGCCTGTCGGCTGATGTAATCAACGTCGATACAAGGGTATCTGCCACCAACAAAGGTGAAAGCCTGCTCGATACCATTCGCAATCTAGAAGCCATGCATACCGACCTGTTCGTGATACGCCATAGCAAGAGCGGCGCCGCGTATCTTGTAGCCCAACACGTACCGCCGCATGTACGGATCATTAACGCTGGCGATGGCAGTCATGCGCATCCGACACAGGCGATGCTAGATATGTTCACGATTCGGCGCTACAAAGGCTCGTTTGAAAATCTCAAGGTGGCGATTGTCGGCGATATTCTGCATTCGCGTGTCGCACGCTCGCAGACGCATGCGCTAACAACCTTGGGAGTGCCAGAAGTGCGAGTGATTGCCCCGCGGACCCTGCTACCAACGGCGGTAGAACGCTTAGGTGTGCATGCCTATACCGATATGCGCGCAGGACTTGAAGGTGTCGACGTCATCATTATGTTGCGCTTACAACGTGAGCGCATGCAAGGCGCGCGAATTCCTAGCGAGCAAGAGTTCTTCAACCTTTACGGGCTCACTGCCGACAAGCTTCGCCTGGCCAATAAAGATGCCATCGTCATGCATCCGGGACCCATGAACCGTGGTCTCGAGATAGATTCGGCGGTTGCCGATGGGCCGCAGTCGGTAATTCTGCAGCAGGTCACTAACGGTATCGCGGTACGCATGGCGGTGATGGCAATCATCATGGCCGGCAAAGCCAAACAGGAAAAACCCGAGCAGTCTTCGATCAGGAAACATGCCTAATGGGCCTTGCGATCCAAGGTGGCCGCCTCATCGACCCCGCCAATAACGTTGATGGAAAGAGGGATATTTTTATCAGTGATGATGGTTTCGTAGTGGCGGTCGGAAAGAAGCCTGACAATTTCGAGATTGCCAGAACCATAGACGCCGTTGGCAAGGTTGTGTGTCCGGGCCTGGTCGATCTGCGGGCTCGGCTGCGCGAGCCTGGCCTCGAATACAAAGCGACGATTGAAAGCGAAGCACGGGCGGCCGTCTCGGCCGGCATCACAACGTTGTGCTGCCCACCCGATACTGATCCGGTGATCGATACGCCGGCTATGGCGCAAATGATTCAGCATCGGGCCTGGCGTTTTGAACTCGCATTTATTCATCCTTTGGGCGCACTAACGCGTGGGCTGGAAGGTGAAGCGTTGACCGACATGGAGGCGCTAGCCGAGGCCGGTTGTGTGGGATTTACTAATGCGCTAAGGCCCATCACAGATACACTGGTCATGCGCCGAGCGATGGAGTATGCGACGAGCTTTGACCTGACGGTTTTTTTGCATTCAGATGACCCATGGTTGCACGGCGACGGTTGTGTACATGAAGGTGAAGTCGGTACCAGGTTGGGCCTGCCTGGTATTCCCGAGGCAGCCGAAACCGTTGGCGTTGCCCGAGATTTGGCGTTGATCGAACAAACCGGGGTGCAGGCCCATTTCTGTCAACTGTCGAGTAGCCGTGCGTTAGATATGGTGGCGGAGGCGCAAAACCGCGGTTTACCGATTACGGCTGATGTCACGGCGCATCATCTGCATCTCACCGAGCACGACATTGGATTCTTTAACACGCAATGCCACGTACTTCCTCCATTGCGGAGTTCGCGCGACCGCGAGGCCTTGCGACAGGCGCTAAAAAGTGGCGTGGTCTCCGCCGTCTGTTCCGATCACCAACCCCACGAACCGGATGCCAAACTTGCACCGTTTAGTGATTCGGCCCCCGGCATCTCGGGTTTGGAGACCCTGCTGCCATTAGTCTTGAAGCTGGTCGATGAAAAGGTGCTGTCATTAAGCAAAGCCGTCGCCAGCATCACCTGTCGGCCGGCCGATATCCTTGGTATCGACAGTGGGCACCTGGGCATCGATGCGACCGCCGACATCTGTATCTTCGACCCGGACAGTTGGTGGAGCTTATCCGAAGATAAGATCGTCAGCCGTGGCTTGAATACACCCTTCTTGGGATGGGAATTCTGTGGTCGCGTGACGCATACCTTGGTCGGCGGACAAGTGGTGTTTGAATTAGAAAACGGTGCTTAATGAATTCTGTGTCGGCTACGCCGACAATCTACTACCGGGGCGCCGGCCCGGCGAAAGGCGCAAAAAAAGACTCACGGTTCACGCCTCACCGTGGCAAACCCGATAAATTGCTTCGTCCTGAGGGCCGCTAGCGTCTAACTGGGTGAAAAACAACAAAACTGGTCTTGCCTCAGCTTATCAGGAAGTTTACCTTACATTGACATCGATTACGCAGCGGGGCTCCAGAATTGAAACCGCGGAGGGTATTACAATGAAATTCTTGCTAAAGGATAAGAGGAAGTTCAACTGGGTGGTGCTGATGCTGCTTGGCATGATTATGATAATCGGCGCGGTAGTCTTCTTACTCTAGACGCCAAAGCGGGCAGGTGACACACCCTAGTCGGGGGCAGGTGTTGTTCGGGTTAGATAAGGAACGTTCTTAGCACTACCCTTCTCTGAGGGCCATAGCTCATATTGCTTTTTCTTGGAATGCTCGTTCGTGACTGGTCTGTCATGAATGCCGTCAAGTCCTGCAGTACCCTCACGCCTCTAGTCCTGGCCCATGCCGTCTTTGCCGCTGCATTTGCCGGATGACAGCGTAGCCGTTACCGCAATCTGATGAATAAATGTCGCTAAGAACTGGTTGCTGGATCCGCCCATTATGACATCGGCAGAGGCTAGTATGACTGCAGCCAATCGTGACTCCATGTAGAAGCTCGTCGGAACGTGCTAGTCGTGCACCGACATAACCTGCGAGACTCAAAACTTCAGCTCAACGATCACGACCCTAGGATAGGGAGGGGTTGGCTTAATCGCGCGCACGCTGCCACCACACCGAAGTCCCGTCCAACCGAAAACGCCGGCAGAAAGCCGCCCTAAGCCCACCCGGGGTACCCCGCCCCCAGATAACTTGGCTTGGTCTTTGCATGCCTCTACAGCTATTTTCTTCGTATTGGCCGCAACCGTAGAACTGCTCAACACCAGGCGGATTCGCGTTGGCGCTGGGCGCAGCCCAGGTGGGTGCCAGCCGTCGAGACAGGGTGTGTAGCAATGAGGCACAAAAAGCCGGCAATCGCAGGCTACCCAGGGCCGGATGGGCCAACGGGGCAGAGGTATCTCCAGCAAGATTGCCTCGCTACCGGCCGTGAGGAATCTGACCTACGCCAAGGACCCAGCCAGCGCAAAGAAGACGAACAATACGCCGCGCTGAAGGCAAAGCTCAAATCAATCCAAGCTTTGATAGAAACAGTGGCGCGGAAGGTCAGCATATCGGCAAGGGGTATTGTAAAAACAGGTTTCTGGAAAACAACCTGGTTCATTGGGCTGGCGGTTACCCTGTGCTTTGTCCTCGCTACGGACACGGATCCACTACGTCGCCTCGAGTGGAAGGCTTATGACCTAGGCATGCGGTTTTCCTCAGTACGTCCCGCCAATGAAAAGGTCGTGGTGATTGCGATAGACGACGCCTCACTTGACAAGTTTGGGCCATGGCCATGGTCGCGCGACATCCTTGCCGAGGTCAACACCCGTCTGGCAGCTGCACGCCCGGCAGTTATCGGCTACACGCTTTCTTTTGAGTTACCCCAGAACCGACGTGGGCTTACCGTTCTGCGAGAACTACGTAAAACCCACAGGAAGGCGCTTGGTAAAAGAGCAAGCTTGCTGCTTCAGAAGGTGGTGACGCGGCTGGACACCGATAAAAGCTTGGCAGCGAGCTTCAAAAGAGCAGGCAATGTGGTGCTCGCCATCCCATACCACTCCGTGGACAAACCAATTTCTTCCGTGCCCGACTTGCCAAAGTCGCTGCGCACACATTTCTTGGACGACGTTAGGGGTCGCACAGATACATCTCTTAATGACTGGCTGAGATTCATGCATCCCAATCGCGAATTTGTCGTCGACGAGCTGTATACGCCGCCCTCCGTGATCGGGCGCTCGGCCATCGGGCTAAGCGTAGGGACGGAGCACCTGCAATCGCACGATAGCGTAAAAACTATGCCTCTGGTTCTGTCGTATGGTGACCAATATCTTCCTTCGTTTCCTTTGCTCATGACCGCCCACAGCTTGGGGTTGAGGCGCACCGATATCCAAGTAGAGTTGGCCAATAGCGTGAAGCTAGGCGAAAACCCCATTGCTGTCGATTCGAGCTTGCAGGCCTATCCTTTCTTTTACAAGACACGGGACGGCGAGTCCCCGTTCAAGGTGTTTTCCTTTGCTGACGTGAAGCAAAAGAAAATCGCACCGGCTGTTTTTCGCAATAAAACCGTTCTGATTGGTTTCACCGCGCCGCGGCTGGCGCGAATCGTGCAAACACCGATCGGAGAGCCAATGGCGCCAGTGATGGTGATGGCACATACCATATCGAACCTATTAAACGGTGACCTGTATCGCGTGCCGAAGTGGGGTACTTTGGCGCGGCTCGCCGGTTTTATGGTTGTGGCTTTTTATCTTATGTTCGTGCTAACCCGATTCCGGATCAGCACCGGCCTGGCGCTCACTGCCTTGTTGCTGATCGCGCTCCTCAATGTGGAGTTCATCTTGATGACGTCGAAGTCCATCTGGGTACCGTTGATGGTCCCAGCCGTGGCGCTTGTGTTCGGGCAATTGGTACTGGCTCGTAAACGGTTTGTGGACGACTCATTGCACCGTTACAAGATACAGTTGTCCGAAGCCGACCGCATGCTGGGCCAGTTGTTCCAGTCGCAGGGAAGGCTCGACATGGCGTTTACAAAGTTTCGCCAGTGCATAGCAGATGACAGTTTGCTGGAACAGTTATACAGCTTGGGTCTGGATTACGAGCGCAAGCGGCAATACAACAAAGCCGCCGAAGCCTTCCGGTACATAAAGACACATAACCCTCAGTTCCGTGACTGTGATGAGCACATACAACGCAACAGTGAGTTGGATAATGTTTTGGTTTCGGGCAGGGATAGTAGCAAGAGCGCCACCGCAACGTTGGTTCTTAGTGATGACGATATCCAGAAACCGATGTTGGGTCGCTACCAGTTGGAAAAAGAATTGGGCAAAGGGGAGATGGGCACGGTTTACCTGGGCACCGACCCGAAGATTGGGCGGACGGTTGCCATTAAGACGATGGAGCTATGGCAGGGGTTTGAGGGCGAACAGTTGGAGGAGATAAAGCAGCGCTTCTTCCGTGAGGCTGAAACCGTCGGTCGCCTTAATCATCCCTATATCGTGACTGTCTACGATGTGGGTGAGGAACAAGACCTCGCCTACATCGCCATGGACTATTTACAGGGTAAGGACTTGTCGGCCTATTGCAAGCCCGACAGTTTGTTGCCCATAGCTAGCGTACTCGAGATTGCCATACAGGTGGCCGAGGCGCTGGAATACGCACATGGCCAAAACGTCGTGCACCGCGACATCAAGCCTGCCAATATTATTTATGACCGCAGAGGAAAGACGACTGCCACCATAACGGATTTCGGCGTCGCCTGCTTGACCGATAACAGCAAAACCAAGACGGGCACTATCCTAGGATCGCCATCTTACATGTCGCCCGAGCAGCTGGCCGGCAAAAAAGTGGACGGACGCTCGGATCTGTTCTCCCTCGGCGTGACCTTGTATGAGCTGTTGACGGGGGAGTTGCCTTTTTCCGGCGACTCGCTCTCTAGCCTCGTGTACCAGATTGTCAACGAAAAGCACCCCGATGTGCGTAAGCGTCGATCCGATCTGCCGTCGTGTGTGAGTTCGATCATCAATAGGGCACTGCATAAGGGCGTAGAGAAGCGTTACCAGAGCGGCGAGCAGATGGCTAAGTCTATACGACGCTGTCGTAAACAAGTTGAAGAAGTATAAGCATTGGCGAAAAGATCGGGCCGCTTAGGGAAGAGATGCAAGAGGTCATCCCTCAGGATGTCCAGTAGCATTTCGCGCCGATCAACGATTGCTCTACTCGCTCGCACGGCGCCACACGGAAGAACCACCAAACCAAGAAAATCCGATATAGCCGCGTACTTTTAGCGCACCGTTCTTGGTCAATCGTAGATTGCTGCGGTAGGTCTTACCGTTGCGTGGATTGTATATCCGGCCATTACGCCATATGCGCTCTTCGAAAAGGAAATTGGTCATAAGCGCTAACCCAATCAAGGGACGGTTACGTAGTGACGCATCCGGGTTGTTCCGGTCTACGCGTGGCTGGCCAGCCATACCATCAACTTCGCGCAGTTCATAGTTCGGTTTCTTCAGCGCTGCGATCCGACCGAAGTAAAGTTTGCCTTTCTTGTATATTTCTATATGAGAATCACCGCCGGCGGTAATCCAAAGGCCGATGATGTCATCCGCATCTTGTGCGAACGCTGCCGCAGTAAAGGCGGCATATGAAACGCAGACGAACACCGACATCAGCTTTTTCATTGCGGCAACTCTATTTGTTCAGTGTTGTATCGATAGTTGTCCTTATAACCCGAATGTTCTGTGCCAAGCCAGCATGCTGATGGATTTCGGAATCCATCAGCATTCAACAATAAATCAGTGCATTCGAACGGCAGGATATGTGCATAGGCATCGGGACATTCCGTTCGATTTCGGAGGCTCGGTCCGGCGCCGTGAAACTACACCCTATCTTGGAACTGAGACTTGTCAGCAGTGAGCCGCTTGCTCCTGGTCTTTCTCAACTTGCTGTGGTCTACGACAGAAAACTCGATAATCGTGTTACCGGACCAGCCAAGCAAATAGAGTTTGTCAAAGTCTAAATTCATCGGGAGTACGTCGGTAATCACAAAATCTTCCAGCAACGACAAGTCTTCCCGTGATCTGAAGGTGCCGTAATCGTCAAACACAATAACCAGCGTAGCGAGTTTGCCGTATGGTCTATCTGCCTTTGCTTTCGCTGCCTCAGCAATTAGTTCCAATCCCTTATTTAGCAAAATAACGTGTAGCAGCGTTTCGCCGTCGTCCGCTGTCTTGCTTTTGTGGTCTCTTCGGTCTCTTTGCGTAAACCTACTAAATGTAAATGCATGCTCTTCGTCTGGAAGATACAGCCTTCTCAGGTAGGCCTCATAACTGAGAATGGCACGGGCAAAAACAATACTTTGCACCCGAAGTGGTCGTCTACGATAGTCAACGATTACGGCGTCGCAGTCGTCATCGCTTAGATTTGGCTTGCAGACAACGTCTATACGGTTGTTGAACAAATGTCTTACGAGAAAGCTTAAAGTATAAATCTCGTCCATGAAGCATTTTGCTAGTCCCTGCCGCTCTACCAGGTATCTTCGACCTTCCTTCGTGCTTTTGAAAAGTTCGTTCTTTTGCTCGACCCATCGCACGAACTCTGCTGGGGTTCGCTCCATTTCACAATCGACTAAAGACAGTATCTTTGCTGGTTCCATAACTACTAACTACCTAACAGACTTAAAACATACCCTGTCAATACTACGCCGACATCCTTGCTCCGCACTCCGTAAATAACCCTTCCACTACGTTAACCCGATTCGCTGTTGGGTCTGCGCTTGGTGCTCTCGATAGAACTCCTTCATGGCCGCATAGACCGGGGCCATGTTGAGCTGATAAAACCCCAAACCACCCTTACGCAGCTCGAAATGGTGGATCGAGCCTGATGCGAATTGCGCCCAGCATTCCCTCACCACTAAGATCGAGAATATCGGGAAAGATAAATACAAGTGCGCCAATAGTAAAGATGGGGAGTGCCAGAACAGCTGCGAGCATAAACCGCAATTGCCTGTGTTGCTGTTTGGAAAGGTAATAACTGCGCTTGCGCATCACAAGCGCTTTTGCCCGGGGAGACACCATAATACCTATGCCGCGTAGTCGGGAACGTCCATACTGCCACCACTTACGAACACAACCACGGGAGGGTAGTCCCGCCCTCTTGGGTGTGCCTAGATAATTATAGACGGCCGAAAAAAGTGATTTAGTTTCCTACACTTGCAAGCCGTGCCGGCCATCCTTAAGCACTATTAGTTCGACCAGCTCGAGCTTCTTCCAGGCTATAGTGCCTCGCCGCCGACCGTGTGACGTAGACCATTACGGCTATCGAAAAAACCAGGCCGATAGCGGCCAGCGTGTCGCGTAGCGGTACAAACTCACTGGCACCGCCGAGGACTTTTACTACATCAGTTGCCACACACCCGAAGTAAACCATAAGGATCCAGGCTGGGATCATGCAACAATTGGCAAGCAGATAGGGCCAAAGTCGAACTTTTGTCATCGCCATGGCATAGCCCATGATTGCAGGATTAATGGGAACTAGTCTCAATAGACAGAGCAAGCGAAGACCACCCTCATTAACCACACCCTCGAGCGCCCCGAGTCTCGGGTATGCGCTTAGCCAATGTTGTGCTGGGCCGCGCAGAAAGCTCCTGGCAATAAAAAAAACCAGAGTTGCACAAAGTAGGCCGGCGACACAGAGCGAAATGCTGCCCCATACAAAACCGAAAAGACTCCCAGCCGAGATTCCGAAGATCGCCTCTGGAATAACCACGGTCATCGCAACTGTGGATATAAAGATGAATGCAAGAATTCCCCAGTCACGATTCACGGAAAGCCAGCTTTCGGTAGTCGCCAGCGCACTGTCCAGATTATTCGAGTCGATGAGCGCGGCAATGATCATGAGCAACAGAACGATCACTAACACCGACAAGAAAACCCAAGAATATCGCATGGTAGACCAACACCAGATGTCTTCTTAGCAATGTTCATCAGCATTGAACGCATGAATACCTTCCAAACATCAGGTGTGTGCGCCTATTCCTCTTGTACCAGACCATTTCTTTCAACTTTCGCGCTATTCGTACACCTAGTTCCATGCCCCATTGACGACCTACCATCATCGACTCCTCGGTGAGCACGGGTAACTTGCTCACCAGCTTTTGACCGGCCGGTGTCCGGTAAAACGCAATCATTGATTCCATTTCTGCCACCGTGAAGTGTCTGGCGTAGACCGGCACTACTAGACGATTAAGGTCGTCTGGATCCACCTCCGCCATGAAGTCTTGCCAGAACTTATCCGGGACATCGGGCAGGGTTCGTCGCTTCACATCGATCATCTGGTTCATCATACGAATGCCGAGTTCACCTGCATCCGTCACTCTCAACAGCTCGTGAGCAGCTTGCGCTACATCACGCTTTACATCGCCCGACGCCGAAATGCCGGCAGATACGACACATAAGACCATCGCAGTAAGTAGTGGGGAATCTCACGGGGGAACTCCTTTTGGGTAGCTAAAGCAGATGCAAGACTTTGCCGCCGCGTCCCGCGGCGAGATCTGATCAATAATATATAGACCATTTCTAGGCAGATTTTATAGGGATGCCTGGCCCTAGACGGGATCTGGTGTCCGTCTGGTAGCCACACTACTGAAAATAGTGAATATAGACAGCTACTTCGGCGGTAGCCACTAGATTCACCAAGGCATGCATCGCAATCGACGTATAGATAGATCCGGTCGCCAGGCGCGCGCCGCCGAGGATCAGGCCTAGGATAAACACAGTACTGATCTCGTAGGGGCCATACTGCAGATGGATCACCGCCCACAGCAGCGACGTGATTACCACCGCCCCGGTGGCGCCTAGGCGCGTGTATCGAATGCCCTCGAACAGAAACCCACGAAAAAACAGCTCCTCCGCTAGCGGCGCGGCGATAACAATCGCCAGCCACAGAAGCGGGACAAAGTAAGCGGTCACATAAGCGCGAAGCATAAACTCCGGGATAACAGCTCTATCCAACAGATACGTCAGACCGTCCCAAGCGACAGCGAACACTAAGGCAACGCCTACCCAAGTACACAGTGTCTTCGCGCTTACAGGATATAAGTGTAGGTACCCTCGTAGCGTCGCACCCTTTCGCAGTGATGCGAATAGAGCGATAAGCCCAACCGTCGTCACCGCAGTTGCGCATGTCATGATTGCTATCAGGAATCCGTTCGTTTGCAGGGAAATCGAAAATTCTTCGAAATCTAGATCTGGATTATTGTTTTGCGCGATCGCAGTAAACAGACCGGTACCCAAGATCTGAACCAACAGAAAGCACGTAATAATGACCAGACTGAAGCCGATAGTCGCCCATATGCCCCATGGGGCAAAACTGGGTTCGTGTTCACTCATGAATGATCAATCTCAACGCTATCAGCGCACGCCGTCTACAACTCGTTGTATCTTTGTTCCGTGTAGACCTAACTTCTTCCTGCCAGATGTTTGATCATGGCCATCACCGCAACCATCTGAGGGCCTGCCTTGTTGTAATAGTCAGCGCTATCATAACCCCACCAATCCCAACAGCCGTTTGGGTTGGTCCATCGTGCTGGCACCAGCTGCGGGTAGAGTACGATGATACTGTTCATAGCAGCCCATTCGTTGTAACCCGCGTGCATGTAAAACAGATCTCCGAGCATGCTGGTTGTCTGTTGGCAACCATGAAACACGATGTGAACTCGGCATAACCCGCCCTCGCTGCACAATTTCGGCACGTATGCGTAGCCTTTTTCACTCAGACTATGGCTTTTGGGGTTTCTGATAAACGTCGCCTGAGAAAACTCGATGATTTCACCTGAACCCATGGGTGAGCGGTGTCGAGGATTCAACTCGCCATAGATGTGGCGCAAGATGGCGCCGGCTTGGTCGTAGTCACAATTGTTAATAAAAGGTGATGTCGTTTTCTCGCAGGCACCGCCATAGCCAGCCGTTATCATGGCGTGGCCGGCGTGTATGCGGTCGACGGATTGGATGTTTTCTATTGGCACATCGGCAAGTTCATAAAACGATTTCGTCTGCGCCACTACCGATGGCCTCACCGATCTGTCCTCCGTGCCGCTAAAAATGTAAATCTTGTCGTCTCTTAAGTGATCTAGGTCATCGATTTCTTGCCGACGGGCGAATCGTCGCGCCTGCGCTACTAGCTTGGCTGCCCTCGGTTTGCTGGCCCAGAACGAAGGATTCGTACACTGACCCAGATAAAACCATAACGCGAACCAATGTCCTTGGGTGCAATAGTAAGGACCGCCAGCAATGACGCCGACACCAAAGATCGTCGATGAGAATGCCACATGGAATTGGGTCGCCATAAAGCCCCCCGACGAAAACCCCGAGACCGACGTTTGCTGGAGATCTACATTGTATGCTGGCAATTCCTTTTCGACGGCAACGGCCAAGCTGGCGAAGGTCACCAGCATGGCCATCGCAACGCGAATTAGGACTACCCTCACAACTGATCAACGTCTATCGCGCATTCTCCTCGGCGGCAATGCGCAACATGGCAGCGAGGCTACGGTCGACATCGGCTTCAGTGGTGGCCCAAGAAGACACGCTAATACGCATCGCCACATATCCCTGCCATACCGTGCCCCCACACCAACAGGTACCATCCTCCTGCAGTCGAGCAATTACCCGGTGCGTTGTTTCCTCATCCCCAAAGGAGACCAGTACCTGGTTGATCACAACCTCGTTGAGGACTTCGTAGCCAGCTTCGGTCAGACCCTTGGCAAATCGCGCCGCCTGTTTACAGCTACGTTCGATGAGCTCGGCCAGCCCAGAGCGACCGAGCGATAACAGCGCCGCCCATATCTCGACACCACGCGCACGCCGTGACATCTCGGGCGTGTTGTGACGCGGTGGGGGTTCTGTGTTTCGCACCAGGTAGGGGGCACTGACCGTCATGGCCGCGCGCAGGGGTTCCGCGTCGCGGCAAATCGCGACGCCGCTATCGTAGGGAACATTGAGCCATTTGTGTCCATCCAGGGCCCATGAGTCGGCGCTTGCGAAAGGACGGGCAAGGTGCGATCGTTCAGGTGCCGCTGCCGCCCACAACCCGAACGCGCCGTCCACATGTACCCACGCGCCAACCTCGTGGGCACGCGCGCAGATTTCTTCCGCTGGATCAAACGCACCGGTGTTTACGTTCCCTGCCTGGATGCACACAATTGTGGAAACCGGCAGTTGTGGCAATGCGTCGGCGCGCATTCTTCCTTGCCCATCTACCGGTACGCGTAACACGCGCTCACGCCCCAGACCCAACAGACTAAGCGCCTTTAGCAGGCTAACATGTACTTCTTCGCCCACCACCACTGTGACGGGCGGCGCATCAAACAGTCCCTGCGCGCCGACATCCCATCCCCGTTTCTGCAAGATCGCGTGGCGGGCAGCCGCCAAGCCAGAAAAATTCGCCATCGTTGCCCCGGTCACAAATGCAACGTTGGCCTCACGCGGTAGATCAAGCACATCGACCAACCAACGCTGGGTGATCTGTTCGATCGCCAACCCGATCGGCGACATCACGGCCGACGCGGCGTTCTGATCCCAGGCACCTGCGAGCCAGTTGGCGGCCAATGCAGCAGGCAACACGCCGCCGGTTACGAACCCGAAGTAACGCCCACCCGCAGTAGCGACAGTGGCGCCGGATCCGACATCATCAAGCACGCGGATCACATCTGCCGGGTCAGTGGGTGCGTCTGGCAGCGGCACATCCAACTCCGTCAGGCGCACGAGCGATTCCGGTGACGCGCTCACACCACGCGCATCCAACCCCTCAAGATAATGACTCGCGCGTTCGGCCGCCGCCTTAAGTAGATCGTTCATGCCGTCGTGGCCACCGCTCATGATCGTAAATACGAGGCGCCGTTTACGTCGACGATGCCGCCAGTCAAGAATTCAGATCCATCCGATGCCAAGAACAAAACGGTGTGCGCCACCTCCTCCGGTCTAGCCACACGTCCGAGAGGACTTTGGTTACGAATCTCGTCTCCCTTGGGCCCCGCCAATGACTCCGCCGCCATATCAGTATCAACAAACCCAGGTGCAACGGCGTACACAAATATATTGTGCGGCGCTAGCGCTTTGGCCATGGATTGACTGAAGGCGTTCAATCCCGCCTTGCTGGCACCATAAGCCGGTGCTTGTGGTTCGCCCCTGAACGCGCCGCGCGAAGAAACATTTATAATTCGTCCACCTCCTTGCTTCATCATGTGCTCAACAACACAAAAAGTCAGATTGGCGGGCCCATCCAGATTTACCGCTAGTGTCTCGCGCCATAGATTGCGCCATTGTTCGTAAGATGTCTCCGACACGATATGTGTTCTGAAGATACCCGCGTTGTTTACGAGAATATCGATCCGACCCATGTTGGCAATGGCTGCATTAACGAAGTCTCGTGTCGCCTCAGGGTCTTTGATGTCTGCTTGCAGGACTATATGGCCATCGCCTCGCAATAGATCCAGGGTTTCGGTCGCGTTAACCTCACCTTTGTGATAGTGCACGACAACACGTGCACCGTTGGCAGCAAACTGTTGAGCGATGGCGCGACCGATGCCACGAGAAGCGCCGGTCACGATAACTGTTTTTCCGGAAAAATCCATCGGCCCGTGCTCGCTCATGTGTTCTACGTTATCTCTTACCGGCCGGTAATCCGAACGTCAACAACAACCCGAACAGGGTAAGGCCGCTAAATATAATCAGTGTCCAACCAGGAATACTCAACCCCAGAAACGTCCAGACGACTTCGGCACAATCACCGCTACCACGCAATACAAGCCTTATAGTCTTAGTAATAGGAAAGGCTTGTAGCATGTAATCAAGATCGACACCGCATTCGGGTACTTGGTCGGCCGGTAGATTCTGTAACCACACATGCCGACCAGCGACGGCCGCACCGAGCCCAGCCATCAAGGCGACAAGCACACCATATATGCGACGACCAAAACTATGTGGATTGTGAATCGCAGCTACCAACAGCAACAGGCCGACGCCAAGTACGAATACACGCTGAAAAATACACAGCGGGCATGGTTCTAGGTCCATGACAAATTGAAAATACAACGCCGTCATCAGCAATGCCAGGCAAAACATAACCCCAAGCGCGAAAAGCGTGCGCGGCGACCGCAAAAGATTGTAAACCACTGACGATTCCATAACAGATTCCTATTTTATCGCCTCCGCGATCCACATAGTCTGATATAAGAAGGTCTCGGCGGTAATGTCTTCGGCCTCGGCTGCGGCTAAATCCAGATCACGCTGGCTCACCGCCCCCATTTCTAACAGAGAATCTGCTACCGTGGCAATGATCCCAAGCCAGTTCTGCAAGAATGCCCTACACCTTTCAGGTTCCCGGCCATGCGCGGTGATAACGTGAGGTGTAACGCGTAAATCTCGAAGACCCTGTCTTATCAGTAACGGGTACAGATTCAACGCTACCTCCGGTGAACCGCGGCCATCACCATACGCATAGTGAGTACGTGCACGGAAACACTTCATCAAATGTGTCTTATCTGGCCCACAATGGTAGCTGGCATCATGCGGCTCACTAATAATTATGCGCCCACCTGGCTTAGTGATTCGACACATCTCGGCTATCAGTGGAATCGGATCAGGTTGATGAATCAACACACAGCGGCAAAAGGTAGCGTCCACACAACCATCAGCGAGGCCAGTATTATCGCCACCGGCCGTACGGAACTCCGTATTCTTCAGGCCCATAGTGCAAGCCTGTTTGGCGGCCGCTTCGTTTTGTTTCGATTTTACATCGATGCCAACATAGCGTCCGCGAGCAACTTGCTTTGCGATCCAGAGATTGGCACCAACCCCACTGCCGATTTCACAAACCACATCCGTCGACGAAAACTTTATGCCAGACGTATCACCGTAGAGCTCGCGCTGTCGATGGAGGCGTGCCTGTTCTTGTTCACTCGCCCCTAGGGAATAGAAGGATGCTGCCATGGTCGAATAGTAAACGAAGTTCCCTACCCAGCGGCAGCTTTTGGCCTAGAGATCGTATACGTGCTCGATCCGCGTATAATGATTGACGCACTCGCCGGCCCTAACCGTGAAGGCATTCCTATGATTGAGCCTGGTAATTCAACTACCAGTCATTTGCTTCGATTGCGCCTGTTTCGTGCATGGTTAACAACGTGCGCGTTCCTATACGCGGGTCTCGCGCATACTCAACCGACGGCACCGGTGCCCGCAGTTGACCTCAGCCGGCACAGTGTACCGCTAGATGCGATCTACTTTGACACCTTCCGCCGCGATATTCGGGCGGTGCCGTTAACCTTAGCGTCGCAGGGACTGATCGCACATTTGCGCGATGCGATTCCACCGTTGCACCATCCTAAGTATGAGTCGCGTACTGCCGCTGACTGGTTAACCAATGATGACATCGTTATCGGTTATGCGGCGGGCGATCAGGCATGGGCCTACCCAACCCGTATCCTCAATTTTCACGAGATCGTTAACGACACACTCGCCGGCGAACCCGTGCTGATCGCCTATTGTCCACTGTGTGCAAGCGGCTTCGTCCTCAGCCGGCGACTGGACGATCGCGTGCTTACGTTTGGCAATACCAGCGCCCTGTATCAGTCCGACATGGTAATGCTGGACTATGAAACGGGCAGTTATTGGTGGCATGTCGCCGGCGAAGCCATCGTCGGTACACTCACCGGCGCCAGCTTGGAGACCCTACCAGCGATCACAACAACATGGGAACAATGGCAAACCATATACCCACACACCAAAGTGCTGTCGCGTGACACGGGTCACCGTCGCCCTTATGAAAACCGTCCCTTTGCTCGGTATGCCGACATGCTTAATCGAGGTCAATTTGCATTTCCGGTCAGTGGCGCAGCAAGAGATGGCCGCCTTTCACCCGCTACTACCGTTCTAGGCGTGAAGGTAGGCGACGCGGTACGGGCGTACCGTCTGGATGACACCGCCCCTAACGCCATTATGGATTCTCTCGGCGATCAACGACTCGTTGTGTTTACGGCGGGCGGCGGCACTGGCGGTGCTGCCTACAAGCCTGTCGCCAGAGGCCAAAAACTTACGTTTGTACTCCGTGAGGGTAAATACACCGATCAGGAAACCGGCAGCGTTTGGAATCTGGCAGGAACTGCAATCGATGGGTCACTCAAGGGTACGAACCTCATACCATTGCCGACAAAAACTTCTTTTTGGTTTGCCCTCGTCGCGGCGGAACCGGACATTACAGTTTACGAGGCAGTGTCGGGTCAGTAACGGACGGGGCATCACCCCTAGGCCTCCACATTCTGTCCTAGGGGTGAGTTTTTGCTCTACCTCTTACGTGGCCTTCAACAAATCTCTGATCTCACCCAGAAGCACTTCTTCATTGGACGGTTTGGGTGGCTCTGACGGGGCTTCCTCTTCCTTCTTTTTGAGAGAATTGATCCATTTCACCATGATGAAAATGGCGAACGCCACAATCAGAAAATTGATGACCGTATTGATGAAAACACCAATGTTGATTGAAACGGCGCCCGCCTCTTTTGCCGCCGCCAGGGTTGCATAGGGGCCCGCTGCCTTAGCGCCGTCCTTGAGTACCAGGAACACCTCGCTGAAGTCCACACCTCCCAGCAGGAGTCCAATCGGCGGCATGATGACATCGGCGACGAAGCTGCTGACAATGGATCCGAAAGCAGCGCCGATAATGATACCTACCGCCATATCCATGACATTTCCTTTTATGGCGAATTTCTTGAATTCTTGAAGCATACTGTCTCCTCTAACTTATTGGTATTACGGAGCGCGCATTGTTGCATCTGACCTCTATGGACGGAAGAAATGCAGAAGGATTGTAGGCCGCTTCTGCGCATCCCTGCGCCCGCGGCATTAGTGCGTACCCTGCACGTCAGAACAATCCCTGCCATGCGCTGTTAGGAGGGAGATGGTGGCAGTTTCCATGGGCAACTCACGACATACCGTTCGGGTGTACCTTTGACCCGCCAAGTTCGACACGGTAATCTTCGCAGCGCCCCGGAGTATGCAGTCACGTGAATCAAGTTTTATCCGATACCTATAAGAAAGCGCGGCGCGTCGTCGTAGCGATTGTCGGTGGCAGTGTCGTGGTTGTTGGAATCCTGATGATTGCCTTACCAGGACCCGCCATCCTAGTCATTCCTGCTGGCCTCGCCGTACTCGGTATTGAATTTGCTTGGGCACGCCGTTGGCTACGCAAACTAAAAGCAAAGACACAAGAGACGATGGATTACTTCAATCGCGATCGCGAATCTTCTGACAAATCCTGAATCGTTCTTGTGTCGGCTACGCCGACAATCTACTACCGGGGCGCCGGCCCCGTTAGTACATCTTCGCCGAAGGCGACGTGCAAGGATGCACTAATGCCGCGAGCGGGGGGATGCGCGGGAGCGGCCGACACAACATCCGTTATTCAAACTCGCTAGCCGCCGGGATCTCCATCGTTCCCTCACTCACTAACACCGCGGCGCCACCAACCTGAATCTTCGTGATCTCGCCGTCTTGCTTGAACACTTCAAGCTCGAGAATGCTCGGGCGCTGCATTTCAAACCCCTGCTCTATGATCCAGCGTGCATAGTCCTTATCAGCTTTGTCACGCACGCCAAGATAACCGCCGAGTGCAGCGACGGCCGAGCCAGTGGCTGGGTCTTCGTCGACACCCAGGTTGGGGGCGAACATGCGCGCATGCAGGTCGGAACCCGGTAACTCCCCATCGTAGGAAAAAACAAAAATGCTAGGCGCCCAATAGGAAGAAAGCACTGCCTCCCATAGTTCCCGTTTCACCCGCGCTCGTGCCACTGTTTGGCGATCGCGTAGCGGCACAAACAAGAATTGGGTTCCACATGACACCGCCTGCGGCGCATTGTCGGCGCCTAACAGATCGGATTCCGCTAGCGAGAGCATGGCGGCAAGTTCACTTGACGATGGCGGTGGCGGGCCAACCTCAGGCGACTTTGGTGCCGTCAGTTTTGCCGTTACCGGCCTTCCATCCACGAGCTCAATAGAGACGTCTACCGGACCTGCGCCCTCCTCGAAAACGATATTCACGGGATTGGCATCAAGCGCTAGCTCGCCGATCGCTGCCAGCACAACCGCCGTGCCCACCGTCGGATGCCCAGCGAACGGAAGTTCAGCCCCGGGCGTAAAGATGCGTAGACGACGAGTATTGGCCGGCTCCTTGGGCGGAAAAACGAAAACGGTTTCGGAAATGTTGAATTCGCGTGCCACTGCCTGCATCTGCGCAGATTGAAGCTCACGCGCATCAGGAAACACTGCCAATTGATTGCCGCCAAAGGGACGATCGCTAAAGACATCGGCGGTGTAGTATTTATAACGCATCACTTGCTATTCACGTAGTTGGATATTTCAATCAGGTTTTGATCCGGATCCCTTATATATACCGATTTGAGGGCGCCAATCGCGCCCGTTTTATCTACGGGTCCCTCGACGATATCGATGCCGCAGTCACGCAAATGCTGCATCACTTGCTCTAGCGGCGTTTCCGTAATAAAACAAACGTCCGCTGAACCCGGTGTCGGCCGTAAGGCTCTGGGCTTAAACTCCTTGCCGGCTTGATGCAAGTTGATTTTTTGGCTGCCAAACGTCAACGCCGTGCGATTACCAGCAAACGTGACCACATCGGTGCCCAGTACCCGGGTGTAAAAATCACACGTCGCCTTGATATCGGCGACGGTGAACACCACATGGTCCAGCCTATCGATCTTCATGCGTTCACGCTCCGTCAACACGTAGTCGGAATAATCGATTCTATCGCAAACTTGAGACTGCATTCGGATTTTGCACTACAATCGCGCAGTGTGGCTTCGCGCCCACGTCAGTGAGTCTCTTTGGGGTCGGTTGATGATAAAGGTCGGGATCGTCGGTGCAAGCGGTTACATGGGGGGCGAGGCCTTGCGGGTGTTGTTCGATCACGCCGGCGTCAACGTCGCCTGGGGCACGAGCAGAACCCCTTCCCCGATTGAGGAGCACCACCCAAACCTGTACGGCACAGGGTTTGAGCTCATTCACCTCGATGATGCGACACCGTGTGACGTTGTCTTTCTCGCCCTGCCGACGACAGCATCCATCAAAGCCGCGGCAAAATTTCTTGACCAAGGTTGCAAGGTCATAGACCTAGGATCTGCCTTCCGCCTTTCGGACCGAGTGGTGTGGGAGTCGGTTTACGGACAGACTCACAGCGACTGGCCGTTGGCGCAAGAGGCTGTCTATGGCATTGCCGAGCTGCATAAGGATGAAATTGCCAAGGCAAGGTTGGTGGCAAATCCGGGATGCTTTTCCTCGGCTGCCATCCTGGGACTGGCGCCATTGATCAAAGAAGGCCTGATCGACGAAAGCAAGATCGTCGTTGATGGTCTTTCAGGAACGGCTGGGGCTGGTGCCGAACTCTCGCGCGCCGCCCACCACCCCGAAATCGGCAACAATCTGATTCCTTATAATGTCGTTAATCACCGACATACGTTTGAGATGGAGCAGGAACTTTCAGCGTTGGCGGGCAATAGGGTGCATGTACACTTTACACCAACCTATGTCCCCATCGTTCGCGGTATTCTCGACGTGTGCCATGTGTTCCCCAAGAAAACGATGTCGCGCGATGCTATCATGGAGATCTACCGCGAGTTTTACGCCAACGAACCCTTTATTGAAGTGTATGACCGCCCCAAGGATCCGAAGGCGTCCTGGCAGTACAAACCCTACCCGTGGGTCAGTACCGTGGCCGGCACGAACTATTGTTTCATCGGCATAGACGTGGATGAGGCGCGTGGGCGTATCGTGGTATTCAGCGCGCTCGACAGCATCGGCAAGGGTGGTGCGCAAGTCGGTATTGAGAACATGAACCTGATGTTTGGTTTAGAGCGTACGGCTGGACTCACACGGCGAGGCGCGCATCCAAACTAACCATCAGACCGGTGCCGTCATCAATAAGATATTACCCGTGTATTGTATCAATTTGTGCGGGACTACCGCGGCACGATCAACGGTCTTAAAACCGTTGCGTTCGTAGAGGCGCACAGCATCCGTGTTCTGCTCGAACACAAGCAGAGTGAGCGGCGCTCACCAATCTCAATTGGGCTTAGCCCGGGGTAGTCCACCTGCATCGTTGTCCAGGTATATTCAGCCACACCACCCGAAGCAATCTTGAACAAGCGAGCAATATCGTAGCAATCCTCAATGGTTGCTGGTCTAAAGCGGGCTTCGACAATCATGGCGCTAGTTAGAGGTAATGCTCGGGTCGCCGTGGCATGCTCAATCGTAAAACCAGAACTCGATCTCGGACGTATCGACGTCAGTGCGTGCCGCATGCGCGGTGCCGGCAGGAATTTTGTACCAATCACCGACCTTATATCGGTGTTCGACACCTTCTATCGTAATTATCATTTCCCCTTGCGTGATCACTCCCACGTTGTTGGTCTCGTGGGTATGTTCCTCCAGTGCCGTACCCGCCGGATACGAAGCGAGCAACACATCACAACCTTCGGCCGCAAGTTTGTAAGCATCAAATGGGCCCTCGAACGGGGGCAGGCTACGTAATTGTTCCGGAAAGTGGGGCATTGTTGCTGTCTTCTTGGTTGAACTGATTGGGTCGCTACACCGGGGGCAACCGCGGCCAGTAGGCTGGATCACTGCCAACGCTGCAGAAACTCAGGGATTACTCGGTTCAAGTAATCTTCATAGTGTTGCGCTATAAATTCTTCGGCATCCCATAGACCATCAAGGCTGTCAATGCCCACAGGACCGGCCACATAGGCGGACGCATGATGCTCGTTGCCTTGTGCATCTATGACTAGCACCGATTCTTTTACATATAAACCAAGATCAACGTCCTCGAAATCATCTAAAAGTTCTGACAGTCCTTCGTCGAAGTCAGGGATCAAAATCCCAGACACCGAGGCACCGGACTCGGACACGATTGCCGGTATCGGTGGCCATCCTTCTTGCTTCAGGGTGTAGCACTGGTAGTTGGGCAGGCGCGAGAGCGTGGTCACAAACACCCTACCGGTTAGCGCCTCTAGCAATTTCGGGTGCGTCAACACCCCGTAGGTGAATAGCTTGAAGGCCATGGCGTAAAATGGGTCGTAGTCGTGTCTAAACCGACAAATGATACTGATACTGCCTCACAGGATATACCGTGCCACCCCCTCCTCATTCCATGCTATGCCGTCGCCAGCTGAGCTAGAAACCTTTGCATGCCCGCGTTCGATCGTCAGTGGTTCAAGCAAGATGGGATTGGCCCAATCCACGTATTCCAGCCAGTGGCTGGTTGGCGTGACAGCGAGGAGATGTGCGCTTACCTCAGGGAATAAGTGACTCGACATCGGCAACCCAACCGGTTCGGCTAACGCCGCAGCTCGCAACCAACCGGTGATCCCGCCGATTTTCATCACATCAGGCATAAAGAAATCGCACGCGCCGACGGCCAGCGCTTGCGCCATATCGTGGGCTCCCCAGCAGTTTTCCCCTAACTGAATTGGTGTTCGCGCTTTGCTCCGAATTTGGGCATGACCCGTATAGTCATCGGCACGGGTGGGTTCCTCGATCCAACAAAGCCCCTCGTCATCCAGATGTAGGACGCGCTGCTGCGCTTCTGCGACGGATAGCGACTGATTAAAATCAGCCATCACCAAGATATTCGCAGCGACCGCGCCACGGATAGCACGAACCACCGAAACGTCAGCCGAGATCTCCGGGTAACCTAACCTCACCTTTATCGCGAGAAACCCCGGAGTTATTAGTTCTAACGCTTCGTCGGCCGCTCGCTCGCTGCCGATAATACCGAGGCCATTGCTATTGTATGCTGGTATGGGTTTCGCTTGGCCGCCGAGAAAACGTACCAACGGGAGTTGTGCCGCCTTCGCGAGGGCATCCCATGCCGCCATATCTATCCCGGCGAGCGCCATACCTACTAAGCCTTTCGTTCCCAGAAGGCAAAACTTTCGCTCAAGCTTTTGTCCGATGGCTAGCGGGGCGACAAGGTCGCCTTTGATCAATTCCTCAATCTCCTTCAGAAAGCGTACCATCGAGTCTAGCGCGAGTGGGGTATAGCAAAAAAGATAACTACAGCCCGTTAAACCTTCTTCAGTTTGAAGATCGATCAATACGAGCGGCGCTGTACCTATAAGCCCTCCACTTGTCTGCAAGGGCCGCTGCATCGGCACGTTTACCGCCCGCACACGCAGCGCCCGGATCGTGAGTTCTGTACCTTGAGGAGTCACGTTCATTGGAAGGGTGTTCTTTTCCTATGCCGAGCCAGTCAGTTTCTTGGTAAGTATGCCTGCCAGTAGTCCTGCTGTGAATCGATTGATGATAGGCTCAACCAATCCCATTGATATGCCCGTAAGCTTTATGAATGTGAGCGTTATTAGTAACGTCAATATACTGGTCAGCACCACCACGATCTCATTTTTCTATAGCCGACGATCAACGCTGCCAGGATTGGCGGAATAGTCAATATCACGGGTGCTATTTGAGCGTTGTTCTCCGGCACTTTGAGTCCACCAAAGATAATGAGGGCTGCCTCCACACCCAAAGACAAGACCACATAGGTGATCGCAAAGACCTACGGTTTTCTAGTTAAGCGCCTATCACTTTATTCAACGTCTCCGGTCTACGATCTTCTGCTTTCCTACAAACAGCACGGCCGGACCCCGAGTGGCTGCTAGCAGACGAAACATGAACCTTTACGACCTCGTCAGCACACAGCTGGCTCATATATCAGCACACACCTACCGCTCGTCGGGTCAGACTTCTGCTCAGATACGCCTAATTTATGATGGCGCCGGCAGGGCCACGATCGGCTTGAGCATCGCGGCGGCAATACCAACCAGGAGACACATCATGAAATCATGGAAGCGAATCAATATATTAGCAGTGATGTTGTCGCTGCTGTGGTTTACCGCGGGCGTGCTTGCCAGCGGGGAAATCAAGGACTCCCTGTTCCGAGAGGCAACGACCGCACGCCAAGCAGCCGAATCGGCGGGGGCGAAGCTATTTGCACCTAAGACTTATGGTAAGGCGATAAAACGCTATCAAAACGCCGAACGCAAGTTTGGCGGTGGTGGCAATATCGACACTATTCGCAGCGAATTAGCGGTGGCCACCGAGCTATTCCAAAATGCGGCTAAGGTGAGCACCTCAGCGTCAACTGAACTCGCGGCCGTTATGAAGACACGCACCGACGCCGAGAAAGTCGATGCCCCGAAATATGCAAAGGCATTGTGGCAACGGGCCGAGCAGATATTTGCAAAAGCAACAGCAGAATTTGAGCGTGGCGCAACTAAAGCTGCGAAACGAAAGGCAAGTGAAGCCGAGAAGATTTATCGGGATGCAGAACTGGCTACGATAAAGACCACGTATCTTAGCGACACCCGCGCACTGCTTCGTCAGGCCGAAAAACTCAAGGTACACAAGCACGCGCCTAAGACTCTACAGAGAGCAAAAGACAACTTGATAGCAGCGGAAAAAGCGCTTAATGAAGACCGCTATGATCTAGATCGTCCACGCAGTTTGGCGCAACAGGCCAAGTATGAGGCAAAACACGCGATTTACTTGGCCCGGTTTATCGGTAGTGCTAAAGACAAGAAACTCAGCACCGAGGACGTAATCAGGGAGTGGGAGTTACCGATCGAAAGAATCGCGGCAGCGGCTGACATGCGTGCAGCGTTTGATGAGGGCTATGAAGCACCTACGAGGAAAATAATCCAATACATCGAAGATCAGCAGTCCAACTCGCAAAAACTTCGCCAAAATAATGGCGAACTACTGGTAGAGGTCGAGCAATTGCGACGTGTCGCCGAAGAGCACGGTCTGTTATCGCAACGTTTAGCCACTGAAACTCAAGTACGCTCGAAACTGGAGCAACAAGTCAGCATGCTAGAAACCGAGAACCAACAATTACAACTCGCACTCGGCGGCGCGACGGAAGAACAGGCGGCACTCTCAGGTGCTCGGACACAATTGGAACAAGAAGTAGGCGAACTACAGTCACAACTCAAACAAATGCAGACTACGCTGGGTGGCATGTCAGAGGAACGAATTTCGCTGTCACAGCAGTTGGACGCCCACGCTCAAGTCCGCAAGCAGTTCGATGAGATCGAAAAAATATTTTCTCGTAAAGAGGCTCAAGTACTACGTGAATCAAACGACATCATTATTCGTCTCGTCGGCTTAAATTTTGCGGTTGGTCGATCCACCATCGAGCCGAAAAATTTTCGACTGCTGACGAAAGTGCAAAAGGCGATTCGCGTCTTCCCTAAGAGCGACCTCACGATCGAGGGCCATACGGATTCGTATGGTAGTGACCAGGCGAATCTTGCGCTGTCAAAAAAACGAGCGGAAGCGGTCAAACAATACCTGTTGGCCAACATGGCTCTGCCACCCTCGAAAGTTGCTGCCGTCGGCTATGGTGAAACTAGACCGGTTGCTAACAACGAAACCAATGCAGGCCGTACAAAAAACCGGCGCATTGATGTCGTCATTAGACCCAAACTGAACAACTAGCTCGCAAACGCATTTTTCATCGTAAGCCGCGCATTTCATACGCGTGGGCGGTCGCTTTTGCGCCACCATACGACCCCCACCAATAGAACACACGATGATAAACGCCAGCCATCGTAGAGCGTGGTAAGGCTCAACCAGCGTACGTCACTGACGCTTGGAAGATAGAGACTACCGGAAAACAGAATTATACCCACGGGCATGATCGCGGCCACCCACCGCATGAGGCTAGGGCCTGGCCGGACGTTGATTACTACAGCGATCAGAATGATACCGAGCGCATGATCCCTGTGGTACTCGACGGCAGTCTGATAAACTGACAACATTCGGGACTCGAGCCTGGCCTCGCGTCCATGTGCGCCAACGGTAACCGCCAGTGCCGCGCAGAACGCGCCTGTTGCAACATATCGTATTGAACTTACCCGCACGATTGCCAGAACGAGAAACCAATACGGGAAAATAAGCTATGCCATCTTTCGATGTAGTGTCTGAAATCGACATGCATGAATTAACCAACGCGGTCGACCAGACCAATCGGGAGATCGGAAATCGTTTCGACTTCAAGGGTATTGATGCAAAAGTAAAACAAGAAACCAATGTCCTAACCCTGGAAGCGCAGGTAGAGTTTCAGCTCAAGCAGATGATAGACATGTTGGTGCTAAAGCTGACCAAGCGCGGCATAGATGTCGAAGCACTGGAGGAGGGCAAGGTCCAAGAAACGCTGAATAGGGCTACCCAGATCGTCACGGTAAGACGGGGCATCGAAAGCAACCTGGCACGTAAAATGGTGAAAACTATTAAGGACAGCAAAATGAAAGTGCAAGCAGCGATCCAGGGAGACAAGCTGAGAGTTACCGGCAAGAAACGGGATGACCTACAGAAAGTCATGGACTTGCTGCGAGAAGCAAAAGTCGGCCTGCCACTTCAATTCGTCAATTTCCGAGATTGATCCGGACGGCTGATGTCACTAGATCATCCTGACGATATCTTTGCCGCCAGCCACTACGAGCAAGTGCGGCGCCTGCCAGCCGAGGCACAGACCTTGCCGCCGTGGTGTTATACGCACCGCGATTTTTACCAACGAGAGTTACAACGTCTGTTTCGACGGTCATGGAACTGTGTCGGCCGCGTGGAGCGCCTGCCTCATCCCGGGGACTTTGTGGCTTTCGAGCTTGCCGGCGTACCCACTATGCTGATACGAGATGAAGGTGGGCGTTTGCGCGCCTTCGCCAATACTTGTCGACATCGGGGTACTCAACTCCTGGAGGGCAGCGGAAATTGCAAACCTTTGATTCAGTGTCCGTATCACGGCTGGAGCTATCGACTCGACGGTAAGCTCGCCGGCGCGCCCGAAATGGAAAAAGTGTCCGCTTTCAAGAAAGACGATTACGGCTTAATCCCGGTCAGACTCGAGACGCGAGACGGGTTTATATTCATAAATTTTGATGAGGATGCTACCGACTTTGACAGCTACTTAGGGGATTTCTCTGAAACATTTGCACCCTATAGCCTTGGCGAAATGCGTTGTGTACGTCGGCGCCAATACGAGGTGGCGTGTAATTGGAAACTGTTCATCGAAGTGTTTATGGAGTGGTATCACCTAAAGGCGGTGCACTCAAACTCGCTGGATTCCATAAACTACGATCATCCTGATCCGGTCGACAAAACCAAAGGCCAGTATGTAACGCAGTTCGGTACCCACGAAGGCACTGGCGCGCTGCTCAAGGGTCATGGTCATACCGGCTTTCCACCCATCGCCACCCTTAGTGGTCGACTACTGAGCGGTACGCGATATGCGCTGGTCTATCCCGCCTTCGTCGTCGCCGCCAGCACTGATAGCATGTGGTACTTTGAATGCTATCCCCAAGGCCCTGATCGCACACGCTACGCCATGAGTGTGTGCTTTCCCGAAAACACGATAGCGCGACCAGATTTCCAGGAACATGTGGGAACTTACTTTGAGCGCTTTGACGCGGGTATCGTTGAGGATAATGCCATTCTAGAACGACAGCAGGCAGGGTTAACTTCGCCGTTGGCTCGCGCGGGACGGTTATCTCCGCTAGAACCGATCGTCGGATTATTCGCTCAATGGATATTAGATGGTGTCCTCGACGACGCCAACTAGAGATAGATGCATAGCATTCACTTTCACTCTGTTTCAACAAACGCGAACTCGTGCTCATTAGCATTTACAACGGTATGCTCTACCCCGACCTTTCTAAAGTACGAACAATCGGCCTCAAGCTCCGCGGAACCTACGCCATCTTTGGTTTCTAGAACAAGTTTTCCAGTTGTCAATGGCACCACAATATAATCATATTCATGCCAGTGCCAGCCGCTTCCGGCACTAGGCGCAAACCGCCATTCGGTAACAATGACATGATCATTGTCTATTTGAATCGTGGGGGTTGCTTTTGGTCTCGCCGACACTGAGTTTCCTTCAACCACTGATATAGCGTTCGAGTTCCTTGATTACCAATTTCTGCTCAGCGATGACCGCCTTCACGAGATCGCCGATGGAAAGCATGCCACGCAACTGTTCTCCATCCATAACCGGAAGATGACGGATGTGTTTCTCGGTCATCAGCGCCATGCATTCCTCGATGCTTTGATCAGGTGAAACGTAAACAACATGGGTCGTCATGATGTCCTGAATGGGGGTTTCTTGTGATGATCTACCTTTAAGTATCACCTTGCGCGCATAATCCCTTTCGGAAACGATGCCTACTGGCTTTTCACCCGTCATTACAAGTAGTGCGCCAACCTCTTTTGCGGCCATCAGCTTGATTGCCTCTAACACCGAGGCGTCTGGTGTAATGGACCAAACGTCCGACCCTTTGCCATCTAAGATATGCTGTACTGTTTTCATCGATGTCCCTCCAACGTCAGTTTGATAGACGCGTCTTTAATCCAGTTCACTGACTCGATGCGTGCTTGCCGCTAACCATGTCGGACTGATCTCGACCCCCCAACCGGGGGCGTCGGAGATTTGTACCTTTCCATCATTGACTTCTAGCGTGGGACTAAACAACCCTTCCTGCCAAGGATAATAAGCGGTCGGTTCAATCGAGAATTCGACATAAGGGCCTGCATTCTCGATCGCTCCCATCATATGTAGCGAAAACACCGTGACCATCGACAGGTTAGCGGAATGCGGAACACATGCTAGGCCGGCATCCTTCGCCATCGCCGCCACTCGCAGCGCCCGAGTAAAACCACCAACATAACATACATCGGGTTGTACAATATTGACAACGTGGGTGGCTATCATATGCCGCCACAGCGGTAATGAATTGTCCTGCTCGCCACCGGCAACCGGAATTTCCAATGCGCGCGTCACTTCCGCCGTCCATGTGAATTCCCAGTATGGACACGGCTCTTCGAAGTGACAGACACCATTGTCGGCCAACATGGCGCCCATTTCGATCGCTTTCTTGGGCGTATAACAGCTGTTGGCATCAACAAGTAACGCCACATCGTCGCCAACCGCGCGGCGTACGGCTGGTACGATCGCGTCACTACGGCCGGGCCACTCATCCTCGTCGTGCCCACACTCCTTGCCGACACGAATCTTGAAAGCACTGTAGCCATGCGTATCGCGCAGGCGTACCAGTCGATCGGCCTCGTCTTCGGGCGTGATATCCCTACGCATGCTCGATGCATACACCGGAAAAGGACGCGGCTGTCCACCTAGGAGCTCACAAACGCTTTTGTTGGCAAGCTTGCCTCGCAAGTCCCACAGGGCTGTGTCCAGACCGGCCAACGCGCGACGTAGATAGGAACCCGGAAACTTATGCTCCTTCTCAGGGATGTCATCCACCAGGGCATCGATATCGTTGGCATCGCGACCGAGCGCATGCGGCGCCACCTGCCGGTGCATGACGGTGGCAGAGATGTCGGCATTATAAGGTGAGATCTGCCCCCATCCCTCAGCGCCATCGTCGGTACGCACCCGTACCATGCTGACGAACGTATTGCTGAAGGTCTCGATGCTCTTGATTTTCACTGCCGATACCTCGGTGATGCAAACAATTAAGCTGGCGCCTCAATGCGCGTTCGGAACATGAGACGCCATAAGAGTACGACAGCTGTGACTGTGAGCCCCAACGCCAAGCCCCACCACAATCCGAGGGCACCGAATTTGAGTGGAAAACAAAGCACCCAACCGCCGAGCGCGCCAAGCAGCCAATACCCGACGGCCGCAATCCACAACGGTGCGATTGTGTCTTTGATACCACGAAGCGCACGCGTGGCGATTGCTTGCAGGCCATCAAAGACCTGAAACACGGCGGCAATACCTGCTAGCACCACCGCAAGTGGTAACACGTCAACCGTCTGTGGATCATCGAGATCCAGAAAGATCGAGACCAGCGTGGCCGGAAACGTCCACATCAAACTCGCCATGAAGGCCATCACAAGCAGACCAAGCACGAGACCGGTGACGGTGGATCGACGTACCGCTAATCGATCATGCGCGCCCACGCCTTGGGCAATACGAATTCCGATTGCCTCTCCCACCGCCAATGCAAGCACAAAGCCTACCGCCAATACGGTTATGACGATAGCGTTGGCCGCTAGCCACAAGGCGCCGAGTACCCCCATGAAGATCGACAGCGCCGCAAACAGACCGCCCTCCAACGCGGTAATCCCGGCCACCGGCAAGCCCAACCGAAAGATCTGCGCGCACACCGGTAATTCTATCCTGAAGCCAGCACGGTAGAGTCGGTAAACCTGGAAGTGTTTGGAGAACGCAGTGTAAACCACGATCGCGCATAACATTAACCAGACTGTGACCGTGGTGGCCCAACCCGCACCGGCAACCCCCAGCTTAGGCAAACCGAGCCTTCCGAAAACCAATCCATAGGTAAAAAATAGGTTCACGCCGATCGCGGCCACGGCGATAACCATCACCGAACTAGTGCGCGACAATGCACTAACGAAGTTTCTCAGTACCATGAAGCACAAGTACGGCAGAAAGCTCCAAGCCGCGGCACGCAAATAGTAATCTGCGAACGTAATAACTCGCATATCCTGACCCGTTAGTGCAAGGATGGGCGCTAGATGCCACCCGATTAAGGTTCCAGGGATGGACAAAATCAATGCAACCCAAAGGCCTTGGCGGATTACACGGCTTACCCCTGCTTCGTTGTTGGCGCCGAACGCCTCAGCCGCAAGCACGCCGACAATCGACACAACCCCAACGGCGACAAGCAGCAGCTCAAAGAACACGCTTGTCGCCAAGCCGACGGCGGCAAGCTCGACACTGCCGAGGCGACCGACGATCACCATGTCGGTGAACGCCATGGCGATCTCGGCCAAATAGGCAGCTGCAAGTGGTGTACTGATGCGAAGTAATGCGCGCAACTCCGCGTGGTTGAAAGTTTTCAACTACGTGCACCCGTCAATCCGTTTCAAAACACAATCACGTTGCGCAATGCCTCAGCTCGATTGACGGATGCGATGGCCTCGTTGATGTCTCCCAATGGATAGCGGTTGGTAATTAACTCGTCCAACTTCAAACGGTCTTGCTGGTAGAGCTCGACGAGTTTTGGCACATCCACGCGCGGCCGGGCGGATCCCATCTTGCTACCCAATATGCGCTGACCGTTGTCGGCGATGTCAACCACTTCGATTTCTGCCTTGGCACCAATCGGCGGCATACCGACGATAACCAGGGTTCCACCACGTCGCAGTAAGCCCATACCTTGCTCAACCACCTTGGTGCTGCCGACAGCAACAAAGACATAGTCCGCGCCACGCCCTTGCGTGAGTGAACGCACCACCGCTTGCGCGTCTTGCTTCTTGGAATTGATGGTGTGGGTGGCACCAAACACCTTCGCTGCCTCGAGCTTGTTGTCCGCGACATCGATGGCAATGATCGGATGCGCGCCAGATAACGCTGCTCCCTGAATACTGTTCAGACCAACACCGCCGGTGCCGATCGTAACCAGGCTGCTACCCGACGGGACCTGCGCCGTGTTAACCACGGCCCCTAAACCAGTGATTACGCCGCAAGCGAGTAGCGAGACGCTTTCCAGTGGCAATTGCTCAGGCACCGGTACCACCTGCGACTGATCGACAACAACGTACTCGGCAAAAGCGGCAGTGCGCAAGCCTTGATGAATGGATTGACCACCCTTGGCACGGAGCCGGCTTTCTTTGTCCAACGTAAAAGTACCCTCACACAGGTGGGGGTCACCTTGTACACAAAAATAGCAACGCCCGCAGGATCGGATAAGCGTAACGACGACATGGTCACCGGGTTTCGCGAAGGTCACACCGGCGCCGACGGCTTCAACGATACCGGCCGCCTCGTGTCCATATACGACTGGTAGCGACCCGCCCCAAGCCCCCTCGATGGCGTGAATATCGCTATGGCAAATCGCACAAGCGGCGAGCTTTACCTTGACCTCACCGGCCTGTGGCGAATCAATGTCTATGTCTTCGATCGCCAGGGGCTTACCGAATTCATAACAGATGGCTGCTTTCATATCGCGTTACCTTTGTTGCGGTACTCAGCCGCCGACCTCGACGACAACCTCAGCACCCGCGACTTCGAGTTCATCATCGACGAGCTCTGCTGGAAAACCAGGCGCACGCAATTCGCAACCGCACGCTTCTTCCAAGCGCTTAACAATCATGGAAGACCAGGCGCGGGAACCGTAACGTTGCTCTCCGTCCTTAAAGATATCGAGCACCAATGGTGAAATCTCTAGCGGTACATTCAACCTTTGCGCTAGACCGTCAAACAGACCCATATCCTTCACCACCAAATCCATGGTGAAGTTGATGTTATAGCTACCGTTTAAGATCACCTGGCTTTCGGTCTCATGAACGAAAGAGTTGCCAGACGAAATACGAATCGCCTCAAAGGTCCGGTTGAGATCCATGCCCGCTTGCTTGGCGACGGTCAGGGCTTCTCCCAGGGCAACGAGGTGCACCGAGCACAGGTAGTTGGTCACCACTTTGAGAATTGAGGCAGATCCGAGTGGGCCGACATGAAGAATACGCCTGCCCATGACTTTAAGCACCGGCAACACCCTTTCGAAAACCGCGCGTTGGCCACCCACGAAAATCGATATATTGCCGGTGGTGGCGCGATGACAACCACCAGAGACTGGACCGTCCAAGGGCATGGCGCCCGCCGCCTCCACCAGTGCGCCCAGTCGCTTGACCTCGGCTTCGTCAGTCGTGCTCATCTCCAACCACATCTTGTCTGGCCCAAGGCCGGCGAGTACGCCATCGCTTGCCTCCATGACCTCGCTGCTTGCCGCCGGCGAAGGTAGGCAAGTGATTACCAGATCCACTACTTGTGCCAATGCCTTGGGTGACTCCGCCCAGGTGGCGCCGTTCGTGAGAAAAGGTGCCGCTGCCTCTTTGTCCAAATCGCGTACCACTAGATCAAAACTATTGCGTTGCAGACTGCCTGCCAATTTGCCGCCGACTTTGCCGAGCCCGATAAAACCGATCTTCATTTGCGAATTCTCCGAAACTTTAATCGATATAGGTTACTAGACCACCGGCCTATCTAACATTTCGAGATGTAACTGGTCATCCGTGTAGGGGTGCTTCGCCGCCACCTCCTCGTTGAGCTCGACGCCCAAACCCGGTTCGGTCGGTGGGATGATATAGCCCTCCTGCCAATGTATCGGTCGCTTCAAGATCTCAGCGTGGAACCCGTCCCACTTCCCTATGCCTTCCTGGATCAAAAAGTTCGGGCTACAGGTATCGATCTGAATATTTGCCGCCCCTCCGATGGGACCACAGTATAGGTGCGGCGCGATTTGTGCATAATGTGCTTCGGCCATACCAGCGATCTTCTTAGCTTCAAGAATGCCGCCCGATCTCCCCAATGCCAACTGCAAGATCGACGCCGCTTGCTTTTCAAGGAGTGCACGAAACTCATATTTCGTCGCCAGTCTTTCACCGGTCGCGATGGGGATACTAGTCGAACGTGCGACGCGCGCCATCTCCTCTACATTCTCGGGGGGCACCGGTTCTTCAAACCATAAGGGATCATACGGCTCTAGTCGCTTGGCCAACCGTATGGCACTCGAGGTTGTCATTTGTCCATGAGTACCAAAAAGCAGATCACATTTGTTGCCGACTGCGTCTCGGATCTTCCTGACAAACGTCTCCGCCCTATCTAATGCGACCAACGACAATTGTCTGGGATCAAACGCCGTGTAAGGACCAACCGGGTCGAACTTCACGGCAGTGAAACCTTGCGCGACGTACTCTGCCGCGCGTTCTGCCGCCAGGTCGGCATCCGTGTATACATCGGTCTTGTCGGACGCCTTTGGGTATATATAGGTATAAGACCGCAATCGCTCATGCACCTGGCCACCCAACAGTTCGTAGACCGGTTTGTTCAGCTCCTTGCCGATGATATCCCAACAGGCCATTTCAATAGCACTAAGCACACCCATCATAGATAGATCAGAGCGTTGGGTATAACAGCTCGAGTAAACGACGCGCCAGAGCCGCTCTATCTTGAACGGATCGGAGCCCAGGACATAACGTTCACACACGTCCTCGATCATGCGCACAACAATCTTTGGATGAAACGGTATCGCATAGGCCTCGCCATACCCCTCGATTCCCGTATCGGTAGTGAGCTTCAGAAA
>Ga0209980_10000044_pt1 | contig 55232 bp, 59 predicted proteins | sample CR02metaG_FD_183611 | JGI IMG/M metagenome (GOLD analysis project Ga0209980, IMG submission 183611) | Deep subsurface microbial communities from Mariana Trench to uncover new lineages of life (NeLLi) - CR02 metaG (SPAdes) (version 2) | ecosystem: Environmental > Aquatic > Marine > Ocean trench...
GGTCGAAAGCCTGGGGCGTGCAGCCAAGAAGACACGTGATCCGCGTCTAGCCGAGCGCGCAACGCGCGCCGCTGTTTATGCAAAGCGTTACGAAGACGCGCTTTTGTACGCTCAACTGTGGGTGGAGCTACGGCCCAAGAGTGAAGAGGCACATGAAAGAGTTGCTTCCACATTGATGGAACTACAAAGGCCGCTGCAGGCTGTACTGCACTTCGAGCGTATGGTCGCTATCGCGGCTGATGAAAAATCACGGGAACGTGTCTATCGGCGTGTCGGCGCTGTTCTTGGCCGCCAGCAAGATCGCGTGGCGGCTATCGAGGTAATGCGCACACTGGTGGACAAAAATAAAGAGAATGCACACGCGCATTTCGCGTTGGCTTACCTGGCAGTTAGAACAGACGATCTCGATGTAGCAGTTGAATCAGCAACTGAAGCCCTAAGGCTGAAACCCGACTGGGATGAAGCGGCGCTCTTCAAAGCGGGTATTCTGGTATCGCAAAAAGATGACGTAGAGGCACAAGCATTTTACGAGAAGTATCTTGTCGGCCATCCTGACTCGGTCAAGGTTAGGCTCAATTATGCGCGTTACCTCGTAGACATTAAACGGTGGGAAAAAGCTCGAAGCCAATTTCTACAGGTTCTGAAGGATTCCCCGGAAGATGCCGATGCGCTTTATGCGAGCGGTCTACTTTCGCTGCAAACGCAGAGGCTCGATGACGCAGCGAAGTATTTGGAGGCTGCCGTGAAGTTGCGTCCAGAAAACCAACGGACGCGCATCTACCTTGGCCAGGTCGCGGAGGAGAAGAAGGATTATGCTGAGGCTGCACGTTGGTATAACGAGGTCATACTGGGGGAACATTATTTTGAGGCGCAGACGCGCCTAGCTGTGGTTATCGCGAGACAAGGTGATCTCGAAGGAGCTCGCCGACGTTTGCACGAAATCGATGCGCGATCGGATGAGCAACGCGTACACTTGTATTTGGCTGAAGAACAAGTGTTGCGAGAGGCAAAGAAACATAAAGAGGCGCTGACTGTGCTTGACGGCGCTTTGGATGTGATTCCTGCCGACAAAGACCTGCTTTATGCGCGTGCGTTGATCGAAGAGAAGTTAGGTCTTGTTGAGCTTACCGAGCGTGACTTGCGTCTTGTTTTGCAACAAGAGCCAGAAAATGCACAAGCGCTTAACGCGCTCGGTTATACGCTGGCCGATCGCACGGAGCGCTACGACGAGGCGTTGGAGCTTATTCAGCGCGCGCTGACCCTTAAACCTGAAGACCCTTTCATTCTCGATAGTATGGGCTGGGTCCAATACCGACTCGGTAATAATGAGGAAGCAATCAAGTACCTGAGACAAGCACTTTCCATCCGGAACGACGCGGAGATCTCAGCTCATCTGGGTGAGGTATTGTGGGTTACCGGGGATCGTAAGCAGGCGAGAACTATCTGGAACGAAGCGATAGGGAATACGCCGGATAGCGACATACTGCGTGGCGTAATCAGAAAATTCGATCCGTGAACAAAGTTGTTCTCGCACTCGTTGCCACCTTGGTAGCAGGTTGCGTTACTGTCGTAGATCGTACTGTACGAGAAGATCCATCCGCGACTTGGCAAACGCGGCAGTCTCAATTATTACTCCTGAACACCTGGGATATTCAAGGACGTATCTCGGCCCGCACCCTGAATGAAGGTTGGCAAGCTTCATTACGCTGGGCCCGAGACAAGCAGCGACATGAAATTGATCTGTGGGGCCCGTTCGGTCGAGGCCATGTGCGGCTTACGCTCGACGATTCCGGAGCCCAGCTGCGCGACACCGATCAGAATATATACCGTGCCGACGACGCCCAGCAACTGCTATTCGAAACAACCGGTTGGTGGCTGCCTTTAGATGGACTGCATTATTGGATATTAGGCGTACCAGTACCAGACACGCCAAATCAACATGTTCTGGATAAGTCCGGTCGACTCATAACCCTAAAGCAGCTGGGTTGGAATATACGTTTTATGCGCTATCGACGATTTGGTAGGTTCGAGTTTCCCAGGAAGCTCTTTATACAGCGCGAAATGGCCAACAACTTAGCGCTGGAATCAAGAGCGTATGAACGTGAGGTTGCCATACTTGAGGTGCGCCTGGTGGTGGAGAAATGGACGATGGAGCCCTAGCGATGCATACGTGGTCTGCACCAGCAAAGCTGAATCTGTTCTTGCATATAACGGGGCGGCGACCTGATGGCTATCATTTGTTGCAAACGGTCTTTCAGTTTCTCGACTATGCAGATCAATTAACGTTTAACATCACGGATAACGGCAAAGTGATGCAAATGATACCGTTGTCAGGGATCGACGAAGGCGATGATCTGACGGTGCGCGCCGCGATCTTATTGCAAGCAGAGACCAAGACAGAAAAAGGTGTGGAGATATACCTTAATAAGTCTATCCCAGTTGGTGCTGGCCTCGGCGGTGGTAGCTCCGATGCCGCTACTACGCTGCTGGTCCTAAACGAGCTTTGGGGTGCCAATCTTGAACGGACTCGATTGGTGGAGTTGGCACTGCAATTGGGTGCCGACGTGCCTGTGTTTGTGGCCGGACATGCGGCATGGGCGGAAGGCGTGGGCGAAATTCTTACGCCCATCGAGCCCGAGGAACGGTGGTATGCCGTGATGGTGCCGCCGGTGCAGGTGTCTACCCAACGGGTGTTTGAAGAACTCGGTTTGACAGCTTATGGTCCGCCCAGCAAAATACGCGACTTCCACGCGGGCCGGGTGCGCAATGACCTGGAAGTTGTGGTGTGTCGCTGTTACCCCGATGTCGATCGAGCATTGCAGTGGTTAGCTCAGTTCGGCGAAGCGCGGATAACGGGCTCCGGAGCTTGTGTCTACCTACCGGTGAAGGACCAGGGTGAGGGCGCACAGATCGTTGAACGGCGCCCAGAATGGCTCGAAGGTTTTGTCGCGCGCGGGGTTAATAGACATCCACTTTCTGCTATGCAATACGAGCATTCCGTTGGGGTGTAGCCAAGTGGTAAGGCACCGGATTTTGATTCCGGCATTCCCAGGTTCGAGTCCTGGCACCCCAGCCAATTTGCTCGCCGGGTCGTTGGGAGGGCAGGGCGACCGACAGGGCAAGGATTGTTCTGACGGGCATGGATGCACTAATGCCGCGAGCGCAGGCGACCGACAGGGATGTCGGAAGTTAGAGCAATGCAGGAGCAATTGCCGGCATGCGCAGGAGCGGCCTACAATCCCTTTGCATTTCCACCATTGCACCCGCGACCGGCGGGGATGCTGGAAGTTGGAACAACGCAGGAGCAGTTGTCGGAGCGGTTGCCGAGGTAGAACCGGGTCGGGCGACCTGCAAGGACGCAGGAAGTTAGGGCAACGCACGACTCCATGGATGGAGGAGTTGGAACCGCGTCGGGAACAGCGGTCGAGGAGCGGTTGCCGGAACAGCGGTCGAGGAGCAATTGCCGAGGAGAGGATAAGTGCCTGTTGACAATATGGCCGTCTTTACGGGTAACGCTAACCCGGCCCTGGCGGCGGTCGTTGTGCGCCGACTGGGTATTCCACTGGGCAAGGCTGTTGTCGGTCGGTTCAGCGACGGCGAGGTCATGGTGGAGATCATGGAGCATGTGCGTGGGAAGGATGTGTTTCTTATGCAATCTACCTGTGCGCCGAGCAATGACAATCTGATGGAGTTGCTCGTCATGATTGATGCCATCAGGCGGTCTTCGGCAGCACGGATTACGGCCGTCATTCCCTATTTTGGGTATGCTCGGCAAGACCGGCGGCCGCGCACGGCGCGTGTGGCGATCTCTGCCAAACTAGTCGCTTCTATGATTACAGCGGCGGGTGCCAATAAAGTGGTGGTCATGGACCTGCATGCCGATCAGATACAGGGGTTCTTTGATATTCCGACTGACAACATCTACGCGGCGCCGGTGCTGTTAGGTGATATTTGGAAGCACGAGTACGAAAATCTGTTGGTGGTATCGCCGGACGTCGGCGGCGTTGTGCGCGCACGTGCGATGGCCAAGCAGTTGGAAACAGAACTTGCGATTATTGATAAACGGCGGCCGCGACCCAATGAAGCCAAGATCATGCACATTCTCGGTGATGTTAAGGATCGTAGTTGCATCCTTATGGATGACATGGTGGATACTGGCAACACCCTGTGTGAAGCAGCGGCGGCATTAAAGGCGAACGGCGCGCGGCGTGTTGCCGCATACTGTACGCATCCTGTATTGTCGGGCAAAGCGATTGAGACCCTTAATAAATCGGTATTGGACGAGCTAGTGGTAACGGATACGATACCTTTAAGCGAGGAAGCTCAAGCCTGCGACCGGATTCGGCAACTCAGTATTGCTGAGTTGCTGGCTGAGACGTTGCGCCGAATCGCAGAGGAGGATTCAGTAAGTTCACTGTTTATGGACTAACTCAGGATACTGTAGAAGTAGCAGGTAATAGTGGAGTAGATAGATGGCAGCTAGATTCGAGTTGACAGGTGAGAAGCGTGCCGACAAAGGTACAAGTGCAAACCGTCGTTTGCGGCGTGCTGGCAAGGTGCCCGCTGTCTTGTACGGGGGGGCCAAGGACACGATCATGGTCACGTTTGATCACGATACGGTTTATCATCAACTAACCAATGAAGCGTTTCGTAATTCTGTCCTGACGGTAAAGGTTGGTACTGACACTGATCAAGCCATATTGCGCGATGTGCAGATGCACCCGTACAGACCCAAGGTTATTCACATGGATCTGCAGCGCATCAGCGCGACCGAGACGTTGCACCTAGAGGTGCCCATACACGTTGTTGGTGAAGACTTGGCGCCCGGTGTGAAACAAGAAGGTGGTATTGTTTCGCGTTTAATGACGGCAGTAGACATTTCTTGTTTACCCCACCAACTGCCTGAGTATCTGGAGGTGGATATCTCTGAGCTGAATATCGGCGAATCTGTCCATCTCACCGACATTAAACTCACCGAGGGCGTGACCATCACCAGTTTGGCCCACGGGGGTGAAGATCTGCCCGTGGTTTCGGTTGCCGCTGTCCGCGTAGTCGAGGAAGAAAAGGTGGTTGCCGAAGGCGAAGAGTTGCCAGAAGAAGAGGCACCGCCAGAGGGCGAGGAAACGACTCCAGCTGCCGAAGACAGCGAAGAGTAAAGGCGAGCCTCATCGCGGCCTGGCCAGGCCAGGCAAGATACTGCAATGGCAGAGGGAATTACTCTGATTGTTGGTCTCGGCAACCCCGGGACTGAATACACGGACACCCGGCACAATGCCGGGTTCCGTTTTCTTGATTCCCTGCTTGAGCGTACCGGTGGTCGTTTGCGGGATGAGCGTAAGCTTAAAGGTCGGCTCGGCAGAGTGGCAATAGCCAACAGTTACGTTTGGTTGCTGGCGCCGATGACTTATATGAATAACAGCGGTGAGGCCGTCGTCAAGTGCGCGCACTATTATAGAATTGCACCACAGCAGATTCTGGTGGTGCATGACGAATTAGACCTTCCACTTGGTACGGTTAGACTCAAACAAGGCGGTGGCTACGGTGGGCACAATGGTGTCCGCGATATCGCCACGCGGCTCGGCTCGGCCGATTTCGTGCGGCTACGTGTCGGCATCGACCGCCCGGGCTCAAGCGACGAGACGGTTTCTCACGTTTTGCGCAAAGCACTGCCGGTCGAGCAAGAGCTGATCAACGCAGCGATGGACAGAGCGCTGAATCATATCGACGACATTATTAATGGTTGCTACCAGCGCGTCATGACTGCTCTGCATACGCAGGACGTGGATCACCCCGACGCAACAACCTGAGCCGTCGAATACCTGCTGACTACGCCACAAGGGACTAATCAGTACATGGGCTTTAGGTGCGGAATCGTTGGTTTGCCGAACGTAGGCAAGTCTACACTGTTTAACGCGCTGACCCAGGCACATGCTCCGGCCGAGAACTATCCATTCTGTACCATCGAGCCTAATGTCGGCATTGTGGTCGTCCCCGACGAACGCCTTGAACGCGTCGCGGCGATTGCCAAGCCGGAGAAGGTGACGCCGACGACGATCGAGTTCGTGGATATCGCCGGACTCGTTGCCGGTGCCTCAAAGGGGGAAGGTCTGGGGAACCAGTTCCTTGCCCATATACGAGAAGTGGACGCGATCGCCCACGTAGTGCGCTGCTTCGAGGACGATAATGTGGCGCATGTGACCGACCGTCTGGATCCGCTGTCGGATATGGAGACCGTTAATACGGAATTGGCGTTAGCGGATCTGGCGACCGTGTATAGAGCGTGCGAGCGCGCCGAGAAGGCGGGGAAGGCAGGCGACAAGGACGCTATCAAGTTGCACGACCTACTTGCACGCGTGCATCAGCACCTGAACGATGCTCGGCCGGTACATGCCTTGGGTCTCGATAAAGCAGACGCGGAAATGTTAAAGCCACTCAACCTGCTTACCAGCAAGCCCACGCTATACATCGCCAACGTGAGCGAAAAAGGTCTTAATGAGAACCCTTATCTCGACGCCGTGACGCACGTCGCGCAGGCGGAGAGGGCCGAAGTCGTTGCGTTGTGTGCGGCCTTGGAAGCAGAGCTCACCGATATGAGCACAGAGGAGAAACAGCTGTTTCTGGCCGACATGGGGCTGGAGGAACCGGGTTTGAATCGCGTGATCCGTGCCGGCTACCGCCTGCTTGGATTACTCACATTCTTCAGTACACAGTCTGGCGAGGTACGGGCATGGACCATACCCGCAGGTGCTCGAGCGCCTGAGGCAGCCGGCGCCATTCATACCGATTTTCAGCGTGGATTCATACGCGCCGAGATCATTAGTTATGACCACTTTGTTCAGTGTAATGGCGAGCAAGGTGCCAAGGAAGCCGGTAAACTGAGAGTAGAGGGTAAAGAGCACGTCGTCGAGGACGGCGACGTGATCCATTTTCGATTCAACGTGTGAATCCTGACACAAGGCAAAAGATCCAGAATATCGCTTGTCACTTGCGTCTTGAATCTTGTATCTTGCGCCTGATTCTTGGCTACGTAGCTCAGGTGGTTAGAGCACGGCACTCATAATGCCGGTGTCGGTGGTTCGAGTCCACCCGTAGCCACCACTTATCTCAACGGTATTGCCGTCAGCGATGTTAGTAGCAATTCTAGGCCTGATGTGGAGTCGCAACGCGATCCAGGCCTGGCCCAGCCATGCTAAAGACTGTTAGGTCTATCGCCTCTTTGCTACTGAGTTACGGCCTGCTCCTAGTAGCGATGGGGCTGTTTAACACGTTGCTCGGCGTGCGTAGTCAAATCGAAGGCTTTTCGACCGAAGTCATCGGCGTAATCATGGCCGGCTACTTTGCGGGCCTGCTCTTGGGGGCGTTGTACTCGGTGCAGGTAGTAATAAGGGCCGGCCACATCCGTGCGTTCGCGGCCTTCGCATCACTTATCTCGATTGCCGCTCTCGTTCACTTACTCTGGATAGAGCCGATTGCCTGGTTTGTATTGCGATTGCTATCCGGTTTCTGTATGGCCGGCATGTTCATCGTCACCGAAAGCTGGCTGAATGAGCGTGCCACCAACGAGATTCGCGGCCAGGTGCTGTCTTTGTACATGATGACCAATTATTTTTCCGCCGGTTGTGGGCAATATCTGCTGCCTCTCGCCGACCCGGCTGAATTCCAACTGTTCTGCATCGCGTCTATCCTTTTTTCGCTGGCACTGGTACCGGTGTTGTTGACAAGGTCGAGCGCACCGGTTCTGGTGAAACCGAAGCGACTACGATTCCTCGATCTCTATCGTACTTCGCCGCTGGGCGTATGGGGCGTGTTCTGTGCCGGTCTCGTGAACGCAGCGTTCTACGGTATGGGCCCGGTGTTCGCCCAAGATGTCGGCCTCTCTATCGCCGGTACATCGACATTCATGGCAGCGGTGATATTTGGGGGTCTACTATTACAGTGGCCAGTGGGGCGCCTCTCAGATCGCGTCGATCGACGCAAGGTAATGATTAGCTTGGCACTCGCCACGTCCGTTGCGTGCGTCGCCACTGTTGTCATCATAGATTTTGGTAGATTTTGGCTGTTTTTGATCGCTGCCGTCTATGGGGGTTTGTCTTTTACCATCTACCCGTTGAGTATCGCGCATACCAATGATTTCGCGGCACCGGAGCTGCGCATCCAGGTCGCGAGCGGTTTACTCGTTGCCTACGGGATTGGCGCAAGTGCGGGACCGATCATGGCAGCGATGTTCATGGGACAATTGGGGCCGGAAGGAATGTTCGTGTATAGCGCCTTGGTGATGGGCGCGCTGGGTGCCTTCGGATATTACCGTACACGGCGGCGGGCACCGAAATCTAGCGAGGAGCACGGTCGTTATATCGTTACGCCAGGTGGGCAGTTCACCTCGGAAGAGCTTTATGCAACGGTGCGTGATCAAATGGACAAAGACCTTGCGCGTATTATCGGTGGACGCGCGCATCCTCTTGCTCGATAGTTGTATAACATAGGGTAATGGGAGCGATAACAAAAAACGAAGAACCACACGCCCTAGGAAGACATCGAAAGCCAAGCATATGCGTCAAGAGCAAGAGACATGGGTGGGCATTGATTCGGTCGTGCGAAGTATTAAGAAAATTTGGCGCCGCGGGAGTTCACTCGGCCGGCGCATAGCGCGTGGTATATTAGGCTCAATACTTAAGGGCCGGTAAGTTATGTTTGTCGAACGGTATTGGTGTTCGACTGCAAGTCACGAATCGCCTAGTCCGGGCTTCTTTAGAAACCAATGCGAAAGCTTCAAGCTCATCGGAAGACGATCTGGTGGGTTGTCGCGTTCGTTTTGCTCACGTCCGTCTGGGCTTTTGCACACAAATTCAGTGATACATGGACCTTCGAGGGCAGCGATGATAGCGCCACGGTTGAAGCTGCCTTCGAACAACAACGATCCGGCGTCTGGGTTGACGTTTCAGGAAAAGTGACTCGACTATTGCCTGACGACAACAAAGGTTCTCGCCACCAACGATTTATCTTGGAGCTCGAGAGTGGACATACCCTAATGATTGCTCACAATATCGATCTGGTAGTACGTGTACCTTTAGTTCTCGGTGATATGGTAGAACTGCGGGGACGGTATGAGTGGAATCATAAGGGTGGTGTAGTCCATTGGACGCACCATGATCCGGCTGGAGAAATGGAAGGCGGTTGGATCGATCATAAGAGTCAACGCTATCGTTGAGCTGCTGATTAGACGGAACAACATGTGAGGTTCCTATGGCCCATGAATCAACAAAGGCTGTTGTAGTCGCAACTATTGTCAATGCTATTTTGACGGTGCTCAAGTTCGCAGCTGGACTTGCGACACACTCACCTTCCATGATGAATGAAGCGACCCACAGCCTCATGGATACCGCCAACCAAACGCTGCTTTATTTTGGGTTAGTGGCGGGCAGTAAGCCTGCCGATAAGGATTATGCGTTCGGGCATGGGCAAAAACGCTACCTATGGAATCTTTGGGGTGCCATCGGCCTTTTCTCGATAGGGGCTGGGCTTGGTCTCGCACATGCTTGGCATTCCTATCATACGCTAGGCACGGAGGAGATACCGACTTCCTTAACACTATTTGGATGGAATATCAGCGCAATTTCGCTTTCGTTTACTGTTTTAGCGATAGCCTTGATGCTTGACGGCTATTCGTTGTACGTGGCTGCTAAGGAGTTTCTGCAGCGAATGCGTGACGATGGGAAAACGAATCCGATTTCGTATATCGGACAGTCGGATGACCCTACGTTAGTGGCGGTGGTACTCGAGGATGTCGTAGCCGTACTCGGTGTTGTTCTCGCTGCGATCGGTATCGGTCTTGCGTACTGGTTCGATAATCAATTATGGGATATCGTGTTCTCGGTTGCGATTGCCTTGATGCTTGGCGTCATTGGCTTTTTTCTCGGTCGCGTCAATATGCGCTACTTAACCGATGTTCGTGATCCACAGGCCGAAGCAACATTCGCACAAGTTGTGCGCGAACACCGCGAAGTCGAGCGTTATCATGATTTACGTTCGATTATCGTAGATGAAGATCACACCGTGTTAGTTGCCGAGGTCGAGCTACGTGAGGAGGTAATGATTCCCGGTTTACAATCTTTGATTGTCGAGTATGAGAATCGTTACCTTGACATGGTTCCCGGAAATAGGCGCAAGGACCAGAAGGTAGTCGAGTACTGTAGGGCACGGGCAGCCGCACAAGCCACCATTGAGCGTATCGAGACCGTGATTGAAGAATTGGCAGCGGAACTTAGGGCCCGTGCTCCTCGAGTTTCACATGTCACCATCGAGGTCGAGGGCATTGCAACGCCGCCCAATCCTGATGTTTCTGACACAGCCTATGCCTAATGGGCATGAGCGACGTCGAAATTCGGTTACCTGGCCACAACAAAAGCAAACTCTCGCCTCCGTGCCACTGGGGCCCATTTCACCGATGACGATGTTATCAACGTAGTAACCTTTGTGCGTGACGTTCGCTTCTCCCCGCTCCAAGATACGTGCGAACTTAGGCCGTTCGACCGCCGAAAGTACTGCCTGGCCAAACGACATCGGCAGGTTCCTCACAATGGCGTCGGGTTAGGGCGCTACGTCTAACTGTTGACGAACAAACCAGGCGCGTTTTTCGCCAAAATGCGGCTGTATGAATGTAATCCTATAAACCTATTAGAACCTAGTACTCGACCTTAGGGGGCAGCGTCTTTGCTTGGGCAACCCAGTCCTCGACCTCTTTCTGGCTAGGGGTTCGGCGGGTAAGTTTTTTTTGTTCGTTGACCTCGGCCATCTTGGTGGTCAGGTTCTCGGCATTGCGGTTACGCAGTTCCTTAACTGTATCAACGCCGGCGCATTCCAGAAGTTCGCTGTATTCTTCGCCGACACCCTTGATACGACACAGATCAACCACGGTTACCCACTTCAGGATCTGTGACTCGCCGATGCCCGTCTTTTGGGCAAGGCCTTGACGACCGCCCTGGGTACAACCGATCTCCAACAGAGTATCGGTGTCGGTGACCTCTGCCGCCCGCAACTTCTCCCCGTAGCTCGGGCCGATCCCCTCGACCTGTTCGATTTTCTATTTGCCATTTCATCCTCCTCTCATTGTTTGAACCTAAGGGTTTAGCGGGCGATGCGCCTAAAATTGTCGATGTCGAGCTACGCCGCCACGCGGCGTCAAGCGGTGCCCAACATGGTTGTTAGGCGGTTGCAATACTTTGAATTTTCGGTGGCAACCGGCATAATCTCGTGAAACGTATAAGAAAAGTGAAATTTGCTGTAAAGAATTTAGCCTCGACACCGTCCTGGCCGCCGCAATAGAGGAGGAGCGCTTATGAGTAAGCCCCTGATTGCCCTTCTTGGGTTAATCGCGTTGGGACTGCTGTGCTTTTTCTGCATCCGTGGCCACGTGCCCACCATACAAATCGACCTTATTGCCCGCACGAGCGGGGCCCTAGCCGCGGCGGGTATACCGTGGGCGAGCGCCAACGCCGATGGCCGTGAACTTATATTAGAGGGTGTCGCCCCCAACGAGGAGTCTAGGAAGCAAGCTGGCGGTATTGCCCGCCAGGTCTGGGGCGTACGCACGGTGGATAACCGACTGACGGTAGCGATGGCCGAGCCGACCCCGACACCTACGGTCAGCGCACCTGAACCGAGCCCGGTCGCGGCCTGTCAGCAACAGTTTGACGAGGTCCTTGGTAATAGACGCATATCGTTTGAGACTGACAGCGCCACTTTAAAACGGGAGAGCACCGTAATGCTCGATAAGCTCGCCGCTATTGCCGATCGATGCCCCGACACTCACATACAGGTCGCTGGACATACCGATGCGCGTGGCAGTGATGAGTTCAACTTGTGGCTGAGTCAGGCGCGGGCGGAATCGGTGACTAGTTACCTGACCGGCAAAGGTGTTGATGCCACACGTTTGTCAGCCATCGGCTATGGCGCGTCACAACCGATCGCTGACAACGTTACCGCAGCCGGACTAGCAAGAAACCGACGCATAGGGTTTAGGTTGGAGGAGAAGTAGTCGTGGGTTATTTAATTATGCAGGTGCTTTTTTGCTTGTTGCTCGCGGCTGCGATTGGGTTAGTGGTCGGTTGGCTCATACGTCGTTTCATTTGCCAGAAGCAAGCACAGGCGTTGGAGGCCGGGTGGTCGGCGCGTTTGAGTCGGGTAGAAACACAACGCGATGAGCTTGCAGCGCGCGTGGCTCAACTGGAGCGTAGTACTGCCGGGGCCGGCCAAGCGACTAGCGCGACTAGCGCAAGCGTGCATCAGCCGGTGACGTTACGACGTGCCTCGTTGGTGCCTGGCGCGGAGAAGCCTCGCTTGCTGTCTGGGCCAAAGGGGAACCCGGACGATCTCAAACAGATTAGCGGTATTGGGCCGAAGCTAGAACGTACGCTTAACGAACTAGGTGTCTATCACCTTTATCAAATTGCCCAGTTTACGGCGAGCAATGTTGCTTGGGTCGACGAACATTTGAGGTTTAAAGGACGTATCCAGCGCGAGGGCTGGGTTGAGCAAGCAGTGGAGCTCGCCGCTGGTCGCCCGACCGAGTTCAGCCACAGGTATTTGCCTAGGACAGGGAAATAAGATTCGCCGGAACCCAAAGTCCGTATATTGCCGGTCCAGGGGAGGGATGTTCGTTGATCTCTACCGGTGATGGGCGTAGCCTCACGGTTAGCTGTGTCAACAAATAACGTCGGCATCGCGGGTCAGCGGCGCCGATAAAACTACGACTCGCTAATACTAACTACCACTAATCTGCGGGAGACAGCTCAAATGGATCTAACAAGCTTACTTACCTCTTTGCAAACTACTCTGGGTGAACTGCTTCCACGAATCGGTGGGGCGATTGTCATCCTTATCATCGGTTGGCTCGCAGCCGTCGCGGCCCGCGCCGGCATTCGCAAGAGTCTATCGGTGCTCAAACTAAATGAACGTGTCAGCAAGAGCGGGCAACTCGATATGAATCTGGAGTCCGGTATCGCGACTGGTGGGTTTTGGGTCATTATTCTGATCATGCTCATCGCTGTATTCAATGCACTTGATCTGGAACAGGTGTCACAACCGCTCAATGCGCTAGTCACCCGTGTATTTGAATACATACCTCAGCTGATTGCGGGCGGGATATTGCTCCTGCTGGCGTGGTTGCTGGCGACGGTTGTGCGCATGATCGTGACCCGGACCCTCGCGGCCACTAAATTAGACGAGAAGCTTAGTGCTGAGGCAGGCATGATCTCGATCGGTGACAATATTGGTAACGTCGTCTATTGGTTGATCATCTTGTTATTTTTGCCGGCCATTCTTGGCGCCTTTCAACTCGAAGGACTGCTGGCGCCGGTACAGGGTATGGTCGACAAGATCCTTGACATTTTGCCCAATATTTTTGGAGCGGGTCTACTCGCTGTGGCCGGTTGGTTTGTGGCCAAGATACTGCGCGATGTGGTGACAAATCTGCTTAGCGCTGCCGGGGCTGACAAGCTCGGCGAACGCGCTGGATTAAAAGGCGCGATAGGTATATCGCGTCTGGTTGGCATGGTCGTGTTCATTTTTATCTTTCTACCACTCCTGATTGCGGCGTTGGCGCTGTTGGAAATCGAGTCGATCTCCGGACCGGCAACGGATATGTTGCGGTTGGTGATGAACGCGATTCCGAATATCTTCGCAGCCGCGGTGATTCTGGCCTTAACCTATTACGTGGCACGCTTCGTCGCCCAGCTCTTGAGTACCCTCCTAAATGGCGTCGGCTTCGACACCCTCCCCGAAAAACTAGGCCTGGAACAGGCCTTTGCGGGTGGTATGACACCTTCGAATCTGGTGGGCAAGACCATCGTCTTTTTTGCCATGCTGTTCGCGGCGGTTGAGGCTTCGAACCGCATGGGCTTTGGTCAGGTCAGTGAGCTCGTGGGTGCCTTCATCGAGTTCGGTGGCCAGATCCTGTTGGGCTCAGTCATTCTGGCGATAGGTTTTTGGCTGGCCAGTCTCGCCTACCAGGGTATCGTCAAGTTGAGCGGGGGCAGCACCACCGCGGGCGGCATCGCCCGCATCGCTATCCTTGGGTTGGTAACGGCGATGGGTCTGCGTGCGATGGGACTGGCGGATGATATCGTTAACCTGGCGTTCGGGCTTACGCTTGGTGCGGTCGCGATTACGGTGGCGCTGTCATTCGGACTGGGTGGTCGGGAGGCAGCCGGCAAACAGATGGAGTATTGGCTGAGCCAGCTTCGCAAGCGCTAGTCTTCATCCTTCTCCGTAGCCGGGAAGGCCGCCGAATTAGCCCCCGTGGGTAAGAAAGTGTCTTATCCACGGGGTCTTGCTGCCCCGCACCGGTTGCCGATAGTTCAGCTGAGGCTCGGCTACCTGGAATTTCTGCTAGCTCGGCTGTAGATTACGCGTTCTTAATGTCCATGGGGTCGTTTGATCTAGATGTCTGAATATCGCGCTAGGCGCATGCTAGTCTCGACCAACAAGCGCAGGTTGTTTATCAAGACCTATGGTTGTCAGATGAACGATTATGATTCTGCGCGTATTGCCGACGTCCTTGCCGCCAGTCACCACTTGGAATTGACGGATGAACCGAGCGAGGCCGATGTGTTGCTGTTGAACACCTGTTCGGTGCGTGAGAAGGCAGAAGAGAAGGTCTACTCAGAGCTTGGCAGGTGGAGAGCCCTGAAACAGGATAGACCGGGTGTGGTCATCGGCGTGGGGGGTTGTGTAGCGAGCCAAGAAGGCGAGGCTATCATTAAGCGGGCACCCTATGTCGATATCGTGTTTGGCCCACAGACGCTACAGCGGCTGCCGGAGATGTTGGATAGTGTAATAAATAAGCAGCGGCCTGCCATCGATACGACGTTTCCGGAGATCGAGAAATTCGATCGCCTTCCCGAACCCGGTGTAAAGGGACCACGTGCCTACGTGTCTATCATGGAGGGCTGTAGTCGTTATTGCACCTTTTGCATCGTCCCCTACACGCGCGGTGAGGAGTTTAGTCGTTCGTTCGACGACGTCATCGCTGAAATCGTGCATTTGGCCGAACGTGGTGTGCGCGAAATCACCCTTCTAGGACAGAATGTGAACGCCTACCAGGGGGCCATGCACAGCGGTGCCGTCGCCGATCTGGCGTTGTTGATTAACTATGTCGCGGAGGTCGACGGTATTGATCGCATACGATTCACCACTTCACACCCGGCCGCGTTTACGGATCGACTCATCGATGCTTTTGCCAACGTGCCCAAGCTGGCTGATCATTTGCACCTGCCGGTGCAAAGTGGTTCGGACCGTATACTGGCGCTGATGAAGCGAGGCTACACCGTTCAAGAGTATCGCAATAAGATACGTCGATTACGGGAAGTGCGTCCAGAGATAAGCGTCTCCAGCGATTTTATTGTAGGTTTTCCGGGCGAGACGCAAGCGGATTTCGAGATGACCATGAACCTGGTAGAGGAAGTCGGTTTCGATAGTTCTTTTAGTTTTATCTTTAGTGCTCGCCCAGGTACACCCGCAGCCCAGTTGCCTGATTCAACACCACCTGAGGTCAAGGCGCAGCGGCTTGCGCGACTGCAAAGGCGGCTGGGCGAAATGCGCGCCGCCATCGGCGGCCGGATGCTGGGAACTATCCAGCGTGTACTGGTAGAGGGGCCATCTCGCAAAGACACCCGACAACTCACTGGGCGAACACCAGACAATCGGGTGGTGAACTTTGTCGATGACGATCAGACTCTGATCGGGCGGTTCGTCGACGTGGAGATCACGGAGGCCCTGTCGAATTCGCTGCGCGGCAGGCGTCCGATGGGGTCTCGTGCCACTAGCGCATCGGCGCCTTTTTGCAGCTAAACTTATAGATAGAAGGTTGCTGCTACGCGGGATCCCCTGATCTGAGCACTAAATCCACAAAACCTGTGCCCAAACGGGCAGTCGAGTTTAATCTTACTCCCGCCGACAATGGCCGGTTGGCCAGTATTTGTGGGCTAAACGATGAGCATCTGCGGCAGATTGAACAGGGCCTGGGGGTGGAGATTGCGAACCGAGGCAACGTCTTTCGTGTCACCGGTGAGGCTGACGCAGCCGCTTCGGCTGAGCGCCTGCTCCAAGCCCTCTATCACTCGGCTAGCCCAACCAGCGCGTTGACCCCGTCTGATGTGCAGATGGCGCTGCAGCAAACAAGCAACGATCTTTCTACCGAGGAAGACCCCGAAACCGCCTTGCGCACCCCAAAACGGGTGGTCAAGCCTTGCAGTGCACGACAACGGCAATACATTCGAAATATCCGCGCACATGACGTCAATTTTTGTATTGGCCCGGCCGGTACTGGCAAGACTTATCTAGCGGTCGCCTGTGCTGTTGACGCACTTGAGAACGACCAAGTTGAACGGATCATCCTGGTACGACCGGCAGTCGAAGCTGGGGAGCGGCTGGGATTCCTACCGGGTGATCTTGGGCAAAAGGTGAACCCCTATCTGCGACCACTATACGACGCACTCAATGAGATGCTGGGATTTGAACGGGTGGGCAAGCTACTCGAGCGAAACATTATCGAACTCGCGCCACTTGCCTACATGCGTGGCCGCAGCTTGAATAAGTCTTACATTATTCTTGATGAGGCGCAAAACACCACGGCCGAACAGATGAAAATGTTCCTTACGCGTATTGGCTTTGGTACTACTGCTGTCATTACCGGCGATATCACACAGACCGATTTGCCGCGCGCACAACAGTCGGGCCTGAAGCACGTGATGGAAATATTGGCCGGCGTCCAAGGTATTACCTTTACTTACTTCGCCGCCAATGACGTTGTCCGTAACCCGCTAGTGCAACGTATCGTTGAGGCCTACGATGCACATGAGCAAGTGGTTCAAACTCACCGAGTCGAAGAATCGTGACAGCAAAGATAAACGTAGAGTATATGTCAAACGCATCCGAGCTGCCCGCCGAGGCGATGATTGCGCATTGGGCACAGGCGGCTCTCCAAGGACACGAACGTTATGTGGAAGTAGGGGTTCGTATTGTGGACGAATCGGAGATTATCGAACTCAACCAGCGCTTCCGAAAGAAGGCTGAGCCGACCAATGTATTGTCGTTTCCGTTCGAAGATCCACCCGGTACGCAAACCGATGTACTTGGCGATGTTGTTGTTTGTGCTCCGATTGTTTCTAGTCAAGCCCAAACGGAAGGCAAACCACTATCGGCCCATTGGGCCCATATGGTTGTGCACGGTATAATGCATTTGCGCGGTTACGACCATGAGACCCCCGAAGAGGCGAACGCCATGGAGCATATGGAAACGCGTATTCTCGAAGGTTTGGGCTTTCCCGATCCCTATGCCTTGAGTTAATACTCGATAGAGACGATGAGTAAGGACGACGATAACCCTAGTAACAGTACCAACAGCACTGGGTCACCGGCAAAATCTTTTTTGACTTTTCTGAGCCAGATCTTGCTCAGAGAACCTCATTCCCGTAGAGAGCTAATTGAGTTGCTACGCGATGCGCAGGCGCGTGATCTACTGGATCGTGATGCATCAGATATGATCGAAGGTGTGTTGCAGGTTTCTGAAATGCGAGTGCGTGACATCATGGTGCCACGGGCACAGATGGATGTGGTGGACAAGAACAGTAAACCGGAATCCTATACCTCCATGGTAATAGAAACTGCTCACTCACGTTTTCCAATGATCGATGGCGATAAAGACAAGGTGGTCGGTATTCTGCTAGCCAAGGATTTGTTGCGCTACTACTACCAGAAAGAAAAGGACAGTTCATCGTATTTCGATATCGATGATATCTTGCGCCCTGCAGTTTTTATCCCGGAAAGTAAGCGACTCAATGTGCTGTTGCGTGAGTTTCGTATTAACCGCAATCATATGGCTGTCGTCGTTGATGAATATGGCGGTATTTCTGGCCTTATAACGATTGAGGATGTATTGGAGCAGATTGTTGGTGATATTGCAGATGAGCATGATATCGAAGCGGAGGATCTCATGATCATGCCTAGGCGCAGCGGTGAGTCGATTGTCAAAGCACTCGCACCGATTGACGAATTTAATGCTCACTTTAAGACCAATTTCAGCGATGATGAGATCCATACGGTTGGTGGGCTCGTGATGACAACGCTAGGACGGTTACCGGAGCGTGGTGAAAAGGTTGATATAGGAGAATTGCATTTCGAGATCCTACGCGCCGATAGTCGTCGAATCCACTTGTTGAAAGTTACTCCTGTTGCAAAGCGAGCCCGGCAAGCCTCCTAGTAACTCGTCGAAAGCATGTACACCCGACGAGTTGATGTGGCGGTTTGGGTGGGCCACGCCGAGGAAATTGGATTCAATTTGCCTCTTGGCCGGCGCCCTTCTACCTCTGGCATTCGCGCCTTTCAAGTTGTTCCCGCTCGGTGTGTTGATGCCGGCGATTCTTTTTTCGCTGTGGCTGGGTTGCTCTCCGCAACGTGCTGCCTGGCGTGGATTTCTTTTTGGTTGTGGGATGTTTGGTATCGGTACTTCTTGGATATATGTCAGCCTGCATACGTACGGAAATATGCCGGTACCGCTGGCGGGATTGGCCGTAGTATTGTTTACTGCGATTTTAGCGGCATTTCCCGCTTTGGTTGGTAACCTCCAAGGTCGTTACCGACATTCTAACTCTAACGTCCAGCTGCTTTTGGTCATACCTGCATTGTGGGTGTTGGCCGAATGGCTGCGTGGTTGGTTCTTGACCGGATTTCCTTGGCTACACCTCGGCTATAGCCAAGTACCGAGTGCACTCTCGGGTGTTGCACCCTGGTTGGGTGTCTATGGCGTGAGCCTGGCGGTGGCGATGAGTGCTGCCCTTGTGGTTCGTGGATTGTGCGATCGTAGACAGCTATGGCGACGTTATGTTCCGGGCCTGGCCCTATTGTGGGCCGTTGGTTGGTTCGCAGGCACGATCAGTTGGACGCAGCCGGTCGGTGACCCGATACGAGTGACATTAGTGCAGGCGAACATACCGCTTGCGGCTAAGTGGGCTCCCGAGCAGCGCCAATCGATTCTCGAGGCATATTTTCAATTGAGCACACGGGCAAGCGACCCCGATCTCATCATATGGCCAGAAGCCGCGATGCCTGCTTACTTGGATGAGATCGATTCGCAATATTTGGCACACCTACGGCGCTACGCCCGTGACACCAACAGTGACTTTCTAATCGGTGTGGTCGAGCGTGATCAAGGCAGATACTACAATAGTGTCATCAGTCTTGGTTCTAGCCCGGGGATCTATCGTAAGCGCCACCTCGTACCTTTTGGTGAGTTCCTGCCGTTTAAAACGGTGTCAGGTTGGTTGTTAAATTATTTGAATATTCCCATGTCGGATTTCAGTGCTGGTGAGGATAAACAAAAACCTATCCGAGCCGCCGGACAAGCAATCGGGTTATCGATTTGTTATGAGGATGCGTACGGCGAAGAGATTATCCGTGCGCTGCCAGAGGCTACATTTCTCGTGAACGTGAGTGAAGACGCCTGGTTTGGTAATTCGCTTGCCCCCTACCAACGATTGCAGATGTCCCGTATGCGCGCCCTGGAGACGAGTCGCGTGATGTTGCGTGTCGCGAACACTGGTCTATCCGCTGTGATCGATTCGCGTGGTGAAGTTGTCGTCCATACGCCGCAGTTTCAGCCGTACGTTCTGACGCGGGAAATCCAACCTTTACAAGGGTCAACACCCTACACGAAGTTCGGGAACTGGGTGGTGATTATGCTTACCTGCCTGCTCGCTGGGCTGGGCTGGGCTGAACAGAATAGACTCGGTTCTCGCATCTTTCCCTGGAAATCGTCTCGTAGGAAGGATGTCTGAAGGCTCGTAGAATAGTCTGCAATGTGGTTGCCGACGTAGGTGCTGTATGACAGGCTTCAAAACAGCCGCTACTGGTGTTGTTCGACGTTGTTAGGGCGGCGGTTGCAAAAAACAGTGTGTATACGCATGTCTAAGTGGCTATTAACCCTAATCGTTTGTTTTTTTCTGAGTGCAATATTAGCTGGTTGCGGTTTTCACCTGCGCGGTCAGGGAAAAGCTGGTTTATCGCCGGAGCTGTCAGTATTGCGAGTGCGCACGATCGGGGAGAACGTGTCAGACAACGAACTTCGGCGTGAAGTGGAACGGGCATTGAATGTTCAGGCGGATGTGCGAATCGCGCCAGAGGCAGAAAATGGGATTCCGATACTGACACTATATGATGAACAATCGAATAGCCGCGTGCTTTCATACGATGAGGACCGTAAGGTCAGCGAATTTTTGCTGCGCTATCGCGTGGATTTCGACGTGCGGGATGCCGCCGGTAAAAAAATAGTTGAGAGGCAGACGATCATCCTGCAGAGAGACTATACCTTCGACAGATTAAACGTATTGGCGAAGGAAAGGGAAGAACAAGAGCTGCGGGAACAGATGCGCCAGGAAGCTGTGCAACAGATGATTCGGCGTCTCGCCTCATGGTCGCGTTAATTCAGGAAGGCAGTCTGTGCGTTTGAACTTGAATCAACTTCATGGTCATCTGAAGCGCGATCTTGCGCCGATGTATCTCGTATACGGTGACGAGCCGTTGCTCGTCGATGAGGGTTGTGCGTTGATACGAGAGGTTGCGCAGGAACGTGGATTTAACGAACGCAATGTCATGACAGTGGAGCCTGGATTCGATTGGGCTGGTCTTTTTTCTTTGACCCGCTCGCCGTCACTGTTTTCGCCGCGCCAGCTCATTGAATTACGCATCGCCAACATCAAACAGAGTGAGGCGGGTGCCGACATTCTAGATGAAATTGTCGAACAGCCGTCCCAGGATGTGCTGTTGCTGGTGCGAGCGGGCAAGCTGGATAAGCGAACAATGGCTAGTCGCTGGGTGAAGGCGCTAGAGCGGGCTGGTGTGCTCGTGGTTGTTTATGCGGTAGCACAAAATGAGTTTCCGGAGTGGCTTAGTCATCGCATGCGGGCGAGAGGGCTTACCCCTGAACCTGGCGTTTGCGATCTTTTGGCTTACCACTTCGAGGGCAATCTTTTGGCGGCAGCCCAGGAGATCGATAAGCTCGCTATGTTGCATGGGAGTGGCTCGATCGGCCCAGAAGACATACGGGACAATCTGAGCGACAACGCTAGGTTCAATGTTTTCAGCCTAGTTGATACGTGTCTGCGTGGCGAGCTTACTTCGGTGGTCCGAATCCTGACCCGACTGCGAAGCGAAGGCATAGAGCCAATACTCATTTTGCGTGTGCTAACGCGGGAGGTGCGGACGTTATCACAAGTTGCGCTCAGGCTGGAACAAGGGGAGCCCGAGGCTAGCGTGTTTCAGGCCCATAATATCTGGTCTCGGCGCCAACCATTGATTCGGAAAGCCATCAAACGCTGTGGGTCGAATGGGTGGCTAGACATCCTGCGCCAAGCAGCCCGAAGTGATAAAGTGCTGAAAGGTCATCACGCTGGTAACATTTGGCAAGAGCTGCAACATATGGCCATAGCAGTATGTGGCAAACCGAAAGGGGTTTGCGAGCCAGCCAACTAACAATCGTAAAGACGGGTAGAGAATCTCGATGGAGATGGTTTCTCGGCAATCGCGCCACCCAGGTGTGGGCGCGTACATGTCGGAGTTGGGTCGACGAGCATGCATCGCCTCACGCGCGATGGCTTATATGGAAAGCGCCGCCAAGGATGTGGCGTTAGCAGCTATTGCCAATGCGCTTGAAAACGAGAGTCAGCACCTGCTTGCTGAAAATAGAAGGGACTTGGACGCCGGTGAACGCAACGGCCTCGACGTCGCCCTTTTGGATAGGTTGGCGCTCACCGACCAGAGAGTCCAAACCATGGCTCAAGGCCTGCGCGAGCTCGTGGTCCACGCCGACCCAATAGGCGAGATTACTGAGCTCAAGGAGCGTCCGTCAGGGATTCCGGTTGGCAAGATGCGCGCACCAGCAATTGAGCATATACACGCATACGGTTCAGGCCACACGGATGCCATTGTTACTGAAGATCTAGAGCGGGCCAGGCGCTTTCTCAGAGAAGTGGACTCCAGTTCGGTGATGGTCAATGCTTCAACACGTTTTGCGGATGGATACGAGTATGGGTTGGGCGCGGAAATCGGTATTAGTACGGACAAGCTTCATGCACGCGGGCCGGTCGGCTTGGAGGGGCTGACTTCGAAAAAATTCATCGTGCTTGATGATGGGCACATTAGAGAATAGTTACAAGTGTTCGTCTCCCGTCTTTAATCTCTTATGCTGCACCTACCGTGATTGGTATCTTCGGCGGCACGTTTGATCCTATTCACTACGGCCACCTGCGTCCAGGACAGCAAGCCCTGCGTGCCCTTGAATTACAAGAGCTCCGTTTTATCCCAGCCGCTCATCCCCCCCACCGGCAGACGCCGGTTGCAGCCTGTGAGCATCGACTTCGTATGGCAGAATTGGCGGTGGCCGAGCACCCTGGTCTACGTGTCGACGACAGAGAGACCCGCCGAGACGGGCCCTCTTACACGGTGGTTACACTGGAATCGTTACGAGCCGAGAATGAGACCCAACCGATGTGTCTGCTGATGGGTACGGACGCTTTCCGAGGCATCGAATCGTGGTATAGATGGAAGCGTTTGCTGCAGTTGTCACATATCGTTGTTCTACAGCGCCCAGGATGGCGAACCCCAAGGGAGAATGAAGATCTACCTCTATGGGCGCGTGGCGTGATCTGTGATGACAATCGACAACTTGCGAAAAGAAGAAACGGCTTGATCATGTTCCAGTGCGTCACGCCACAAGATATTTCTGCCTCGAACGTACGTATGATGATTGCACGGGGCGAGGCAGTACAAGGAATGTTACCCGATGTCGTGCTGTCATATATACGTGCCAACCGACTTTACGGCTATTCTCGTCAAGAGGTGTGATGCAAGCCCAGGCATTGTTAGATTTGGTCAAGGGTACCTTGCTTGATTCTAAAGGTCGGGACGTACATGTTCTTGACGTGCAGAAACTTACTGATATCACTGACTTTATGGTCATTGTTAGTGGAACGTCGAATGTTCATATTCGATCAATGACCGAGAAGCTCGTTGAGGCAATGCATAAACAGAACCTACGCCCGATGGGGGTCGAAGGTACGGATCCAGGTGACTGGGTACTCATTGACTGTGGTGATGTTGTTGTTCATTTGATGCGCCCCCAGACGCGAGACTTTTACAGTTTGGAAAAACTCTGGTACAGCGGCAAAGCGTCGGACGTATTGAATGTTTAGTGTGCGTGAACAGTTTATGCGCGTAGTGGCGTGGCAGAGTTAAACAAACAGGGGACATGGTCGAATCGTTAGGTTCGGCTATTGGTATGAAGTAACATGCGCATTCACATCATTGCCGTTGGCAACCGTATGCCAGCTTGGCTTAAACAGGCGTACCTTGAATATGCAAAGCGTATGTCTTCGTATTGCAGCTTGCAGTTGCATGAGATTCCCGCCGCCAAGTGCCGAAAGGGACTTGATATCAACCAAGTGCTCAGCGATGAATGTTCGCGGATTATGGCGTCGGTACCCAAGGATTGCCAACTTATCGCGCTGACGCGGACCGGTCGCCAAGTCGATACCAGGCAATTCGCCACCGCTCTGCAGTCTTGGCTCTCACAGGGGCGAGATACGGCGATATTGATTGGTGGGCCGGACGGCTTAGACGAGGCATGCGTTAAGGCGACCAGCGACCAGTGGTCGCTATCATCGCTTACGCTTGCACACCGCCTGACGCTCGTATTGCTAGCGGGACAGCTATATCGCGCTTGGAGTATCGTCGGCGGTCATCCTTACCACCGTTAGGCACGTTGTACCCGCTGTAGGTCTGGATCCTTCGAGTGTTTATAATTTGCCATTTAATCATGAACTCGGAGTTGTTGTTTGGCATCTAAAATTTACCTTGCCTCAGCTTCACGGCGCAGACAGGAACTGCTACACCAGCTGGGTATTAGCTTCGACGTTATTGTCCCAGCCGTGTCCGAGCTGCAGCGGCACAGCGAGGGACCGATGGAGTATGTACAACGACTTGCGGTAGAAAAGGCACACGATGCATCCCGCCTGGTGGTAGAGCGCGCCCTTCCTTTGCGGCCGGTGCTAGGGGCAGATACTTCTGTAGTGCTTGACGGCGCGGTTCTCGGTAAACCACATGATCGCCAGGAAGGTGAGGCTATGTTGCGAAGCCTCTGTGGCCGTACTCACACGGTTCTCACCGCCGTTACCGTCTTACACGATGGGGTCCAGCAATCTGCCATAGATGCGAGCCAAGTAACATTGCGCCGCTTAGACGCTGCCGAAATCGCCCACTATTGGGAAACGGGCGAACCCGCTGATAAGGCGGGTGCCTACGCGTTGCAGGGGCGTGCGGCTGCCTTTGTGTCTAGGATAGAGGGCAGTTATTCCGGTGTTGTCGGGCTACCTTTATACTATGTAGCTGCGATGCTCGCGAAAGTTGGGATTAAAGGCGTGTGAGCGAAGAAATCTTTATCAATGTGACACCGCAGGAAACTCGCGTTGCGGTGGTCGAAAACGGTGTGTTGCAGGAGCTTCATATCGAACGCACGCGAAGCCGTGGGATTGTGGGCAACATTTATAAGGGCAAAGTCGCGAGAATCTTACCAGGAATGCAGGCGGCGTTCGTGGATATTGGACTTAGCCGGGCCGCGTTTCTGCATGCATCCGATTGTCGATTTAATTCAGAAGGTGGCAATCATAGTGTCGGGCATCCGCCTATCAATGAGCTACTGCACGAGGGTGAGCATATCGTTGTACAGGTCGCGAAGGATCCGCTGGGCAATAAAGGCGCAAGGCTGACGATGAATATCACGCTACCCGCGCGTTACCTTGTTTACATGCCTTTCAGTAAACATATTGGAATCTCGCAAAAAATCGAATCGGAGGAAGAACGCAAACGGTTGCGCGAGCTTGTAAAGGTTGCCACCGGAGGTAATAACGACGGCGGGTACATTCTTCGAACCATGGCCGAGGCGGCAACTGAAACAGAGTTGCAAACAGATGTTCGATATCTGCGTCGAGCATGGTCTTCGACACGTGATCAGTTCGAATCTGCAGCGCCGTACACACTTATACGTGCTGACTTACCGCTCGCAGTTCGGGCAATGCGTGATCTGGCCCGGGATAACGTGGAAAAGATTCGCATCGATTCTCGCGAAACCTTTCAAGCGGCAACCGCCTTTGCGCGAGATTTCATTCCCGAGATGGAGGGCCGCATCCAATACTACCCGGGTGAGCGTCCGATTTTTGATTTGTACTCCATAGAGGATGAGATTCAAAGGGGTCTTATGCCTAAGGTGCCACTGAAATCCGGCGGCTACTTGATCATCGACCAAACAGAAGCGATGACAACAATAGATGTAAATACAGGCACCTACGTTGGACGCCGAACTCTGGAAGAGACTTTGTTCAAGACGAACCTTGAAGCCGCACAAGCGATTGCGCGACAACTACGACTGCGAAATATCGGTGGGATCATTATCATAGATTTTATCGACATGGAGGATGCCAAGCATCGCCGTCAAGTGATGCGGGCGCTTGAAAAGGCATTGTCGCGCGATAGAACCAAGGTTTGTATCGCCGAAATGTCTACCCTCGGGCTTGTCGAACTAACACGTAAGCGCACGCGCGAGAGTCTCGAGCACATTCTTTGCGAGCCGTGTCCAGTATGTAGCGGCCGAGGTACCGTGCGTAGTGCCCACACCGTATGTTACGAGGTGTTTCGAGAGATTCTACGTGAGGCCCGACAGTTCGAGGCAAACGAGTATCTCGTGCTGGCCTCACAGGTAGTGATAGACATGTTACTCGACGAGGAGGCGGATGGTCTCGGTAAACTTCAGGAGTTCATTGGTAAGCCTATTAACCTGCAAGTTGAGTCGCTCTATCATCAAGAGCAGTTCGATGTCGTATTGATGTAAGTGATCGCTTGGGTCTAGGGTTTCCTAGGTGGAAATGCGAAAAAAGTTCCGTCCTTCTCTGCAACATCTAAAACGCGGCGCACGGCATGTGGGCCGTTGGATGTGGTATCTGAGTGCTGGTTTGCTGGTTGCCATAGCCGTTATTTTTACTGTGGCACGTGTCGGGCTACCGGCGCTCGCTGCTAAGAAGACTGCGATCGAGAACTTTCTTACCGATAAGACTACGTATCCCGTACGCATCGCTGCTCTTGAAACGTATTGGGACGGGTTGCGACCAGGTCTGCAGATCAAGGGGTTGGAGATATTCTCATCGGCAGATTTGACGCGTGCCATGCGCCTTGAAGAGATTCGGGTAAGTCTAGCCGTGTTGCCTTTGGTTTGGGGCGAACTTCAAATCAACAGCCTGGTAGTAGTCAAACCTAGCCTGGCCCTGAAACGATTGGCGGACGGCCGTTTTCAAATTACCGGTCTACAACCGGTGCAGATTCCGGTCGAGGGGGGTGATGGGAAACTACTGCAGTGGCTACTTAGTCAGCGAAGGCTCGCGATCGAGGATGGGGAACTACAGTGGTTTGATCAGATGGGAGAGCGCCGGGGTATGTACCTTTCCAGGATAAACCTCGATCTACGCAATAAGGGCGATCGCCATAAGCTTGCTGTGACGGTGCAGCTGCCACCGGACGTGTGCGCTGAGTGTTCGTTGGTTGCTGACATAACAGGTAATCCGACTACCAAAAAGGCTTGGCAGGGGCGTGTTTTTGTTAGGGCGGTTGACGCGGCGCTCGACGGACTACCGATCGTCATCCGCGAAATGTTACCACCGCAGCTCGCCGGAAAATTCGACGTCCAACTATGGACGGACTGGCACAACGGAAAACTCAAATCTGCTGAAGGCAGTATTAAGGTTGCAGATCTCAAATTGCCACTGAAAAACATAAATACGCCTCTGGCGATTAAATCTGCAAGCGCCGAATTAACCTGGAGCAGGAAAGGCAAAGAATCTCAGCTCGATCTTGAGGACCTATTGCTAGGACTGCATGGCCCGGTTTGGTCGGCTGGGCATCTTCGGATTACCGAAGATCCTGATGGTAGTGTACTGCAGATCGACCACATCAATATCGACGACATCACGGCCTTTCTCGCAGCCATCGATCGTGAGGATAAGTTTTTTGAGATTTTAAAAACCGTCCGGCCTGGTGGCGAACTCCATGATATCAAGTTAACGATAGATGGTGATGGAAAAAGGTTGGATGATTATTCTTTAGAGGTAAAGCTGGAGGACATCACGTCCGAACCCTACAAGAAGGTGCCTGGTGTGCGGGGATTGAGTGGGCAACTTTCGGCGCGACGCGGGCGTGGCACTTTGTTGCTAGCGAATCAGAATGTCACGGTATCTGCACCGCATGTGTTTCGTGTGCCACTAAACGCCGATATTTCGGGAAATCTTTCCTGGGAGATAAAGAACGAATATGTCGAGATCAATGGCGATGACTTGCGTATTACCTCCGAAGATGGCAAGGGTGATGGCAAGCTCACCCTTCGCATTCCGTTCAATCGAACCATCAGACCCTATCTGAAGTTGCAAGCCAAGTTCAGTGATGGCAACGGTGCCAATATCAAACGTTATTACCCGATAAACCTCCTCACCCAACAGACTGTCGCGTGGCTAGATGAATCGATAGTAGGAGGCCGGATAACCAGCGCGTCTGTTATCTATGATGGAAATCTTGCGAGTTTTCCGTTCCGGGAAGGCAACGGAACGTTTGAAGTGCGGGCTCACGTCAGCGATGGTGTATTCAATTATCTGCCCGGCTGGGCGCCGATTACCAATGCTGATGTGGACATCCAGTTCAGTGGTAGCCGCATGCAGCTTAACGCTAAGCAAGGGAAAATTGATGGGCTGGACATCGAGCAGGTGGTTGCTCGTGCCGAGGATTTACGCAAGAGCGGAAATGCTAATGTTGAGGTGATGGTGAAGATTGTCGGCCCGTTAGAGGAAACGATGCGCGTTGTCCGCGCCAGCCCAAAAGGGAAGCAGAGCGATTGGAAATCGTACCTCGACTTCGGGCTAGGGGCACAAGGCAGCGGTGTTATGGATTTGACGCTTGATATTCCTGTTGGTAAGGCCAGTGCTTTCACAATGATCGGCAATTACACCATCGAGGATGGATCGTTAGAACTAGGTGTTGCCAAGCTAAAGGGGGAAAGTGTTAACGGACGCATCGGCTTTGATCGAGCGGGAGTCACCGAAGGCGTCCTGCAAATGCGAATGATGGGTGGCGATGCCACAGTGAAAATCACCAGGGAGGTTAATAAAAATCGGCACGAAACGACCCTGTCTGGAGAAGGGAAGTTTACCGCGAATGGCCTTGCCGAGGCGTTCGAGTGGCCGCTGGTGCCCCATGTTAAGGGTGATGCGGATTGGAAAGGCACCATGCGTTTACACCGTGGTAGGCGTCATCTCGAGCTTGAGGCAGGTTTAGAGCGCATGACGAGTGCGTACCCGGCGCCTTTGCACAGACCTGACGGTATCTCAGAAAGACTTATTCTAAGCGCCGACTACGCTGGACAGGGCGAACGCAACATCAACTTTCGTATCGGTAATCAGATCGACGCCAAGCTGGTTTTTGCAAAACAGGATGTGGATTGGGGGCTGGCACGAGGAGCGGTCGCAGTGGGCGAGCCGGCGAGTTCGCCGCGGGCTCCCGGTCTGCACGTGAGTATTTCCACCGATCATATCAATGCTGATGCCTGGCTGCGTGTATTTGGCTTTGGTTCTAAGGATACGTCACCCATGCCGGATTATCTCCGGCGTTTCACCGGTAGATTCAACTCAGTGCAATTAATCAATCGCAGATTGGGCGCGTTGCGCATCGATCTGATGCGAGAAGGTCAGGGTTGGACAGGTCAACTCGAGGGTGACGCGGCCGAGGGAGAGATGCGCTCAGTCTCGGCCACACGGCGGTCGAACGGAACTATCGACCTCGATCTTAAACATCTTGTGGTGCATGACAAAGAACCTGAGACTGACGATGAGCCAGTTGATCCCCGCACCCTACCGACGCTAGGGCTTAAGGTTGGCTCGCTCCGACTAAAGGGTAAGGAATTGGGGCAATTGGATCTGCGTGCCGCGCATACGGATTTAGGATGGCGTATCGTACGGTGCGACTTGACGCGCCCAGAGATGACTTTGTCTGTGAAAGGCAGCTGGCAGGTCCTCGGCGATGGACAAAAGACCAATTTGGAATTGGAACTGAGTAGCTCAGACATGGGCCAAACATTAGCTGCCTATGGGTCTAGCGATCAAATGGCGAATGGCACGGTTTATCTGACTTCTAAGTTATCATGGGCTGGTTCACCAGCGAGCGTCGATCTATCGACACTATCCGGGAATGTTTCGGTGTCGGCGGAGAACGGGCGCTTTCTGAAAGTTAAACAGGGTGCAGGGCGGCTTTTCGGTTTGCTCGATCTGACCTCTGTGGTCAAGTTTCTGACATTGGATTTCGGTGGTTTATTCGGAAAGGGGTTGCCGTTTAAGACTCTGACGGGGGAGGTGTCGATTGAGAAAGGAGACGCCTATACGCGTAACCTTGTCTTGACAGGATCGGCAGCACAAGTTTCCGTGAACGGGCGCGTCGGCCTTGCAGCTGAAGATTATGACTTGGCGATACAAGTTACGCCCCGGCTCGGGACCAATCTAGCAGTGTGGCAGTTGCTAGGTCCCCAAGGCGCGGTTCTCCTGTTGGCATTGGAAAAGTTGCTGAAGCAGCAGATCGGCACAGGCCCTCGGATTACGTATCTGATTAAGGGCCGTTGGAACGAGCCGGTGGTTACTAGACTGCAAGAAAAACCGGATAAGCGAGGATCGGATGCGGCAGATAGACGTTAATAAAATGTTGCATCGGTGCTATTCTGTAGAAAGAATGGTTATGTGGCTTTTTGCGTTGCTATTGTTAGCACTGCCGGTGCCGCTATCCGCAGAGAGTGTCACTATCACGGCTGACCAGTGGGCAAGCCCCCGCAGTGGAGAGTCGATAATACGCTTTGAACGCTTGAACAAGCTGGTCGAAGCATTCGATCAAAGTCCCGATAATCAGATCTTAATTCGGCATGCAGAGGGAGAAAGTGGCACACTGTGGGGCGAAGAGCTACGTTCATGGCTCGTATCGCTAGGCATCCCTTCAGGCCGTATCGTGCTTAACGCGGGTCTAGGACAAAGTGATGCCATCATCGTAGAAACTAGCCCATGACACGAAAAACTAACAACCGAGTTGCTGCCATACAAATGGTATCTGGTACCGATGTGGACGCGAACCTTGATGAGGCGGCTCGACTGATTTCGACCGCTGTCTCAGCCGGCGCAGAATTCGTAGTCTTACCTGAGAACTTTGCCATTATGCCCACCAAGGACGCTGGCCAACTGCAAGTGATGGAGCGCGATGGCGACGGCCCCATCCAAGAGTTCCTCTCAGCCCAGGCGCACCAAAACCACGTCTGGCTTGTCGGAGGCTCCATACCGCTTGTATCTAGTCAACCGTCCAAAGTTCGAGCTGCTTGTTTGTTATTCAACGACCATGGCGAACGCGTTGCCCGTTACGACAAGTTACATCTGTTTGACGTGAAGCTCGATAACGGTGAAGAGTATAGTGAGTCGCTTACCATTGAGCCAGGCGAGAGCGTTGTAGTAGTTGACTCACCACTAGGTCGACTAGGTCTTACGATCTGTTACGATCTGAGGTTTCCGGAGCTCTTTCGTCAGATGCTAGATCAGGGTGCCGAGATCTTTTCTGTTCCGTCCGCATTTACGGCAACCACTGGAAAAGTTCATTGGGAAATACTGTTGCGCGCCCGGGCAATCGAGAACCTGGCTTATGTGATAGGCGCCGGGCAGGGCGGCAGCCATAGCAGTGGACGCGAAACATATGGTGACAGCATTGTTATCGACCCCTGGGGGGAAATTATCAACCGTCTGGCGCGGGGGCCTGGAATAGTCATCGCAGATATCGATCGTTTACGTTTAGAAAAGCTGCGTCGGAGTTTGCCGAGCATCGAACATCGGAGGTTGGGTCATGACCGGAGCATTGCAGAAGGCAAGAGAATCTCTGCTTGAGCCTGCTGGTATTGGCGATAGTGAACTGGAACGGCTGATAGGGAGTCTTCTATCCCATAAAGTCGATTATGCTGATCTGTACTTTCAGTATCGGCGCCACGAGTCTTGGTCGCTGGAGGAAAGTCAGGTTAAGTCGGGAAGCCACAACATCGAACAAGGTGTTGGGGTGCGGGCAATTAGTCAGGAGAAAACCGGTTTCGCATATTCGGATGAGATCGGTGTGCCCGCCCTGCTGGAGGCGGCTAGTGCTGCGCGCATGATCGCTCAAGCTGGTGGCGATGGTGCGACGGCCATACGTTGGCAGGACGGCCGCAGCTTGCAACTGTATCCGGCTCTAGATCCACTTAGCAGCCTACCAGACGCTACCAAGGTGAAGTTGCTAGAAGATGTCGAGGCGGAAGCACGGCGCCAGGATCCGCGTGTACGACAGGTCATGGTTAGTTTGGCTGGCGTGCATGAGATCGTCATGGTGGTGCGTAGTGACGGTGTACTTGCTGGTGATATCCGTCCGCTAGTGCGATTGAACGTTGTGGTCATCGTTGAGAAAGACGGTCGTCGAGAGCAAGGCATCGCCGGCGGCGGCGGTCGTTTCGGCTACCAATACTTCTTTGATAAGGAGATGGCGCTTGGTTATGCGCGTGAAGCCGTTCGTCAGGCAATTGTAAATCTCGAGGCTGTAGATGCCCCGGCGGGGACAATGCAGGTGGTACTCGGGCCGGGCTGGCCGGGCATCCTTTTGCATGAGGCGATCGGCCATGGTCTCGAGGGAGATTTCAACCGAAAGGGGACCTCTGCGTTCTCCGGACGTATCGGCGAACGTGTAGCATCCAAGCAGTGTACGGTGGTGGATGACGGCACCATTCGCGACCGCCGGGGTTCGTTAAATATCGACGATGAAGGTACCCCCACACAGAATACGGTGTTGATCGAAAAGGGAGTCTTAACCCAATACATGCAAGACACACTCAATGCCCGCCTAATGGGAGTGACCTCTACCGGCAACGGTAGGCGTGAGTCGTATGCACACCTGCCGATGCCACGGATGACGAACACTTATATGTTAGCCGGTGAGTACGACCCCCAAGAGATCATCGCATCGGTAGATAACGGGGTGTATGCGGCCAACTTTGGTGGCGGCCAAGTTGATATTACTTCTGGTAAGTTTGTTTTTTCGGCAAGTGAAGCGTACTTAATAGAGAAAGGCAAGATAACACGCCCAATCAAGGGTGCGACGCTAATCGGCAATGGCCCCGACGTCTTAACGCGCGTAAGCATGGTTGGCAATGACTTCAAACTCGATACGGGGGTGGGCACCTGCGGTAAAGAGGGCCAAAGCGTGCCGGTCGGCGTTGGGCAGCCGAGCTTACTAATTGATGAGTTGACGGTGGGCGGTACACAGAGCAGCTGAGGCTCTACGATGGAATCCAAAGTTGAACTCGTGTCAGACGCGACGATAGGCAATAGTCAACTAACTACGCTCGTCGATCTGGTGCTGGCGGAAGCCAAGGATCAAGGCGCGAGCGCGGCGGAGGCGGTGGCCAGCGTCGGCCAAGGTTTGTCGGTTAGCGTACGTCTCGGTGAAGTCGAAACGGTGGAACACAATCGCGACAAAGATCTTGGTGTTACGGTATTTTTTGGTCACCGTAGTGGCTCGGCCAGTACATCAGACTTCAATGAGTCCGCGGTTCGTGACAGCGTGCGTGCGGCGTGTTCGATAGCAAAATATATGGCGGAAGACGAGTGCGTAGGTCTGGCGGATGCGGATAAATTGGCGAAAGAAATTCCGGATCTGGATCTTTACCATCCATGGAACCCGGGCACAGAGCAGGCGATCGGTATTGCTCGTCAATGTGAAGATGCGGCCCGACGTGTCGATACGCGGATCGAGAATTCCGAGGGAGCTACTGTTTCGAGTCACGAGAGTCTGGTGGTCTACGGCAACAGCAATGGGTTCTTAGGAACAATTCCAACGACACGACACAGTCTCAGTTGTAGCGTAATCGCCCAAGACGCGAAGGGGATGCAAAGAGACTATTGGTATTCAGTTGCACGCGATGCCAGTGAACTTGAAGACGCCGAACAGCTTGGTAACAAGGCGGGCCAGCGCGCTTTACGACGGCTGGGAGCGCGAAAACTGAGTACACGTGAAACGCTCGTCATCTATGAAGCACCAGTAGCATCGAGTTTGCTGTCACATCTGGCCAGTGCGCTTAGTGGTACCAGTCTGTACCGAGAGTCGTCGTTCCTATTGGGTCATCTCGATAAGAGAATATTTTCTGACCACGTTCGGATCTTGGAACAACCTCACCTAAAAAAGGCACTAGGTAGTGCCCCGTTCGACAACGAAGGTGTGGCGACGATAGCGAGTGATTTAGTGACTAAGGGCGTGCTTCAACACTACCTGTTGGATTCATATTCCGCCCGCAAGCTGGGCTTGCAAACGACCGGCAATGCGGGGGGCTTACACAATGTGATGATCGAACCCGGGGATCGCGATCTTGACGGGTTGTTAAGACAGATGGATACTGGTTTGTTGGTTACCGAATTGATCGGATTCGGTGTCAATACTGTCACGGGCGACTACTCTCGCGGCGCGACTGGATTTTGGGTCGACAATGGTGAGATCGCCTATCCAGTCGAAGAGATTACAGTAGCTGGAAATCTTAAGAACATGTTCCAGGAACTGGTCGCTGTCGGTAATGACGTTGACACTCGTGGAAATATCCGCAGTGGCTCTATTCTCATCGGAAATATGACGGTAGCGGGCAACTTTAACAAACGTGCGTAATTGGATTACGCGCGCAGAGTTTTCTACCTGTCACGCTAGTATCAGAGACCCCAGCCGTTAGGATGGTAGAATGCGTGCGCGTATTCTCATAGCTTAGTTTCATGACCACGTCAAAACCACAAGAGCAAACGGATTATCTCGCCGAGATCCTCGCGGCGCTGGAAAGCGAAGATTCCTTAAAGGTCCAGGATATCCTTGCTGATCTTCATCCGGCAGATATCGCCGGCGTGTTAGAAGGGATTCCGCCAGAACAACGACACTCGGTTTGGCGCCAGGTCGATCCTGAGACGATGGGCGAAGTTCTGGTGGAAGTGCCGGAGGCCGTTCGCAGCGATCTGCTAGAAGACATGGATCACAGTGCTTTGGTGACAGCTGTTCAAGGGTTGGAAACCGATGACATTGCCGATCTATTACCAGAACTATCAGCCGAGGTTACAGCGGAGATCCTGTTTTTTATGGACAAGCAGGGTAGGCAGCGACTCGATGCTGTGCTGTCGTTTCCTGAGGATACCGCGGGCGGCCTGATGAATGTTGATGCCGTGACAGTGCGAGAGAACATAACGCTTCAAGTCGTTCTCCGTTATTTGCGTTTACGCAGTGAGCTCCCAGAGTACATGAACGAACTGTATGTGGTCGACAGGACGCATCGCTTAACAGGAACTCTTCAACTTGCCAAGATTCTAACTAGCGATCCCAAGCTGCTGGTTCGTGATGTCATGGACGAAAATACTAACAAACTAACCGCATTGATGCCAGACCGGGAAGTGGCCGCCGCATTCGAGCGTTACAATCTCATTAATGCACCAGTGGTTGACGAAGATGAGAGATTGCTAGGTCGGATCACGGTTGATGACGTTGTCGATGTTATCCGAGAAGAGGCGGATCATTCTGTAATGGCGCCGGCGGGCTTGAGTGAGGAAGTCGATATCTTCGCACCTGTCATACGCAGTGCCCGCGACCGAGCGGTGTGGCTCGGAGTTAACTTGATAACTGCTGTTATGGCTTCCTGGGTGATCGGTCTTTTTGAGGACACGATTAAAAAGGTGATCGCGCTTGCTGTGTTGATGCCGATAGTAGCTAGCATGGGGGGTAATGCAGGGACGCAGACAGTTACGCTAGTCGTGCGCGGTTTGGCAGTAGGAACGATTACAGATGCAAACGCACGTGGTCTACTGGTGAGGGAATTGATGGTGGGCGTTTTAAACAGTATGTTATGGGCGCTGGTCGTTGCGCTGGTTGCAGTCGCCTGGTTTCATAACCTCGCACTCGGTTTGATCATTGCCGTTGCCATGATAATTAATCTCGTATTCGCGGCGCTGGCGGGTGTAGTAATTCCCGTGGCAGTGCGTCGCCTGGGGATCGATCCTGCCTTGGCTAGTGGGGTTGCCTTAACGACAGTGACGGACGTGGTGGGTTTCTTGGCCTTTCTCGGATTGGCTACATTATTTTTGATTTGAGAGCTAAAGTAAGATAAACATTGGTTGATTATACCTTGATCCGGAGAAGCAACACTTCACCCGCCGAAAGCTGCCATCTATCAGCTGGCGTTTGCGTTTCAGCGAGTTTTGTGGTTTTTTGAAAGTGTCAATGCAGCCCAACATTCTGAGATTACTTAAACAAGCTATCGCAGAGCAACGATGTTTGGCCGTACGATATCGTGACGGCGGCGCTCGCGTTCTGGAGCCGCATGCAGCGTATACTAATGATCGAAATGAGATTGTTGTCGATTGCTATCAGACCGGTGGTTTTTCGGCGTCTGGGAGGAAACCTCCGTTCTGGAAGCGCTTGCGGTTAAAAAAAATTACCGCTGCCTCGCTGCTCAAACAAACCTTCGAGCCACGTGTAGAGGAGGGTTTCAGTCCCGAAAAACCTAGGTATAAGAATAAGCCGGTGGCCATTATTGCCAACGATAAGCCATCGTACATGTATTCACCGGAAGCACTGCAGCAGATGGGGCCATTCTTACCGGACGATAGAAAGTTTCACTGACGGAGATATGGTGGCGTGTTAAGCCACGTTACTTTCCGTATGCATTCGATCAATCAAGGCATGAATACCGTCAACAGCACGGTTTCTGAGTACCTTGCGCGCGAAGGTTCGTAGCTTGGCGAGGCTACTCATGCGGACGGCTTTCTTGATCTCAAGCGGTGTGGATGGGTGCATGCTAAATTCCCTGAGACCCATTCCCAACAACAAGCACGTATAGCGCACATCCCCAGCCATCTCGCCACACATCGCTACCGGTATGCCCACGGCTTTGCCCGCCTTGATGACGCTATTGATAGGCCGCAACACAGACAGCTGGAGAGGATCGTATAAATAATTTACTGTATTGTCGGTACGGTAGATGGTGAGGGTGTACTGAATTAGATCGTTGGTGCCTATAGAGAGGAAATCAAGGTGCGGCGGAAGAGATCAGCAGATATAGCGGCGGCCGGCACTTCAATCATGCCGCCGATAGGCATCAAACTATTTTCTTCGCTTTTTCAATTCAGATTTAGTTTCTTTGATGAGATCGAGAACGTGAAACAGTTCGTCTAAACTCGAGAGCACCGGAATCATCATCCTCACTTTGCCATAGGCCGATGCTCGTAGAATTGCGCGTAGCTGAGGGCGAACAGTGATATGTCATCCAGGTTCGATCATGACCTTCCCTATGTGACCTTGCGTCAATAGGAGAATACCTATCATGAGAGTTCTCGGTGCCTAATTTGAGTGGTCGTGTCCCTATGTGAAAAATGATTCGCCAGTTTTTGCACCATGTAGACTGAGCGATGTTGTCCACCGGTACAACCAACGGCGATCGTCAGATAGCTGCGTCGTTCTCGTTCAAAATGCGGGAGCCACCTTTCGAGAAAGGTGCATATGTCTTCGAACATATCATGCACCTGTTGGTGTCGTTCGAGATGGGCCACTACCGGTTCGTCGAGGCCGGTAAACTTCCTCAGTTCGGGTTCCCAATAAGGGTTGGGTAGACACCGTATGTCAAAGACGTAATCGGCGTCCAGAGGAGTCCCGTGCTTGAAGCCGAACGACACAAACAACAAGGTCAGTCCCTCCGCATCTTCACCGCCCGCGAAGTCATGCACTTGTTGGCGTAGTTCGTATGCTGTCGTATGGGTTGTGTCTATACGCATCACGGCGCTAAATGACATCGGCTCCAAGAGTGTTCGCTCAAGGCGAATACCCTCGAGCAGTGAAGTATTTTTATCCGTTAATGGGTGCTTGCGACGCGTCTGTTTGAAACGTTTAACGAGAACCGATTCTTCTGCCTCGAGGAATACGATCGAGTAGTGTATGCCCAATGCTTTAAGTTGCTCTAAACTCTTGGGCACTTCGTCTAGAAAAGCTCGATTGCGCGCATCGATACCGATCGCAACCTTTCTAAGAGTCTCAGTGTTGGCGTCTGTGATTTGCCTAGCAAAGTGCGGAATCATCGCGGCCGGCAAATTGTCGATGCAGTAGAAGCCCATGTCTTCCAGGGCCTGAAGTGCAATACTTTTTCCGGAACCTGATAGCCCGGTGATAATGAAGAAACTCATGTACTTGGTGACTTACTAATAATCGCCTGCTGTTTCCTCACGAATTCGTTTAGTGAGTCTATACCGCGTACACGCAGGGAATTATGGGCAGGTCTCAGCCGGCTTTACGGCTTATACTACTGTGATAGTCACTTAGAGCCTGATAGGCTTGATCCACGCTTTCCATTATCAGAAGCCGGTCGCAGAAATCATTATCGCTAAAGGTAGCAGCGAGCATTGACAATATCTGCAGGTGTTCTTCGTTAGCGTTCTCCGGCACCAGTAACGCAAATATTATCCTTACTGGTTTGCCATCGATAGTATCAAAATCCATTTCCCGTTCGAGGGTGGCAAAGGCTCCTATTGGGCTTCTTAGGCCCTTCAACCTACCGTGTGGTAGGGCGGTACCGTTTCCAATACCAGTACTTCCCAAACGCTCGCGTTCTACAAGTGCTTGAAAAGCGGCATTACGGTCTAACTCTAAGTTGCCCTCGTGCAACAACGAACTTATTTTCTCGAGCGCACGTTTCTTGCTAGAGGCCGTCATGCCTACGGCGACCCGTTTCGGTGTCAGTAGATCATTTAACCGCATATTTTTTTATTGTAATAGAGTGGCGGAACAGAGCTTTATGTTTTTGTCGTCTTATTATGATTTCCTGATACGGCGATGGTTGATCTTAATTTTTTCTTTGTGCTTCAGTACCTGGCGGTCAAGTTTGTCCGCCAAGAAATCGATGGCGGCGTACATACTTTCGCCTTCAGCGTGGGCATGTAGTGTAGCGCCTTTGGCGTGGATCGTGGCTTCAGCGTTATGGCGATTCTTTTCCACATGTAGCACTACATTCGTTATCGTGACGCGATCAAAATGCCGCTCGAGCCGGCTGAGTTTGCCGGTAGCGTAGCTGCGTAAAGGTTCGGTAATCAACATATGCTGCCCACTTACGGTGATTTCCATCGACAGTCTCCGTTGGCTATATGATGGATTTTCTCTGGTTTGAAGGCGGGATATTCATAGACTCTCGATACTTTGCCACTGTTCGTCGCGCGACATTTATTCCTTGTTGTTCAAGCAGTTTGGCAATCTTACTGTCACTTATCGGCTTGGATGACGGTTCATCCTCGACGAGTTTTTTGATAAGCGATCGGATCGCAGTTGCCGAGCAAGTCCCACCATCCGCCGTAGTTACGTGGCTGGAGAAGAAGTATTTTAGTTCGAAAATACCACGCGGGCTCAGCATGTACTTGTTTGTGGTAACACGTGAAATAGTAGATTCGTGCATTTCTACCGTTTCGGCAATGTCATGAAGAACGAGTGGCTTCATAGCTTCCGGCCCGTGCTCGAAAAACGCACGCTGCCGATCCACAATCGTACGTGCAACCTTGAGTAAAGTATCGTTACGACTATCCAAACTCTTAATGAACCAGCGCGCCTGTTGCAATTGCTCTTGCAGATATTTATTGTCAGCGCTGGTATCACCACGGTGTATGAGTTTTTCGTATTGTTGATTGATGCGCAGCCGCGGCGCAACTTCGCCGTTCATCTCCGCTCGCCATACACCCTTGAACTTCCTAATGATAATATCTGGTACGATATAGTTGGTCTGCGTCGCCTGTACACTTCCGCCTGGCCGCGGGTTTTGTTGACGAATAAGTAAGACTGCCTGTTGTAGATCCTCCTGGCGTAGCCTGGTCTGTCGTCGCAATTTGACGTAGTCACGATTGGCCAACAATGAGAGCCACTCTGGGGTGGCTAGATGCTGAGCCTCTTTCAGATAAGGTGTTTCCGGGTCGAGCGTACGTAACTGAAGTTGCAAACATTCGCCAAGATCTCTTGCTGCAACACCAATCGGATCGAAATTCTGAATCTGATGCAAGACTGCTTCAATCTCATCGATCTCGACTTCCTCTCCTTGATCTAACAATTGTTGAATTTCTTGTAGGCCGCAGGTTAGATAACCGTCTTCATTGATAGAGTCGATAATAGCGAGTGCTATTCCACGATCTGTGTCCGAGAATGGCGTCATCTGCATTTGCCAGTACAGGTGATCGCGGAGCGTCTGCGGTCGACTATTGCGGGCATCTATGTCCGGTAAGGAATCATCACTATGGTTTCGCGTGGAACTGCTGGCCGAAACATCGAATCTGTCATTCCAATCGGGCTCGGGCCCTTGCGCGTCATCCGGATTCGACTGTTCCATTTCCACGTCGGTTGGCTGCAGTGTGCCGTTGTCGGGAAGCTTGTTGTCGTGCTCACCGTCTAAATCATGCAGCGATGTTTCTGCTTTCTGCTCGGATCCGTCGTCTTCTTTTTCTTCTAGTAACGGGTTGCTTTCGAGCGCTTCTTGAATTTCTTGTTGCAATTCGACCGAAGAGAGTTGCAGGAGGCGTATCGCCTGCTGTAGCTGGGGTGTGATAGTTAGATGCTGGCCCAGGTGTAGCTCGAGTGATTGCTTCATCGATTCGACCTTACTTCCGCAAAGACTGGGTTCGTGGCGCTAGAGCTCATTGCGTTTATTAAAAACCAATCTTTTTTTAGGCATACATCTGTGTCCGTGGGTGATGGATACTATCCTGGCGGTGATGTCGCCGGGCTTGTGTTGAGCTAGAGTGAAATCACCTCACAGTTCGAAGTCTTCGCCTAGGTAGACTTCTCTTACATTTTTATTATATAGGATATCTTCCGGGGTGCCTGCTGTTAGAACCCGGCCTTCGCTAAGAATATAGGCGTGGCCGCAAATCTTCAGTGTTTCTCGTACGTTATGGTCGGTGATGAGGATGCCGATACCAAGCTGTTGTAAGTGTCTGATTAGTTGTTGAATTTCAAGAACGGAGATAGGATCGACCCCTGCAAAAGGCTCATCGAGCAGCATGAAACGCGGTTCGCTCGCCAATGCCCGGGCGATTTCCACACGCCGTCTTTCTCCACCTGAGAGACTAATCCCTAGGGTCTGCCGCCGGTCGGTGATACGCAGGTCGTGAAGTAGCTCCTCCAGTCGCTCGGCACGCTGGGAGGCAGGCATTTCGTTGCGCGTCTCTAGAATCGCGAGAATATTTTCCTCGACCGTTAGTTTCCGAAAGACCGAGGGCTCTTGAGGCAGGTATCCGAGGCCAAGCCTGGCGCGCTTGTGCATAGGCAGCTCACTAATGGACACATCGTCGAGGGTTATTTTTCCGCTGTCCATGGGAACGAGACCGACAATCATATAGAAGCAAGTCGTCTTACCCGCACCGTTGGGGCCCAATAAGCCAACGACATCACCCGTTTTAATCTCTAATGAGACATCTTCGACAACTCGCCGACCCTTATACTGCTTACTGAGATGCTGGGCGGAGAGTGTGCTCAATTTTCCTCCCTATCATCATTCGATCGATGCTTGGGTTGAATAGAGATGAAACAACGCCCCTGTGCATCATTCCCCTTGGCAAGGAATCGCCGAGCATCGAGGTCATAATGAATTTCCGGGCAACGAAGCTTAGATTCTCCTTGCAGGAAAGTTACGTTGCCAAATAGATCGAGCTTTCGATTCTTTACATAATATTTCAATCGATCCGCGGTCGCGTGCATTTCCTGTTGGACTTCCTCGGGACGATTGTCGACGGTAACAGGCCTGCCGTAAGCAAGGAACGTTTCGATCTCACCTTCGACAAATGTTGCTTCGATCTTATCTGCTTTGATCGAGAGTACACCGTCTGTCAGTGACACATCGCCACGATAGAGTGCGGTGCCGGTGCGATCATCGATTTCTATTGTCTGGGCATAGACTTTTATTGGTTCGTTTTTTTTGGTATCGGCCGCATCTATGGCGGCGGGTATCGCGAAACCAGTTGCTACGATACCAACCACTGACATTAGTCGAAGATTTGTAAGGGTGGACCACATAGAATCGAATTTGTTGGTTATCCTTGTTTTGCAGGTTGGTGCTTGATCTAATCAAGTAAGATGCGAAGCTTGGGTGTTGACATCTCACTATTTTGATCGGAACTACTGCCGGTACGTGTGATTTTCACGTTTCCTGTCATTAAAATCTCTTTCTTGTTGTCGTCGAACCAGGCCAGATCTGCCTTAGCGTGAATGGGCACGCGCCCCACCGTATATCGGATAAGATGTGGATTATCTAGCCGCAACGTCTTGTTGTATTCGAAGTGCTGCATAGTATCGGCGGTGAGGGTGTATTTTCGTTGACCTTCCTCATTCATCACGGTGGCTTCAAAGTTGTCGATGTAATAGCTTGGTTCCTGGTTTTCGCCGGCTGTCAAGGACGGTGCTGGTTCAGTTATACGGTGCAGGAACCACCAAGACGTGATCGCCGCCGTTAGCAAAAGCACGGCGAGCAGTCCTCTTCTTAGATCAAAGGTCATGACAAACTAATACCTTTTGTGCAAATCATGCCTGGGCTATAGGTAACGTTGCATCGTCGTCGCATAGGTACCTTGGGCACGCATGATCATCTCACACACTTCACGTACGGCCCCGTGTCCACCAGCGCTCGGCGTAACCCAATGAGCGTGCTCTTTGACGAGTTCGTGAGCATCGTTAACGGCTACCGCTAAGCCTACTTGTAACATGGCCGGCAGATCTACGACATCATCGCCAACAAAGGCAGCTTGTGTCGATTGCAACGCCAGTTTGGTTAGTAATTCTTTTAACACCGAAAGCTTATCTTCCCGACCCTGGTACAAATGTTTGACTTTAAGGTCGGCGGCCCTGTGTTTGACCGAACCCGACGTGCGTCCAGTTATAATGCCGACTTCTATACCTGTCTGCTGCAACATCTTGATGCCATGGCCGTCACGGATATCGAACGCTTTAGATTCGGTGCCGTCTTCACCGATTAGCAGCCGACCATCCGTAAGCACGCCGTCAACATCTAGCAGCACGAGACGTATATTCATCGCTATTTCATGAAGACTATCTTGCGAGGTATTGGGCGGTGCGACCGCTGACATCAAACAATACCGGCTCTTAGCAAAACCTGCATGTTTAGCGCCCCCAGCACATGGTTATCGCTGTCCACCACATATAACCCGTTGAAATTATGTTGTCGTATCAGCTGAACTGCTTCGTGAGCCAGCCGGCCGGCACCAATAGTTGTCGGATCGTGCGTCATAACATCACTGATCTTTGCTTTGTAAACATCAACTCCTTGGTTTAGTGTTCGACGCAGGTCGCCATCCGTATAAATGCCGCAAAGGCAACCCTGTTTGTCGACCACCCCCGTCATTCCCAGACCCTTGCTTGTCATTTCCAGCAATGCGTTCTGTAGTGATGCGTCATGTGTAACAAGCGGGATCTGTTCGCCGGTATGCATAATGTCTTCTACGTAGATCAGCAGTCGTCGACCAAGTAGGCCACCCGGATGAAAACTCGCAAAGTCCTCTCGAGTGAAATTGCGGGACCTCAGCAGTGCAACCGCAATTGCGTCCCCCATGGCCAGGGCGGCGGTTGTGCTGGCTGTCGGCGATAAGTTCATTGGGCATGCCTCCTTCTCAACACTGACATCGAGACTGGCATCAGCCTGCCGAGTTAGACTCGAACTGGTATTTCCAGTTAGCGCGATAAGTTTTACTCCCATACGCTTGATGATCGGTAAGATCGTAAGAATCTCCTTACTCTCGCCCGAATTAGAGATGGCTAACACGATATCCTCCGGCGTAATCATACCGAGATCGCCGTGACTTGCTTCGCCAGGGTGTACAAAAAACGCGGGGGTACCGGTGCTTGCTAGGGTGGCCGCGATCTTTCCGCCAATGTGCCCCGACTTGCCAACGCCAACTATGATGACACGCCCTTTGCACTCGAGGATCAACTCGCACGCACGTACAAACCCCTCGTCGATGCGATCGGCGAGAGCCGCTACCGCCTTCGCCTCTAGGGCCACTACATCGCGGCCGTGCTCGCGGAATGACGGTTCTTTCTTGGTCAATGTTGCGGTCTAACGTAAGAGAAGACGCTATGAGTATATATAAACAAGGGTAAATATCCCATGGCTGGGCCCGGCCGCGACAGCCCCTAGGTTTACACCAACCAACCAATGAGACGCTAGTAGTCACACTCGGCGTGCGCTATGTGCTATAAAACTGGGAACAAGACACACTTTAAGTGTCTATATGGGGACCCTGTGCAGATCAACAGCGGTGTCTAACCCACGATCGCGTGGGACTAGCCCTCGGTGTACACACGGAAGCAAAGATTGGAAAAATCCGACGCCCCCACATCCGACCGTAGCATTTTGGTCGAAATCCATGATCTTGATTTCGCTCGTGGTGAAAGACCCATATTTGAAGGTCTGAACCTTAAGGTGCGACGCGGGCAAGTGACCGCTATTTTGGGAGGAAGCGGAACCGGGAAGACCACGCTGTTGAATCTTATCGGTGGCCGCCTGCATCCCGATGCCGGTGACGTAATAGTCGACGGTTGCTCAGTGCCGGATTTGACGACGGCGGAGCTCTATGAGGTCCGCAAACGCATGGGCATGCTTTTTCAAAGTGGGGCGTTGCTCACAGACCTCAACGTTTTTGAGAATGTCGCCTTCCCAATTCGCGAGCACACACGACTGCCTGAATCCATCATCCGCAATCTCGTGTTACTGAAATTGGAATTGGTAGGGTTGCGTGGCGCACGTGCACTGTTGCCAGCGCAATTATCAGGCGGTATGGCCCGTCGGGTAGCGTTGGCACGGGCTATCGCACTCGACCCGTTGATGGTTATGTACGACGAACCTTTCACAGGGCTCGATCCAATCTCTATGGGAGTGATTGTCAGGCTGATTCGTGAGTTGAACGATGCCTTGGGCATGACATCTATTGTCGTTACCCACGATGTGTCCGATGCATGCAGCATTGCCGACTATATCTATTTGATTGGCAACGGCAGCATTCTTGCACAAGGCACGCCTGAGGAAATGCAAAATACGAACTCTACCCAAGTGCGACAATTCATGGATGGTTTACCCGATGGGCCTGTGCCATACCATTATCCTGCGGCCGACTATATCGACGACCTATTGCAAGGAAAGTCGCAATGAACCCTGTGCGGCGACTAGGACGTTGGACACTAGCACGCATAGCGCGGCTGGGTCGGGCCACCCTGTTTCTCTATCAGATCCTGATACGGGTTTGGCGGTTGGCGCCCCGGCTGGGGTTGCTGATTCAACAGATCTACGCGGTTGGTGTGCTAACGTTGCTGATCATTCTGGTGTCCGGGCTCTTCATCGGCATGGTATTGGGTCTACAGGGCTACAATACATTAGTGGATTTCGGGGCCGAGTCTGCGTTGGGTTTGCTCGTGGCCAAGTCCTTGACTCGCGAGCTGGGGCCGGTCGTGGCAGCCCTGCTATTTGCTGGGCGCGCCGGATCTGCGCTCACGGCGGAGATAGGGCTGATGAAGGCGACCGAACAACTTGCCGGCATAGAAATGATGGCGGTGGATCCGTTAACGCGTATCGTGGCACCGCGTTTCCTGGCAGGCATTATTGCCCTGCCGTTGTTGGCCGCTCTCTTTACTGCTGTCGGTGTGCTCGGCGGGCACCTTGTGGGCGTGGGGCTATTGGCCGTCGACGCTGGCGTTTTTTGGTCACAGATGCAAAGCGGTATGGATTTCTATGACGATGTACTAAACGGCGTAATCAAGAGCGTGGTGTTCGGCTTGGTGGTATCTTGGATAGCAGTTTTTGAAGGCTACGACTGTGTACCGACGTCCGAAGGAGTCAGCCGCGCCACCACTCGTACGGTAGTCAACGCCTCATTAGCTATATTGGGGCTGGATTTTATTTTAACTTCTTTGATGTTTGGGGAAGGTTGAGATGGCGAAACAGACAACGTTGGAGCTGTGGGTAGGCCTTTTCGGTGTTGCCGGCCTGTTGGCCCTGTCGATGCTTGCGTTCAAGGTGGCGAACCTGGGTGCCAGCGATATCAGTCAGGGCTACCGGGTGGCAGCTCGATTTGACAATATCGGTCAATTGAAGCGGCGTGCGCCTATCACGTTGGCGGGCGTGCGTATCGGCAGGGTCTCAGACATCACCATCGACGACGATTTCTATGCTGTCGTGACGCTCACGATAAGTGACAAATACGACAAGCTTCCGCTCGATACGAGTGCCTCGATTCTTACGTCGGGCCTATTGGGTCAGCAATATGTGGCATTGGAACCAGGTGCGGAAGAAGAGTATCTAAAGGATGGAAGCGAGCTGCAGGTGACACAGTCGGCGTTGGTGCTGGAAAAGCTCATCAGTCAGTTCCTATATGGGAAGTCGGAGATCGGTAATTGATCTAAAGAGGTAAACGATGAGACAGGCCTTAAAAGTAGCATCGGTAATATTGATTCTGATCCCGACGGCTGGGAGCAGTGAGATTAGATCGCCGGACAAGGTGGTCTCGGAAACGACCGCCCGAATCATCGATTTGCTCAGAGCCAACCGTGATGCCTACGCTGATGACCATGAGAAGCTCTATGCCATGGTTCATCAACATATCGCGCCGCTTTTCGACTTCAAGGTGATTACTAAATTGGTGCTTGCTCGCTACTATAAGAAAGCAAGTGCAGAGCAACGCGTCCAGTTCGCGGATGGCTTCCAGGATCGATTAATAAGGACATACGCGATCGCGCTTCTCAAGTATCAAGACGAGGAGTTCGTATTCCATCCGTTCAGTGCCACGCCCGAGGATCAGCGGGTAATCGTCAAAACGGAGTTCAAACGCCGAGATGGCGGCCCCAATGTATCGGTGAATTTCAGATTCTTTAAAGGAAAAACCGGCTGGAAGGCCTATGACGTCAGCATTGCTGGTGTGAGTATGGTCACCAACTTTCGTAGTGTCTATGCCTCGCAGATTAAGCAACAGGGCCTCGACGCAGTGATCGAAAAACTCTCACAGACCAACAAGCAGGCGCTAAAGTGAATCAAGATAACGGTCTCACGGTTCACGAAGGTACGATCAAGGTTCATGGACCATTGACGTTCGCTACCGTGCCGGGCCTCTTTATGGAATCGAACAGCATCATTAAGTCAGCGTCGGAGACGATTACAATTGATTTACAAGACGTTTCTAGAACCGATAGCGCCGGCCTCGCACTTCTTGTCGAGTGGTTGCGGGCAGCCGGATCTCACGCGCGGTTTGTGAATGTTCCCGCACAGCTGCGTCGGCTGATCGATGTGAGCGGCCTCGCGCGCGCCTTTGGCATCGATTGACGCCGCACGTGTCTGCCGCAATCACGATCGTTGATGTACGCAAACGATTTCCTGGTGTCTACGCACTCAAGGGCATAAGTTTCACAATACAACGCGGCGAGTTTTTTGGCTTGCTGGGCCCCAACGGGGCTGGCAAATCTACATTGATAAACATTATTGCTGGCCTCACGCGCTGCGATTCCGGCAGTGTGTCTGTGCTCACCCACGATGTGGTCCGGGACTACCGGCAGGCACGTCGCTGTCTGGGGGTGGTCCCGCAGGAGCTGGTGTTCGATCCTTTCTTTACTGTGCATGAGGTACTGCGGATACAGGCTGGCTACTTCGGCTTACGGCGTGAAAACGCGTCGTGGATTGAGGAACTAATGGACGCGTTGGATTTATCAGACAAGGCCGATACCAACATGCGGGCTCTTTCCGGTGGCATGAAGCGTCGTGTTTTAATTGCCCAAGCATTGGCCCATAAACCTGAAGTGGTAGTGCTCGATGAGCCGACGGCTGGCGTGGATGTAGGTTTACGTAAGTCACTGTGGGTTTTTATTCGTCGGCTACACGAAGAAGGCCACACCATTGTGCTGACGACGCATTATTTGGAAGAAGCGGAGTCGCTTTGTGATCGAATTGCGATACTAAATCACGGAAATGTTGTGGCGCTAGATACGAAAGAAGCATTGCTAAAGCGTGGGATCGGTAAGACGGTTAATGTTTGGATTACCACGGATGAACCGGTTCCAGAATTGCCGGCCGAACTACTGGCAATCTTACGCGCTCGGGACGGCGCCCGACTTGAGTTTCGGCTCGATGACAACCTTAACTCGATTGGCGATCTTCTTGAAGGTTTGCGTAGAGCTGGGCTGGTGATCACAGACTTGCATACTGAAGAGCCGGATCTCGAGGATGTGTTTCTTGACCTAACAGGCGAGCGTGAAGAATGATATCTAGTGGTTTCTATACACTCTTCTATAAGGAACTTCTACGCTTTGTGAAAGTAGGGTGGCAGACATTGGCAGCACCGATAGTTACTGCGCTGCTCTACTTACTGGTTTTCGCACACGTTTTCGAGGGCCGCATTCAGGTTTTCGAAGGCGTCAGCTATACGGCGTTCCTGATCCCTGGGCTCATAATGATGTCCATCATCCAGAACGCCTTCGCAAACAGTTCATCTAGCCTGATCCAATCCAAGGTTACAGGCAACATCGTGTTCATGTTGCTAGCCCCGTTGTCGAGTTTTGAATTTTTCTTTGCTTTTGTGTTGGCTGCCGTTGTGCGTGGCGTGGCGGTGGGTGTCGGCGTGTATGTGGCAGTGATCCTTGTTGTTTCCCTACCCACCCACAGCCCGGTGCTTGTGGTTACTTTTGCGGTACTTGGAAGCGCGGTGTTGGGGGCGCTTGGCTTAATTGCCGGGGTATGGGCAGACAAGTTTGACCATCTTGGCGCTTTCCAGAATTTTGTAATTGTGCCGCTGTCGTTTTTGAGCGGTGTGTTTTACTCCATTCATTCGTTGCCGACGTTCTGGCAGCAATTGTCACGATTTAATCCTTTTTTCTACATGATCGATGGTTTTCGTTACGGATTTTTTGGCGCGTCGGACGCGAGCCCCATAACCAGTCTAGTGATTGTGATATTGTTCTTTCTGAGTTTATCGGGCATCAGCCTTTTAATGTTGAAACGGGGCTACAAACTGCGCAACTAACTTGCCTCATCCAGGGGCCTGTTTAATGAGTTTGTCCGCCCTTCAAACCGGCCTCGATCAGGCCCCTTGTTGCCTCCAACCTATACTGGATCCTGGGATTAGTGAGGCAATGTGGCGAAGCTGTGGCAAAAAAAGCCAAAACAGCCATGTTCTTCACTTTTTCGCTTCTATTCGGGGGTCGCGTGACGTATCCTGTGCGCCCTTGAAATAACTCGATTCGCGTCGATAATACCTGATAGTAACGATGCAACCCGAACAGATTAAACAATTGATTGAGCAGGGACTTGCCGGCGCGCAAGCCAACGTTTCTGGTGATGGCCAGCACTTCGAGGCGCAGGTCGTGTCCGACGCCTTCGCAGGCAAAACCATGGTGCAGCAACACCAACTGGTCTACCAGGCGCTGGGGGACAAGATGAAACAAGAGGTCCATGCATTGTCGATCCGAACGTATACGCCTGAGCAATGGGCGCAGCGGACGAGTGGGTCTGCGTAAGTGCGTGCGGGAAATATCTTGAAAAGAGGTGTGTCATGACAGCACAAGAGGTAATCAAACAGCAGATAGAATCGGAAAGAATCGTTCTCTACATGAAGGGCAGTCCGAGTATGCCGCTTTGTGGATTCTCTGCACGGTCGATTCAGCTATTGCAGGCATGTGGCGCTGAATTTACCACTGTCGACGTGCTTGCCGATCCTGCGACCCGGCAAGGAATCAAGGACTACTCAAAGTGGCCAACGATCCCACAGCTGTATATCGATGGGCAGTTTATCGGCGGTTGCGATATCATAACCACGATGTATCAAAGTGGCGATTTGCAGAAGTTGGTCACCGGTTCGCAAGACTGATTTTTTTGTTAAACCACCAACCAAGAAACCGGGCTGCCCCCGTAGGGCGGCCTTGTCGTGCTGGCCGATATTTTCGTACTGGGGGTAATCTATGGATAAGTTGATCGTATCTGGCGGCAGACCACTGCGCGGCGAGATTCGTATCTCCGGTGCCAAGAACGCTGCATTGCCGGTGCTGGTGGCGTCACTGCTTACTGACAAGTCGCTTCGTATCGGCAACGTCCCACATCTGCAAGACATTACGACGACAATGGAATTGCTAGGTCGTATTGGGGTACGGCTGGTTGTGGATGAGAAGATGGTCGTGGAGGCAGATGCCAGCAACATCACTTCCCTGCGCGCGCCCTACGAGCTTGTTAAGACGATGCGTGCATCGATACTCGTACTTGGACCGTTGCTAGCACGTTTTGGCGAAGCCGAAGTTTCCATGCCCGGCGGCTGTGCCATTGGTTCGCGGCCGATCGATCTGCATATAAAAGGCCTGGCGGCCATGGGCGCTGATATTGCGATCAAGGAAGGCTACGTCAAGGCCCGCGCCGGTAGACTCAAGGGTACGCGAATCTTTATGGACATGGTTTCCGTAACCGGTACCGAGAATATAATGATGGCGGCAACCTTGGCTGAAGGCACAACTGTAATCGAGAACGCAGCGCGCGAACCAGAAGTAGTCGATCTCGCTAAATGCCTGGTCACCATGGGTGCCAAGATTCGTGGAGCCGGGAGTGATGAGATTGTTATAGAAGGGGTTGAGGCACTTGGTGGTGGTTACCACGAAGTAATACCAGATAGGATCGAGACTGGAACCTATTTGGTAGCCGCTGCAATGACCGGTGGCAAAATAAAATTGCGCGATGTCCAACCAAGCCATCTCGAAGCGGTGCTAGACAAATTAAGGGAAGCCGGCGCGGAGATTACAACTGGAAATGATTGGGTGTGTTTGGATCGGCAGAATCGGGAGCTCAAAGCCGTCAATATAAGAACCGCACCCTATCCAGCCTTTCCTACTGACATGCAGGCACAATTTGTTGCGCTCAATTGCGTGGCGCAAGGCACCGCGACTATTACGGAATCGGTTTTTGAGAATCGTTTTATGCACGTGCTTGAGTTACAACGTATGGGTGCGAATATCGATATGCGTGGTAACACCGCCATCGTGCATGGCGTTAAGCGACTCACGGGTGCACCGGTGATGGCCACTGATCTTCGCGCATCTGCGAGCCTGGCGCTGGCGGCGCTTGTGGCAGAGTCCGATACAGTAGTAGACCGCATCTATCACATTGACCGTGGTTACGAATGTATTGAGGAGAAGCTGGCACAGCTGGGTGCGCGTATCCGACGGGTGCCAAGCACCGCGATTATTAAGAACGTAGTAAACAACTAAAAGCACACTCGCCTTGTCAGATTATGCTCAACATTGCTCTATCCAAGGGCCGGATTCTGGAGGAGAGCCTGCCACTGTTGGCACGGGCAGGTATCGATCCGGTCGAGGACTTAGTATCCAGCCGTAAGCTTGTTGTTGACACCTCACACCCGGACGTCAAGCTAATCGTAATCCGGGCTTCCGATGTTCCTACCTATGTTCGCTACGGGGCTGCTGACCTGGGCTTCGCTGGAAAAGACGTTCTCATGGAGTACGATGGTGATGGCCTGTACGAACTACTCGACTTAAACATTGCGCGCTGTCGACTTATCGTAGCGGAGCCGAACCAACATGCCGCACGCGACGATCCAAGGCGCTGGGCACGCTTGCGTATAGCGACCAAGTATGTAAAAACAACGCGACGACACTTTGCAGCCAAGGGAATACAGACCGACGTCATCAAGCTCTACGGTTCCATGGAGCTCGCGCCGTTGGCCGGTCTATCTGACCGAATTGTTGATTTGGTCAATACCGGTAAGACACTAAAGGCCAACGGGTTGGTGGAAGTAGAGCATATCGCCGATATCAGTGCCTGGCTTGTCGCCAATCGGGCATCCGCGAAAATGAAGCATAAGGCCCTCAAACCATTGGTTGAAAAAATTAGGCAAGCGGTAAGGTAGACTTTATGCCAGCATCAGATATCCGCGTACTAAACTCTAGCGATCCGAACTTCAATGAAGAGTTCCAACGGCTACGGGAGCGCGCTCGCGCCGATGACCTCGACGTGGAAGCCACCGTGCGGAACATTATTACCGACGTGCGCGACCGCGGCGATAACGCACTTTTAGAATATGTGCACCGGCTGGATAACTACCAGCCTAAGACGCCAACTGCCCTTGAAGTGCCGCCCGAGCAATTTTACCCGGCCCTAGACTCACTGCCAGAGACGCAACGGTTGGCCCTCGAAGAGGCAACCCACCGCATCGAGGATTACCACCAGCGACAAGCGGCTAGCTCTTGGCACTATCGCGACATCGATGGCACACTCCTTGGCCAGCAGATCAGGCCGTTGGAACGCGTTGGTGTCTACGTGCCCGGCGGCAAAGCCGCCTATCCATCGACCGTGCTCATGAACGTTATTCCGGCAAAAATCGCAGGGGTGCCGAAAGTTGTGATGGCGGTACCGGTCGCCGGCGGGAACATCGACAATTTGGTGTTAGCCGCAGCTAGTTTGGCCAGGGTTGATCAGGTTTTCATGATGGGCGGCGCCCACGCTATTGCGGCCATGGCCTACGGTACTGCCACGGTGCCGCGAGTGGATAAGATCGTCGGCCCGGGAAATGCGTATGTGGCGGCGGCCAAGCGCATGGTTTTTGGTGACGTAGACATAGATATGATAGCGGGGCCTTCGGAAGTGGTGGTGTTGTGTGATGGCGCAACCGACGCTGACTGGATTGCCATGGACCTATTTGCCCAGGCCGAGCATGATGAAAATGCGCAGGCCATTCTGATCAGCTTGGATGCGGCCTTTACCCAAAACGTGCAACAGGCGATCGAGCGATTGTTGGGAGAGATGGAGCGGCAAGAAACCATTAAAAAGTCGCTCGATCAATACGGTGCGTTGATTACGGTGCGCGGGCTGGACGAGGCGCTCGAACTGATAAATCAGCTTGCTCCTGAGCATCTCGAACTTTCGATCGAAGATCCCATGCCCTTCGCCAAGCGTGTGCATCACGCCGGCGCGATCTTTTTGGGGCGATACACTGCCGAAGTGTTGGGCGACTACTGTGCCGGTCCCAATCACGTGCTGCCAACGTCAGGGACGGCGCGCTTCAGTTCACCGCTTGGCGTTTACGATTTTCAGAAACGCACCAGTCTTCTCATGTGCACCCAACAAGGCGCATCCAATCTGGGGAAGACGGCGGCTATTCTGGCACGGGGCGAGGGACTTACCGCGCATGCGCGCTCGGCTGAATTCAGGATCAAACAGAAAAAGGGCGGGCAGCAGCCGTTTCTCGATAAGCAGTCATGAGTAGCAAGATCCAACAATCGGTAGAGCGCCTCATTCGTCCTGAAATCCAGGCGATGAAAGCCTATGGTGTGCCTGATGCGGATGGCCTTATTAAGCTTGATGCGAATGAGAATCCTTTCCCTTGGCCGTCCGATATTGTGCAGTCATGGCTTGAGGCGCTGCGGACGGTTCAGATAAATCGCTACCCAGAAGCCAATCCCATTCGTTTGAAGGAGCGCTTATGCGAAACGATGGGAATTCCCGAAGGTATGGACGTACTATTTGGTAATGGATCCGACGAATTGATACAGATTATTCTTTTGGCGCTCGCACGTCCCGGGAGTTCTGTGTTGGCGCCACGGCCGACGTTTAGCATGTATGAAATCATCGCCAAGAGTGTGGGTATCAAATTTTTCGATGTCTCACTCACTGAGAGTTTCGCGCTTGATGTACCCGCCTTTTGTGAAGCGATCGAAACGTATCAACCAGCGGTAACGTTCCTGGCATATCCCAATACACCGACTGGAAATCTGTTCGCCGATGAAGCGATAGAAGCGGTATTACAGCGATCGGAGGGTCTCGTGGTTATCGATGAGGCCTATTTCATATTCACGGATGGCACCTTTCTGCCTCGATTAGAGCAGTTTGACAATCTGCTAATATTGCGTAGCTTTTCGAAACTGGGATTGGCGGGACTGAGGCTGGGATTTCTGGTTGGCAACCGCGCATGGTTGGCAGAATTTGACAAGGTAAGGTTGCCTTACAATATCAACAGCCTTACCCAGGTGAGCACGCAATTCGCACTTGCCAATAAGGAGGTTTTTGACCAACAAGTAAGCTGCATCCGTGCAGAACGCGAACGCTTATATCAGGCGCTCGACGACATGCCGGGGATACGAGTTTGGCCAAGCGAAGCGAATTTCATCATGTTTCAAGTACAAGAAACCGATGCCCGGCGTGTCTATGATGCACTTTATGCCGCCCGCGTGTTGGTCAAGAACCTCGAAGGTGCCAGCGGCGTACCGCCCAATTGCTTGCGTGTGGCTATAGGTACGGCGGACGAAAATGCGTCGTTTCTACAGGCACTGAGACAAGGCATATAAGCACCAGTGGTGCGCGACCGTTATGATAACATTCTGTTTTTCTGACCGGGCTTGGTAATACCGTGGACGCACGTAAGGCTGAAATCAAACGTAATACCAATGAGACTCAGATTGCCTTGGGGGTTGATCTAGATGGCACTGGTATAGCTAAACTCGATACCGGCATACCGTTTTTTGAACACATGCTGGATCAAGTGGCCCGACATGGCCTTATCGACCTCACCATTGAGGCAAAAGGCGATATCCAAGTCGATGCGCATCATACTATTGAGGATGTAGGCATCACGTTTGGTCAGGCAGTGTCCAAGGCGATAGGCGACAAGAAAGGGATACGCCGTTACGGCCATGCCTACGTTCCGCTCGACGAAGCGCTAAGTCGTGTTGTGATCGACTTCTCTGGACGTCCCGGGCTCGAATACCGAGTCGAATTTCCGCGTGGGCGGGTCGGTGATTTCGATGTGGATCTAATTCACGAATTCTTCCAGGGTTTCTGTAATCATGCTCAGGCTACTCTACACATCGACAATTTGCGCGGACAGAATTCTCATCATATAGCCGAGACGATATTTAAAGCATTTGGTCGCGCGCTGCGCATGGGGTTGGAGCGCGACCCACGCATGGCAGAGATGGTGCCCTCTACGAAAGGCAGCCTCTAAAAGACACATGCAAGCCGCACGGTTCGTGCACGTTCTCCCTAGCCAAAAGTATTGTTGCCATTACTCTTCGATCCAAGTTCCCGATTATGAAAACGATCGCGATCATAGACTACGGTATGGGGAACCTGCGTTCAGTGCACAAAGCGATTGAGCATGTCGCACCCTTGGTAAAGGTGTGCGTGACTTCCAAAGCCGATGATATTCGACAAGCTGATAGCATTGTCTTTCCAGGGCAGGGTGCCTTCCGCAGTTGTTTTGCCGCCATTGATGCTCGCGGGTTGCGTGAGGTATTGCTCGAGGCAACGAAGACCAAGCCATTTCTTGGGATTTGTCTGGGCCTGCAGTCACTCTATGAATATAGCGAGGAAGGGGGAGGCGTGCCGGGCTTGAGTGTTTTCGCCGGACGCGTTCGACAGTTCTCACACAGTGGCAGCGATGTGCACGGTCGAACGCTTAAGGTTCCGCACATGGGCTGGAACCAAGTGCATCAAGTAAGTGCTCATCCGCTATGGAATGGCGTCGATCAAGACTCGCGCTTTTATTTTGTTCACAGTTATTACGTGGAATCGACCAATGAGCGCGAGATTGCCGGTTTTACCAACTATGGGGTGCGATTTACGTCGGTGGCAGCGCATGCGAATGTTTTTGCCCTACAATGTCATCCTGAGAAAAGCCAGAAAGCGGGCCTGCGTGTGCTAGAGAACTTCGTGCATTGGGATGGTAGTGGCTAGCCTGCATTTCCCACCAGCTCTCTACTCGATCGCTGTTGCCGACGCGATTCTCGGCAACCGCTCCGACCACTGCTCCTGCGTTGTTCTAACTTCCAGCGTCCCTGCCGGTCGCCTGCGTTGCTCTACCTCCTGCATCTGACCTCCATGGATGGCCGCTCTCGCACCTCCTGTGCTTCGCGGCACCTGCACGTCCTGGTGCAATGGAGGAAATGCAATGGGATTGTTAGGAACAATCCTTGCCCTGCAGTCGTCCTCCATCCATGGAGTCGTGTGCTTCGCGGCACCTGCACGTCCTGGTGCAATG
>Ga0209980_10000046_pt1 | contig 54640 bp, 49 predicted proteins | sample CR02metaG_FD_183611 | JGI IMG/M metagenome (GOLD analysis project Ga0209980, IMG submission 183611) | Deep subsurface microbial communities from Mariana Trench to uncover new lineages of life (NeLLi) - CR02 metaG (SPAdes) (version 2) | ecosystem: Environmental > Aquatic > Marine > Ocean trench...
GCACCTCCACGCCCTGAAGGCACGGCTCGATGTCATGCTGGCGCGGGAGGATCGGGCGGGCCTTGCCCAGGCCTGTTTCGACTTCCTGCCCCATCGGGTGGCGCTGGACCTGGGTGGATGGTCGGAGGTTGATATTTTCTCACATTGACCGGCCTCGGGCGCAGCCACGAGCGCGCGGCGCGTTCGCCCGCGCCGCGCGCGAAGGCAATCTGCCGGTGTTTTCCAAGCGGCTAATCTGATAAGATTTTTCGCTTCGGCCATCCGGCGCGGCATGGCGCCGCCGCTACCGGCCCCAACCACATGACGGGACACCGCCATTCAAGATGCGCGCAGCCAGCAATAAGCCGCCGACCGACCCCCCCGGGGCCTCTCAAGCCGACAAAGATCTCGATGCCGCGCGGCGGGTGTTCGAGATCGAGGCGCGGGGTCTCGCCGCCGCCGCCCGCAATCTCGACCAACGATTCGTCAGGGCGCTGGACATTTTGGCCAATATCCCCGGCCGCGTCGTCGTTTCGGGCATGGGCAAGAGCGGCCACGTGGCCCACAAGATCGCCGCCACGCTCGCTTCCACGGGGACGCCTGCGTTTTTCGTCCACCCCGGCGAAGCGAGCCACGGCGATCTCGGCATGATCACCCGGGACGACGCGGTGCTGGCGATCTCCAACTCGGGAGACACCGCTGAGCTCTCCGACATCATCGCCCATAGCCGCCGTTTTACCATTCCCCTGGTCGCCATCACCGCCCATGAAGACAGCGCCCTCGCCGAGGCCGCCGACGTGGTGCTGATCCTGCCCGACAGCGATGAAGCCTGCCCCATGGGCCTGGCGCCGACCACCTCGACGACGGTAACCCTGGCGCTGGGCGACGCCCTAGCCATCGCCCTGCTGGAACGCCACAGATTCACCGCCGACGAGTTCCAGTTGCTCCATCCCGGCGGTCAACTGAGCCGCAAGCTTCTCAAGGTCACCGACATCATGCACGGGGGTGATGCCATGCCCCTGGTCGCGGCCGGCGACATCATGGCCGATGTGTTGATCACCATCACCGCCAAGCGGTTCGGCTGTGCCGGCGTCGCCGACCCCGAAAGCCGGCTCATGGGCATCATCACCGACGGCGACCTGCGCCGCCACATGGCCCCGGATCTGTTAGGGTTGACCGCCGGCGACATCATGACCAAGGGCCCGGTGACGGTGCCGCCCCAATCGCTGGTGGCCGAGGTGCTGGCCATCATGGACGATAAAGCAATCACTTCGATCTTTGTGGTGGAGGACGATAAACCCCTTGGGATCGTGCACATCCATGACATCCTTCGCTCCGGCATAGCCTGAGCCGGGAACGCGACGCCATTCGATGACAGCCATGCTTCCGGTTTCACCCGCCACCGTTCCAAGAGCCCGACCATGAGCGAGGCGCGCCATAGCGGCGCGGCCGGAAGCAAGCCGCCCTCATCGGACAAGCCGCGGGCAGCGCTCGGTGAACTGCCCCTGCGCACCAGACCAGGCGCCGCCGCGGGGCGGGCCCACAGGCGAAAAGTGTCCCTCATGCGGAAGCTGTTTCCCGCCGCAGCGGTGGTGCTGGTAGCCATGGTGGTAATCTGGTCCCAGTGGCAATCGGTCGAAATCGGCTTCAAGATCGGTTTTAACCGCCTCTATCCCGAGGAAGCGAAAACCTTGCGCATGGTCAATCCCCGCTTCTCCGGCACCAGCGATAAGGGCCAGCCCTTCATGTTGACAGCCGACGAAGCGCGCCGCGCCAGTGCCGACGCGGATTTGATCCTGCTGACCAACCCCAAGGGCGACATCATCACCGACAGCGGCGCGTGGCTGGCGGTGTCGGCGGCACACGGCAATTACGCCCAGAAGAAGAAAACCCTCGACCTTGGCGGCGGCGTCGACCTGTTTCACGATAGCGGGATCCATTTTACCACCGCCACCGCCCGGATCGACCTCAAGGCGGGCACGGTGGAGGGAAACGATCCGGCGACCGGAAGCGGCCCCTCCATCGAAGTGACCGGCCAGGGGTTCAAGGTTCTGAACGGCGGCAAGACGGTGATCTTCACGGGGAAGTCGAAGGCCCTCCTGTTCCCGCGTGACAAACGTAAACGCAGGGCACCCCCTAAGAGGCAACAACGATGATCGAGCGGGCGGCCAAAGCCCTTCTTGCCGCGATGATCCTCGTCGCCGCGCCGGCGGCGGGTGGTTCGGCCCGCGCCCAGGGCCTCGATCTCGGCAGCGGCGACGCCAAGCCCTTAGAAATCTACGCCGACGAAGGGATCGAGTGGGACCAGAAGAACAAGCGCTATGTCGCCCGGGGCAACGCAAAGGCCATTCAAGGCGACACCACGGTGTATGCCGACACCCTGACCGCGTATTACGAAGAAACCAAAGGCAAGGGGTCCCAGATCACCCGTATCGAGGCGGTGGGCAAAGTCAAGATCGTCTCGCCGAGCCAAACCGCCTATGGCGACAAGGGCGTCTATGATGCGCGCCAAAACGTGCTGGTGTTGACGGGACGGAGGCTCAAGCTCGTCACCAAGGACAATATCATCACCGCCCGCGACAGCCTGGAATATCACGACCGCAAATCCCTCGCCGTGGCCCGGGGCAATGCCGTATGGCGTCAACGCAATCCCGTCAAGGGCAAGCAACGGACGGTGCGCGCCGATGTGCTCACCAGCCGATCCCGGCGGAAACCCTCCAAAGGCACGAGAGGCCGCGGCAAAAAAAGCGGCGATGGAGGCGGCCCGCCGCGCATGGACGCTTACGGCAATGTGGTGATCTCCCTTCCCGGCGAGATTGCCCTGGCCAACCGCGCGGTCTACCTTCCCGACCAGGACATCGTCGAGCTATGGGGCAAGGTGCGGATCACTCGGGGGCAAAATCAGTTCAACGGCGAACGCGCGATCATCAACTTCAAGACCGGAATCAGCCGGATTCTGGCCGGCAAGGGCGGCCAAGACAAGCCGCCCGTCCGCGTCCTGATCGTGCCCAGCAAATGATCCTGAGGGCCGCCCGGAGCCGAGAAATTCATCGAATTTAAACCAATAATCCCTTACACAAACGGTGATGATGAACGACCAGATCACAGGTTCAACGTCCAGCGATGCCGGCCCCCGCCAGGGTTCCCAAGGCGGCCCCGAACTGGTCCGCGTCAATACCGGGCTCGAAGTCGTCGGATTGGGCAAGCGCTTCAAGAAGCGGCCGGTGCTGCGCGACGTGAGCCTCGCCGTTCAACGCGGCGAGGCGGTGGGGTTGCTCGGCCCCAACGGCGCCGGCAAGACCACCTGTTTCTACATCATCTGCGGCCTCATCACGCCGGATGCGGGCACCGTGTTTCTGGACGGCGAAGACATCACCGACCTGCCCATGTATCGCCGCGCCCGAATGGGTATCGGTTACCTGCCCCAGGAAGCCTCGATCTTCCGCGGGCTCAACGTCGCCGATAATATCCGCGCCATTCTCGAGGCGGTAGAGCCGGAGCGGGGCAAACGGGAGGCATTCTTGGAAAGTCTTCTGGCGGAGTTCGCCATATCCCACCTCAGGCGCACACCCGCCCTGGCGCTGTCCGGCGGCGAGCGGCGCCGGGTCGAGATCGCCCGCGCCCTTGCCGCCGGCCCCCAGTTCATGATGCTCGACGAGCCCCTGGCCGGAATCGACCCGGTGGCGCTCGGCGATATTCGTGATCTGGTCCTGCATTTGAAGGACCGGGGCATCGGCGTGCTGATCACCGACCATAACGTCCGCGAGACCCTCGATATCGTGGATCGGGCCTACATCCTCCACGACGGTCACGTGTTGATGGAGGGGACCCCCGATGAAATTCTGGCACACGAGGACGTGCGCCGGGTGTATCTCGGGGAAAAGTTCAGCATGTAGGCGGCGATCATGGCGCTTTCTCTGAAACTGGCACTGCGGCAGACCACGGCGCTCATCATGACGCCCCAGTTACAGCAGGCGATCAAGCTGCTGCAACTTTCCAATCAAGAACTCGATGCTTTCGTGGAAGCGGAAATCGCGGAAAACCCTTTGCTGGAACGCGAATCGCCCGATGGCGGGATCGAACGTGAATCGGAAAACACCGACCCCGCCGAACACGGCGGGACCTTGGACGAGGATCGGGACGGGGAGCGGGAAACCGACAGCGGTCTGCCATCCGGGGCCGCCGATGGCGGCGATGAGGCATCGGCCAGGGAGCCGCCCGACGGCGACGCCATGGCGGAAGCCACCGACCCGCCTTCCCAGGATGCAGCCGATCTGACCGCTTCGGAAACCCCGCCCGAAGACGGCGACGGGCCCATGGACGCGGATTTTGACAACGTCTGGACCAACGATGAACGCAGCGACCTCGTCGACACGCCGCCCACCCAGTTCGCCGATTGGGGGGCCGGCGGCGGCTTCGAGGGTGAACCGCTCGACATCGAACAGCGGCTTTCCCGGGAAACGACCCTGCGCGAACACCTCTCGAACCAAGTCAATATGATTTTTGCCGATCCCCGCGAGCGCATGACTGCCGGCTTCCTCGTCGATTGCCTGGACGAGGCGGGCTACCTTAGGACCGAACTCGAGGAGATCGCCGGAAGGCTCGGCATTTCCGTGGCCGAGGTCGAGGAGGTCCTGGTCCGCGCTCAGGATTGCGATCCGCCGGGTGTTTTCGCCCGCGACCTCGGCGAATGCCTCGCCCTCCAACTGCGCGACCGCGACCGCCTCGATCCGGCCATGGAGGCCCTGGTCAAGAATCTGGACCGTCTCGCCCGCCGCGAGGCCGCCGCGCTGAAGCGCATCTGCGGCGTCGACGATGAGGACTTCGCCGATATGGTGGCCGAGATCCAGGCACTGAACCCCAAACCTGGACTGGCCTTCACCCATGATGCGGCCCAGACCGTGATCCCCGACATCATCGTGCGGGCGAGGAAGGGAGGCGGTTGGGACCTGGAGCTCAACGCCGACACCCTGCCCAGGGTGTTGATCAACCAATCCTATTTCGCCGAGGTCACCAAGCTCACCCGCACCAAGGACGAACAAAAATACGTGCAAGAACGCATGCAATCAGCCAATTGGCTGATCAAGGCGCTGCACCAGCGCGCCACCACCATCCTGAAAGTGTCGACCGAAATCGTCCGCACCCAGGATATGTTCCTGTCCAAAGGCGTGCAGCACCTGAAACCCTTGACCCTGCGTGAGATCGCCGACGTCATCGGCATGCATGAGAGCACCGTGAGCCGCGTCACGTCCAACAAGTTCATGGCGACGCCCCGCGGGGTCTTCGAGCTCAAATACTTCTTCACCACGGCCATTGCATCGACGGTGGGAGGCGAAGCCCATTCCGCCGAATCGGTCCGTCACCGCATCAAGGCGTTGATCAACGATGAACTGCCCAAGGCGGTGCTGTCGGACGACAAGATCGTCGACATACTGTCCGGCGAAGGCGTCGAGATCGCCCGCCGTACGGTGGCGAAGTACCGCGATGCCATGCGTATCCCGTCCTCGGTCCAGCGCCGACGGGAAAAGGCTATGTGCTTATGAAAGCAGGGGCATTCGCCCCCCTATTGACTCTCCACCGCCCGGAAACTATTTTCCGCCACCGGACGCAAGGGGCGCCGGCGCGGAAAACGGGGGGCATGAACTCCCCGCAGGACATTGGTGCGGTGTCGACGGCGATTTATGCCTCATTTGGTGTCGCGCATCCCATTGTTCGATCTGACCGGGCCAAGCCCGGGGTTATCCCGGCAGGCGCACCAGACAAAGGACATGAAGATTGGAAATTTCTGATCTGATCACCCCGTCGAGGGTGATTCCCGCGCTCAAGGTTACCTCGAAGAAACAAGCCCTTCAGGAACTCTCCCGTGCCTGTGCGAAGTTCACGGATCTTGACGAACGCGCCATTTTCGAAGTGCTGATCGAACGTGAGCGGCTCGGCACCACCGGCGTCGGCGGCGGCGTCGCCATTCCCCATGGCAAGCATGCCGGCCTGCAACGCCTCTACGGTCTGTTCGCGCGTCTCCAGCAACCGGTCGATTACGATTCCATCGATGAACAGCCGGTGGATCTCATCTTCCTTTTGCTGGCGCCGGAAACCGCCGGCGCCGACCATCTCAAGGCGCTGGCCCGGGTGTCGCGCAAACTCCGCGACGCCGAGACCTGTGAAAAGCTTCGGGGATCCGAATCCGCCGACGCCCTCTACGCGCTGTTGAGCGAAACCACGACCATCTCCGCCGCCTGACCGGACCACCCTGCACTCGTCAGGCCTGGCAAGCGTCAGGCCTGGCAGGCGTTACTCATGGGCTGTTGGCGGGTTGGGAGGCGGCCCAAGGGCGCCCCGGCGGGTCAGTGGGCCGACACCGCTTCCATGTCGTGCTCGCGAATGGTGGCGAAGGCGATGTCGCGGTTGTCCATGATGGCGATTTCGGTGCCATCCGCGGCATGGATGGAATAGGCGTTCGCGCCCCCGATTTGGATGCGCTTGACGTAGGCGACGCATTGGAGGCCAAGACCCGCGAGATCCTGGTCGGTCATGATTCGAGTGTTTTCTACGATGTTCATGGACCGATGACCTGGTTGTTCCATCATTGCGCCACCCTACCTCGGGGTGCCTAACAAATATTTAAATCGGTGATTCGGGCGGAAATCCGGCCTCAATGAGGCCAATTGGAGGATTGCACCGGGACCTAGGGCACTTTCCGGCCACATTGGTTCTATTTTGCCGGAAAGTGCCCTACTCGGGGCATCACCGGCGGAATTTGTGTTAAAACAAAGGTGATGGCACTGACGCATCTGCGCCAACAAGGACGGAGGGTTAGATATGACGGATATTTCCCTCAACACCACCGGAATCGACCATATCGTGCTTCATGTTCGGAATCCGGTACTTTCCAAGGCATTTTACGTCGACGTGCTCGGCATGACGGTCGACCATGAGTACCCGGGGCATATCTTTCTTAAATGCGGATCGCAATCGGTGGGGCTGTTCAAAGCGCGCGAGGGGGATGAATTCACGCCGCGCCACGACATCAATCATCTCGCCTTGAACGTCGGCACCGGCACCTATGACGGCATTCGCGGCCACCTCGAATCCGCGGGCATCGAAGTCAGGGGCCGGACGGGCGACGATAAGTGCATCTATTTCAACGACCCCGACGGGCACACGCTCCAGATCGTGGTCCCGGACGAGGGCACCGACTAGAGCACCACCGAATTCAGCGGCGCGGCCGACGCCCCGGCGGGATATCGCTCACGCTGACGGCGCCGATCCCGTAATCGCCGCTGCCGATGACGATGGTCAAGCCCTGGAAATCGCCGCTCAACCCCCTGTCAACGGCGCTCAACAAGGGCTTGCCGTCGAGTCGGACCTTCATGTTTCCCACCCTGTCGCGGGTCCACAAGATTCGATGGGTGCGCCCGTCATCCAGCCGGGGCGCCCCGTCGAGGGTAAAAATAACGCTGCTTCCCCAGGGCTGCAGGCGCACCAATTCGAACACCGCGCCGCCGCCATGGCGCTTGTGGTAGACCAAGCGGTAGCCCTCCTCGCGCCGATCACCCTGGTAGGGCCCGAATTCGATGCGGGCGGGAAGGTCGGAAACCGTGCGCAGCCGAAGGCGAACCGCGAAGGCATTGCCGATCGCCTGGCGGGTGAAAATCTCGGCCGGCTTGGACCTCACCCGTCGCGGGGATTCCTTCCGGTCGCCGCCGTCCCCGGGACGCATCATTTCACGCAGCACGGCGCCGAACAGGTCCGATGCCGGATCCGATTGCCCTTGGCGTGATCGAGGGGGTTCCGCGGCGGTGGTGGGCTCGACCCTGGAACGCAGGCCGAGCCTGGCGTCGACCCAGAACCGCCCTTCGGCCACCGACCAGGACGGATCGTGGCGGTAATCGCCGTCCCGGAAATTTTCCCGGAACACCACCCGCCGCCACGGCCAATCGTATTTGCCGGCAAGTGCCTTGAGCTCCTCTAAGAAGCGGGGGTCCGCCAGCCGCCGTTGTTCGCCACGCTTGACCATGCCCCGCAGTTCGTCCACCAGTTTTTGTACCGTTTCCGGCCGCCGGCTCTGGGCCGCGGCGGGGGATTCCAGGCCCCAAACCACGGCCGCCCCCAGGACGATGATGCCGATGCCTGAACCGCAAATCTTCGCGTATCTCGTCATCTCTGAATTTCTCCCTTCAAACGGTGATCCTTGCCGCCGATGACCTAAGGCTTAGAGCATTTTCCAGCCAAATTGAACCCTTTGACCCGGGATTGGGCCCATCAAATTGACTCCATTTGGCCGGGAAATGCTCTAATTGGCCCATGATGAATTTCTTGAAATCGGGCGCCCTAAGGATGAGGACAGACCATGAAACAACTTGCGCCACTCTCCCGACGCATATTCGCCCTTGGCTTCGTGACGGTGACTCTATCGCCATTGTCATCCGCGTGGGCTCAGCGGTCGCGCTCCGATTTACAAGACCTTGTCGACGATATCGTCCGGGACGTGATCGACCGCACGGTCGAAGCGGCACGGCGGGCGGTCCTGCGGAATACCGGTATCGACCCTTTGGAACGGGGTTACCATTCGGGGCGGCGGTATAGTCGTGCACCTTCCAACGCATCGTCGGAAACCAGGCGGGAACTCAGAAAGCTCAACCAGGAGCACGACCGCAAGATCGCCAAGCTCGAGCAAGAACTTCAACGGACGCTTCGCAAGGCCCGGGCGGAGTTTAGGCGTGAGGCGGCCAAGGAGGACAAGCGGGGGAAAATCAGGAAGAAGCGCAAGAAGCTGCAGGAGAAGGTGAACAAGGCCTACGACAGGTTCGAAGAAAAAATTGCCAAGGAAAATTCACGGTTCGATGAGAAACGCGACAACATTTTGCGGAAACGGTGAGGCAAAGACAGGGGTATGGGGGGTGCCTTTAGGTCCAGCCTTGCCTGATCATGCAGAAGCAATGCAGCCACGAAATGAAGCCGCGCTGTACCCTATGGCGTACCTATAGGAAAAGGGGCTAGAAGCGCAAACCTCTAACCCCTTGATCTAATTGGTGGAGCCGATCGGGATCGAACCGACGACCTCGTGAATGCCATTCACGCGCTCTCCCAACTGAGCTACGGCCCCTGAATTCCGGCCCCCTCGGGCATCGGGCGCGGCAACGCCCACCCCGTTTGGCGGATCGCGCCGGGGGACAGAAAGTAGGGGCTGGGCCAAGGCCTGCGCAAGCAAAAAAAACCGCCGGCCGCGCCGGGCGACTCAGCTTTCGCCCTGGGCCCCGGTCTTGTGGATGACATCGGGCATATCGTCATCGTCATTACCAAGGTCCGAGGTGTCCTCGATGACGTCTTCATCGTCGTCGTCGATATCGTCGTCCTCGGCGCCGGCATCCTTGAGTTCATCGATCGCGTCGGTTTCGCCGTCGCCGGCAACGGCCTCCTTGATCCCAGCCGTTTCCACCGCCGGCTTCGCCTCTTTGGCCGGCTCCTTGGACACCGGCTGGACCCGCTTCGGCTTCGGCGGGGCAATTTGGAAAACGGCATGGCATTTCGGGCAAATGATTTTGGTACGGCGCATGTCGTAGAATTTGGCGCCGCATTCCTGGCAGATGTGTTTGGTGCCCCACTCCGCTTTGGCCACTGAAGGTTCCCTCGGCTACCCCAACCGGCGACCCAATTCCGTCCAGAGCCGTCCGGCGCAACCAGCAACATTTTTGACTCTAGCCAATTGCCACGATCCCACGGCGCTGTCAAAAGCTAATTTCACTTCTTTTCGGTCGGCAAAGACAGCGACCCCGTGCTCGTGCTAAACGAGGCCCGATCGTGCCCCGCTCGGCCCCGCCCGGCCCGGCACCGGACGATGAAATGCCAAGGCCGCGCCGCCCCGGACCGCTGTTACGCGTGACCCATGATGACCGAGACCGAACATCCCCAGCCCCTGACCTCGCATCCGACCGGCGCCCTTAAGGGCAGCGCCTTGGTCCCGGGCGACAAATCGATATCCCATCGGGCGCTGATGATCGGCGCGCTCAGCGTCGGGCGCACGCGGGTCAGCGGGCTTCTCGAGGGCGAAGACGTGCGCGCCACCGCGGCGGCGCTGCGGCGGCTGGGCGTCACCATCACCCGGGAGGACGACGCCACCACCGCCATCGACGGGGTCGGCCTTTCCGGCCTCGCCGAGCCCGCTGCGGTCCTCGACCTCGGCAATTCGGGCACCGGCGCCCGGCTGCTTCTGGGGCTTCTCGCCACCCACCCTTTGGTCGCCCAACTCACCGGCGACGCGTCCCTGGTCACCCGCCCCATGAACCGGGTGATCGAGCCGCTGTCGCGCATGGGGGCGGGCTTCACCGCGAGGGACGGCGGTCGGCTGCCGCTCACGGTGATCGGCGCGCGGCTGCCAGTGCCGATCACCTATCAACTGCCGGTGGCCTCGGCCCAGGTCAAATCGGCGATCCTGCTGGCAGGGTTGAACACGCCCGGCGAGACCACCGTCATCGAGCCCCAGGCCACCCGCGACCACACCGAATTGATGCTGCGGCATTTCGGCGCCCGGGTCACGGTTACCGATGCCGGTCCAGGGGCGCGGCGCATCACCGTGGGTGGGCATCCCGAGCTCGAGGCGCGCCCGGTGCGGGTGCCCGCCGATCCGTCGTCGGCCGCCTTCGCCGCAGTGGCGGCGCTGATCGTGCCCGGCTCCGACATCACCATCCCCAATGTCGGCATCAATCCGCTTCGGACCGGCCTTTATACGACCTTGATCGAGATGGGCGCGGATATCGCTTTCGGCAACCAACGGGTGGATGCCGGCGAGCCCGTGGCCGACCTCCGGGTCCGGGCGTCCAGCCTCAGCGGCGTCGAAGTTCCCGCCGCCCGGGCGCCCTCGATGATCGACGAATATCCGATCCTGGCGGTCGCCGCGGCCTTTGCCGAAGGGCCCACGACCATGGGGGGGCTGGCCGAACTCAGGGTCAAGGAAAGCGACCGCATCAAAGCCATAACCGGCGGCCTGGCCGCCATCGGCAGCGAATTCGAGGAAGGCGGCGACCGCCTCACGGTGCTGGGCACCGGCCGACCTCCCCGACCGGGCAAGGCCACCGTCGCCACCCAACTCGATCATCGCATCGCCATGTCCTTCCTGGTGGCGGGAATGGCGGCGGAGGCCCCCGTCACCGTCGACGACGGGAGCGCCATTGCCACCTCTTTCCCCGGGTTCACCGATCTGATGAACGGGCTTGGTGCTTCCATCGGCGAGGCCGCGGCCGAATGACCGCCCCGCCCGAGACCGGGGCACGGTGCCGGGTCATCGCCATCGATGGCCCCGCGGCCTCGGGCAAGGGGACCCTGGCGGATAGGATCGCCGCCCATTACGGCTTCGCGCGGCTCGATTCCGGCCGGCTCTATCGCGCCGTGGCCAAGCGCCTCATGGATGGGGGCGGCGACGGCGGCGATGGTGCGGCGGCGGCCCGGGCGGCGGCGGAAATCACCGCTGACGCGCTCGATGATGCGGCGCTCGACGAGGATTCCGTAGCCCTTATGGCATCAAAGATCGCCGCCTACGCGGAAGTCCGTGCGGCCTTGCTGGAGTTCCAGCGCGGCTTCGCCCGCACCCCGCCCAGCGGCGCCCCCGGCGCGGTCATCGATGGGCGCGACATAGGCACCGTCGTCTGCCCCGACGCGGATTTCAAATTCTTCGTCACCGCGAGCCTCGAAGAGCGCGGCCGCCGCCGCCTTAAAGAGTTGCGGGAAAAGGGCTTAGACAGTATAAAGGCGCGCGTTTTGCAGGACATGGCCGAGCGCGATGCCCGCGATCGCTCGCGGGATCAATCGCCTCTCAGGCAGGCTGAGGACGCTCATCTGTTGGATACCACCGGGCTGGACGAGGACCAAACCTTCCGAGCCGCCCAAGCGGTGATAGATGGCTCCAGCGCCTGAAGAGTGATCGCCCGCGGCATCCGGCACCACGGGTTCAGGCCCCTCGTGGTTGCGAGGGACAAATTGTCGGTGGGGTTCGCGGTATCAGCGGCCCAGGGATAGGACCGAGGGACGGTGATTCGGCCGAGGGGCGTCAGGACCGGCCCGAAGGCATTGGAAGGCTAGGAGAATATATGTCTGATCAACACGCCGGAGATGTGGCCGAGCCGTTTTCGACCGGCGAGAACTTTGCCGAACTGCTCGAGGAATCTCTTGGCGACAGAGGCCCCGTCGAGGGCACCGTGCTCAAAGGCACCGTCGTCTCCATAGAGAACGACATGGCGGTGGTCGACGTCGGACTCAAGTCCGCCGGCCGCGTCGCCCTGAAGGAATTCTCCTCTCCCGGCCAGGGCGCCGAATTGAAGCCCGGGGACGAGGTCGAGGTCTATCTCGAGCGCTACGAGGACCGCAACGGCGAAGCGGTGCTCAGCCGCGACAAGGCTCGGAGGGAAGAGGCCTGGACCCTGCTTGAAAGCGCGTACAATGATAACCTGCGCGTCTCCGGAACCATCTTCGGCCGCGTCAAGGGCGGGTTCACCGTGGATCTTTCGGGCGCGGTGGCGTTTCTCCCGGGGTCCCAGGTCGACATCCGGCCGGTGCGCGACGTCAGCCACCTGATGAGCACGCCCCAGGAATTTCATATCCTCAAGATGGACCGCTCTCGGGGCAATATCGTGGTTTCGCGCCGCGCCGTGCTCGAGGAATCCCGCGCCGAAGCCCGTTCCGAACTGATCGCCAACCTGAAAGAGGGGCAGGTGCTGGAGGGCGTCGTCAAGAACATCACCGACTACGGCGCCTTTATCGACTTGGGCGGCGTCGACGGCTTGCTGCATATCACCGACATCTCGTGGCGGCGCATTAGCCATCCCAGCGAAGCGGTCAATGTGGGCGATTCGGTTAAAGTTCAGGTGATCCGATTCAACCCCGAGAACCAGCGCATCAGCCTCGGCATGAAACAGCTGGAATCCGACCCCTGGGAAGGCATCGAGAAGAATTATCCGATCGCAACCAAGCTCAAGGGGCGGGTGACCAACATCACCGATTACGGCGCCTTCGTGGAGCTCGAGCCCGGCGTCGAGGCCCTGGTCCATGTGTCCGAAATGAGTTGGACCAAGAAGAACATCCACCCGGGCAAGATCGTCTCCACTTCCCAGGAACTGGAAGTCATGGTGCTCGACGTCGATCCCCAGAAGCGTCGCATCAGCCTCGGCCTAAAACAGTGCACCGAAAATCCCTGGGAAGCCTTTGCACAGCAATACAGCGCCGGCGCCGAGCTCGAAGGCGAAATCAAGAACATCACCGAATTCGGCCTGTTTGTCGGCCTGCCCGGCGATATCGACGGCATGGTGCACCTTTCGGATCTCGACTGGACCCGGCCGGGCGAAGAGGCCATCGCCGATTTCGAGAAAGGCGATATGGCCAAGGTCAAGGTGCTGGAAATCGACGTCGAGAAGGAGCGCGTCAGTCTCGGTATCAAGCAGCTGACCGATGACCCGTTCGAAGGTCGGGCGGCGGCACTCAAGAGGGGCAAGGTCGTGACCTGTACCGTCAAGGTGGTCACCGACCGTGGTATCGAGGTCGACGTGGATGGCGCCCATGGCTTCATCCGCAGGGCGGATCTCGCCCGCGACCGGTCCGAGCAGCGTCCCGACCGTTTCGCCGTCGGCGAAAAGGTCGATGCCAGAATCACCAATATCGATCGCGCCTCGCGCAAGCTATCGCTCTCCATCAAGGCCCACGAATTCGCCGAAGAGAAGGAAGCCATGGCCCAATTCGGGTCTTCGGATTCCGGCGCCAGCCTGGGGGACATCCTGGGCGCCGCCATCTCCAAGGCCAACCAACAGCGCGCCCAGGGCGACGACGCCCCTGGGGCGGAACCCGAAGCGGCCGCCGAGGACGAACCCCCGGCGGAGGATGCACCCGAGGATGCCGCCAAGGGCACGGCCAGCGAAGAGTCCCCGGCAGCGGTTGATGCCGCCGCCGCGGACGAGGACAAAAAAGACAAGGACGGCTGAAACTTTCGCCGTGGATCGGCTATACTCCGCCTAGCGGCGGCGGCGGCGTCCCAAGGAGACCACCGGTTCAGGTTTCATGACCTTCGAATCCGATTCCCTGATCGATCGCAAGCGGCTCAAGCGTCGGCTGGCAAACTGGCGGCTTGCCGCGGTCATCGCCGTCGCCGGCGTGGGGCTGGCGTTGTTTGCCCGGTTCGATTCTTTTGAAAGCCGCAATCACGTGGCCCGGCTGTCGGTCAATGGCATTATTGTCGAGGATCGAAAGCGCGCTCAAGCCCTTGACCGCGTTGCCCGGGACAACAGCGCCAAGGCGCTGATCGTCCGCATCAACTCTCCCGGCGGTACCGTGGTGGGCGGCGAAACGCTCTATCACAAGCTGCGCAAGGTCGCCGCCAAGAAGCCGGTGGTCACCGTCATCGGCACGCTCGGCACGTCCGGCGGCTATATGGTTGCCATAGGCGGCGACCGCATTTTCGCACGGTCGGGCACCATTACCGGCTCCATCGGCGTGATCATGCAGACCACCGACCTGACCGGTATGCTGAAGAAGTTCGGCATCACGACCGAGTCCATCAAGTCGGATCCGCTGAAGGCCGTGCCGTCACTCCTAGAGCCGCTGACCGACAATGCGCGCGCGCTCATCAAGACGGTCATCAGGGATACCCATCGCCAATTCGTCTCCAAGGTGGCCGACCGGCGTGGCCTCGGCCCCGACAAGGCCCGGAAATTAGGCGATGGCCGGATTTTTACCGGCGACCAGGCGCTTTCCAACGGGCTGATCGACGCCATCGGCGGCGAAGCCGAGGCGCGGGACTGGCTGGCCAAAGAGCACGGCATCACCGCGAGCCTCCCCGTGCGTGACGTGCGAATCAACAGAGGCACCAAGAATCTGTTCGGGCTGGTCGAGGAAATGTTTGGAAAAACATTGTTTTCTGAACGACTTAGACTTGACGGGCTGATTTCCCTTTGGCACCCTTAAGTGGATTCTTCGGTTACGATCAGGGCCAGGGGGCAAATTCCCCGGCCCGGAAGCGGAGGGGTACGACGGCCCCATGACAAAATCTGAATTGATCCTGCATCTCGTGGAAAAGAATCCCCATCTCTATCATCGGGATGTGGAACGCATCGTCACGGCGATCTTCGACGAGATTACCGCCGCGCTGTCACGGGGCGACCGCGTGGAACTGCGCGGCTTCGGCGCGTTTTCCGTAAAGCAGCGCGATGCCCGGATCGGCCGCAACCCGCGCACCGGGGAAGCGGTCAGTGTCGCCGCGAAGCGGGTGCCGTTTTTCAAGACCGGCAAACTGCTTCGCGAACGGCTCAACGGGCGTTAGCGCCCCCGTCTCCTTGCGGCCCGCGGCGAGGGCGACATGCCGACCACCACAGGCGATGGCACCGTGCGCATTCTCTTTTGGCTTTTCACCATCCCCTTTCTGGCACTGGCCGGCGCCTTTGCCGCGGCCAATCACGGGTCCTTGACACTCAAGCTCTGGCCCTTTCCCTTCGAGGCCCAGGTGCCGGTCTACGCCGCCGTCCTGGGCGCGTTTTTCCTCGGCCTCCTGGTGGCGGCCCTATGGTTCTGGACGGCGGGCCTGGGCGGCCGCCTGGCGCGGCAGCGGTTGGCGCGTCACGAACGCGCCCTAGAGCAGGAAACCGCCCGTCTCAAACGGGAGTTGGCGGAAAAGAACCGCGCCCCGCCCGCCGCCACCGCGGCCGGGCACGACGACACCCGGGCGCGTCGGCTGATCGCCGCGGGGGACGGCTGACCCGCCCCCTGTTGCCGCGCCCCGATACAGGCTATAAGACCGGCCCCAGAGGCAACCCACCGGGCGCCACGACACCATGAACGACACCCAGTCCCACGCCGCGGCGGATCGATCCATTCGGCAAAAGATCCTTTGCGCCATCGACACGCCCGACCTAGAGCACTTCCGGGCCCTGGCGGCGGCGCTGAAGGGCCGCATCGTCGCCGAGGCGGCGGCCGAGCTCGCCTGATCCCGTGCCGGTCACCGTCAAGATTTGCGGCATCAACGCGCCCGACGCCCTAGAAGCGGCGATCGAGGGAGACGCGGGCTACGTCGGATTGATGTTTTATCCCGCCTCACCCCGCTTTCTTGCCCTCGACGAGGCGGCCCGGCTGGCGGCCCTGGTGCCGGACGGGATCCAGCGGGTCGGCGTGTTCGTGGACGCGCCCGATGAGGTCATCGCCCGGACCCTGGACGCGGTGCCCATAGACATGGTGCAGCTCCACGGCGCAGAGCCGCCCCGGCGCGTGGCCGAGATCCGAAGCCGCTTCGCGCGACCGGTGATCAAGGCCATCAAGATCGCCGGGCCCGACGACCTGGCCGAGGCCCGGGCCCAGGAAACGGCGGCCGACATGCTTCTGTTCGATGCCAAACCCCCCACCGAGATGACCGACGCGCTTCCCGGCGGCAACGCGCTGGCCTTCGACTGGCAGATTATCGCCGGCCACCCTTGGGCGCGGCCGTGGATGCTGTCGGGCGGCCTCACCGCCGCCAATCTGGACCAAGCGGTCGCCACCAGCGGCGCGGCGCGCGTGGATGTTTCCTCGGGCGTGGAAACCGCGCCGGGACGAAAGGACCCGGCGCTGATCCGCGCCTTTATCCAGGCCGCGGCGGAGATTTAGCGCCCAGCCGCGGACCGGCCGCGGCATTGGAATATGGCGGCGCCGGGAGTATAGTTCGGCACCCCGATGACGAGTAAAAAACATGAGCACCGCCAACACCTTCCGGAGCGGGCCCGACGAGGGCGGGCATTTCGATCTTTTCGGTGGCCGATTCGTCGCCGAGACCCTGATGCCGCTGGTCCTGGACCTGGAACGGGCCTGGAATGAGGCCCGAACCGATCCCGGCTTCGCCGCCGAATTGGACCATTTCCTGGCCCATTACGCGGGCCGGCCCTCGCCGCTTTATTTCGCCGAACGGCTGACCCAAGAACTCGGCGGCGCCAAGATCTATTTCAAGCGCGACGAGCTCAACCACACCGGCTCCCACAAGATCAACAACTGCCTGGGCCAGATCCTGCTGGCCCGGCGCATGGGCAAGAAGCGGATCATCGCCGAGACCGGTGCCGGCCAGCATGGGGTGGCGACGGCGACGGTTTGCGCGCGCTTCGATCTGGACTGCACCATTTACATGGGCGAAATCGACATCGAGCGCCAACAGCCCAACGTCTTTCGCATGAAGCTTCTCGGCGCCAAGGTGGTGCCGGTTGGTTCGGGCTCGGCCACCCTCAAGGACGCCATGAACGAGGCCCTGCGCGACTGGGTGGCCAGCGTCGAGACCACCTATTACCTGATCGGCACGGCGGCAGGGCCGCACCCCTATCCGGCCATGGTCCGCGATTTCCAATCGGTGATCGGGCGCGAAACCCGCGACCAGCTGGACGCCGCCGAAGGCCGGGGGCCCGATACCCTGGTTGCCTGCATCGGCGGCGGATCCAACGCCATCGGCCTGTTTCACCCCTTCCTCGACGAACCCGAAGTCGAGATGTTCGCCGTGGAAGCCGCCGGCGAAGGCATCGAAACGGGGCGCCACGCCGCCTCCATCACCGCCGGCGCGCCGGGGGTCCTACACGGCAACCGCACCTATCTGTTGCAGGACGATGACGGCCAGATCACCGAGGCCCATTCGATCTCCGCCGGCCTCGATTACCCGGGCATCGGCCCGGAGCATGCCTGGCTTCACGACCAGGGGCGTGTCAATTACGTCTCGGCCACCGACGCCGAAGCCTTGGCCGCTTTCAAGCTGTGCTCCGAGTTGGAGGGCATCATACCGGCGTTGGAGCCGGCCCATGCGTTGGCCCACGTCATCCGCCACTGCCCGGGCCTGGCCCGGGACCATCTGGTGGTCATGAACCTGTGCGGCCGGGGCGACAAGGACGTTTTTTCGGTGGCCCGGCACCTGGGGGTTGAGTTGTGAGCGACGGCGCCGCGCCCGACCGCATCCATGAGCGCTTCATGGCGCTTCGCGCCGAGGGCCGTGCCGGGCTGGTGACCTTCGTCACCGCCGGAGATCCCGATTTCGAAACCTCTTCCGAGATTCTCGCCGGACTTCCCCAAGCCGGCGCCGACCTCATCGAGATCGGCATGCCGTTTTCCGACCCCATGGCCGATGGCCCCGCCATCCAGGCCTCCAGCCTGCGGGCGCTTGGAGCGGGCCAGAACATGGCCAAGACGCTCGACCTGGTGCGCCGGTTCCGCGCCGTCGATGCGACGACGCCGCTGGTGCTGATGGGGTATTACAACCCGATTTACAGATACGGCAACTTAACCTTCCTCGACGACGCCAAAAGTGCCGGCGTCGACGGGCTGATCATCGTCGACCTGCCGCCCGAGGAGGATTCCGAGCTCTGCCTGCCGGCCCGGGATGCGGGCCTCCACTTCATCCGCTTGGCGACGCCCACCACCGATGAGGCGCGCCTGGCCAAGGTGCTCACCAACTCGTCGGGCTTCATCTACTACGTTTCCATCACCGGCATCACCGGTACGCGGTCCGCCCGGCCCGGTGATGTCGGCGAGCGGATCGCCGCCTTGCGGGTGGCCACGGAGCTCCCCATAGCCGTCGGTTTCGGCATCAAGACCCCGGATCAGGCGGCGGCCATCGCGCGCATCGCCGATGCCGCGGTGGTGGGCTCCGCCCTGGTTGAACGCATTGGCGATGGCCTTGACGCCGAGCGCCGCCCGGGGGCAAATTTGGTGGCCGAAACGCTTAGCTTGGTCAAGCAACTCGCCGCCGGCGTGCGCGGTGCGAGGCACTCAGAGGCCGCCACGGGGTAGACCATGAACTGGCTCACCAATTTCGTCAGACCCCGCATCCGCGCCCTGGTGGGCAAGCAAGGCGTGCCCGACAACCTGTGGCACAAATGCACCGCCTGCGAACAGATGATCTTCCACCGGGAATTGTCGGCCAACCTGTATGTCTGCACCCATTGCGGCCATCACATGCGGATGTCGGCCAAGGACCGGCTGGCCATGATGTTCGACGGCGACAGCACCCAGACCATCGAACTCCCCGAGACCATCGACGATCCCCTCAAGTTCCGGGACCAGAAACGTTACGGCGACCGTCTCAAGGAAGCCCGGGCGAAGACCGGCATCAATGACGCAATTCTGGTCGCCCACGGCGAGATCGGCGGGATTCCCGCGGTCATCGCCGCCTTCGATTTCCGTTTCATGGGCGGCTCCATGGGAACCGCCGTCGGCGACGGCCTGATCGCCGCCGCCCGCCTGGCGATCTTGCAGGACGCGCCGCTCATCGTTTTCCCATCCTCGGGCGGGGCGCGCATGCAGGAGGGCATCCTTGCCCTGATGCAGATGACGCGGAGCACCATCGCCGTCCAGGAGATCCGCGAAGCGGGCCTGCCCTATATCGTCGTGCTGACCGACCCGACCACCGGCGGCGTATCGGCGAGCTTCGCCATGCTGGGCGATATCTCCATCGCCGAACCCGGGGCGATCATCGGCTTCGCGGGCGCGCGGGTCATCGAAAGTACCATCCACGAGACCCTGCCCGAAGGTTTCCAGCGCGCCGAATACCTTCTCGAACACGGCATGATCGACATGGTGGTGCCGCGCCATGAGTTGCGCGATACCTTGATCCGGGTGCTCGACCTCCTGCGCAACCGGAACCCGGCCGCAGAAGTGGTCGCCCTGCCCAAGTCAGAGGCCGCGGCCGATGACCAAGGGAACCCCGCCCCTGAACTCTGACGCGGTGCTGGCCCGCCTCCACCAGCTTCACCCAAAAAAGATCGACCTGTCCCTTGGCCGGATCCGGCGTCTCCTGGGCGCCCTGGGCAATCCGGAACGCGACCTGGCGCCGGTCATCCACGTCGCCGGCACCAACGGCAAGGGCTCCGTCATCGCCTTCATCAAGGCGATGGCGGAAGCCGCCGGGCGCAAGGCCAACGTCTATACCTCGCCCCACCTGGTGCGCTTCACCGAGCGCATCCGGCCGGCCGGCCGGGAGATCGGCGAGCGCGCCCTTGCCCGATTGCTGGGGGAATGCGAAGCCGCCAACGCAGCCCATCCCATCACCTTCTTCGAGATCACCACGGCGGCGGCCTTCCTCGCCTTCGCGCGCGTTAAGGCCGACCTCACCTTGATAGAGACCGGTCTCGGCGGACGGCTGGACGCCACCAACGTGATCGCACGGCCCAAAGTCACCGTCATCACGCCGGTCTCCCTCGACCATCAGCAATTCTTAGGGCCGCGCCTTGCCGGCATCGCCGGGGAAAAGGCCGGCATCCTGAAGCACCGCATTCCCGCCATCATCGGCCCCCAGCATGCCATCGCCGCCCGGGTGATCAATCAGCGAGCCGGCGTGCTCAAGGCGCCGCTGATCCGCTGGGGCCGGGATTTCAGGGCCGAATTGGGGGCCGGGTCGCTGATATTCAGCGACCGGGACGGCGATCTCCAGCTGCCCCGTCCCGGGCTCAAAGGAGGCCACCAAGCCGCCAACGCGGCCATCGCCATCGCCGCGCTCAAGGCACTGGGGGACCGGGACATCGGCGCCGCCGCCTTGGCCCGGGGGATCGCCCGGGCCACCTGGCCGGCCCGCCTGCAACGGCTGACCGGCGGCCCGTTGAGCGCGCCGCTGATCGCCGGCGGGTTCGAGGTCTGGCTCGACGGCGGGCACAATCCCGCCGCCGGACGGGCGCTGGCCAAGACACTCAGCCAGGACGGCGGGAGCCCGCTTTACCTGGTGGTCGCCATGGCGGCGCCGAAACGTGCGGGCGAATTCCTAAAACCGCTGGCCGGTCTCGCCCCCAAGGGCCTCTGGGCGGTGGCCGTGCCGGGCGACCACGCTTCCTTCCCCCCCGATCGCCTCGCCGCCCTCGCCCGGCGTCTCGGCATTGCCGCCCATCGGGCCGCCTCGCCGGCGGCGGCGCTCGGCGCCATCGCCGGGCTCCCGCCGGGCCGGGTCCTGATCACCGGCTCGCTTTACCTGGCCGGCGCGGTGCTGTCCGAGGATCGCGCCGGATAGCGCATTAAACCGATAAGGGGAATTCCGCTCAGGCGACGGCGTGGATGGCCGCCTCCTTGACGCTGTCGGGCACCTGGGGCTCGAATTCCTTGAAGTTTTCTTCGAACATGCGCGCGACGTCGTGGGCGGCCTTGTCATAGGCCGCCTTGTCGGACCAGGTGGTCCTGGGATCGAGCACGTCCCGGGGCACGTCGGGGCAGCTCTCGGGCACCAGCACCCGGAAATTAGGGTCGGGCGTCATGGCGACGTGGTCGAGCTCTCCGGCCAGGGCGGCGCGCAGCATGGCCCTGGTATAGGCGATCTTCATGCGGCTTCCGACCCCATAGGCGCCGCCGGTCCAGCCGGTATTGACCAGCCAGCAGTTGGTTTCGTGCCGGGCGATGCGTTCGCCCAGGAGCTTGGCGTAAACCGTGGGATGCCGCGGCATGAAGGGGGCGCCGAAACAGGTTGAGAAGGTCGCCTCGGGTTTGGTCACGCCGCGCTCGGTGCCGGCCACCCGCGCCGTGTAGCCCGACAGGAAATGGTACATGGCCTGGTCGGGGGTCATGCGGCTGATCGGCGGCAGCACGCCGAAGGCGTCGGCCGTCAGCATCACCACATGGTCGGGATGGCCCGAGGTCAGGGTGTCGGAAATGTTGGCAATGAACTCGATGGGATACGACACCCGCGTGTTTTCGGTGAGATCCTCGGAATCGAAGTCGAGCGCGCGCGTCACCGGATCGATGACGACGTTTTCCAGGACCGTGCCGAAGCGATGGGTGGTGGCGTAAATCTCCGGTTCCGCTTGTTCGGACAAGCGGATCGCCTTGGCATAGCAGCCGCCCTCGAAATTGAAGATGCCGTTGTCGGACCAGCCGTGTTCGTCGTCGCCCACCAAGATGCGCGAGCCATCCGCCGACAGCGTCGTCTTGCCGGTTCCCGACAGGCCGAAGAAGATCGCCGCGTCGCCCCCATCGCCGATATTGGCCGAGCAATGCATGGGCATCACGCCCTGGGCCGGCAGCAGGTAGTTGAGGATCGAAAACACCGATTTCTTGATCTCCCCGGCATACCAGGTGCCGGTGATCAGCACCTCACGGGCGGCGAAATTCACGATCACGCAGATGTCGGAATTGGTGCCGTCGGTGGCCGGGTCGACGTTGAGCCCCGGCGCGTGCAGGATGGTGAAGGCGGGCTCAAAAGAGGCCAGCGCATCATCCGCCGGCTGGATGAACATGTTGCGCGTGAACAGCGCATGCCACGCGGTTTCGGTGACCACCCGCACGTTCAGCCGGTAATCGAGATCAGCACCGGCATAGCTGTCCTGGATGAACAGGTCGCGGTCGACGTAATAATCCAGGATCTTGCCGCGGATGGCGGCATAGTGCTCTTGGGAAATCGCCCGGTTGACCGACCCCCACCAGATATCGTCGCGGCTGGTGGCTTCCTCGACAATGAACTTGTCATTAGGCGAACGGCCGGTGTATTCGCCGGTCTCCACCGCCAACGCCCCGCCGGGGACCAAAAGCCCTTCGCCGCGTTTGATCGATTCCTCGACCAAGGCAGGCGCGGCCATGTTCCAATAGGCCGCGCGGGCACCTTTGATCCCGTGCTTATCCAAGCCGATGCTGCTCTTGACGGATCCCCGCTCTTCCAATTCCTGATCTCCAGTTTGCGCCCGGGCAGGCCTCGGGCAACCTTTATATACGGGTTCGCCCTAGGGGATGCTAGAGCATTTTCCGGCCCAATTGAACCATTCGACCGGAAAATCCTCTAGTCCGCCGGCCGGCCTGAAAATCGGCCGAGAAAGATGCTCACGGCGACGCCGAGAACGGCCCAGAACACCGCCGAGGAGGTCATCGAAGCGGCCACGAAGGCGGCCACCAGCGCCGCCGGCAGGGCGGCGCCCGCGCCGGTGGCCGCTGCCGGCCCGCCGGCGATAAACGGGAGCGCCAACAGGGCGAGGCCCGCGGCGCGCCAGCGCCGGCGCCCGGCAAAGACCACCAGGCCCAGGCCCGCCCCGGTGGCGCCCACCGCGCCCAGCCACCACAATTGCCGCGTGGCGAGGTCGCTTTCGGCCATCCCCGGAAGGTGCGGAGGGGCCACCAGGGCCGGGGCAAGGGTGAACACCGCAAACCCCGCGATTCCCCAGAGGAGGCCCTCCATCACGGTGGGGTCGCGGCCGGAAAAGGCGATGGCGCCGGCCAGCAGGAGACCGAACCCGGCGCCCGTGAGCAGGCTGGCGGCCAGGGTCAAGCCGGCGCGCGCGAGGGATTGCCGCCGGCTGTCCGCCGCCACCACGACCGAGCCCGCCGAGCCCCCGCCGAGGCGCGCCCGGGCCAGGGCCGCCGCCTCGAAGATTTCCGCCTGGTGGATGAGTGGCACCACCTTCAGCGCCTGGACGGTGAACCCCACGGCGCCCGCGATTAGCCCTGCCATGATCCCGGCCAGCAGGATGCGGCGCATCACCGCCCGGCCCCGTCAGTGGCAGGGGCCATCAGTGGCAGGGGAAGGTGAAACCGTGGCGCACGTCATGGGCGGCGTCGTGGAGCAGGTCGGAATGGGCGAACCCGGTGCCCAGCAACAGGAACGACCCGAGCAGAACCGCGATCAGCCCCGCGGAAAGGTGTTGAGAATGGGTTCTCGCCCACGCGCCCGCCTTGGAATCCTCGTTCAATGACATGCCCATGGCGTTCTATTGAAAGAGTCCCTGGGCCGATGCCACGCGCCAGGCGATGGAAACGCCCAGCACCACGGTGGCGGCGCCGATCCCCGCGGTCAGGCCACGGAAGGCCACGCTCAGGCGGCCCGCGGTGAAGCGGAGCGGCAGGGCGATGGCGCAGGACAGGATTGCCATGCCGACGACGGAACCGAGGCCGAACAGCAGCATGTAGGCGAACCCCAGCCACAGCGAGGAGATGGTGCCCAGGGTCAGCAACACCAAGGCGGCGGAGCCGGCCAGGCCGTGGACGAAGCCGACCAGCAGGGCGCGGATGGGAAGGCCCCTGGGATGGGCATGGTGATGGGCGGAGACATCATGACCGCCACCCGGCGCATGGCGATGGGCGTGGAAATGACGCGCACCGCCATGGGCATGGGCATGGAAATGGGCCTTGCGCCGCGTCAAGCGGACCATGACGTCGAGCCCGAGTCCGACCAGCATCAGGCCGACCACGAATTCCAGGATTAGGGCGACGGTTTCCGGCACCACCCAATCCAGCATCAGCACCACGGAGCCGATGAGGAACAAGGTCAGGGTATGACCGAGACCCCAGGCCACGCCCATCCGGGTGGTTTCGCCGATGGATTGAGAGCCCGAGGCCAAGCTTGCCACGGCGGCGACGTGGTCGGCTTCAAGGGCATGCTTCATGCCGATCAGAAAGCCGAGCCCCAAGACGGAAAGCATGTGGTGGTCCTTCCCCGAAATTTTTCTTGGTGTTCCAAAGCGGTTGGCCGCGTGGGCATCATAGAAGAGGCCCTTGGCGAGTCAACCGAACGGCCTGAAATGCCCTCAGCCGCGGCCGCGCCTTGCCTTCAAATGGCCCTATTTGCCCTGTTCCGTAGCGCGGTTTCCCTGGTGCGCGGTTTCCCTATGGGTCCGCCGCCAAATCGTGCAAAATGAACCTGTTGTGGGCACCAGGAGTGTCGCTCACACCAACAACCTAAGAAAGGGATGATCATTGGCCCGGACCATTGCTCTCGTTGACGACGATCAGAACATCCTGGTGTCGATTTCCATGTCGCTCGAGGCCGAGGGCTTCGACGTGACCACTTATACAGATGGCGTCAAGGCCTTGGAGGGGCTTGCCGATCATCCCGTGGATCTCGCCATTCTCGACATCAAAATGCCGCGCATGGACGGCATGGAGCTGCTCAACCGCATCCGGCGCAACTCTCAGATTCCGGTCATCTTCCTCACGTCGAAGGACGACGAGTTGGACGAGCTTCTGGGACTGCGCATGGGCGCCGACGATTACATTCGCAAGCCCTTCTCCCAACGGCTTCTGCTCGAGCGGATCCGGGCGCTGCTGCGGCGATCGGAGGCCAATGCCGACCAGGGCAGGACCGATGGCGCCAACGGCGGTGGCCAAGAAGACTCCATGGCGCGGGGCGAACTGGTGCTTGATTCCGCACGCCATCTCTGTACCTGGCGCCGGGAACCGGTGCAGCTCACGGTGACCGAATTCCTCATTCTCCGGTCGCTCGCCGAACGGCCCGGTCACGTCAAGAATCGCGACCAGTTGATGGACGCCGCCTATGGCGAGCATATCTACGTGGACGACCGCACCATCGACAGCCACATCAAGCGCTTGAGGCGCAAATTCAAGGCCGTGGATTCGCAGTTTGCCCAGATAGAAACCCTTTACGGCCTGGGCTATCGTTATCGCGAAGCCTGATCGGGGGCGGCGCGCGCGCATGATGCGGGGCCCCTGGCGGAAAGCAGCCGGAGAGAATGGCGGTCGAAACAACCAACAGGGACTCAACGGGTGAGAGGCACGGGCGCGGCCGGGTTCGCGACCGCGACCGGGTTCGCGCCCGGGAGCCCCGGCCGCGGGCAGCGGCCAAGCCCCCGGCGCGCTTCCGATCCCTGACCTGGCGCGTGCTCGCGGTCAACCTGTTGGGGCTGGCGATCCTCGCCGCCGGGCTGCTCTACCTCGATCGCTACAAGCAGTCACTGATCCGCGGCCAACTGGATTCTCTCGCCATCCAGGGCGGTATTTTCGCCGCCGCCCTGGGCGAGGCGGCGGTGACTTCCAACCCGCAGGAGGGCCGCGATTTACTGACCGTCCAGGCGCGGCCCATGGTGCGTCGGCTCGCCACTCCCGCGGGCTTGAGGGCCCGGCTGTTCGCCGCCAATGGCGATATCATCGCCGATTCGCGGTATTACGGGACCGCCGGCGGCAAGGTCCAGGTCGCCGTTCTGCCGCCGCCGTCCCGGGGCCGCACCTTCGGGGGCTCGGTGGTGGATTTCTATGACTGGGTGGTACGCCAGTTTCCCGACCGCCACAGCTATCCCCCCTATATCGAACTTGCCGAACCCCGGGCCGATCACTACGCCGTGACCAAGAAGGCGATGATGGGAGAGATCGGCCGGGAGGTCCAGATCGACGAGAACGGCCGGCTGGTGATGCTGGTGGCGGTTCCCGTGCAGCACTACAAGCAGGTGCTCGGCGCGCTGGTGCTTTCGGTGGATGAGGAAGGGATAGAAAAAAGCCTGCGCAGCGTGCGGCTGGAGATCCTGACGGTGTTCGCCGGGGTCATCTTCGTCACCGTCCTGCTGTCGCTCTGGCTCGCCGGCACCATCGCCCGGCCGGTGCGCCTGCTTGCCGCCGCCGCCGATCGGGTGCGTTCCGGCCGGGGCCGCGAATCGGAAATTCCCGACTTCACCAAGAGAGGCGACGAAATCGGCGCCCTGTCCGCCTCGCTCAGGGACATGACCCACGCGTTGTGGACCCGCATGGAAGCGATCGAAAGTTTCGCCGCCGACGTCGCCCATGAAATAAAGAACCCGTTGACCAGCCTGCGCAGCGCCGTCGAAACCGCCGCCCGGCTCGACGATGCCGATCAGCAACAACGCCTGATGACGATCATCCTCGACGATGTCGAGCGCCTCGACCGGTTGATCACGGATATCTCCGACGCGTCCAGGCTCGACGCGGAACTGTCGCGCGAGGACATGACGACGGTGGACATGAGGGGCTTGCTCACGACCCTGATGGAGGTCGAACTGATCGCCAGCGAGGGGCGCGGCGGCGACGCGCCCAAGCTTCGCCTCGATCTGCCCGAAGACGAGCCGCTCCGTGTGGTGGGCTTGGAGGACCGCATCGCCCAGGTGCTGCGCAATCTGATCTCCAACGCGGTCTCCTTCTCGCCGCCGGGCGGCACCATCGGCCTAAGCTGCCGACGTCGGGACGCGAGCATCCACATCGTCGTCGAGGATGAGGGCCCGGGGCTGCCGCCGGCCATGTTGGAGGCGGTCTTCCAGCGCTTCTATACCGAACGCCCCGAAGGCGAGAAGTTCGGCACCCATTCCGGGCTGGGGCTGTCCATTTCCATGCAGATCGTCACCGCCCACCATGGGCACATCCGCGCCGAGAACGTGGAGCGCGACGGGGCCGTCACCGGGGCCCGTTTCATCGTCACCCTGCCGGCGGCGGCCGATGACTGAGCTCGCCGAATGCACCGTTCACGGCACCTGCGTCGTCATCGGCGATGCCGGAATCCTGATCCGGGGCGGGCCCGGGGCGGGCAAGTCCGACCTGGCGCTACGTTTGATCGACGATGGCGCGCGGTTGGTGTCCGACGATCAGGTGCGGCTCCAGAATCGCGGCGGCGCCGTCATCGCTTCGGCGCCCGATGCCACCAAAGAGATGATCGAAGTCAACGGCATCGGGCTGATTCGCTTGGACGCCGAGCGCATCACCGGCGAGGCCCACTTGGCGCTCCTGGTGGACCTGGTGGGGGCCGGCGGGATCGAGCGTCTGCCGCGGCCCCAAGTTGAAACCGTGTTGGGCGTTAGCCTCCCGCGCATCGCGCTTTCGCCTTTCGAGGCCTCGGCACCGGCCAAGCTGCGGCTTGCGGCGGGCCGGGGCACCGGGTCTATAATGACCGTCCCATGACGCTCGATCGCCGTCGGCCGCCGAGGAGCAGGTCCCGACCCATGCCCCGCCATGAACCCGTGAAATGACCGCCGCGCGCGACCGTGGCATTCCGCCCAAGCGACGGCTGGTGCTGGTCACCGGCATGTCGGGCGCGGGGCGATCATCGGCCTTGAAGACATTCGAGGACATCGGCTTCGACGCGGTCGACAATATGCCGCTGGCATTGTTGGGCAACCTCACCTCCGGGGCACCCGCGCTGTCCCGTGATGTGGCCGTGGGGGTCGATATCCGGACGCGGGATTTCGGGGTCGGCTCCCTGGTCGCGGAAATGGATCGGGTCATGGCCGACGGCGGCATCGAGGTACGGCTGGTGTTTTTCGATTCCTCCGATGAGGTGCTGCAGCGGCGCTTCACCGAATCCCGGCGGCCCCATCCTTTGGCCGCGGACCGGCCTGTGCTCGACGGCATCGCGCGGGAGCGGCAAATGCTCAGGGCCCTGCGCGAGCGGGCGGACCTGATCATCGACACCACGGAATTGACCCCGAGCGAGTTGCGGCGCATTCTCACCGGCCATTTCAACGACGTCGAGCCCAACGGGTTGACCGCTTTCGTGACGTCTTTTTCGTACCGCAACGGCATACCGCGGGAAGCCGACTTGGTGTTCGATGTCCGGTTTCTCGCCAATCCCCATTACGACGAAGAACTCCAACCGATGACCGGGACGGCGCCGGAGGTGGGTGCCTTTATCGCCGAGGACCCGCAATTCGAGCCTTTCTTCGGCGCGCTCACGGGGCTCATGGAGGTGCTGATGCCGGGCTACGTCAAGGAAGGGAAGAGCTACCTGACCATCGCCATCGGCTGTACCGGCGGGCGCCACCGTTCGGTCTATGTGGCCGAGCGTCTCGGCGAATGGCTCAAGGGGGAATCGCTCAACGTCGAGGTCGCTCATCGTGACGCCGAGGACGCTGCCCAACACCCGCGAGGGGATGATCATCGATGACCAGAGGTGGGGGTAGCAAAAGCGAAGACAAAACGGATCACGGTGTTGTCGGTCTTGTCCTGGTGACCCACGGGGCGGTAGGCGTTGCCTTGCTGGAGGCGCTGGAGAATATCGTCGGCGGCCAGGACAACGTGGTCTCGGTCTCGATCCAGCCCGACGACGACGTCGAGGCCCGCAGGGCCGAAATTCTCGACGCCATCGCCCGCGTGGGGGCCGGAGGTGGCTGCATCTTGATGACCGATATGTTCGGCGGCACGCCCTCGAACCTCGCCCTTTCGGCCATGGGGGAAGAGGCGGTGGATGTCATCGCCGGGGTCAACCTGCCGATGCTGATCAAATTTGCCTCGGTCCGGGCCAGCGCCCCGCTCGCCGATGTCGTCGCCCAGGTGCAAGATGCGGGGCGGAAATACATCAATGTCGCTTCCTCCTTCCTCAACCCACCGGAGCCCGATTGAAGGACCGGAACATGACAGGGTCCGATCGCCGGCCATGGCGGTCACGGACGGTGACCATCACCGGCGAACTCGGCCTCCATGCCCGGCCCGCCGCGCTCTTCGTCAAGCTGGCCGGCGCCTTCGATGCCGAGATCACGGTCGCCAACAAAAGCGGCGTGGTGTCGGGCGGCTCGATCATGGGACTGATGATGCTGGCCGCGGCATCGGGGACGGAACTCGACATAACCGCGCGCGGGCCGGAAGCCGACCAGGCGCTGGACGCCCTGGTCGGCTTGGTCGAGGGCGGGTTCCAACGCGGTTGAGCGGCGCCGGCCCCGGCGGCCCCCCGGCGTCTCCCGGGGAAGGCTCCGCCCCCGGGTGCCCTTTTTCGGGGAAAATTACCGCATAAACCTGCTAATTCTTCTTGCAAACTGCCATATATAAAAATATAAGGCTCTCTTTATGTTATGTTAAACCGTGGCATCGACAATACGCCGATCAAAGGACCCATCTACGGCGCCGATGGGCGCGCAAGGAGACCAATCGTGAGTCACCAATCCAGCATCGGGGACGGCGGCGCCGGCTACAAGGTCGCCGATATCGGCTTGGCCGAATGGGGCCGCAAGGAAATCTCCATCGCCGAAACGGAAATGCCGGGATTGATGGCGCTGCGCGAGGAGTATGGCGCCGCGCAGCCCCTCGAGGGCGCGCGCATCGCCGGCTGCCTGCATATGACCATCCAGACCGCGGTGCTGATCGAGACACTGATCAACCTCGGCGCCGATCTGCGTTGGAGTTCGTGCAACATCTTCTCGACCCAGGACCACGCCGCGGCGGCCATCGCCGCCGCCGCCATTCCCGTCTTTGCCTGGAAGGGGGAGACCGAAGAGGAGGCCGTGTGGTGCATCGAGCAGACCATCGACGGCCCCGACGGATGGCGGCCAAATATGATCCTCGATGACGGCGGCGACCTCACCAGGATCATGCACCATGAACATCCGGAACTGATGGCTGACGTGAAGGGCATCTCCGAAGAGACCACCACCGGCGTCATCCGTCTGTCCGAAATGCAGAAGCGCGGCGAGCTGTTGGCGCCCGCCATCAACGTCAACGATTCCGTCACAAAGTCCAAATTCGACAATCTCTATGGCTGCCGGGAGAGCCTGATCGACGGCATCAAGCGGGCCACCGACGTCATGCTGGGCGGCAAGACCGCGGTGGTGGCCGGCTACGGCGACGTCGGCAAGGGCTGCGTCGCGGCCCTGGCCGGCCAGGGGGCGCGCGTCATCGTCACCGAAATCGACCCCATTTGCGCCCTTCAGGCAGCCATGGAAGGCCATCAGGTGATGACCATGGACCAGGCCGCCCCGCTGGGCGATCTGTTCGTCACCGCCACCGGCAATATCGACGTCGTGACCATCGATCATATGCGCGCCATGAAGGACCGCGCCATCGTCTGCAACATCGGCCATTTCGATAGCGAGATCCAAATCAACGCGCTGCGCAACATGTCTTGGGACGAGATCAAGCCCCAGGTCCATGAGGTGACCTTGCCCGACGGTAAGCGGCTGATCATATTGGCCGAAGGGCGGCTGGTGAACCTGGGCTGCGCCACCGGCCATCCCAGCTTCGTCATGAGCTTCTCGTTCACCAACCAGGTCATCGCCCAGATCGAGTTGTGGCAGAACCATGAAAAATATGGCAGGGAGGTGTACTTCCTGCCCAAGAATCTGGACGAAAAAGTAGCGCGGCTCCACCTCGACCACGTCGGCGTGCGCCTGACCCAGCTGACCCGGGAACAGGCCGAGTATATCGCCGTCCCCTCGGACGGCCCCTTCAAGCCGGATCACTACCGCTACTAGGGCACGAGGGCCTTTCCCGGCCAACGCGTGGGCCGGGAAAGGCGATGCTTTTCGCCAACGGCTTGTGGGTGGACGGGGAGAGGCCGAGAGCATTTCCGGGCCAGATTGAACCATTTGACCGGGATGATTTTACCTCGTGGCTAGGCGTGCATCGCACGGCGATGCGGGGCATCGGCGAAGATGTGCAACGACGCCACGACGTCAAAGCACCCGGCCTGCGGTGGGGCTCGTCATGCGCAGCGTGCATCCGCACGACGCCCCGCGTCTGCCCTGGAAACCGATGAGCACCCATCAAATTGATTCAATCTGGCCCGGAAGTGCTCTAGACTGCCGCCGTGTTGCACGGGGGTTTCATCGACCGGCGAATGCCGCCCCGGCCAAGCCGGGCGCGGGACGCCGTGCTTAACGCCCCGCGGACACGTATGGGCCGGGTCCCCGCTGCCCTTCCCATCCCCTTTTTGGGGGCCCAAAGCGCCGATACCCTGAACCTCCAGATCCTCGCCGCGCTCTTGGTCGCCGGGCTCCTGATTGCCGTATTCCTTGCCGTCCGGCTCGCCCTCGCCCGTGACCGCGGCCGAGATGCCCTGACGGATGCCGAGCTCCGGGCGGCGGGTTTGGACGCGGCGGCGGCCGCGGCTCCCGGCAGTTACTGGTCTTGGCCCGCATCCGCCCCGTCCGAGGACCCCGGGACCGGGGGACCGGGCTTGGCCGCCTTGCTGGGCGGCGGCGATGGTGACCTCCAAACCTTTGATGGTGTCGTTGGAGCCTTGGCGCCGGGCCCGGCCGGCGACCTCAGCGACTACGTGGCGGCGCTGCGCAGGACGGCGGCGCCGTTTACCCTGACCATCGGTGATGCCGGCGGCAAGCGCACCTTTGAAGTCCACGGTGCGCGCAGCGCCGGCTCCGACGGCATCCCCGGCTTCGATACGGTCTGGTTCCGGGATATCAGCAAATCCGCGCAGGCGGCGGCGACGACCAAGCAGCGCACCGAGGAACTCACCTCTCTCAGCGCCCAATACCGCAATACTTTGGACCTCACCGGAATCCCCGTATGGGTGCGGGGGCCGGGGCTCGATCTCACTTATTGCAATCGGGCCTTCGCCGAGGCGGTGGAGGAGGACTCGCCCGCGGCGGCGGTGACGGGATGCGCGGAAATCGCCGGCGGGCCCACGGGCTGGGGACGGGAACTCGCCGAGGAGGCCCGGCGGACGGGCACCCCGGTCACCCGCAGCACCTATGTGGTGGCGGGCGGAGAACGCAGGTTCATGGAAATAACCGAGCTTCCCATGGGCGGCGCTTCCAGCCCTTGGCAGGTTATGGGGTTCGCCATCGACCGGACCGACGCCGAGGAAGCCCGTGGCGATCTTTCACGCCACATGATGGCCCATGGCGAGGTCCTGGAGCGCTTAGGCACGGGGATCGTAATTTTCGGCGCCGACACCCGCGTTCAGTTCGCCAACACCGCCTTTGCCCGGTTGTGGGACCTGGACGAGCAATGGCTCAAGACGGCGCCCACCCACGGCGAGGTGCTGGAGGACCTTCGCGCCCGCCGGGTCTACCCCGACCAGACGGATTTCCAGCAATTCAAGCTCGAAGTCATGGGGCTCTACACCTCTTTGATCGACCCCCGGGAAGAACTTCTCTACCTCCCCGATGAACGCGTCTTTCGCGAGGTGGTCAACGCCCATCCCTTCGGCGGCCTGCTGGTGACCTACGAAGACGTGACCGACCGGCTGACCCTGGAACGGTCCTACAACACGCTGATCGAGGTGCAATCGGAAACCCTGGACAACCTCCTCGAAGGGGTCGTGGTGTTCGGCACCGACGGGCGCATCAGGTTGTCCAATCCGGGTTATGCGCGCATTTGGAAGCTCGACGCCCAAACCCTGCGGGGCGAACCGAGGCTCGCCGACATCATCGAGGAGGTGCGTGACCTGTTCATTTTCGAGGGTCCCTGGGAGACCTTCCGGGATAAGATCCTGGCCGGAGTCATGGACCGCACGCCGCGCACCGGAAGGTTCGAGCGCGCCGATGGTTCGGTGATCGACTACGCGGCGGTGCCCCTGCCCGACGGCGCCATGATGTTCGGCTATATCGACGTCACCGACACGGTCTCGGTCCAGCGCGCCCTGGCCCAACGCAACGAGGCCCTGCTTGCCGCGGATCGCCTGAAATCGCAATTCATCACCAACGTGTCCTACGAATTTCGCACGCCGCTCAACAGCATCATCGGCTTCACGGAGATCCTGTCTAATCAGTATTTCGGCACGCTCAACGAGCGCCAGGGAGAATTTGCCGAAAATATTCTTCAGGCCTCGAGGGTCCTGTTGTTTTTGATCGACAACATCCTCGATCTCGCCCTCATCGACGCCGGCGGGCTGGAGTTGGAGCTCGGTGAGGTGGATATCCACGCCATGATAGAATCCGTGGCGGCCCTGGCCCGGACCCGGAAACAAGAGATTTCCTTGGAGATCGATTGCCCCGAGGATATCGGCGCCCTGATCGGCGACGAGCGGCGACTCAAGCAGGCGCTGTTTAATCTGGTGATCAACGCCATTACCCATACGCCGGCCCACGGGCAAATTTCCCTTGCGGTGCGCCGTCAGAACGGTGCCGTCGAGTTTTCCGTGACCGATACCGGGCCGGGGATCCCCGAAGAGGAATTCGACCGTCTCCTTGGCCGCTTCGAGACCGGTCGGGGCAGCGCCGAAAGGGGCAAGGGGCTGGGGCTTGGCCTGGCCCTTGTGAAAAGCTTCGTCGAACTTCATGGCGGCCGCCTGGTGCTGGCCTCGGCGCCGGGCGAGGGAACCACCGTGTCTTTCGACGTCCCCGCCGACCGCACGGCCCCAACCGGGCAGGGTACCGAGGCCGAACCCGCGCCATAGGGCACGATGGACCGAACCCGCGCCATGGGCCGCGGCGCCGGGTCTACAAGCCAATCGATGCGAGGAAACCTTCGCCGACCATGATCGAACTTGCACTTTCCGACCTCGAGGCCACCCGATCCCTGGCCCGGCGCCTGGCGCCCGCACTTGGTGCCGGCGACGTGATCGGCCTGGCGGGGCCCTTGGGGGCGGGCAAGACGACCTTTGCCCGGGCCCTGATCGAAGCACTGGCGAAGGCGGGCGGCGGGGGCCCCGTGGGCGAGGTGCCGAGCCCCACCTTTTCCCTGGTCCAGGTGTACGAGACCGGCGCCGTGCCGGTCTGGCACTTCGATCTCTATCGCCTGGAACGCCCGGCCGATGCCCTGGAACTGGCCGTCGAGGAGGCCTTCGCCGGCGCCATATCCCTGGTCGAATGGCCCGAACGCCTGGGCGAGATTATGCCCGGCGACTGGCTGGAGTTGCGCATGGAGCGCCACGGCGACGGTGCCCGGCGCGCCGTCATCCGGGGCTATGGGCCTCGGGGGATGGCACTCGAGCAGGCCTTGCAGAAGACCGCCCCATGAACGGCGGCGACGCAGCTCCGGCCCGCCATGATCGCCTCCGGGCCGGGTCGATCCAAAGCCTGCTGGACGACGCCGGCTTCGGGGCGGCGACGTTCACCACTCTCGCGGCCGATGCCTCCTTCCGCCGCTATGCCCGCGTAACCGGCGGACCGCGCCCGGCCCTGCTGATGGACGCGCCGCCGGAAAAAGAGGACGTCCGGCCCTGGTTGGCAGTCGCCCGCCACCTGCGGCGTCTCGGTTTCAGCGCACCCGAGGTGTTCGCCGCCGATGAGGATGCGGGGCTGTTGTTGATCGAGGATTTCGGCGACGACACCTTTACCCGGCTGCTGGCCCAAGGCGGCGCCGAGGCGGCGCTTTACGACCTGGCGGTGGACCTGCTGGCGGCGCTCCATGAGATCGGCCGTGCCGACGCGGTGCCCGGCTGGCTGCCGCCCTATGACGACGACCGGCTGTTGGGCGAGGCGGCGTTGTTCACCGACTGGTACATGCCCGCGGCCCTGGGTGCGCCGACGCCGCCCGAGCTGCGCGTGGAGTTCTTAGGCCTTTGGCGCGAGGCGCTCCCGCCCGCCCGCGCGCTGCCGGAAACCCTGGTCCTGCGCGACTACCACGTGGGCAACCTGATGCTGCTCCCGGATCGCCATGGGATCGCCGCCTGTGGGTTGCTCGATTTCCAGGACGCGGTGGCGGGCGCCTGCGCCTATGACGTCGTCTCCCTCATCAAAGACGCGCGCCGCGACCTCGGCCCGGGGATCGCGGCGCGGGCCGAGGCGCGGTATCTGGAACGCTTCCCCGGCCTCGACCGCGCCGGATTCGCCGCCGCCGCCGCGGTGCTCGCCGCCGGTCGAGCCGCCAAGATCATCGGCATTTTCACCCGGCTTTGGAAACGCGACGGCAAGCCGGATTATCTCACCCATATCCCAAGGGTCTGGCATTTGTTGGAAGCCGATCTCGGTCATCCCGCGCTGGCGCCTCTCAGGGACTGGTTCGCCAAGGCGGTGCCGCCCGCCAAACGCGCCGTGCCCGGACCGGGCGGGAGTGGGCGGTGAACGGTCCAATGCCCGAATTCGCCATGGTGCTGGCCGCCGGGCTGGGCACCCGGCTGGGGCCGTTCACCGATGATCTGCCCAAGCCCCTGGTCGAGGTGGCGGGCCGCGCCATCCTGGACCGGGTGCTCGACGCGCTGGCCGATGCCGCGGTGGCGCGCTGCGTCGTCAACACCCATTATCTCGCGCCGATGATCGAGGCCCACCTCGCCGGCCGCACGGCACCGGGAGCGGAGCTGTCCCACGAGGACCAGCTGCTGGATACCGGCGGCGGCGTCGCCCGGGCGCTGCCGTCCCTGGGCGCCCGGCCCTTCTTCGTGATCAATGCCGATATCCTGTGGAGCGAAGGCCCCGGCGGGGCGGCGCTGGCGCGCCTGGCCGCGGATTTCGATTCCCAGACCATGGACGCGCTGCTGCTTTTGGTGCCCCTAGAGCGGTCCATGGGCTATGACGGGCCGGGCGATTTCATGTGCGATGACCGGGGCCGTCTCAGGCGGCGGGGCCGGGCGGCCTCCGCGCCCTATGTCTTCACCGGGCTGCAAATCCTCGATCCGCGGCTTTTCGGCGATTGCCCCGATGGCGCCTTTTCCCTCAACATCCTCTACGACCGCGCCATTGCCTCGGGCCGCGCCTTCGGTATCGAGCATACCGGGCGCTGGTTCCATATCGGTACGCCCGCGGGGCTGGAGTTGGCCTCGGCCGCCCTTGGCGCGGCGCCGGAACTTCGCCGCCCATGAGCGCCCCTGGCCTGAATGTCTATACCATCGACGCCGGCATTCCCTTCGTCGATGCCCTGGCCCGGGGGCTGCTGGCGCGGATCACCCGCGACCATGGGGACGATCCCTTGGCGCTGGCCCGGGTGACCGTCTTGCTGCCGACCCGCCGCGCGGTGCGGTCGCTCAGCGAGGCGTTCCTCCGCGCTTCGGGCGGGACGCCCCTGTTGCTGCCCCGCATGATGCCGCTGGGCGATCTCGACGAGGACGAGCTGCTGATCACCTTTGAGGCCGCCGGCCCGGCGGCGGCCGGAACGGGGACCGAGGCCGCCCAGCCGCTTGCGCCGGTGATCGGCGGCCTGCGCCGGCAATTGATCCTGGCCCGCCTGGTGATGACCTTCGGCGGCCGCACCTGGCCGACCCCGCCCGACGCCGGCCAGGCGGCGGAGTTGGCATCCGCGTTGGCCCGGCTGCTCGACCAGATGGAGACCGAGCGCCTCGGCTTCGAGGGTCTCGCCGACCTGGTTCCCGAGCGCTTCTCCGAGCATTGGCAGGCGACCCTGGAATTCCTCAAGATCGTGACCGAATTCTGGCCCCGGGAACTGGCCGAAGAGGGCGCCATCGGTCCCGCCGAGCGGCGCAACCGCCTGTTGGCCGCCCAAGGTGCTGCCTGGACGGCCGCCCCGCCCCGGGATTGGGTGGTGGCGGCGGGCTCCACCGGTTCGATTCCGGCGACCGCCGATCTGCTGGCCGTCATCGCCCGGGCCGATCGCGGGGCCGTGGTGCTGCCGGGCCTCGATGCCGCGCTCACCGACCGGGCCTGGGACGCCCTGCCCGAAAGCCATCCCCAGTACGGGTTTGCCCGGCTGCTGGCGCTGCTCGGCATGGCCCGCCAAGAGGTTCTCAGCTTCGCCGCCGATTGGCCCCATGGCGTTGAACCGGCGGCGCCTCAGCTTCGGGCCCAAGTGCTCTCCCGGGCCATGAATCCCCTTCCCCAGGGGCAGCCCCAGGGGACCGGCGCGGCGCTGGCGGGGGTCGGCCTCGCCAGTTGCCCGACCTCGTCCGATGAGGCGGCCACCATCGCTTTGCGCATGCGCGGCGCGCTCGAAAAGCCAGGCGCGACCGCGGCCCTGGTCACCCCCGACCGCGGGCTCGCCCGCAGGGTGGCCGCGCGGCTCGGCCACTGGGGCATCGAGGTCGACGATTCCGCGGGCACGCCGCTCGCCGCCACCGCGGCCGGATCCTTTTTCCGGCTGATCGCCGATATGGTCGGCGACGGTTTTGCGCCCCTTGCGCTGCTGGCCTGCCTCAAGCACCCGCTGGCCGCCGGCGGCACCGACCAAGCCAGTTTCAGGGGCGCCGTCAGGGCCCTGGAAACCCATGTCCTGCGCGGTCCCCGCCCGGGTCCAGGCCTCCATGGCCTCCGCCAGAGGATCGAAGCCGCCCTTGAGCTCGCCGGGGAGGAAGACCAGGAGGAGCTCGAGCGTTTAGGGTCATGGACCCGCTCCATCGCCCAATTGATGGCGCCTCTCGCCGCCGCCATGACCGGACCGGACATCGCCTTGGGGGATATCGTGCGCGCCCATGTCGGCGCCGCCGAGGCGCTGGCGGCGACGGAAGGGGAATCGGGCGCCGCCCGGCTCTGGCGGGGCGACGATGGCGAAGCGCTGGCCGCTTTCGCCGCCGAGATCCTGGACTCCGGGGCGAGCATGCCGCCGCTTCCGGGCGCCCGCTATCCGGCGCTGCTGGGCGCCCTGATGGCCGGCCGCGTGGTGCGGCCCGGCTGGGGCCGCCATCCCCGCCTGTTCATCTGGGGGCCGCTGGAGGCGCGCCTCCAACATGCCGATGTCATGATCCTGGGCGGCCTCAACGAAGGCACCTGGCCGGCCGATGCCGGCAGCGACCCGTGGATGAGCCGCCCCATGCGGGCCGCCCTCGGCCTGCCCCTGCCCGAGCGGCGCATCGGCCTCGCCGCCCACGATTTCGCCCAGGCGTTTTCCGCGCCCGAGGTGCTGCTGACCCGGGCCCAACGGGTGGACGGCACGCCGACGGTTCCCTCGCGCTGGCTGGCACGCCTGGAAAACGCGTTGCCCGAGGGGGAATTCGCGGCCCTCGAGGCGCGCGGCGAAGCCTGGCGGCGGGCCGCCGCTGGACGTGACGAACCGGCCGGGGGCGGCGGCGCGGCATTGGCCCGCCCGGCGCCCAAGCCGCCCCTTGCCGCCCGCCCGCGCCGGCTATCGGTGACCGAGATCGAAACCCTTCAGACCAACCCCTATGCCATCTATGCCAAGCGGATTCTCGGGCTGCGGCGGCTCGACGACATCGATGCCGATTCCGGGGCCGCCGAGCGCGGCACCTTCACCCATCGGGCCTTGCAGATTTTCCTCGATCAATGGCCCGACAGGCTGCCCGGCGGCGGGGCGGAGGCGATCACCGAAGCGATCATCGAGATCGGCCGCGAAGTGTTCCGCCCGGTCAAAGCGACCCCGGGCCTGTATGCCTTCTGGTGGCCCCGTTTCGAGCGCATCGCCCGCTGGGTCGCCGAAACCGAGATCGACCGCCGCCCCGGCCTGTTGCCGCTGGGCGCCGAACGCCGGGGGAAAATGGTCATCGAGGCGCCGGGGGGCCCGTTCACCCTCAACGGCACCGCCGACCGGGTGGATCGGCGCGCCGCCGACCACGGGCTGGCGATCGTCGATTACAAGACCGGCGTGCTGCCTACGGGCAAGGACCAAAGCACCGGCTTCGCCCCGCAATTGCCCTTGCTCGCGGCCATGGCGGCGGCCGGTGGGCTCGAAGGAATCGCGCCCGGACCGGTGATGGAGCTCGGCTATTGGCGGCTGACCGGCGGCGATCCGGTCGGCGAGGAAAGGGCCTTCGCGGTCCCCGCCGCGGAGGCGGCCGAGGACGCCCTCGAAGGGCTCAAGGCCCTGATCGCCCTGTTCGACGATCCCGGCTGGCCCTATCGTCCACGCCCGGTGGCGGGCCATGAGCCGCGCTTCGATGATTACGCCCATCTCGCCCGGGTCTCCGAATGGTCGATCCTGGAATCCGGCGGCGGGGACGGTGAGGGATGATGCCATGACGGCAGCGCCGAATCCGAGCCCCGGCGCCGACGCCAAGGTGGCACAGCGCAAGGCCGCCGACACCAAGGCCTCGGTCTGGGTCGGCGCGTCGGCCGGCACCGGCAAGACCAAGGTCTTGACCGACCGGGTGTTGAGCCTGCTGCTGGCCGGCACGCCGCCCCAGCGCATCCTGTGCCTGACCTTCACCCGGGCGGCGGCGGCCGAGATGGCCAACCGGGTCCGCGAAGCGCTCGGCCTATGGGCCATCGATTCCGAAGAGGAACTCGATCGAAGCATCGAGGACCTGACGGGAAGCCGCCCCGACCCGGAGCTTTCGGGCCATGCAAGGGGGCTGTTCGGCGCCGTGCTCGATTGCCCGGGCGGGCTGAAGATCCAGACCATTCACGCCTTTTGCGAATCCTTGCTGCGGCGCTTTCCGGTGGAAGCGGGGGTGCAGCCCCATTTCCGGCTGATGGACGAGCGCACCGCACGGGAACTTCTCGCCCTGGCCGGGGACGAGGTCCTGGCCCGGGCCATGAACCGGGCCGAGGAAGGCGCATCGGGGGACGGCATCGGCCTCGCATCGGCGCTCGCCGCCATCGCCGGAGAGGTCAACACGGAAGCGTTTCATAAACTCATGGACCGCCTTGCCAATGACCGCGCCCGCCTCGCCCGAATGCTGAACCGCACCGGTGGGCTCATTGGCGCCGCCCGGGCCATGGCGGCGCGTCTCGATATCGATCCCGGGACGCGGGCCGAAGACTTGATCGCCGCCGCCTGCGCCGACGCCGTGTTCGACGGGCCCGGCTTGGGCGAGGCGCTCGCGGTGATGGCGGAAGGCCAAGCGACCGATAGGAATCGGGCGGCCGCCATGGCGCCGTTCCTCGCCGCCGATGCCGGCGGGCGCCCGGGCTTGCTGGAGGAATACCGCAAGGGCTTTCTCAGGGCCGATGGGCAGGCGTTCGCCAGGTTCATCACCGAAGGCGGGCTCAAAGGGGTGGACCATGGGGAGGCGCTGCTTGCCATCATGGCGGCGGAAGCCGGGCGCCTGATGGCCCTCGCAGGAAGCCTCAACGCCCTCGCCAATTACCACTCTTCGGTGGCGGCGGTGACCCTCGGCGCGGCGCTGGTGGAGGCCTACGACGCCCACAAGCACGCCCGCGCCAGGCTCGATTACGAAGACCTGATCCTCAAGACCCGGGATTTGTTGGAGGGTGGCACCGCCGCCCAATGGGTGCTGTTCAAGCTCGATGGCGGGCTCGACCATATCCTGGTCGACGAGGCCCAGGACACCTCTCCCGACCAATGGGGGGTGATCAAGGCCTTGGCGGAGGATTTCTTCAGCGGCGCCGGCGCCCGCGACGACCACCGTACGGTGTTCGCCGTCGGCGACGCGAAGCAGTCCATCTACAGCTTCCAGCGCGCCGACCCGCGCGCCTTCGAGGAAATGCGCGCCTTCTTCAGGACCCGTGTCGAGGATGCCGCCCAACGCTGGCGGGACGTCGATCTTCACGTGTCTTTCCGGTCTACCGCCGCCGTGCTCAACGCCGTGGACGCGGTGTTCGCGAATGATCCGGCGGGCCAGGGGCTTGGGCCCCCGGGGATGGAAATTCTCCACCGGCCCGACCGGGGCGGCATGGCGGGTCTGGTGGAAATGTGGCCGTTGATGGCATCGGATAAGCCGAGCCCGGCCGACCCGTGGACGCCGGCAATGGACCTTGAGACCGGTTTCGACGCGCCTGCGCGCCTGGCCAGGGTGATCGCCGTCACCATCAAAAATTGGATCGCCGACAAGGAGATGCTGCCGGCCCGGGGCCGGGCCATCGAAGCCGGCGACGTCATGGTCCTGGTGCGCCGGCGCACCGGCTTCGTCGAAGCCCTGGTGCGGGAATTGAAACGCTTGGACGTCCCCGTGGCCGGAGTCGACCGCATGGTGGTCACCAACCAGCTGGCGGTGATGGACCTGGTGGCCGTCGGCCGCTTCGCATTGTTGCCCGAGGACGACCTCAATCTCGCCTGCGTCCTTAAAGGGCCGTTCTTGGGTTTCGACGAAGACGCGTTGTTCGACCTCGCCCATGGGCGCAAGGGCACGCTCTGGGCGGCGCTGAGAGCGCACGCACGCACCGATGAACGGTTGGCTCGCGCCCGGGACTGGCTGGGCGTCGTCCTCGGGCGGGCGGACTTTGAGAGGCCTTATGAATTCTTCGCCGCCATCCTCAATCGCGGGGGAGGCCGGGAGAAATTGCTGGCCCGCCTGGGCCGCGAGGCGGCCGACCCGGTCAATGAATTCCTGGAGCTCGCACTGGCCTACGAACAGATGACGGCGCCGTCCCTGGAAGGCTTTCTAGCCTGGGCCTGCGCCGGCGAGGTCGAGATCAAGCGCGACCTCGAGCAAGCGGTCCGTAACGAGGTGCGGGTGATGACGGTCCACGCCGCCAAGGGGCTTGAGGCGCCCATCGTTTTCCTGCCCGACACCACCCGGAACCCGCCTCCGCCGGACCTTCCCTATTGGACCGGGCCCGGGGACGGTAGTGGGCCGGGCTTGCCGCTGTGGGCCCCCAGAGTCGCCGAGTTCGGCGCCGATCTCACGGCGTTGCGGGCGAGGGGCCAGGCCGACCAGCTTGAGGAAACCCACCGGCTTCTCTACGTCGCCATGACCCGGGCCGAGGATCGGCTCTATGTCTGCGGCTGGCAGACCGACAGGAAGCCGGCCCAAGGGTGTTGGTACGACCTGATCCGCGCGGGGTTGGAGGGGATGGCCGGCATCGAGGAGGTTGCGGTCGATTTCACCGCCGGTATCCCCGGCCTGATGGTGACCGGGCGCAGGCTCTCTTGCCCCCAGGATGCCCCCGCCAAGGCCGGCGACAGATCTCCCGATCACCCGGTGAGCCCGCTGGCGGCCGCCTGGGCGGATCGGCCGCCGGCCCCGGAACCGGCCCGCGCCCAGCCTTTGGCGCCGTCGGATCCGGGCGAGGAGCCGCCGATCCTGAGCCCCGCCGGCGCCGGCGGCGACTGGTTCCTTCGTGGACGGGTGGTCCATGGGCTGCTCGAGCACCTGCCGGAGCTTCCCCCCGGGGCTAGGGCGGCGGCGGCGCGGGCCTACCTCGCGCGGGCCACCTTCGGCCTCGATGCCCAAACGAGGGCGGAGATCGCCGCCGAAACCCTGGCGCTGCTGGACGATCCGGCTTTCGCTCCCTTGTTCGGCCCGGGCAGCCTCGCCGAGGTGCCGGTGGCTGGCGTCATCGGCGATATCGCCGTCTCCGGCCAGATCGACCGAGTCGTGGTGGGCGACGGCACCGTGCTGGTGGTCGACTACAAGACCGGCCGCCACTGCCCCGATGACGCCGCCGGGGTGCCGCCCGCCTATCTTCGTCAGATGGCGCTTTACCGGGCCCTTTTGCAACTGGCCTTTCCCGGCTTTGACGTCCGCGCGGCGCTGGTTTTCACGGCCGCGCCTCGGCTGTTGGCGCTGCCCACAGACACCCTCGACAAGGCGCTTGGGGCCCTCATTCGGCCAACTTGACGGCTCTGGGCCGGGCCCCTAAACTGCGCCCCGCCTTCCGGTGGCCCACCGACCGAAACGATAAACCGGAACCATCAGGGGAACGACATGAGTGCGACCCATGTAACCGATTCCAGTTTCGAGGCCGACGTGCTCAATGCCGAAGGTCCGGTGCTGGTGGATTTCTGGGCCGAATGGTGCGCGCCCTGTAAGCAGATCGCGCCGATCCTCGAAGAGCTGGCTTCGGAACTCGAGGGCAACCTGACCATCGCCAAGGTGAATATCGACGAGAACCCTCAGACCCCCACCAAGTACGGCGTCAGGGGCATTCCCACCTTGATCCTGTTCAACGGCGGCCAGGTGGTCGGCACCAAGGTGGGAACGGTCCCCAAGGGTGTCTTGATGGATTGGGTGCAATCCAGCCTGTGAGCCCCCCGAGATTTTTTCCGGCCTCACAGGAGCCCCTTGGCCCGGCCGAAACAAACGATGAAAACCGTCATGGCGCCAATCAGGGCGCCCACCACCAGAAAACTCCCATCGAGGCCCACCCAGGCGACCAGCGCCCCCATGACCATCGGCGTGACGGTCGAGGTCAGACGGTTCATCATGGTGCGCAACCCCACCGCCTTGCCCTGGTCGGGGCCAACGGCATATGACAATTGGGAAATGATCAGGGGCGTCGACATGCCGGCGCTGGCGCCGCGCGCCACCTGGGCGGCGAGAAACAGGACATAGAGTCCGAGCAATGGCGTCACCGTCATGGCCAAAACCGACAGCAAGGCAGTCACCACCAGAAGCCAAGACGAATGCATCATGCGGGCAAGCGGCGCCGCGCCCAGGGCGCCGGCGGCGGCGGCAACCGCGCCGGTGGCCATGAGAAGACCGATGGCCGTGCCGGTAATTCCATGGCCGTTGAGATAAACCACGTAAAACGAGCCCTGGATGGAATAGCCGGTAATCCGCACCATGGACAACATCACCACGAAGGCCACCATGGGCAGGGCCAACAATCGGAAGGCCGCGGTATAGCTTCTGATTTCCGGCTTGAGGTCGCGCGCCTTGAGCCGCCCATGGGGCTCTGCGACTTGATCGCCAGCGGCCGGCGGCAGGGCAAAGACCGCCAGCAATTGCAGCGCCGTCCACGCGAACAGCACCCCGAACGCGCCCCACGGGCCGATCAAATCCCAGCCCGCGCCGGCCAAGGGCGGCCCCACCATGTTCCCCAGGACGCAAATGGCGGTGAACCGGCCGGCATGGCGGGGGCTGCCCTTCATCAGCTGGCCGATCAGGGTCTGGGCGCCGACCCAGCCCATGGTCGAGGCGAGTCCGCCGATCATCTGCAGCACGAACACCGCCCAGATGAAGGGAAGCACGGGAAACAAGAGCGGCGTCGCCGCCCCCATGACGGCGAAGGCGATCATCACCCGGCGCGGACCGAGCCGGTCCATGAGCGCGCCCCCGTGAACCGAAAACAGAAACGGCAACAGGTTGAAACTGCCCAGCGCGAAACCGATCATCACCGGGCTGGCGTTCAGGTGGAGAAGCCATAGCGGCAATACCACGGCGACCAGGACGGTTTGGGTGGAACTGAACAGGCCGGTGGCGTAAACCGCGGCCTGGACGCGGACGGGGACCGAATCCAACGGTGTTCTCCCTAGAGCATCAGGCGCGGGGCCGCGCCGTTATTCCGTCAGTGGACCTCGGCCCAGTTGTCGCCGATCCCGGTCTCCACCTCGAGGGGAACCGAAAGGTTCACCGCCGGGAAGGGTGCGTCGGCCATCACCTTGGCGACCAATCGGGCGGTGGCCTCGGCCTCGGCCTCGGGCACCTCGAAGATCAACTCGTCATGGACCTGAAGCAGCATCTCCGCCCCCAGATTCTTTTCCCTGAGCGCCGGCGGCACCCGGATCATGGCGCGCTTGATGATGTCGGCGGCGGCGCCCTGCAAGGGGGCATTGATGGCCGCCCGTTCGGCGAACGCCTTGTGGGGTCCCTTGGCGGTGATGTCCGGCGTGTGCATGCGGCGCCCGAAAATGGTGGTGACAAAACCCTGTTCGCGGGCCAAGGCCTTGGTGTCTTCCATGTAGTCCCTGATGCCGGGATAGCGTTGGAAATAGGCCTCGATAAAGTTTTTTGCGTCCTGTTGGGGGATCCCCAGCTGGCGGGCCAGGCCGAACGGGGAAATGCCGTAAATGATGCCGAAATTGATGGCTTTGGCCGAGCGCCGGGTCGCGGCGTCCATTCGATCCAGCGGCACACCGAATATTTCCGATGCCGTCAGCGCGTGAATGTCGGCCCCGTCGCGGAACGCCTCCTTCAGGGCCGTGATATCGGCCACGTGGGCTAAAAGACGAAGCTCGATCTGGGAATAATCGGCCGAGAGCAGCTTGGCGCCGTCCCTGGCGACGAAGGCCTCGCGGATCTTGCGCCCTTCCTCGGTGCGCACCGGGATGTTCTGCAGGTTGGGATCGGTCGACGACAGCCGCCCGGTGGAGGCGACGGCCATGGCATACGAGGTATGCACGCGCCCGGTGTCGGGATTGATCTGCTTTTGCAGGGCGTCGGTATAGGTCGACCGCAGCTTGGCCAGCAGGCGCCAGTCGAGCACCCGGGCGGGCAGGTCGTGACCCTGGGCGGCGAGGTTTTCCAGCACGTCGGCGCCGGTCGACCAGGCCCCGGCCTTGCCCTTCTTGCCGCCGGGGAGCGACATATCCTCGAACAAAATCTCGCCCAGCTGCTTGGGGCTGGCGACGTTGAATTCGCGGCCGGCGAGCTTTTGGATCTCGGTCTCCAGCACCCCCAGCCGCTTGGCGAAGTCCCGGGACAGCGCCTTCAGACACTTGGGATCGACCTCGATGCCGGCCTGCTCCATGGCCACCAGCACCGGGATCAGCGGGCGTTCCAGGGTCTCGTAGACCGTCGACAGGTGCTCCACCATGAGCCTGGGCTTCAACAGGTCGTGCAGGCGGAGCGTCATGTCGGCGTCCTCGGCGGCGTAGTCCCGGGCCGCCTCCAGGGGGACCAGGTCGAAGGTCACCTGTTTCTTGCCAACGCCGGCCACCTCGGAAAACTTGATATTGGTGTGATCGAGATGGCGTAACGCCAGCTCGTCCAAACCATGGCCGTGGAGGCCCGCGTCGAGAACGTAGGACAGCACCATGGTATCGTCGACCGGCGTGATATGGACGCCGTAACGGGCCAGGATCTCGGTATCGTATTTGATGTTGTGCCCGACCTTGAGGACCGAGGGGTCCCCCAGCATCGGCGCCAGCAGCGCCAGGGCGGCGGCGCGATCGATCTGCCCTTCCACCAGGCCGCCGGCCTGGCCGCCCGTTTGGCCGCCGCCATCGCCCAGATCAAGCGCCCCTTGGGAGACCGCGCCGCGGTGGGCGAGCGGGATGTAGCAAGCCTTCCCCGGCTCCAGCGCCAGGGAAACACCGACCAGAACCGCCCGTTGCGCATCGAGCGAGGTGGTCTCGGTGTCCACCGCCACCCGGCCCTTTTCGGTCGCCGCGGCGATCCAGGCTTTGAGCTCCGCCTCCTCGGTCACCAGCTGGTAGCCGGCTTCGGCCTCGGCCTTGGCCCCGGCGGTGGCGGCGGCCTCGGCGCCCAGGCCATCACCGCCGATCTCGCTCATGACACGGGCGACGATGCGCTCGAATTCCTGGGCGCGCAGGAATTTCAGGAGTTTTTCGTGGTCCGGTGGGCGCGTGGCGAAGGCGCGGTAGCTGCCCTTAACCGGCACGTCGTCCTTGAGGGTCACCAGTTCCAGGGAAATCCGCGCGAGGTCGGCGAATTCCAGGAGATTCTCGCGCCGCTTGGGCTGCTTGATCTCCCCCGCCCGGGCCAGCACGGTCTCGAGATCGCCGAACTCGTTGATCAGCTGCGCCGCCGTCTTGACGCCGATGCCGGGCACGCCCGGCACGTTGTCCACGGAATCGCCGGCCAGGGCCTGCACCTCGACCACCTTCCCCGGCCCGACGCCAAACTTCTCCACCACTTCCTCGGCGCCGATCCGGCGGTTGTGGATGGGATCGTGCATGGTGACGCGCTCGGTGACCAGCTGCATCAGGTCCTTGTCCGACGACATGATGGTGACCTGGTCGCCGGCCTCGCGCGCCTGGCGGGCATAGGTGGCGATCAGGTCGTCGGCCTCGAAGCCCGGCATCTCGATGGCCGGAACGTTGAACGCCTCGGTGGCCTCCAGGACCAGGGGGAATTGCGGGATCAGGTCTTCCGGGGGCGGCGGCCGGTTGGCCTTGTAATCGGCATAGATATCGTTGCGGAAGGTCTTGCGCCCGGCATCGAAAATGACGGCGAGGTAATCGGCGTCGGTGTCGTCCAGCAGCTTCATCAACATGTTGCAGAAGCCGTACACGGCATTGGTCGGCGTGCCGTCGGAGCGGGTCAGGTTGCTCTTGAGCCCGTAATAGGCGCGGAAGATGAAGCCCGAGCCGTCGACCAGGAACAAGTGGCGGGGCTTGCCCTCGCCGCCGCTGCTATCCGCCGCGTTCAATGGCCGCCGCCGGGCCGAATGCCCTTGGCCAAGACATAGCGGCGGCCGCAATAGGGGCAGTCCACCTCACCGTCGGGGCCGAGGTTGAGATAAACCAGCGGATGGCCGAGGGTTCCCCCGTCGCAGCCGACCGTGGAGTTCTCTACCGTGATGGTTTCAACGGGGTCCATGGCGGAAATACTTTCGCATCCGGGTTGGCGGTTGGCGGAACGGATTTGTTGACCGTCCCGACCCGCCGATGATACCGATTGCCCCACCTCTTTCAACCGCGAGAAAGCATCCGTCCATGACCGTCACGCGCGCCCACGACCGGCAAGGGAATGAGCTCCTGACGCGTCTTGGACGGACGGCGCGGGGGCGTTGGGCGGCCTGGGGTTGCCTCCTCATGGGGCTCGCGCTCGGCGCCTGCGCGCCGAGGCTCCAGGAGAGCGGGCCCATGACCGGCCAGGCGCGCATCGTCGGCGACACACTGATTGCCCGGGACGGCGCCCGCCTGCCGCTTCGCCGATGGGGGCCGGAGGCGCAAGAGCCCTGGGCCGTGCTGGTGGCGCTGCACGGCTTCAACGATTATTCCAACGCTTTTAACGCCGCCGCCCGCCACTGGGCCAAGCACGGGGTGGTGACCTACGCCATCGACCAGCGCGGCTTCGGGCGGGCCGCCGAGGCTGGCCTGTGGGCCGGTATCGACGCCATGGTGGCCGATCTCCGGGCGCTCACCGCCATTGTCAGCAAGCGCCATCCGGGGCTGCCCCTCCATGTGCTGGGCGATTCCATGGGCGCCGCCGTCGCCATGGTGAGCCTGGCGCGGCACCCCGGGGGCGCCATCGACGGCGCCGTGCTGGTGGCGCCCGCGGTCTGGGGACGCCGCCACCTGGGCGCCATCAAAAGGGCTGCGCTCTGGCTCGCCGCCCATAGTGTGCCCTGGCTCAGGCTCACCGCCGAGGGGCTCGATATCCAGGCGTCGGACAATGTCGCCATGCTACGGGCGCTCGGCAAGGACAAGCTGGTCATCAAGGAGACGCGGATCGACGCCATCTGGGGCCTGGTGAACCTGATGGACGCCGCCTTCGCCGCCAGTGACAAGATCGAAGCCCCGCTGCTGCTGCTCTACGGCGCCAGGGACGAGGTCATCCCCAAGCGACCCACGGTCGAGGTGCTGGGCAAGCTCATGGCAACGGGGCGTGTGCGGGCGGCCTATTACGCCGATGGCTATCACATGCTGCTGCGCGACTTGGCCGCCGAGCCGGTGCTCGGCGACGTGCTCGCCTGGATCAGGGATCACCGCGCGGCCCTGCCGTCGGGCGCCGAGGCCCGGGCCCGGAAATGGCTGGAAATGGCCGATTAGACGGCGCCGTCGAGGGTTCCTTGGGGAACCATGACCGCGCCCTGGAACAACAGGCGCGCGGTGCGCAGGATGCCGGCGCTTTTGACCTCGGGCGGGGTCCGCGAAAGATCCAGGGTCAGCGCCACGTCGATGGTCCCGGTGGGATGCTCGATTGCGATCTCCATTTTCTCGCCAATCTCCATTTCGGCGAGCCCATGGGCGACGGTGCCCGGCGTCACGGCGGCGGCGGCCAGGCAGACGGCGCCGGTCACCGCGTGGGCCTCATGGGCGGCGTGGGGCGTGAAATAGCGCGAAGAGATGTTACCGCCCGCCCGCGCGGGGGCGAGCAATACCGGCTTGGGGATCACCATGTCGGTGACATCGCCCAAGCCCATCATCTCGCCCGCCTGCAAGCGGATGGGCTCGAGCCGGGCGAAAAAATCCCTGTCTTCGTCGAGATCGGCGGCCGTCTCATAACCGGTCTTGCCCATGGAATCGGCGGCCATCATCATCACCGGCATGGCGGCGTCGGCCAAGGTCACCTCGATGCCGTCGATGCGGTCCACCACGTTGCCGGTGGGGAACAGCGCCCCGGTCTTGGAGCCCAGGCAATCCATGAAATTGAGGATCACCGGCGCGGCGCTGCCCGGCACGCCGTCGACGGTGGCCGCGCCCGCGTACTCCACCGTGCCGCCCGGGGTCTGGACCACCGCCTCCACCAAATCGCCGGTATTGACCAGGCGGATGCGCACCCTGGTCTCGCCATGGGCCGCCGCCACCAGGCCGCGCTCTATGGCGAACGGGCCGACCCCGGCCAGAATATTTCCGCAGGTCGGGCCGGTATCGACCATGTCCTCGGCGACCAAAACCTGGGCGAAGAAGTAATCGACGTCGATTCCGGGCTCTTCGGACGGGCCGACGATGGCGACCTTGGAGGTCAGCGGCGTCGCCCCGCCCATGCCGTCGATCTGGCGCGCATCGGGCGAGCCCATGGCGGCCAGCAGGAGCCGGTCGCGGGCGGCGGCGTCGCGTGGCATGTCGCTCGCCTCGAAATAAAGCCCGCGCGAGGTTCCGCCCCGCATGAAAAGCGCAGGAATGGCTGTCTGCATGTCTACTCCGCTCCGTGCTCGATGCCGCCGGGTGTTCCTCATACTTAGCCCATGGCCACGGCCCATGACAAGGCGGCGGGGTAAGGTTTGCGCCGGGCCCACCATTGGGCTAGATTTCCGCCGCGCACGTTTCGGCCCCGCGCCGGCGCCCCCGAGACGGTTGCACCCGTAGCTCAGCTGGATAGAGCGCTGCCCTCCGAAGGCAGAGGTCACAGGTTCGAATCCTGTCGGGTGCGCCATCTTTTCAATAGGTTATGCACTATATGCAGCCGGACAGTTGCACCATAAGTGCAATGTAAGTGCAAAATTAGTGCACATCCCTTCTATGATTGCGGCCTAATGCACTTACCATTGACCTGTTAACCTTATGTCCGCTTTTGACCCAAAGCGGACGTAAGGGCTTCAGGCGCCGGGGGTCAGGGTGATCAAGTGTCCTTTGACTGACGCTCCAGCCACTCGACTATGAAAGCATCGACCTCCGCCTCGCCTTCGTCCAGGGAGATTCCCGTTTTTTCATGCTCATGCCATTTATTTTGATGCGGCGCCAAATCTTAAATGGCAGGGTAACGCATGATCAATGGTTTATCCCTCTCGGTGGAAGCCGAGATCGATCAACTGAGGATTGACGTAACAACACCGGTAAAATGAAACGGGGGAACAGGTGAATGCGAATAGGCATTCTGACTGGCGGTGGGGACGTCCCGGGTCTCAATCCGTGCATCAAGGCGGTGACGCGTACGGCATCGGAGTTCGGGTGGGAAGTGGTTGGCATTCGACGCGGTTGGAATGGACTTTTAAACTTCAACGTGGACGATGAGACGAGCGCGGCCGAGTGGTTGATGCCGCTGAACCCAAAAAATGTACGCACCATCGACCGGGCGGGTGGAACAATCCTGCACACCTCGCGCATCAATCCGGAAAAAGTTAAGCCAGCCGACGTGCCTGCATTTTTGAGGGGTCAGTTTGCTGCATCTCCAAGCGACGATACGGTCGATTGCACGGCCCATATATTAAAGGTTATTGAGGATCTGAAGATCGACGCGCTGGTGCCGATCGGAGGCGATGGTACTCTCTCGTTCGCCGCCCGTCTTTATCGCGAAAATGTCAAGGTATTGTCGATTCCAAAGACCATGGACAATGACGTCTATGGCACCGATTGCTGCATTGGTTTTTCAACGGCGGTAAGCCGCTCGAGCGAGCATATCAACCGGCTTCGGACCTCGGCCGGCAGCCATGAGCGGATCGCGGTGATCGAACTGTTTGGGCGCAATTCGGGGGAAACCGCGCTCATTAGCGGCTATCTGGCCGATGTCGACCGTACGCTAATCTCTGAGCTGCCATTCGACACGCAACGGCTCGCGGAGCTTCTGGTCAAGGACCGCGCCGACAACCCGTCAAATTACGCGATGGTCGTGATCTCGGAAGGCGCAAAGATGCTCGGTGGCGAGGTCGTCCAGCGCGGACCAGTAGACGCCTATGGGAACCGCAAGCTGGGCGGCATCGGCCAAATTCTGGGTGATGAACTGAGTCGCATCACGGGGATCAGTACCATCACCCAGAACCTAGGTTATCTTATGCGTTCGGGTGCACCCGATGCGCTCGACCAAATGGTTGCGAAAAGTTATGGCATAATGGCGATCCAGCTACTTTCGGGCAATCAGCATGGCCTTATGATGGCTTTGCGCGACGGCAAATACACCACCGTCGCAGCCGATACTCTTCTACAAGGCCAGAAGCGGGTTGATATCGATGAATTATATGATGTCGAGGCCTATCGCCCGCGTATTACACGCGTATTTGGCAAACCAATGTTCCTTTATTGAAGGTTCGTTCCTAATGGACGCGCACCTTGAACCCTGATGCCGCACGGTTGGTCGACGGGTCTATGGAGGAAAGCATCATTATGAGAAAAATTCGAAATGTGAACGGACAGGCGATGCTTTTCGGTTTTGTGCCGTCGTGCGAAGCTCGCTGCACAATCGCAGCGTTACCGGGCTGACGAGCAGGTGGAGTCGATGCGCGGCGAACGAAGAAGGCCTGAAACGCCAATCCTTGCCGACGCGATCCGCGCGGAGGACCGGCAGGTGCTCGCGCGGATCGCCGCTGCCCCGATAATACCACTGAACGACAACTTGGTATCGCGCCCCTGGGGCGGGCAACGCCTCTGTGCTTATAAGGGTCTCCGCTCGACCCCGCACCAACGATGGGGGGAAGCCTTCGAAATCTGCGCCTTTGCCGGGGACGAGGAGGCCAGTGCCCACCCCAGTACCATTCGCTTGGCCGACGGGTCTGAGGTCGACTTGCCGGAGCTTCTGGCTGCGGCTGGGCCGGCGATCCTCGGCGAGGATTTCGTTGCGACCCACGGCTGTCAGTTTCCCTTGCTTCCCAAGACGTTAGACATAGGCGAGCTTCTGTCGGTCCAAGCCCATCCCGAGGGATTCACCGAAGCGTACATCATCATCGAGGCTGACGAGGGAGCGACGATTCGCCTCGGCTTCAAGCACGACGTCGATCCCGCAGACCTCGGGCAACGGCTCAAAGAAGGGCGGCAGCTGCAGCAGAGGCTGCTTAACTATCTTGGTGATGGCATCGACCTCGAGGCCCTGCAAGCAACGCTGACAGGCAACTTTTCACGGCGCGCCGTGCCCACCGATGCGGTGCTTCCCGCCCTCGAATCGTTACTGCAGACCAGGGCTGATCAGAAGATCGCGGAGACGCTGCGAACGCTTAAGAAGCTCTACTGGGAGGTTCTTGACCTGCTCAACGAGATCTCCGTGACACCGGGACTGGTGATCTACAACGCTAACCCGGAGGCGGTGAGCGCGGCGACAGGCCGCCCCCGGTCGGCCGAGGTTCATGCCCTTGGCAATCCCCAGGGCAAGGAGATCCTCGCCCTGGAGATCCGACGCCCGGGCCCCACCTTTCGCGCTTGGGACCACGCACGCTTTCCGCTGCGCCCCATCGACGTCGGCAAGACCCTCGATGCCCTCAATTTCCGGGCGACGCGGCCGGAGGACTTCATCGTCACCCCGCGACCGCTCACCGGTCGTCCAGGGGTCTTCCGCTCGGTGCAGGATGAGTGGTTCGTGGTCGATCACCTGCGACCGCGCCCCGAGGCAGAGGTCGTCCTGCCCGCCGGGACCCCAATGCACACCCTGCACGCTCTCCGCGGCACCATGGAACTCCGAACCGCGGATGACCGGACGCTGGCGTCGCTGACCCGCGGCGAGTCGGCCCTGGTCCCGGTGACCGTCGGTAGCTACCGGCTGACCACTGCCGATGGCGATGCCGAGATGGTGATGGTGACTATTCCGCCATCGTGACAGACCTTCGAATGCTCGCGCTGTGCTCACACCGCCGGGCGGGGCTTCATTAGGCAGAGATCAACCAGTTCCTGCACATCCGCGGTGCCCGCGCACATGACGCTATCCGCCCCACCCCAGTAAAGCTTCACAGTGCCGTCCTCTTCCGGCACGGCGCCACAGCAGAACACCACGTTGTGGACATAACCGGTCAGTTCCCATGGATCCTCGGGTGCGAGAATCCACTCGTCCGCGACCCCGAGGACCTTGGCCGGATTGTCGAGCGCGTGCAGTGCCACGCCGACTCGATATACCGCACCGTCCATCGTGTCGAACACGCCATGATAGATATTCAGCCAACCGTTGGCGGTGGCGATCGGAGTCGCGCCCGGACCCACTTTCGCCTCATCCCAGTGATAGGCGAGGGGCTTGATGGCCACTGTTGCTTCACCCCAGTGAACGAGGTCTGGAGACCAGGAGAGCCAGATTGACCAAGGGTTGATTTCCGAGTGGGGTCGATCAAGACGTGCGTAACGACCGTCGAAGATTTCCGGGAAAATCACCACATTGCGCATGTCAGGCTGGCTAATCAGCGACACCCTCTCGACGGATGTAAAATCATCGGTTTTTGCAAGACCGATGCGCACGCCATGCCTGGAATAGGCGCTGTAGGTGATGTAATGCTCACCGCCCATGGAACAGATTCGCGGGTCCTCGACGCCATATTCCTCGTACTCCGCGAAGACGCCTTCTGTGGACGGCACCATGAAGGGCTTGGGCTCCACTTGGAACTCATAACCATCGTCGCTCCATGCAGTGCCGATGATGGATCGTCCGTTCCGCAGGTGTGAGCGAAATAACAAGACGTAACGACCCCCATGCTTGGTTGCCCCCGCATTGTGGACGGTCTCCACGGGATAAGGAACGTCATGCTTGGTGAGGATAGGGTTACCCTCATACCGTTTCACTATCGGGTTGCCGCTCATCGTCTGCCTACAGTCCCAGAACTGTTTGGTACGCTCGGATATAGTCTTGCGCCATGCGCGTATCAGAGAAGCGCTTCTCAACGTCGTCACGACAGGCGGATCTGTCAATCGAATACACGGCCGCGACCGCTTCCACGGCTTGGTTGATATCCTCGACGATGTAGCCCGTCTCACTGTGTCGGATGATTTCCGGTATCGAACCGCGACCAAATGCGATGACCGGCGTCCCGCATGCCATGGATTCCACTAGGCTCAGACCAAACGGCTCGTCGAAGCTGATCAAATGCAATAGCGCCAACGCCTGACCCAACACCCGCGGACGGCGATCCGGGCCGATGGCGCCAAGGTATTCGACCGTTGCGCCGTCAATGTAAGGTTCGACAAACTTTTCGAAGTAGACTTGATCCTGAATGATGCCGGCGATCAATAGCTTCATTTCAGCCCGCCGTGCCACTTGAATGGCTTCGTGGACGCCCTTCTCAGGGTGGATTCGGCCAAAGAACAACAGGTACTTTCCTCCACTGTTGGAAAAGGGAAATTGCGCAACGTCGATACCGTGGTGAATTGTGGCCAGGTAATCGAGCTCCGGCGATTTGTCCGCCTCGCTGATAGCAACGTAGTGGCCGCGGTCATTGTACTTTTTGTACACAGGGATGATTGAGGGTGACGAGAAACCAGGGATTGTGGTTAACACCGGAGTTTCAATCAAAGCAGAGTAGGTCAGCGGCAAAAAGTCGAAGTGATTGTGAATGAGGTCAAAATCGGTGGAGCGCTCGAAGACTTCCGAGATATGTAGGCACTCCGCAAC
>Ga0209980_10000047_pt1 | contig 54353 bp, 53 predicted proteins | sample CR02metaG_FD_183611 | JGI IMG/M metagenome (GOLD analysis project Ga0209980, IMG submission 183611) | Deep subsurface microbial communities from Mariana Trench to uncover new lineages of life (NeLLi) - CR02 metaG (SPAdes) (version 2) | ecosystem: Environmental > Aquatic > Marine > Ocean trench...
TCGGCAAAGATGGATGGGTAAAATTCTCTCGCCTTCGTACCGAAGCTTCGGAAATCGAGATCAAAATGGCACCAAACGGCCATTTTCTGCTCCAGGCGACGGTCAACGGCAAGGCTATCGAGTTCATGGTCGACACCGGGGCAACCCATGTCATGCTCCGCCCGGAAGACGCTAAAAAGCTTGGATTCAATGAAGGCGAGCTTGAGTTTAGCCAGCGCGCGATTACTGCCGGTGGGGTCGTCCGCATCGCACCAATAGTCTTGGACGAGATCAAAATTGGCCTATTGACAGTCGGTAACGTTGCCGCCGTGGTCAATAAACAATCGGGGGGGATTGAGACTTCGTTGCTGGGAATGAGCTTTCTCAGGCGTCTCCGCGGCTACGAGGTGGCCGGCAAACGACTCATACTTCGCTGGTGAATTTGTGCGCGTTCAACATCCCCTGGGTCAGCGAGCAGCGTAGCAACGGCACATTATCCCCGATTGCGTGGGGCAGACCGCCTCACGAATGTCCCCGCAGACTGTATTCAAAACACCCCCGGTGGCTCTCTAAGCCATTGAACTTCAAAGTTTTTAGAAGGTGGCTGGGGGACCTGGATTCGAACCAGGACTAAGCGGGTCAGAGCCGCTCGTTCTACCGTTAAACTATCCCCCACCAGGGGCGCGCCGGCAATATTCCGGTTGGCCTGGCTTCTAACATATCTTTTGCTAAAAATCAGTTGCAAGAGCCGCCTTGGGCCCAATCGGTGGTGTTTCCCGGCCGCGCGGCCTCTCGGCCCGAGATATGCCTGCGACTTACCGCTTCGCTGCGCGACCAAGTTTCGGTAAAATTCGCCCCATGAAGATCGAGCAGACGAAGACCCGCCGACGGCCGGGGGCCCGGGCGGGAAAGTTCGGGCGCGCCAGACGGCGGTCCGCCAACCGGAAGAACGGCGGCGGGGGCGCGACTTTTGCCGCGCTCGACCTCGGCACCAATAACTGCCGCTTGCTGGTCGCCGAACTCGACGGCGGAACCTTTCGGGTGGTGGATGCCTTTTCACGAATCGTGCGCTTGGGCGAGGGTCTCGAGAGCGCCGGCCGCCTGACCGACGCGGCCATGGATAGGACCATCGCAGCGCTCCGCGTTTGCGCGTCGAAAATGGCGCGCAAGAAGGTCATGACGGCCCGCAACGTGGCGACCGAGGCCTGCCGGCGGGCGGCGAACTGCGCTCAGTTTCTCGATCGCATTAGGGCCGAAACCGGCTTGGATTTCGAGATCATTTCCACCGACGAAGAGGCGCGTCTCGCCCTTTCGGGCTGTGTGCCGCTTCTGGTCGAGGGATACCGCTATGGGATCGTGTTCGATATCGGTGGCGGGTCCACCGAAGTGATGTGGGTCGAAACCCCCGGTGATGGCGGCGTGGTCGTCATCGATACCCTTTCCATACCCATAGGCGTCGTGAATCTTGCCGAGATTCATGGCGGTGGGGAAATCAGGGGCGATCAATTCGAAACCATGGTGCGGGTCATCGCCGAGGTACTCGTCGATTTCGGAACCCGCAACGGGATCTCTGATGCCATCGATGGCGGCCATGTCCAAATGTTGGGAACATCGGGTACGGTGACCACCCTGGCAGGCATCCATCTGGGCCTGGCCGCCTACGATCGTTCGGTGGTGGATGGCTCATTCATGGATTTCGACGATATCGCTGCCGTCACCCGTCACTTGATGGAACTCGATTTCGACGGTCGCGCCCGAGAGCCCTGTGTCGGAATCGTGCGGGCCGACTTGGTGGTCGCGGGCTGCGCCATTCTTGAAGCGATCTGCCGAACCTGGCGTATCGGCCGGCTGCGGGTCGCCGACCGGGGCGTGCGGGAGGGAATCCTCCTAGGATTGATGGGGCTCGAGGCGAGACCCGGCGCGGGCGGGGGCTGAGACCCGTGCGTGGCCGCCGAGCGAGACGCCGGAGCGGGTTGCCTGCAGGCGTGAGGGCCGCTGACCATGGCCGCTCCAAGCGCCTCAAGACCGCCAAGGGGCGCCGCCTATCGTCGATCCGATGGTTGACCCGACAACTTCGTGATCCCTACGTGGCGGCCGCCCGCAGGCGGGGATATCGCTCCAGGGCCGCATTCAAGCTGGTGGAACTCGACGACCGGTTCCGGTTCTTGAAACCCGGCGGCCTGGTGGTCGACCTGGGCGCGGCGCCCGGCGGCTGGTCCCAGGTGGCGGCCGAGCGCGTCAAGGCAGGGTGTCCGGGCGGCGGTGCGGTGGTGGCGGTCGATTGCGAGGAAATGGACGCCATTGCCGGTGTCGGCCTTGTGAACCTCGATTTTCTGTCCGACGATGCCCCGGCGCGCATTGGTGCCGCCCTCGACGGCCCCGCCGACGTCGTTTTGAGCGACATGGCGGCGCCGGCGACCGGCCACGCCGCCACCGATCACCTGCGCGTCATGGCGTTGCTCGATGCGGCCTACGCTTTTGCCCGGGAGGTGCTCAAGCCCGGCGGTGTGTTCGTGGGAAAGGTGCTCCGCGGGGGGACCGAAAAGGACCTCCTGGACTCCCTTAAGCGGGATTTCCGGACGGTGCGCCACGTTAAGCCCCCCGCCAGCCGCAAGGATTCGGCGGAAATTTTCGTCATCGCCACGGGCTATCGGGGAAGCGCCGGGCAAAAGAGTTGATCACCCGGTCGAATTTGTATTCGAGAGCCGCGGTTCTTTTCAATCCGCTTGGCAAGGGGATGCTTATCTGTATGATAGCGCGCCAACCTAGCCGCTGAGGTGGGCATGAATATCCGGGAAGCTTTGACCTTTGACGACGTGCTGCTGGAGCCTGCCGCGTCCAAAGTGCTGCCCAATCAAGTCGAAACGCGAACCCGTCTCACGTCTTCCATCGAACTCGGCATTCCCTTGCTGTCTTCGGCCATGGATACGGTCACCGAGAGCAAAATGGCGATCGCCATGGCCCAGGCCGGTGGGCTCGGCGTCATCCACAAGAATATGGACATCATCAACCAATCCGACGAGGTGCGGGCGGTCAAGAAGTTCGAATCGGGGATGGTGGTCAATCCGGTGACTATCGGCCCTCAGGCGACCCTTGGCGATGCCCTCGGCCTGATGGCCGGCCACCATATCTCGGGAATTCCCGTGGTCGAAGGCAATGGCAGTACCAGCCGCGAGCCCGGCAAGCTGGTCGGCGTATTGACCAATCGCGACGTGCGCTTTGCCACCGACGCCTCTACGCCGGTTGCCCAATTGATGACCAAGGACGACTTGGTGACGGTCTCGGAGGGCGTCGATATGGAAGAGGCCAAGCGTCTCTTGCATCAGCACCGAATCGAGAAGCTCCTGGTGGTGGACGAGGATTACCGCTGCATCGGCCTGATTACGGTCAAGGATATCGAAAAAGCCCAGCTCCACCCCAAGGCCTGCAAGGACGACAAAGGGCGCCTGCGGGTGGCCGCCGCGACCGGGGTGGGGGAGCCCGGCATCGCCCGCGCCGAAGCCTTGATCGCTGCCGAGGTCGACGTTGTGGTGGTCGATACCGCCCACGGCCACTCCCAGAGCGTGATCGAGACGGTGCGGAACGTCAAGAAGCTCTCCAACCGCGCCCAGGTGATCGGCGGCAATATCGCCACCGCAGAGGCGGCGAAGGCCCTGATCGACGCCGGCGTGGATGCGGTCAAGGTGGGCATCGGCCCCGGTTCCATTTGTACCACGCGAATCGTCGCTGGCGTTGGCGTGCCGCAGTTCACGGCAATCCTCGACGTGGTGGGGGAGTGCCGCAAGCACAATGTCCCGGTCATCGCCGACGGCGGGATCAAGTTTTCCGGCGATCTTGCAAAGGCGGTCGCAGCGGGCGCCGACTGTGCCATGGTGGGATCCCTGCTTGCGGGGACCGACGAAAGCCCCGGCGAGGTTTATCTCTACCAGGGGCGATCGTATAAATCCTACCGCGGGATGGGATCGGTCGGCGCCATGGCGCACGGGTCCGCGGACAGATATTTCCAGGAGGAGGTCTCCGATACCCTCAAGCTGGTGCCCGAAGGCGTAGAGGGCCGGGTGCCGTACAAGGGGCTGGCGGGCACGGTCATCCACCAGTTGATCGGTGGCCTGGCCGCGGCCATGGGTTACACCGGCAACGCCAACATCGCGGATATGCAGAAGAACTGCAAATTCGTGCGGATCACCGGCTCGGGCTTGCGCGAAAGCCACGTCCACGACATCGACATCACCCGAGAGACGCCAAATTACGGGGGTAAGGCCTGATCGCCCCATGGTCGAGTCGCGTCAGTCGGTCCTGATCTTGGATTTCGGGTCTCAGGTGACCCAGTTGATCGCCCGGCGGGTCCGCGAAGCTGGCGTCTATTGCGAAATCGTCCCTTTCAATGGGGCCTCCCAAGCGATCGCCGCCCTTGATCCCGCCGCCATCATCCTTTCCGGCGGCCCAGCCTCGGTCACCGCGGGCACGGCGCCCAGCGCGCCCGAAGAGGTGTTTGCCTTGGGAGTGCCGGTGCTCGGCATTTGTTATGGGCAGCAGACCATGGTGGCCCAGCTCGGCGGTCGAGTGGAAAACGCCGAACACCGGGAATTCGGGCGCGCCTTTATCGACATCGAGGCCACGGTTCCCCTGTTCGAAGGGGTATGGTCCATCGGTGCGCGCGAACAGGTGTGGATGAACCACGGCGACCGGGTGATCGAAATCCCCGACGGTTTCGAGGTCATCGCCCGTAGCGATGATGCGCCCTATGCGGCCATCGCCAACGTGAAACGGAATTTCTATGGCCTCCAATTCCACCCGGAGGTGATCCATACCCCCGACGGGGCCAAGCTGATCGCCAACTTCCTGTTCGCTATCGCCGGGCTTGAGGGCGATTGGACCATGGGTGCCTTCCGCGAGAGAGCCGTCGCCGCCATCCGCGATCAAGTGGGCGACAAGCGGGTCATCTGTGGTGTTTCCGGCGGGGTCGATTCGGCGGTCGCCGCGGTTCTGATCCACGAGGCCATCGGCGATCAGCTGACCGGTGTTTTCGTCGATACCGGCCTGTTGCGCGCGGGCGAGGCCGAGCAGGTCCTCACCGTGTTCCGGGGCAATTACAACATTCCTCTGATCCATAAGGATGCGGCCGAATTGTTCCTCGGCAGGCTTGCCGGGGTCAGCGATCCCGAGGAGAAAAGGAAGATCATCGGCGCAACCTTCATCGATGTCTTCGAGAGCGAAGCCAAGAAGGCCGGCGGCGCCGATTTTCTGGCCCAGGGCACGTTGTATCCGGACGTCATCGAATCGGTCTCGTTCGCCGGTGGGCCAAGCGCCACCATCAAGTCCCACCATAACGTCGGCGGCCTGCCCGAACGCATGAAGATGGGTTTGGTCGAACCGTTGCGGGAATTGTTCAAGGACGAGGTGCGCGCGCTCGGCCGCGAGCTCGGCTTGCCGGACTCCATGGTCGGTCGCCATCCCTTCCCGGGGCCGGGGCTCGCGATCCGCGTGCCCGGCGAGATCACGGTGGAAAAACTCGATATCTTGCGCAAGGCGGATGTGATCTACCTCGATGAAATCCGCGGTGCCGGGCTCTACGACGTTATCTGGCAGGCTTTCGCGGTGCTGCTGCCGGTGCGGGCGGTCGGCGTCATGGGAGAAGAGCGCTCCTATGAATTTGCCCTAGCGCTGCGGGCGGTGACGTCGACCGACGGCATGACGGCCGATTACTACCCCTTCGACCATAAATTCCTCGGCCGTGTCGCCAACCGCATCATCAACGAGGTTCGCGGTGTGAATCGGGTGGTCTATGACGTAACCTCGAAGCCGCCGGGAACCATCGAGTGGGAATAGGCCGCAAAGCCAAACACCAACGGAGAACAAGATCATGGCCGACCAAGTGCAAGCATCCCATATCCTTTTGATGTACGAGGGATCGGCCGACTCGACGGCGAAGCGCAGCAAGGAAGAAGCCCTGTCGGAAATCCAGGCCCTGGTCAAGGAATTGGCCGATGGCGGCGATTTCGAGCAATTGGCGGCAGAGAATTCCGACTGCCCATCGGGAAAGCATGGCGGGGATCTCGGCGCCTTTGGCCGGGGACAGATGGTCGGCGCCTTCGAAGACGCCGCCTTTGCGCTTGAGGTGGGCGAAACCTCCGACGTGGTGGAGACCGATTTCGGCTTTCACCTGATCCAGCGTAAAGGGTGAGCCCGGAGCCGGGTCCCCGGACAAGGATTCCCCAAACCCGGGTCCCCTGACAAGGCTTCCTTAGGGCGAGACCAATTTCAAATAGCGGTCGAATACGGCAAGCGCGCCGGACAGGTTGTCCGACTGCGCGATCTTGGCATTTTCTTTCAAAACCAAGTAGTTCGGTGATCGATCGGATGGCAGCCGCCTCTTGACGATGGTGTAGAGCGGCTGCGCGCGGGCGTGGGAAAAAATCGAAAACTGGGCAATGCCGCCTTCGTGATCGATGGCGTAGGCTTTCCAGACACCGGCGATGACGCGGCGGCTGTAAAGAGATAACAAGAGATCAAGTTCGGGACGCGTAAAGCAGAAAACGCGCATCCTGCGTTTGTAATCGGCAAAACGGTAGACGTTGGTCATTGGTGTTACGTTCGGCTCCCTTAGACCCGGGTTGTGTCGCCACCCTTGGCCAATGGTAGCGTTTGGTTGTCCGTATTGTTGACGATTTTCGACCTTTCGTCCAGGCTCGCGGTCAGTGAATCCCGCGGTCTCTGACCCTGCGGCGGCGGCGATAGAGACGTGCCACCGGGCCGCTGCGGCCCGATTGCAAGCACTGGGCGGGGCGGGTATGGTAGCGCCGCAAATGCAAGGTTGGCGAGCCAATGGACAACTTTATCGAAGAAGTCGATGAGGAACTAAAGCGCGAGCGTTATCTTGAGCTCTGGCGCAAATACGGCAAATTCGCCGTGGGTGCCGTGCTTTTGATCGTCATCGCCGTGGCGGGCGGCGTGGGATGGCGCCAATACCAGGTTAATTTGCGGATTGAATCCGGTTTGCAATACGTCAATGCCATCGATCTTGCGGCCGCGGGCAAGAGCGCCGGTGCACTTGCCGCTTTCCACGCCCTCGGCAAGGACGGCGCCGCCGGTTACCGCGACCTCGCCCGTTTCCAGGAGGCCGCCGTCCTGGCGCGCCAGGGCAATGAAGCCGCGGCCGCCCAGATCTACGATTCCGTCGCCCAAGACGAAGGCGCCGACGCGGTCTTCCGTAATCTCGCCCTGATCCTCTATGCTTTGGGCGTGGCCGATCGGGCGGAGCCCAAGGCCCTGGCCGATAGGCTCAAGCCTTTGACCGAGGACTCAAGCCCATGGCGCTTCTCAGCCCTTGAAATCACCGCGTTGCTCCATCGCCGCCGTGGCGACGTCTCCGCCGCCAAATCGGTCTACCGAATGCTGGCCGACGATGATCGCGCGCCGTCCAGATTAAGGGCGCGGGCCGCGGAATTCCTAGCCGTGATCGGGAAATAGGCAGCGGTTTCATAATGAGACATTGTTCTTTCCATTTGGCCGCTGTGGTGCCCGCGCTGGTTGGTCTGCTTTTGGGGGCCTGCACGTTTACCGAGCCCAAGGCGCCGCGGCTCGAGGGCAAGCGGGTTCCGGTCATGGTCCAGGGGTCGAACCTCAGGGCGGATAAAGCGCTTGCCGACACGCGGATCGTGGTCGCCCCACCGGTGGCCAACCGCGCGTGGGCCCTGGCGGGTGGAGCGGCGACCCATGCGCCTTATCACCTCGCCTTGGGCGCGTCGCCCCGGCGCGCCTTCAAGGTCAGCGCGGGCCGTGGCTCCACCGATGAGCGCCGCCTGCTGGCGCAACCGGTGGTCGATGCCGACGGGCGCATCTTCGTCCTCGACGCCCATGCCCGCATCTATGTGTTCGACGCCAAGACGGGAACACGGTTATGGGCCAGGGACCTGCGGCCCAAGGAGGAGCAAGAGGGCACCCTTGGCGCGGGATTGGCCGCCGTCGGCGGTAGGGTGTTCGTGACCACCGGATTCGCCCAGGTTTTGGCCCTCGATGCGGGAGACGGTCGCGTGTTATGGCGAAAGAGCCTCTCCGCGCCCTTCCGTTCGGCGCCCACGGTCGCCGATGGGCGCGTGTTTGCCGTCTCCACGGACAACCGCACCCATGCGCTGGAGGCGGAAACCGGAAAAGAGCTGTGGACCCATCGGGGGACGGTCGAGCAAGCCTCTCTTTTGGGTGGAGCGGCGCCGGCGTATGAGCGCGGCACGCTGGTGGTGGCCTATTCGTCGGGTGAATTGTTTGGTCTGAGGGCCGTCGACGGTCGGGAAATCTGGTCTGATTTTCTTTCCCAGCGCCGGCGCACCAGTGGGGTCGGCACCATTGCCGATATTCTGGCGTCGCCGGTTATCGACCGGGGCCGGGTCTTTGCGGTCAGCAACTCCGGTTACATGGTTGCCTTGTCCCTGGCCTCTGGGACACGCATATGGCAGCGGCGTATCGGCGCCACCAGCACGCCCTGGTCGGCAGGGGCCTATCTCTATCTCGTCACCACCGACAACGTGCTTGTCTGCCTAAGGCGGCGTGACGGACGGGTTGTCTGGGGGCGGACGTTGGATCGCTACCAGGACGAAAAAAAGCGGCGCGACTGGATTTCCTGGTCGGGGCCTGTGCTGGCGGGAGATCGGCTCATCCTGGCCGGGACCAACAAGCAGGTCCTGGCGGTATCGCCCTATACCGGTGATCTGCTGGGCCGGATCAAGGTTGCCGATGGGGTGGAGATCGCGCCGATCATCGCGCGGGGCACCCTTTACCTTCTGACCCGAGACGCCGAGCTCATCGCTTGGCGCTGACCCATGACCGCGACGGTGGCGATCATCGGGCGCCCCAATGTGGGGAAGTCCACCCTTTTCAATCGGCTTGTCGGCAAACGCCTGGCCATTGTCGAGCGGACCCCGGGTGTCACCCGCGATTGGCAGGAGGGAACAGGCCGCCTGGGGGAACTTGAATTTCGTCTCCTCGATACGCCGGGACTCGAAGAAGCGCGCGCCGGAACCATCGAGGCCGCCATCCGGGCACAGGCCGAAGCTGCCCTCGCCCAGTCCGATGTGGCGCTGATGTTGTTCGACGCCCGGGCCGGGGTCACCCCGCTGGACGGCCATTTCGCCGGCTGGCTCCGCGAAAGCGGCATTTCCGTCATCGTTATCGCCAACAAATGTGAATCCTCGGCGGGCAAGGCCGGGGCGCTGGAAGGTTTCTCCCTTGGGCTTGGCGACCCAGTCATGGTTTCGGCGGAACATGGCATCGGCATGGAAGGATTGTCCGATGCCCTAAGGGAGGCTTTGGCCCCTTTTGAGACCGACGCCCCATGGGAGGTGGCGGACGAAGACAGCGGTCCCCTGCGGCTCGCCGTGGTTGGACGGCCCAATGTCGGCAAATCCACCTTGGTCAACGGGCTCATCGGCACCGAACGGATGGTCACGGGGCCGGAACCTGGGATCACCCGGGACGCGGTTCCGGTGGATTGGGATTATGGCGGCCGCGCCGTCCGTTTGGTGGACACCGCCGGGTTGCGGCGGCGGGCCAATGTGACCGAAAGGCTCGAGCGGCTGTCGGTCACCGAAACCGAGCGCGCCATCCGGCTCGCCGAACTGGTGGTTCTGGTGGTCGATGCAACGGTTATGCTGGAGCGCCAGGATCTGGCCATCGCACGCAAGGTGGTGGAAGAGGGCCGCGCGCTGGTGATTGCCGCCAATAAGTGGGATCTCGTGGACGACCCCGACGGCGCGCTGAGCAAGCTGCACGACCGGCTGGAAACCTCGCTCCCCCAGGTCAAGGGGATTGCCACGGTCACTTTATCGGCGCTCACCGGGCGCAATCTGGATCGCCTCATGGCGGCGGTGTTCAAGACCTATGAACTGTGGAATACGCGGATTCCCACGGGAGAGCTCAACCGCTGGCTTGAGGCCCTGGTGTCCCGCCACCCGCCGCCCGCCGCCGGCGGCCGGCGCATGCGGCTGCGCTATATCACCCAGGCCAAGGCGCGGCCGCCCACATTCATCCTGTTCACCGGCCGGCCCCAACGGGTTTCGGCGAGCTATCTCAGGTATCTGGAAAACGGTTTGCGCGATGCCTTCGGCCTCGCCGGGGTGCCGCTCCGCGTGATCCTCCGGGCCGGGCGAAACCCCTACGTTGAGGGGGCATAGAGCATTATCCGGCCAGATTGAACCATTTGACCTAGGTGCCGTTCGCCAGAACCTCCCGCGCATTGACCCTCTCGCCGTTTCGCGCGCAGGCGGCCTCGACCAGCGGTATGAAGGCAAGCGCGACCTCTTCGGGCGTCGGCAGGGTTTCGGGATCCTCCCCCGGGAAGGCTTCGGCGCGCATGGTGGTGCGGGTCCCACCCGGATTGATGAGATTGACCCGCACGGTGGTGTTTTCGAGCTCCGCCGCCCAGGTCCGCGCCATGATTTCCAGCGCTCCTTTGGCGACCGCATAGGCCCCCCAATAGGGGTGATGGCCGTCCGCGGCGCCGGAGGTGACGAACAGGGCGCGGCCGGCGGGCGACAACCGCAACAGGGGATCGAAGGCGCGAACCAAGCGCCAATTAGTGGTCAGATTGATGGCCATGACCGCGTCCCACTGGGAAGGCTCGATATGGTGCATGGGCGTGAGGCTTCCCAGGATCCCGGCGTTTCCCACCAGGATATCGAGCCGCCCGAAGCGTTGGTGGATGGCAAGGGCCATCTGGTCGATCATCTCGAAATCGGTGAGGTCGGCGGGGAACAGAACCGCTTCCTGGCCCATTGCCCGTATGGCGTCGTCCACCTCTTCGAGTCCGCCCTGGGTCCGGCCCGTGACGATGACCTGCGCGCCTTCGCCGGCGAAGGCCTTGGCGACGGCCGCGCCGATCCCCCGCGATGCTCCGGTAACAAGCGCGATGCGCCCCTCGAGCCGGCCCGAAGCCTGGTTCATCGTTTGCCGGCAACCTCCGTCAGGAAGGAGAGCTGAGCCGCATGGGTGCCGTCTTCCTGGTCGGTCAGGGGGATCGGATAATCGCCGGAGAAACAGGCATCGCAATGCTGTGGGTTTTCGGCATTACGGCTTTGTTCCCCCATGGCGCGGTAAAGGCCGTCCATGGAGATGAAGGCGAGGGTGTCGACCCCGATCTCCTTACGCATGGCCTCCACATCCATCTTGGCGGCCATGAGTTCGGACCGCTCCGGCGTATCGACGCCGTAATAGCAGGGATTTGTGGTCGGCGGGCTGGCGATGCGCATATGCACTTCCCTGGCACCGGCGTGCCGCATCATCTCGACGATCTTAACCGAGGTAATGCCCCGGACGATGCTGTCATCCACCAAGATCACGCGTTTGCCCTCGACATGGGCGCGGTTGGCGTTGTGCTTGAGTTTGACCCCGAGATGGCGGATCTGGTCCGATGGTTCGATAAACGTCCGTCCCACATAGTGATTGCGGATGATGCCGAGCTCGAACGGCACGCCGGCCTGTTGGGCGTATCCGATGGCGCCCGGCACCCCGGAATCGGGCACCGGAATCACCATATCGGCATCCACAGGGCTTTCCCGGGCCAGTTCCGCTCCGATTCGCTTGCGGGTTTCGTAGACGCTGCGCCCGTCGGCGACGCTGTCGGGCCGGGCGAAGTAGATGTACTCGAAGATACAATGCCTTGCCTGGCGCGGCGGGAAGGGGTGAAGGCTCAGAACCCCCTCGGTGCTGATGACCACCATCTCACCCGCCTCTATGTCGCGGATGAAACCGGCGCCGATGATGTCAAGGGCGCAGGTTTCCGACGCCAGGATATAGGCGGAATCGAGCTCCCCCAGCACCAGGGGCCGCACTCCAAGGGGATCGCGTACGCCGATCAAGCTGTCCTGGGTCATCGCCACCAGCGAGTATGCCCCCTCCACCTGCTTGAGCGCGTCGATGAAGCGGTCGATGACAGGTTTATAGCTCGAGGTAGCGATCAGATGGATGATCACCTCGGTATCGGTGGTGGATTGGAACAGGCTGCCCCGTTTGACCAATTCGCGGCGCAAGGTGACCGCGTTGGTGAGATTGCCGTTATGGCCGATGGCAAAGCCGCCGAATTCGAAATCGGCAAACAGCGGCTGGGTATTGCGGTCGACCGTTGCCCCTGCCGTGGAATAGCGGTTATGGCCGATGACCACGGTGCCGGCGAGCTGCGCGATGGCCTCCTCGCTGGAGAAATTATCCGCCACGTGGCCCAGCCCCCGCCGGGAATGGAAATGATGGCCGTCATAGCTCACCATGCCCGCCGCTTCCTGGCCGCGATGCTGAAGCGCATGCAGGCCGAGCGCCGTCAGGGCAGCCGCGTCATCATGTCCAAACACGCCGAACACGCCGCATTGGTCGTGAAAGTTGTCGCCTTTGAAGGGGTTGGTGATCATTGGTCCGGTTCGAGACAATCCGATGTTCCCGATCATGCGTTCATTTACCTTGCCTGGCGCCTTCGATCAAGCGCTCCATGCCCCGGCGGTCGGCGGAAGGATATCCGGTCCGGGTGGCTTTCAAGGAGTCCGGCGCGCCGCCCGCATCGCTGCGCCGCCGGGGTTTGACGATTTTGGGAAGGACCTTGCGTATGTCTTCCGGCGCTACCGATACCAGATAGGCCGCGGCCGCGGCGGTGAGGGGAAGCGTCCGGGAATTGGCGAACCATTGCCCCTGACCCTCGTCGCCCAAATACCAGCTGATGCCGATGAACAGCACGACGACGATCAACGCGCCGCGAATAAGGCCGAATACGAAACCCAGCGTGCGGTCCAGCACACCCGCGCCGGCGCCGTGCAAGATCTTTGAGATGAGATGGGCGCCGATGGACAATAAGACCAGGCTGCCGATAAACAACACTATCCCGGTGACGAGGTCCACGGCCTCGGGCCAGGGGACGATATCCTTGACCATGGGCCGGGCAGGCGCGAAACCGTAGATGGTTGCGTAGATCGCCCCCACCCAGGCGCCGATCGACAGGAGTTCCTTCACGAGCCCCTGAAACAGCGCCAGCAGGCCCGAGATGAGGATGACACCGATGACGACGATATCGGTGATGTATTCCGGTGCCATGGGTCTCCTTATTTAGCTAAATCGTGCCGGTCCTGCCATTGCCCTCGCGCTCCAAGGAACGAATGTTCCCTCCGGCAGGGGGCCTGGGCCGGATCCGTTCGACCCCGAAAAGGGCCATCAGATCGGCCAGCGCCTTGACCTCGACGATCTTGAAATCCCGGGATTTCCGGCCCGGCCCGCCATCCCTGCCGGGGGGAACGACGGCGCTGTGAAACCCCAGTTTCCGGGCTTCCCGCAGTCGCCCGTCGCGTCCGTTGACGGGACGGACCTCGCCCGACAGGCCCACCTCTCCGAAGAACAGCGTCGCCCCGGGGGCCGGCGTGTTGGAAAGCGAGGACACCAGGGCGGCGGCGACCGCGAGATCGGCGGCCGGTTCCGAAATCCGCAAGCCCCCGGCGACACTGAGATAGACATCCTGAGCGGAGAGATTGAGTCCGCAGCGCGCGTCGAGGACGGCAATGACCATGGCCAGCCGGGCCGTGTCCCAGCCCACCACCGCGCGCCGGGGAGCGGCCAATGTGGACGGCGCGACCAGGGCCTGGATCTCCACCAGCACCGGCCGCGTGCCTTCGATGCCGGCGAACACGGCGGCGCCCGGCACCGGTGCGGCCCCTGCACCGGGCGCGTTGGCGCCGAGCCCTAGGAACATGGCCGACGGGTTCTTGACTTCGCCGAGGCCGCCATCGGTCATTTCGAACACGCCGATTTCATCGGTGGGGCCGAAGCGGTTCTTGACGGCCCGCAGGATGCGGAACTGCTGACCGCGTTCGCCTTCGAAATACAGCACCGTATCGACCATGTGCTCGAGCACCCGGGGACCGGCGATCTGGCCCTCCTTGGTGACGTGGCCGACCATGATCACGGTCAGGCCCGTGCGCTTGGCGAATCCGATCAGCGCCTGGGCGGCGGCGCGGACCTGGGCGACGGTGCCCGGCGCGGAATCCAGTTCATCGGCATACATGGTCTGGATCGAATCGATGACCACCAAAGCCGGTCTTTTCGCGGGCTTAAGCCCTTCGAGGGTAGCGATCACGTCGTTGATCGAGGTCGCCGCAAGAAGCGCCACCGAAGCCTCGCCGAGCCCCGTGCGCTCGGCCCGCATCCGCAGCTGATCTGTCGCTTCCTCGCCCGATACGTAGACCGCGCCCGGCACACTGTTTCCATGATCGGTTCCGAGCGCCGCGCTTGCCTGCAGCATGAGAGTCGATTTACCGATGCCGGGATCGCCCGCCACCAACACCGCGGATCCCGGTACCAAGCCGCCGCCCAACACCCGATCGAACTCGCCGATTCCCGTCAATCTGCGTTGGGGCGCGGCTCTTCGGCCCTTGAGGCCTTCGAGCGCGAGGGCCCTGCCGGGAGACACCGCCCCCGCCCCGCCCCCGGCGCGGCGCGTGGTGACTTCCTCGACGATGGCATTCCAAGCACCGCATCCCTCGCACCGTCCGGCCCATTTGCGGTGCTCGATCCCGCATTGCTGGCAGACGTAGCGCGTTTGGGCCCGCGCCATATCAATCTCGCCCCCCGGCGCGACATTGTGTGGGGGATACCTTGCGGGTCATCCGGAAACCTGCATTTGGATGGGACCCTCGGCGCGGCCGTGAATGAACTGATCGACATAGGGGTTCCCGGATTCGTCGATGTCCGCCACCGGGCCTTGCCAGATGATCTTGCCGTCGTGCAGCATGGCGATGCGATGAGCAATCTTGCGCGCGCTGACGAGATCATGAGTGATGGACAGGGTCGTCGCCCCCAGTTCGCGCACGCATTTCACGACCAGGTCGTTGATGACGTCGCCCATGATGGGGTCGAGCCCGGTGGTCGGTTCGTCGAAGAAAATGATCTCCGGCTCCGCGGCGATGGCCCGGGCCAATCCCACCCGCTTCGTCATGCCGCCCGAGAGCTCGGCGGGCATGAGCGCTCCAACTTCCGGCCCCAGTCCCACCGCCGCCAGCTTTTGAAGGGCGACGGCGCGGGCCGCTTGCCGCTCCATGCCGCGTGCCTGGATCAGCCCGAAGGCGACGTTTTCCCAAACTGGCAGGCTGTCGAACAGGGCCGAGCCCTGGAACAACATGCCGAACTTGCCCATCAGCGCGTCGCGGTCGGCGCCGTTGATTTTACCAACATCGACGCCGTCGATTTCGATCAGCCCGGAATCCGGCTCGAGAATGCCGAGAATGCACTTGATCATCACCGATTTCCCGGTGCCGGATCCGCCGATGACGACCACGGATTCGCCGACCCCGACATCGAGGTCCACACCGTCCAGCACCACCTTTGGGCCGAAGGCCTTGCAGACGCCGCGGAGGCGAATTTTCGGAGGCGTGGTGTTCATATCGCGAAGAACAGCTCGGTGATGATGTAGTTGAAGATCAGGATTAGGATAAGCGAGGAAACCACTGCGTTGATGGTCGCCGTGCCCACCCCCTGGGCCCCGCCGCGCGAGTTGTAGCCGTGGTAACACCCCATCAGAGTGATCACGAAGCCGAAAACGGCGGCCTTGACGAGACCCGATACGACATCCTTCACCTCCAGGAACTCGAAGGTCCGGGACAGGTAGTTCGCGGGATTGAAGTCGAGCTTATTGACGGCGATCAGGAAGCCGCCGAAGACGCCGATGATATCGGCCACCAAAACCAAAATCGGCATCATGGCCAGTCCCGCGATCAGCCGTGGCGCGACCAGGTATTTGTAGGGGTTGATCGAAAGGGTGGTCAGCGCGTCGATCTGTTCGGTCACCTTCATGGTGCCGATTTCGGCTGCCATGGAACCGCCGATGCGCCCCGCCACCATGAGCCCCGCCAGCACCGGACCCAGTTCCCGGGTTATGGACAGCACCACGACCGTCGCCACCGCGCCTTCGGCGGAAAACCGCGAAAACCCGGAATAACTTTGCAGCGCCAGCACCATGCCGGTGAAAATGGCGGTCAGCCCCACCACGGGCAGAGAATAATAGCCGATATCGATCATCTGGCGGATCGTCAGCCGGAAATAAAAGGGTGGTGTCACGCAGTGACGCAGGGCGCGTCCGGTGAACACCGAAAGCCTTCCGACGGTGGCCAGGAAATTCAGGAATATGCGTCCGACCCCCGAGAGGACGCGGATTATGACTTTGTCCTCGGGCGCGGCGATGGTCATGAGGCGTTACCGCCAAGGTAGCGCCGCTCGAAGCGCCGGCCCAGCGCGGTCAGAACCTCGTAGCCGATGGTTCCCGCCTCCCGGGCGAGGTCGTCCACGGTGTGCTCGGGCCCGATGAGATCGACCAGGGCCCCGGGGAGGGTGGCCTCCGCCGGGACGGCAGTAACGTCGATGGTGATCAAATCCATGGACACGCGCCCTACTACGGGAACCCGGACGCCGCCGATGAAGGCGCTGGCCGAATTAGAAAGCGAACGGAGAAAACCGTCGGCATAACCGACCCCGAGGGTCGCGATTCGCTGCCCCCTCTCCGCCCGGTGGGTGGCACCATAACCAACGGTCGATGGGGTGTCAATTGTCCGGGTCTGTAGAATTTTCCCTTGTAGTTTAATGGTTTGGCTCATGGGGTTGGTGTCCGACGTGCCCGGATTGATGCCGTAAAGGGCGGCCCCGGGACGGGCCAGGTCGAAGTGAAATGGGGCGCCCAGGAATATCCCAGAAGAGTTGGCGAGGCTCGCCCGCCGAGGCCGAAGCGGCGCCAGAATTTTCAGCGCTGCCTCGAACCGGGCCAGCTGTTCGCCGTTGAGCGGGTTGTCCGGATCTTCGGCGCAGGCGAGGTGGCTGATCACCGTATCCAGGGCAAGGCCCGCGACTCGCTCGGGCGCGCCGGCCAGTGCGTCGACCTCCGCGGCGCTCAGTCCCAGGCGGTTCATGCCGGTGTCCACCTGCAGCATGGCGGGCAGCGTGGCCGCCCGCGCCTGTGCCTCCCCGGCCCAGGCTTCGAGCTGGCCGGGGTGGTTCAAGACCGGGACAAGTCCCGCCGCTGCCATCTCCTGGGCAGTATCGGCGTCGACCCCGTTGAGGACATGGATCGCCGCATCGGGCAGGAGCTCGCGCAAGCGCAGCCCCTCTTGGGTGAGGGCGACGAAGAAACTGCGGCATCCGGCGGTCCACAATGCCCCGGCCACGGGCTCAAGGCCCAACCCATAAGCATCGGCCTTGACCACGGCGCCGCATTCCGTGGACGGGCCAAGGTACCCGGACAATTGCCGATAATTGGCGGCGATGGCGTCGAGATCGACGGTCAGAAGGGCGCCGGCGCCGCTGACGCCGCGGCGGCGGTGGTCAGAAGGGGGCATCCTGGTTTGGAACGTGGTCGTCGGGAACGAAATCCGTAAAGCGCGTGAATTCGCCCTCGAAGACCAGTTTGATCGATCCGGTCGGGCCATGGCGTTGCTTGCCGATGATGACCTCGGCCAGGTTATGGACCTCATCCATCTGCTCCTGCCATTTTTCGAATTCCTCGGTCCCCGCCTGCTGGGGCTTGAGGCGTTCGAGGTAATACTCATGCCGATAAATGAATGCGACGACGTCGGCGTCTTGTTCGATGGTCCCCGATTCGCGCAGGTCGGCGAGCTGGGGCCGCTTGTCTTCCCGCTGCTCGACGGCACGGCTGAGCTGGGACAGCGCCAGCACCGGCACGTCCAGTTCCTTGGCCAGCGCCTTCAGGCCGCGGGTGATCTCGGCGATTTCCTGGACCCGGTTGTCGCTGGCGCGGCTAGTGGTCGGGCGCAGCAGCTGGAGGTAGTCGACGACGACAAGGCCGAGCGCATGCTGGCGCTTGAGGCGCCGCGCACGGGTGCGCAACTGGGCCACCGAAAGGGCCGGCGTATCGTCGATGAAATAGGGAATCTGGGAGAGTTCCTGATTGGCCTCGACCACCTTCTGGAAATCGGCGTTGGATAGGTCACCCTGGCGGATACGATGGGAACTGACCCCCGAAACCTCCGCCAATATCCGCGTCGCCAGCTGTTCGGCGGACATTTCCAGGGAAAAGAAGCCGACCACGGCGCCGTCCACCACTTGCCGCTGGCCTTGATCGTCGGTTTCCCAGCGGCAGGCGCGGGCCGCGTGGTAGGCGATGTTGGTCGCCAGCGCGGTCTTGCCCATGGACGGCCGCCCCGCGAGGACCACCAAATCGGAGCGCTGCAGGCCGCCCAGCAGCCTGTCGAGATCCCTGAAGCCGGTCGCCGTGCCGACCAGCTTGCCCTCCCGCTTGTAAGCCGCCTCGGCGATCTCGATGGCGCTGGTCAGGACGTCGGTGAAGGAACGGAACCCACCTTCGTATTCGCCGGTGGTCGCGAGATCGAAGAGATGCTGTTCGGCGGTCTCGATCTGCTTGGTCCCGTCGGTCTCCAGGTCCGGATTCATGGCCAGGTCGCGCATTTCAAGGGAAAGTTCGATCAGCCGGCGCCTAAGATGAAGGTCGAAGACGGTGCGCCCGTAATCCGCGGCATTGATCACCGTCACCGCCGAGGCCGCCAGGCGCGCGAGATACTTGGCCCCGCCCGCGTCGTTTAACGCCTCGTCGGCCTCGAAAAGCGGTTTGAGGGTCACCGGATTGGCGACCTGGTGGCGTTCGATCAGGGTGGCGCAGGCGGCAAAGATACGGCCATGGACCGGATCGTAATAATGTTCGGGCAGGAGGAATTCGGACACCCGGCCATAGGCGTTATTGTTGATCAAGATGGCGCCGAGTAACGCCTGCTCGGCCTCGAAATTATGGGGCAGGTCGAGCACCTCGCCGGGGCCGTCGCCGTCCCGGAGCGGGGTGATCTTCGATTCGGGTGTTACGTCAACCATGGCCGCGAAGGTTACAGAGGGCCGCGCAAAATCTCCAACACCTAATCGCTTTCGTGGGGCCGATAGCGCGATCCCTAACAGAAAATCTACTCACAGTCTGGTAACAACGGGGATAATCCGTCAATTGATTTCCGGGCCTCGGGCGTGTTTTGTTACTCCGCCGCGGCCGATCTCGCGCCGTGGGCCCGTTCCCATTCGGTGATGTAGTCGCGGGTGAGGGGCACCGCCTCCTGGTCCCGCGCGATCTGCATCTGGAAAACCATCTGGTACTCGTTGCGGAAGGCCACCTCGGCGCCGGCGAGGTAGAACTCCCACATCCGGCAGAAGCGCTCGTCGTAGATTTCCTTGACCTTGTCCCGGTTGTCGGCAAAGCGCTGGCGCCATTCCCTCAAGGTGAAGGCGTAGTGCAGCCTGAGAATTTCCACGTCGGTGACGAAAAGCGTCTGCCGTTCGATCACCGGCAGGATTTCGGAGAGCGCGGGGCAGTAGCTTCCCGGGAAGACGTATTTCCGGATCCAGGGGTTGGTCGACCCGGGACGGTCGGCGCGGCCGATGGAATGCAGCAGCGCGACCCCATCCTCGGCCAGGAGTTCGCGCAATTTTCGGAAAAAGGCCGGGTAGTGCGGTTTGCCCACGTGTTCGAACATGCCGATCGAAACGATGCGGTCGTAGGTCGATTTCTCCAATCGGTAGTCGCGCAGATGGAAGCTAACCCTATGGCCAAGGCCGGCCCGTTCGGCCCGCTCCCGGGCGGCTTTCACCTGTTCTTCGGAAAGTGTGATTCCGGTCACCTGGGCGCCGGTTTCGGCGGCGAGGTAAAGCGCGAGCCCGCCCCACCCGCAACCGATGTCGAGCACCCGCAGCCCCGGACGGTTTATCAGCAGCTTGGCAGCGATATGGCGTTTCTTGCTTTCCTGGGCCTCTTCCAGGGATACGTCGGGATGATCGAAATAGGCGCAGGAATACTGGAGGTCGGCGTCAAGGAACATGTTGTAAAGGTTGTCGGACAGGTCGTAATGGTGGGCGGCGTTGGTTCTGGCCCGGGCAACCAAGTTCATCTGCCGCACGAATTGAACCATGTTTCGCAGCGCCGCCATGGCGGCGACCATGGCGCCGTTTCCCGGTTCCCACAGGCTGCGGGTCGCGAGATCGAGAAAATCGTAAAGCGTGCCCTCCTCGATGGTCAGTGTCCCATCCATATAGGCTTCCCCCGCGTAGAACGCGGGATTGACGCCTATTTTCCATTCCGTCAATGGGTCGTGGACCCGGATGGTGACCTTGGGGTCGGACCCATCACCGGTCTCAAAGGTGTGGCCGTGGGCGTCGATCAAGGTCAAGGACCCGGACCGGATCAGCTTTGCCAAAAAACGTGCAAGCAACATTTCTCCCGCCTGTCCTTAGCCTCCGCCACTGACCATGGCCTCATGGGGTCATGAGGCCCGGGGCTCCTCTTCGGGGGCGGCTTGTTGGTCTTCGTCGTCTGCCGCCGCGTCCTCGTCACCGTCATCGGTCGATACCGCGCCATCGGCCTCGGCTTCGGCTTCGGTCTCGGATTCAGAGTCTTCGTCTTCGATCATCTCCTCATAACCGACCGTGGTCTCCTCGGCCTGTTCGTCGACCAGGGACTTGCCCTGGGCCTGGAGCTCTGCTTCTTCCGCCGATCGCGCGACATTAGCCGTGATCTCGACCACCACCTCGGGATGGACGGCGATTCGCACGATATGCAGGCCGATCAGTTTGATGGGCGCGTCGAGTTTGACCTGGGTGCGGTCGATACCGCCGCCTTGTTGGTTGAGCGCGGTTGCGATATCACCGGGGCGGACCGATCCGTACAGCTGGCCGGCGTCGCTCGCCTGGCGGACCAGGATGATGGACCTGCCGGCAATGCCGTCGGCCACCTTTTCCGCTTCCGACCGACGTTCGGCGTTGGCGGCTTCCAGGTCGGCGCGGCGTGATTCAAAATTTTCTCGGTTCTCCGGCGTCGCCCTGAGTGCTTTGCTCTGGGGCAATAGGTAGTTGCGGGCGTAGCCGGGCTTGACGTTGACCACGTCGCCCAATTGGCCAAGCTTTTCGATCCGCTCCAGCAAAATTACTTCCATCACTCTTTCCTTTCGTGACTACGGTTTGGGCCGCCAAAGCGATCTCTCAGGCCGGTCCAATGCTCCAAAACCCCGATTCCGGCCACCACCACCGCGGTCCAACTGAACAATAACAACAATACATATGCAGCAAACAGGATCGCCTTCTTGCTGGACCAAGCGGCCGATACCGTGTGCAATACCGCGAGCCCCACAAAAAAGTAAGGAACGCACAGTATAAGTGCGATATTGCTCCCTAGAAATTCGAGCCATCCCGATCCTAGCAAGGCCGCCACCGTTGCGGCAACTATTACACCCGCGGGCCACAGCGGCAGGGCCGTGGTCCGCAGATCGGGCCCGGGACGCTTGTTCCAGCCACGGCGCTCGAGCATCCTCTGGGCGAGGACGCCATTGACCACCATGATGATCATCCACCAGGTCGTGACGATGAAGGGAAAGATCAGCTTGACGGTGGCGAACACCTGATCGACGCTGGTGCTGCTCTGCCCCTGCTCGACGATCAAGCCGCGCATGGTGTCCACGTAACCAGAGATTTCCGCCCGCAGGTCCCCGGTGCCGGTGCCGGTGAAAACGGCCGCTGCCATGAACGCTAAAATTCCGTAAAGGGCGATCCAAGCAAGCAGCAGGCCCGGCGGATACCACGAGGTGGTTCCGTCCTCCGCCATCCGGTTGAGAAGGGCAAAGCGCACGACCATCAGCGGGGGCACCGCATAGGCGATGACAAATATCACCATGCCCGTAAAATCGGCGACCAAAGCGACGGCGATCGTCGCGGCGAGAGCGGCGACAACCCCCGCCGCCAATCCCAGCCCCAATCCCGCGGCGAATAGCGGCAAAGGGGACATCAGCGCGAAAATCAGCGCACCCAGGATGCTCCACTTGGTCGACAGGTAGAGGACCGCGCTCAGGAGTCCCGCAGCGACCGAAATAAGGGCGTTTCTCTGCATTCTAAAACCCTAGAGCGCTTTAAAGCGCTCTAGCCCGTGTCGGCGGGCCGGAAGGGGCGTGCCCCTTATCTCACCACGAAAGGCAGGAGCGCGATATGCCGCGCCCTCTTAATGGCCTTCGCGAGTTCCCGCTGCTTTTTTGTCGAAACCGCCGTAATGCGGCTCGGCACGATCTTGCCGCGCTCGGAAATGAAACGCTGCAGCAGGCGTGCGTCCTTGTAATCGATCTTCGGCGCGTTGGCGCCGGAAAACGGACATGTCTTGCGGCGCCGGAAAAACGGCCGGCGTGCTCCGGGAGTTCTCATGTGGGTTCTCCCTCTTGAAGAGCCTTGTCTTTGCTCCCCTCATCGGGGGGGTCGGCTGCTTGTTTTTTGTCGGGGGCGGCGTCGCGGCGGGGGCGGTCACCGTCATCACGGCGGCCGCGTCCCCCGCGCCCGCCACGCTCGTCGCGGCTTCTCAGGACAGGCGACGGGCCCTCATCCAGTTCGTCGACCCGCACGGTCATAAAGCGCAACACATCCTCGTTGAGGCGCATGTTGCGCTCCATCTCGGTGATTGCCGCCGGCGGCGCATCGATGTTGAGAAGGGCATAATGCCCTTTGCGGTTCTTTTTGATCCGGTAGGCGAGGTTTCGTAGGCCCCAGTATTCTTTCTTTGCAACCGAACCGCCCGAATTGGCGATGATCTCGGCGAAACTGTCGACCAGGGCTTCGGCCTGAGACGATGAAATGTCCTGGCGCGTGATGAACACGCTTTCATAAAGCGCCATATTCAAACACTCCCTATGGCTGTTCCCGGCCCGGCGTCCGCACCTTCAACCCCATCGGGGGCCGAGGCCCGGCATTCCGTGCCTAGCCGGTACACCAATGCGCCCGGCAAGGAATGTCAAGGCGGCGAAATATACACAATTAGCCGAAGCGATCAAGGGCGATCGAAGGGACGGTCACCGCAGCCTTGACAGGGGGCACCAGGGCGCTATCACTCAGCCCTTGAGCAACCAACTAAGTCAAGGGCGCCAGGGACGTTGAAACAGGCATTCGTATTTCCTGGCCAGGGGTCGCAGGCCGTGGGCATGGGCAAGGATCTGGCCGCGGCCTTCGCGCCGGCGCGCGAAATCTTCGAAGAGGTCGACGAGGCGCTCAAACAAAAGCTGAGCGCGCTTATGTTCGAAGGCCCGGAGCAAGACCTGACCTTGACCGAAAACGCCCAGCCCGCACTGATGGCGGTATCCATGGCGGTCATCAGGGTGCTCGAGCGGGAGGGCGGACTGGATCTTGCCGCTGACGCGCAGTTCGTCGCCGGTCATTCCCTTGGGGAATACTCGGCCCTGGCGGCGGTGGGGTCGATTTCGCTGGCCGAGACGGCGACCTTGTTACGGATTCGCGGGCGCGCCATGCAGGACGCCGCGCCGATAGGGGTGGGCGCCATGGCGGCGATCCTGGGGCTTGATTTCGAGGCCGTGGCCGAGATCGCCGCTACCGCGGCCGAAGGTGACGTCTGCACCGCCGCCAACGACAACGCGCCGGGCCAGGTCGTGGTCAGCGGCCATGCCGCCGCCGTCTCGCGGGCGGCGGACTTGGCCAAGGAGAAAGGCGCGCGGCGCGCGGTTATGTTACCGGTCACGGTTCCGTCGCACTGTTCCCTGATGGCGCCCGCGGCGGATGTCATGGCCGATGCGCTTGCCGCCGTCAAGATCGCGCCGCCTCCGGTGCCCGTGGTGGCCAACGTCGAGGCGAAAGCCATCGCCACCCCCGAGGAGATCCGGGCGGCATTGATCACTCAGGTGACGGGCATGGTACGGTGGCGCGAATCGGTTCTATGGATGCGCGACCAGGGTGTGGAAAGATTAGTGGAAGTGGGCGCCGGCAAGGTCTTGAGTGGGCTTGCTCGCCGGATCGACAAGGAGTTGGACGCCTTGTCCCTGTCGGGTCCCAAAGAGATCGACGCCTTTCTCTAGACCGATGGCCGGGGGAGAAAAACATGTTCAGTCTTGACGGCAGGAAAGCGCTGGTAACCGGCGCCAGCGGAGGAATCGGCGGCGCCATCGCGCGCGCCTTTCACGGGGCGGGCGCAGAGGTGGTGGTCTCCGGCACGCGAATCGACGCCTTGGAAAGCCTGGCCGCCGACCTCGGCAGCGGCGCCCATCTGGTGCCGGCCGACCTTGCCGCCGCAGGAGGCGCCGAACGCCTTGTTACCGGTGCCGAGGAAGCCCTTGGCGGTATCGATGTCCTGGTCAACAACGCCGGCCTCGCCCGGGACGGGTTGACCATGCGCATGAAGGACGAGGATTGGCAGACGGTCATCGACGTCAATTTGACGGCCGCCTTCCGTCTCAGCCGGGCGGTCATCCGGGGAATGATAAAGGCACGTTGGGGCCGCATTATTTCCATCACCTCTGTGGTGGCCGCCATGGGCAACCCCGGCCAGGTCAATTATGCAGCGTCCAAGGCGGGGCTCACGGGGCTTACCAAATCGCTCGCCGCCGAGGTCGCAAGGCGCGGCGTCACGGTCAATTGCATCGCACCGGGGTTCATCGTCACCGCCATGACCGATGTCCTCGACGCGGCGCAGCGCGAGCGATTGCTCGCGACTATTCCCGGGGGCCGGTTCGGCGAACCCTCTGAAATCGCCGCCGCCGCGGTCTATTTGGCGAGCGGAGAGGCGGCTTACGTCACCGGTCAAACCCTTCACGTCAATGGCGGCATGATGATGATTTGAGCGGCGCGCCGGACCCCCGGGAAGGGTGGCCAAGGCTAAAAAATTGTGTTACCAAGCGGCGAGTTTCTCAGCGCTTCCGCGTCAGAGGCGAGCAGCGCAAACGTCGAAGGGTGGGGCGGCGAACAGACCCTGTGAAACCTGTCTGAGGGAGAGCCTCTCCCCCGGGACCATAATCCGAGGAAAGATGAAGAAATGAGCGATGTTGCCGAACGCGTGACCAAAATTGTCGTCGAACACCTTGGTGTTGATGATTCAAAGGTCACGGAAAATGCAAGCTTTATCGACGATCTTGGCGCCGACAGCCTTGATACCGTCGAACTCGTCATGGCCTTCGAAGAGGAATTCGGATGCGAGATACCCGATGACGCAGCCGAAAAGATACTTACGGTGAAAGACGCCATCGGCTATATCGAATCCAATTCGTGACTCGCCGGTTAGGAGCATGCCCTTGATGCCGCTCCGAACGGTTTGCCAAAAGCATAATACCCCATGAGACGTGTCGTCGTAACCGGCCTGGGCCTGCTTACCCCGTTGGGCTCCGGGGTCGATGTCACGTGGGAGCGGTTGATCAGCGGTGAATCCGGGATCGGCGCGGTCCAAGGGTTCGATGTTTCCGATTTGGCGTGCCAGGTTGCCGGTGAAATCCCCGTGGGCCAAGGCGGCAACGGCGAATTCAACGTCGATGACTGGATCGAGCCCAAAGACCAGCGCAAGATGGACCCGTTCATCGTCTATGGGCTGGTCGCCGCCATTCAGGCGGTGGAGGATTCCGGTTGGATGCCCGAGGCCGAGGAGGACCAGAACCGCACCGGTGTCATCATCGGATCGGGCATCGGCGGACTCCAGGCCATCGCCGAGACATCGATCACCCTGCAGGAGAGGGGTGCGCGCAGGGTCAGCCCGTTCTTCATCCCCTCCGCCTTGATCAACCTGGTATCGGGTCATGTCTCCATCAAATACGGGTTCCGCGGCCCCAATCATTCGGTGGTGACGGCATGCGCCACCGGCGCCCATGCCATCGGCGACGCGGCCCGGTTCATCGCCATTGATGATGCCGATGTGATGGTGGCGGGGGGGACGGAGGCTGCGGTTTGCAGGCTTGGGATCGCCGGCTTTGCCGCGGCCCGGGCGCTTTCCACCCACTTCAACGACACCCCGAAAAAGGCATCGCGCCCCTGGGACAAGGAGCGTGATGGGTTCGTCATGGGTGAGGGGGCGGGCGTCGTGGTGTTGGAAGAGCTGGCGCACGCGAAAAAACGAAACGCCACCATCTATGCCGAGGTCACCGGTTACGGCCTTTCCGGCGACGCCCACCACATCACCGCGCCGGCACAGGACGGCAATGGCGGGTATCGGGCCATGGAGGCGGCAATCAAGCGCGCCGAGCTTGATGTGGAGGACATCGACTACATCAATGCCCATGGCACGTCTACCCAGCTTGGAGACGAGGTCGAAGTGAAGGCGGTCAAGCGGTTGTTCGGCGATCACGCCTATAAATTGTCCATGTCGTCGACGAAATCGGCCATTGGCCACCTTTTGGGGGCGGCGGGCGCCGTCGAGGCGGCCTTTTCCATCCTCGCCCTTAATAACGGGGTGATCCCGCCGACGCTGAACCTTGAAAACCCCTCAGAGGGTTGTGACATCGATCTGGTGCCTCTCGACGCCAAGGAGCGAAGGCTCAAGAACGTGCTCTCGAATTCCTTTGGCTTCGGCGGGACCAACGCCTCCTTGATTTTCAGCCATTTTTCCTGAGGCCGCCGTGAGGCCGTGGTTGCGCCGTCTGGGGTTTGCCGTGCTGGTCGCGGCGGCCCTTGGTTCGGTGGGGTTGGCGGCCCTTCAGAACGCCTTCGACCGGCTGGGGCCGCTCGGTGGTCCGGCCAGGGTGGTGGTGCCCAAGGGAAAAGGCGTCGCCCCTATCGGCAGGCTCCTCGAGCGGCATGGCGTCCTTTCGTCGAGCCTTCTTTTCATGATCGGGGTGCGCGCTACCGGCAACCAGGGACGGTTGCGTGCCGGTGAATACGATTTCCCCGGCGCCATCTCCGCCCGCGGCGTGATGGAGGTGCTGATCGCCGGCCGGACGGTGGTTCGTAAACTGACCATCCCGGAGGGGGCGACCACGGCACGGGTCCTCAGGCTGTTGCAAGGGGCCTACGGTCTTCGCGGCGGGCTCAAAGGAACCCCGGGGGAAGGAACGCTGATGCCCGATACCTATCACTATGCCTTCGGCGACCAGCGGGCGCAACTCATCACCCGCATGGAAAAGGCGATGACCGAGGAAACATCGCGATCATGGCCCATGCGGTCGAAGGGGCTGGCGCTCCGCTCTCCCCGCGAAGCGGTCATCCTGGCCTCCATGGTCGAACGGGAAACCGCGCGCGGTGAGGAACGGCCGATCATCGCGGCGGTCTTTTTGAACCGCATCAAGCGGGGCATGGCGTTGCAATCGGATCCCACGGTCGCCTATGGCGTGGCGTTGAAGGAGGCCGCGCCCGACCGGGTCCTCCTCCGCCCCCTAACCCGTGCGGACCTGGCCACCCCCGGGGCCTATAATACTTACCTCAACAAGGGGCTCCCGCCGCACCCCATAGCCAATCCCGGCCGGGCGGCGATTGCCGCGGTATTGCATCCGGCCCCGACCAGGGCGCTCTATTTTGTCGCCGACGGAAAGGGCGGGCACGTCTTCGCGCGAACCCTGGAGGAACACAATCGCAACGTCCGGCGCTGGCGCCGATTCCTCCGCAACCGCCGCGCGCCGGCGGCTCCCTAGTGCTCTAGCGCCGTGCCGCCGGTTTTTTGGGAAAGCGGCGGACCACAGGGTCCAACCACGAGGGCGGCAGCGCCGCCAACAGCCATACCAAGGCGGCAAGGGGCCAGGGAAAGGCGATGCGGGCGCGGTCCCGTGCGAGACCTTTCTTGATGATTTCCGCCGCGCGGTCGCTTGCCGTCAGGAAGGGCATGTGATACGGGTTGGCCGCGGTCATCGGGCTCTCGACGAATCCGGGGCAGATCACAGAGACCTTGACGCCCTGCCCGGCCAAGAGGCCGCGAAGCCCTTCGCCCCAAGAGCGCACCGCCGCCTTGCTCGCGCCATAGGCAGGTGCACCGGGAAGCCCCCGAAAACCCGCCAGGGAACTCATGATGGCGATCTGGCCTCGGACACCGCCTGCGGGGGCGGCCCCGTCCAGCATCCCATCCAGGGCCGGGAACACCGTGTTGACCACGCCGTCGATATTGACCGCCATGATATCGCGCACTTGGGCCGGGTCCTCGCCGGGCACGGTGTCCTCGCCGCCCGTGATGCACCCCGTACCCCCCGATATGCCGGCATTGGCGATGACCAGGTCCAGGGCCCCGGCCTTGGCGATCCAATCGGCCATGCCCACGCGATCGGTCACGTCCTGGCATCGCACGAATACCGCTGCGCCGCGGTTGCGGCAATCGGCGGCGACGGCTTCAAGCCGCTCTAGGTCGCGCCCGCCGAGATAAAGGGTCACCCCGTCGGCCGCATAGGCGCGCGCCAACGCGGCGCCGATGCCTGACGATCCTCCGGTGATCAGGATTTTTCTTGGCCCATTGCCGTCCATCGGCAGACCCTAGAGCACTATCCGGTCAAATGGCAGCATCCGATCCGATCACCTTCCCGCAGCGTCCCCGGGGGAATCGGCGCGACATTTCCCATGGGCGGGCGACACACCCCGCGTATTTCCTTTCTTGTTGCGCCTATCCCCACAGGATATAGTGGTTGCAAGTTTTCTCCGCCACAATATGAGTAAGAATCGCGGGACCATGTCGATTGAAAGCATGACCGGCTTTGCCCGCGAAGAGGGTGAATTCGAAGCTTTCTCTTGGCGCTGGGAGTTGCGCAGCGTCAACAACCGCGGCCTCGATGTCCGGGTGCGGTTGCCCTCGGGGATGGAAAGCTTCGAGATCGCGGTGCGCGACAGCGTCGGCAAGCGCTTCAAGCGCGGCAGCTTCAATATCAGTCTCAACCTGACCGAGACGCCGGGTCTTGCGGGATACCGGCTCAACCAAGCCTTGCTCGACCGGGTGATAGAGATAGCCGAGGAGGTGCGCGCGCGGACCGGCGGCGCCCCGCCCCGGGCCGACGGATTGTTACGCCTGCGCGGGGTGCTGGAACCCGAGGAGCCCGGGGCCGACGATAATTTCCGCAGCGCCCGGGAGGATGCCATGGCCGCCAGCCTCGGCGCGGCCCTTGAAAAGGTCGCCGGGGCCCGGCGCGACGAAGGCAAGCGCCTGATCAAGGTCCTGATCGGATTTCTCGAAGAAATCGAAGGCCTGGCCAGCCGCGCCCGTGAGCTTGCCGCGGCCCAGCCCGATGCCATCCGCGCCCGCATCAAGGGCCAGTTGGAGGAACTTCTGCCCCCCGACCATGCATTGCCCGAAGATCGTCTTGCACAGGAAATAGCCGTCATGGTCGCCAAGGCCGACGTCCGGGAAGAGATCGACCGTCTCGACGCCCATGCGGCCCAGGCGCGGGAATTGATTGCCGGTGGCGGGGTCGTTGGACGGCGTCTCGATTTTCTCTCCCAGGAGCTCAATCGCGAGGCCAACACGCTGTGCTCCAAGGCCCAGGACCTTGACCTGACACGTACCGGGCTTGATCTCAAAGCAGTCATTGAACAATTTCGCGAGCAGATTCAGAACATAGAATAGCGCACCCGGCGACGTTGAAGCGAAGGCAGGTTGGTTTATGAGTAACGGCGGAATAGGGCGGCGCGGGGTGATGTTGGTCCTCTCCTCGCCCTCGGGCGCGGGAAAGACGACGATCTCCCGGCTCCTGCTCGAACGGGATGACAACCTCACCATGTCGGTCTCGGTGACGACGCGGCCCAAGCGCCCCGGCGAAGTGGAAGGAATCGACTACCACTTCGTGGACCCCACCGCCTTCAATCTCATGGTCAATCGCCAGGAATTCTTCGAATACGCCAAGGTCTTCGAACATTACTACGGGACCCCCCGCGAACCCGTCGAACGATCGCTGGCGGCGGGCCGCGACGTTCTTTTCGATATCGATTGGCAGGGCACCCAGCAACTCGTCGAAAATGCCGCCCGTGACGTGGCGACGGTGTTCATCCTGCCGCCCTCGACGGCGGAACTGGAGCGCCGGCTCAATACCCGCGCCCAGGACCCGCCCGAGGTGGTGGCCGCGCGCATGTCCAAAGCGGCCGACGAAATCAGCCATTATCCCGAATACACCTACATCATCGTCAATTCCGAACTCGAGGATTCCATCGCCCAGGTCACGTCGATTTTGGCGGCGGAACGCCTCAAGCGGGACCGTTTGACGGGACTGGGCGAAATCGTGAAAGCGTTGCGCGAAGGCCAATAGACCCGCGGGCCTCGCTACCGGTCGGCGTCTGAAATCTCCGCATAGGCCCGGGCTAGGGTGCAAAATCCCGTCACATCGACCTCTTCGGCGCGCATGTCGGGGGCGATTCCCGATGCCGCCAGCAGGGTTGAGACGCCGCCCGGGCCGGCAATGCCCCGCAGGCTGGACCGCAGCATCTTGCGGCGCTGACCGAAGGCGGCGCGGGCGGTGGTCTCCATGGCTTCCCAGTCAGCGGGGGCCAGCGGCATCGGCCGCGGGACCAGGCGCACCACCGAGGAGGTAACCTTGGGGGGCGGCGTGAAGGCGCGCGCGGCGATATCGAAGCACGAGGCGGTCTCGGTCAGCCATTGGCACATGACGGAGATGCGGCCGTAAGCCTTGGTGCGGGGTGAGGCTGAGAGGCGGTCGCCCACTTCCTTCTGAACGGTCAGGACGAGGCTGTGATAGAGGTCGGGGCGGCCGGCGATCTGGCGCAGCCATTTGATGATCAGTGCCGTCGAGATATTGTAGGGGAGATTGCTGATGATTCGGAGGTTCCGCGGTGCCTCGCCCAGGGAGCGCACCAGTTCGGCCTCGTTCACCTCCATGGCGTCGGCGTCGATCAAGCTGAGCCGGCCTGCGGCCGCATCGACCAGTGACGCCAAGGCGTCCCGACAGCGGGTATCCTTCTCTACGGCAATAACGCATCGCGCGCCGGCGCTCAGGATTGCGCGGGTTAGGCCGCCCGGCCCCGGGCCTATCTCGATGACCGTCGCGCCTTTGACCGCGCCTGCGGCCTTGGCGATCCGTCCTGTCAGGTTGAGGTCGAGCAGAAAATGCTGGCCGAGGGACTTTCGCGCGCCCAGCCCATGGGCCGCGATCACTTCCCGCAACGGTGGCAGGTCCGATATGGCGGCGTCAGTTGCGGGCAAAGGCCGGCCTTTCCGGTGCCCCGCCACCTGCCTTGGTGCGGTGCTCGGCCATGGAGCGGGCGAGATGGAGGGCGGCCAGCAGACTCGATTCGCGGGCGACGCCCCGGCCCGCGATTCCCAATGCCGTGCCGTGATCGGGAGAGGTGCGGACCACGGGTAGGCCGAGTGTGATATCGACGCCGTTATCCAAATCCAACGTCTTGAGCGGGATCAGCGCCTGGTCGTGATACATGCAGATCACCGCGTCATATTCCAACCGCGCGCGGGCGTGAAACAAGCTGTCGGCGGGCGCCGGACCGGTGACCGCGAGCCCGTCCCGGCGCAGCCGTTCGACCGCCGGCACGATGATCTCCCGCTCCTCGCTGCCCAGCATGCCTTGCTCGCCGGCGTGGGGGTTCAGGCCGGCGACGGCCAGCCGCGGCGACGCGATGCCGAAATCCCTGTGCAAAGCCTCGGCGGTGATCCGGGCCGCGGTGACGATGGTTCCGGTCGTGAGCCGGCCGATCGCCGTCGCCAGTGGGGCGTGGACCGTGACCGGCACCACCCGCAGGTCGGGACAGGCGAGCATCATGACGGGATTTTCTGCACCGGTAAGCTCGCCCAGAAATTCGGTGTGGCCGGGATGGCGAAACCCGGCATCGGCGAGGACTTTCTTATGAATGGGGTTGGTCACCACCGCCGCCGCTTCGCCCGCCATCGCCGCGGCGACGGCCAGGCGGATAGAATCCAAGACGGCCCCGGCATTGGCGGCATCGGGCCGGCCGGGTTGGACCGGCCGGGTCAACGGTTGGGGAAGAACCGGAAGGGCCCGGGGGAACAAGGCCGGGGCCTCTTCCGCCTCGGTTATGGGCGAAACGGGTATGTCCAGCCCAAGGGCCTCGGCCACCGCCGACAGGCGCTCGGGATCGTCGATGACGTAAAAAGCGTTTCCGGAGGCTTTCTCCGCGCGCCACGCCTTCAGGGTGATTTCGCCGCCGACGCCGGCAGGTTCACCCATGGTGAGGGCAAGGGGCGGGGGGCCAGGATTCACCGCAGCGCTCGGTATTCGATGAAGGCCGATTGCCGCAGGGCGCGGAGGTGCCGCCTTGCGCGCGTATCAAGATGCCGGGCCTGCAGCGTTCGGCGGATGCGGTTGCGGTCGGGTAACTTGCTTGCCTTCGCGGTTCGGTCGCACACCATGATTATCCTGAGCCCTTGGGCGACGCGTTCGGGATTCGATGCGACTCCCACGGGAATCGTGGAAACAAGGTTGCGAATCTGCGCCGGCAGCTCCTTCACCTTCACCCGACCGATATTGCCCGATAGTTGCGAACCCAATTCCCTGGATATAGTGCCGAAATCGGCACACCCGTTCGCCGTGTCCTTGATCGTCTTGGCGAGGCTGCTTTGGCTTTCCCATTCCGCTCGCGCGGCACCGGCGGCAACCGGCAGGATGATCTGGCGTATGACGACGGTGGCGTCCTGCGATACCATTGCCACTGCCGCCCGGCGTTCGCGTAGGAAAACGATTTGGTAGCCGGTGGCCGTGCGGATCGGTTTTGAGACCGTTCCCGGTGGCAGCCTGGACAGCACGGCTTCCACTTCCGGAGTGAGCTGGCCCGGCCGAACCCAGCCAATGTCTCCGCCGTGTCGTGCCGACGCGCTTTGAGAAAATTGACGGGCCAGGAGCCGAAAGCTGGCGCCGCGGTTCAATTCTCCGATGATTTTATCGGCATCCTGGCGGATTTTGGCCTCGTCATTGGAGCTTTCCACGGGGAGAAATATTTCCGCCGCCAGGTGACGAGGTTTGTTCAGTGATTCCTTGAACCGCGCAAGCGCCTTGTCGATCTCCTCTTCGCTGATGACGACAGTTCTCAGGAATTTACGACGGATCAACTTAGACCAGCCGATTGCCGCCTTGATCTGACGAATAAGCGTCGACATTGAAACGCCGCGGGACTTGAGGAACGGCTCAATCTGTCCCGGCGGCAAGCGGTACCGCGTCGTCTCCTGGGCGAGGGCGCGCCGAATTTCCTTTTGCGTCACCGTTACGTTTTGGTTTTTTGCTTCCTGCAGTCTGAGGGTCTCGTTCACCAGGGTCCGCAGGACACGGGGTGCCAGTGTGCGCCGGGTCTTTTCATTGTCCTTAAGGCTCGATAGTCGAATGATGAAGTTAAGCCGTTGATCGAGGTCGAAGTCGGAAATGGGTTCGTCGTTGACGACGGCAAGAATACCGAGCATCTGCGTCGGCGGCTTGTTTTGCGCCGGGACGGTGCCGGCGAAACCGGCCGAAAGCGATATGGCTAGCGCCAGGGCTAGAGCATTTGCCAGGCGCGGCGGGTTCTGTTTTCTGAGTGAACCCTTTGATCCATACACCATGACAGTCATCCAAATTCCCCGATGGCGGGTGGGCCGAAGCGCCCGCCGGGCCAAGATACAAGTGTCCCAGCCGGTGATTCAACCGGTGCCCTTGAACCCGCCAAGATGCTTGAAAATCAATTGGAAAAACAATGTGTCTTTCGGTTTTAAGTCACGATCTTCCGTGAAAGAGCGTTCGAATTTGATATTGAATATGAGACATTCGTCCTGGTATTTGAAGCCGATATTTTGGGAAATGGTGCCGCCGTCATCGTCGGGATTGGTGTCGTCGCCATCGGTCAGGTCTTCCCGGATGTTGGCGGTCATCGACCAGTACCTGCTGAGCCTGGCGGTGAGGCCAAACGTGATTTCTTCACGGTCTCCGAATTCGCCGCTGACCGTTGTATCAGCGACGAAAAAGTAATTGACGTCGCCGCGCAACCAGCTCGGCCCCGCGGACACCCTGACTTCACTGCGCTTGGCCTTGAGGTCCTTGTGGTCGAACCTGAACCTGTAGAGCAGGTCCAGGTACTTGCCGGGCGAAACCCTGATCCGGCCAACCAAGTCCGATGCCTGGTCGCGCAGGTCGGCTTCCTCGGGAAACTCGGATTTGGATCGAAGGCGATAGCTCTGACCGAGGAAGGCCTCGATGGCGCCGCCCTGGTCGCCGTATAACCCCCAATTAACCCCATAGATGAACCTCTGCCCACCGTCGACCCTGTCCACGCCCGTAAAGCGGCTGGGAGAAAACAGGTTGGTATCGTCGAATTCCACGTCTTGACTGTCTTCGTTGGGAATTTTCGATGGATTGCCGCCATTGGGTGCAAGAACCAGGGCGGCTATGGGCTCGATCAACTGGCTGCCTTTTTTCTCCCTGCGGACGAAGGGGTAGCGCCACTTGGCGATAAGCTGGGGGAAGAGCCGCCCGGTCAATCCACTCTCGCTTTTGCTCCCTGTGATGACGTCGCTGACCGAATAAAGGTCGCCTTGCAGACTGGCGGAAAGCTCGTAAACCTCGCCGTTTCGCGCCGTATAGGGTAGATGCCAGCCGCCCTTCAAAGAAATACGGCGGCTATCGGTCCCTTCGTTCCGGTGCAGGGCCAAAAGGCTGCTATCGGCCGTCAAGTAGGAGCCCCCGGGACCCGGTTTCGAGACGTAGTGAACTTCCGCGAAGGGAACGACAAGGGGGATTTCGCCGGGGTCATCGTCCACGCGAAGACCCTGAAAATGGTAACCCGACAGCTGGGCATAGTTGTGCCCCTTAAATCCCTCCAGATTGAGGCTGGTGGTCAGGGTCTGGTTATCCGGCTCGTCGAAGCCGTAGCGGCGGAGGTAGGTATCGTCGCTGGAATACTGCAACTGGTACTTTGCGCGCCAGACGGGATCGATATCGTGTTTCCCCTTGACCAAGAGGTGACCGCGGTTCTCCGTGCCGCTGCCGCCGTCGGCGCGGTCGGGCCGGGTGATGCTGCCTTCGGCCTCGACTTCTCCGTGCGCCAATCGCCGGCGGTAGATAGCCTCCAGCATCGGCGCTTCATCGCTGTAGACGACGGGGGTGAGGGTGAGGTCTTCAGACGGGTTGATGGCCCAGAAATAGGGTATTTCCACCGTCAATCCCAAGTCGCTGTCGGAACCATAAGACGGAATCAGCAGCCCCGAGCGGCGTTTGACCGACGGCCCCGCATGAGACATGTAAGGAAGATACGCAACGGGAATTCCGAACATCTCAAGAACCGCATCCTTGTATTCGATTTCCTTGCGGACGTTGTCATGGATGACCCGGACCGCCTTGATCCGCCATAAAGGCGCGTGGTTGGGGTCGTGGTTGCAGAGATCGCAGGGCGAAAAAACCCCATTGGCAAGGGTGGTGACGACGCCGCCCACCCGCCGTCCGCCGGTAGCCACAAGGCGCGAGTTGTCCTTGAACAGCATCCGGAAACCCTTGATGAAGCCGTCTTTGAACTGATTCGTAAACTCCCCTTGGTCGCCGAATATGACGTCGCCATTGGGCTCCACGATGGCGATATTTCCGGTCGCGGTGAAGGTGTCGGTTTTCTTCCAATAGGTGACCCTGTCGGCGCGCAGCAAGCGTGATCCTTGCGCGATTTCGACGTTGCCTGTTGCGGTCGCGACGCCGGTGTTTTCGTCGAAGGTCACCTCATCGGCGCGCAGGATGACGTAGGGAAGGATCTTGCCCGTCGCCGCGCCCGGCTTCACTCCGTCGGCCTTCGTGCCTTGGGCCGCCACCGGTGACGCCGAGGCGATACCGACGGCGGCGATCGCCGCCAGCGTCAGCCGGCCCATGAAAATGGGGACCCTCACCGTTAACCGCGGCGGCTCCATCGCTTACCCTTCCTCTATATAGAGGAGTATGGACAATCCGATCAACAAGGTCACCGCCGCCGGGGTCCAAGCCGCAAGCAGGGCCGGAATGTTGTCCGCAAGGCCCAGTGCCTGCACCACATTGGACAGGAACAGAATAAAGAAGCTGAAGAAAACGCCGCTCCCGATCAGGATGGCGACGCCGCCGCGCCGTGCCAGGCGCAAGGAAAAACTCGCCGCAATAAGCACCATGGCCCCGAGCATAATCGGTATTGCCAACAAGGAATACCAATAGACCCGATGGCGCGTGGCGGTGAACCCGGCCTTGTCGAGAAGGTCGATGAACCCAGGCAGGTGCCAAAACGACAGCGTTTCCGGTGGGGAAAAGCTGTTCATTATTTTGGCCGCGGTCCAATTGGTGGGAAGGCTATAGGTGGCCTGCCGCCTCGAAGGTTTTCCCGGCGTCGTCACCAGCACGTTGTTTAATTCCCACGTGCCGTCGCCGAGATGGGCGTCCCTGGCATCGAGGCGACGGGAGAACCGGTTTTTGTCGTCGAACAGGTAAACGGTCACTTCCCTAAGGGTCATGTCTTCGGAGGTCATCCGCACGGCATGGATGACCGATTGGGTTCGCTCGTCGGCTTGGCGCAGCCACATGCCCGAGTGGGAAATCGCCAATTGCGACGAGCGTCCCTTGAAGTAATCGCCCGCCAGCTGTTCGAAGCGAAGCAGCATGGTCGACCCCAGGGGGTTGACGGCGGCGACGAAAAACACGCCGATCGAGACCGCGACCACCACCGCGGGGGCCAGAAATTGCCACACGGAGACCCCAGATGCCCGCGCCACGACCAGTTCGCTGCTGCGGCTGAGACGCCAAAATGTGAACATCCCCCCGAGTAGAGCGGCGAAGGGGATCAGCTTTTGCACAGTGTGGGGAAACTTGAGGACGGCCATTTGCATGACCAATTGGAAGGTGACATCGGGTCGGGAACTGGCCTTGCGCATGAGTTCCAGGACTTCCACGAGAAAGACAATGCCCCCCAGTGAGGCCAGGACCAGCAGGAAACCGCCGAAATACCGTTTGGCGATATAGCGCGAAAGGGTGAGGGAGAAACGCGCTTCGGAGGTCATGGATTGGCCCCCGTTGGATCGGCTCCGCGGCTATCGGTTGCCGACGATCGGTGGTGGCGCCCGCGCCTCATCAACAGCCACAGGCTGACGCCGATGCCCGCCACCGGCAACAGGTACATGAATGGCACCGCGACCATGGTATTCCCCGCCAGGTGATATAGCATGATGCTGAGGGATTGCACGATCAACATGGCGCCGGTGACCACGGTGATGCGCAATGCTAGCCCGCGGCGGTTAAAGTCGCCTGTGAGCAACGCCGCCAGCGCCATCAGGGCAAACGCCATGGCCAGCAGGGGGGTGGCAATCCGTTGGTGACCTTCGGCGTAGAATTGGCGCCGCTTTTGCCAGTCAGAAGCCCCATAACGGCCTGTTGTCTTAATCGAAAACAATTGGTGAAGATAGCGTTCCCGGGGCTGGCGCCAACGTTCCCCGGAACGCGCGCTGAAGGTGCCCAGATCCAGCGTATAGCGATCGAAAAACAGGATCGAAAGCTTGTCCTCGTTTTTCTTGATGGTTTGCCTGTTCCCCTTGACCATGACCACCCTTGGTCCGAATTCCGTGCGGACCAAGGCGCCGCGTTCGGCCATCATCGTCACCGGGTTGCCGCCCTTGCGGCGGTCGTGGACCAGAAGGCCCAGGAGCTCGCCATTGGGGGCCCTTTCGCGCACGTAGATGGTCAGGGTTGAGCCGACTTCGTTGAAGGTGCCTTCCCGGAGAAAAATGTCCGAATAGTTTTCGCGGATCGACGCCTGCAGGTCTTTGAACTCACGATAGGCGGCGGGCATGTAATAGAGGTTCACCGCATAACACAGCGCCATTACCAGGGTGGCCGCCGCCAGCGCGGGGGCCGCCAAGGACATGGGGCCCTTGCCGCAGCCCCGCCAGACCACAAGCTCGCTGTCCTGGTGCATCTTGGTGTAGGCGAACACCACGACGCCGAAAAGGATGATCGGTAGGAACACCGAGGTGAACATGGGGAGGACCAGGAAGGCGAGGTAGAACATGTTGTAGGCCGGCAGGCCCCGGTTGAGGACCAAATCGACGAACCGGAGCGACTGGGACATCCAGATAATCCCCGACACGACCAACACCGCGAAAAAAAGCGGCCACAGGAGCTGGCGCAACATATAGCGGAACATACAGTTCATCGGCGGCATTATAGCGCTAGAGCATTTTCCGGCCAAATTGAACCATTTGCCCGGGATGATTTTAGCCTAAGGTTAGATTTTTCCCGCCCAGATCGCTAGACTCCGGAATCCGGCGCCAAGCCGTCAACCATTGGTCCAAGGAGAGTGACGCATGAGGATTGCGTTTTCCCAACCCGCGCTGCCCGCAAAAGGGGCGGTTATTCTATTGGCGAGCGAGGACAAGTCCGCGCCCAAACTGACGGCCCTGGGCCGGGCCTTCGACAAGTCCGTGGGTGGCTCCGTCGCCCGTGCCTTGGCCGCGTCGCGGTTCAAGGGCCGCAAGGGGCAAAGCCTCGTCGTCCTGGCGCCGGGGCGGAAGGATTTCAGCCGCGTGGTGGTGGTGGGGCTGGGCAAGGCCGGCGAAGTCACCGATCTCATCGCCGAGCAGGCCGGCGGGGTCGCCTATGCAGAACTGGAGAAAAGCGACGATTCCCGCGCCGTGGCTCTGGTGGAGGCGCCGCGGCGCTGCAAGCTGGGCGCCCCCGAGCTGGCCGCCCATTTTGCCCTCGGGGCGCGGCTCCGGTCCTACCGGTTCGACAAATACCGGACCAAGGAAAAGAAGGAAGACAAGCCCAAGCTTGCCCGCATCGATGTTTGCGTGGCCGAAACGGCCCCGGCCCGGCGGCTCTTTGCCGGGCTCGACGCGGTGGCCGATGGCGTTTTCTTTACCCGTGAACTGGTGTCCGAGCCGGCCAACGTGCTCTACCCAGAGACCCTGGCGCGGGAGGCGCGCAAGCTCTCGCGCCTCGGTGTCCGGGTCGAGGTGCTGGATGAAAAGAAGATGAAGGCGCTCGGTTTCGGCGCCCTTTTGGGGGTCGCCCAAGGCAGCGCCCATCCGGCGCGGTTGGTGGTGATGCGCTGGAACGGGGGGCCGCGGCGGGGCAAAGGGGCCCAGCCCATAGCCTTCGTCGGCAAGGGTGTGACCTTCGATTCCGGTGGGATATCGATCAAACCCTCGCGCGGCATGGAAGATATGAAATGGGACATGGGCGGTGCCGGCGTCGTCATCGGCCTGATGCGGGCGCTGGCGGGTCGATCGGCCAGGGTCAATGCCGTTGGCATGGTGGGGCTGGTGGAGAATATGCCGTCAGGCACCGCCCAGCGGCCCGGCGACATCGTCAAATCCTATTCCGGCCAGACCATAGAAGTGCTCAATACCGATGCCGAAGGCCGGCTCGTGCTGGCCGATGCCCTGTGGTATTGCCAGAAACGTTTCAAGCCGAAGTTCATGGTCGACCTCGCCACCTTGACGGGCGCCATCATCGTCAGCCTCGGCGCCCATCATGCCGGCCTTTTTTCCAACAATGACGAGCTTGCCACCCGGCTCACCGACGCGGGCTTGGCGGTGGGCGAGAAACTCTGGCGTCTGCCCTTGGATGCCGCCTACGATAAGATGATCGATTCCAAGGCGGCCGATGTCCAAAACATCTCTTCCGGCGGCGGTGCCGGATCCATCACCGCGGCCAAGTTCCTGCAACGATTCGTCAACAAGGTGCCCTGGGCGCACCTCGACATCGCCGGGGTGACGTGGTCGACCAAGGGTTCCGACACCGCCGCCCCGGGCGGCACCGGGTTCGGCGTGCGCCTGCTCGACCGCCTGGTCGCGGACCATTACGAAAGCCGTTGACCCGCGCACGGGGGTGGCTGGCGTGACGGAAATCGCATTTTACCATCTCGAGGGCTCGACCCTGGAGGCGGTCCTGGCGAAGTTGTTGGAAAAGGCGTTGGCGGGCGGCCTCAGGGCGGTCGTCAAGGCTGGGTCGGAGGAACGGGTGGCGGCGCTCGATGCCGCGCTCTGGACCTATGAGCAGGGATCATTTCTGGCCCATGGCTCGGCCCAGGACGGCAATGGTCCCGACCAGCCGGTTTGGCTCACCGCCGGCGACGACAACCCCAACGCCGCCACCGTCCTATTCCTGACCGACGGGTCGGAATCCGGAGAGCTAGCGGACTATGACCGCTGCCTCGAGCTGTTCGATGGCCGGGACGAGCTGGCCTTGGAGAAGGCCCGGTCACATTGGCAGGTTTACAAGGATGCCGGCCATGAACTCACCTATTGGCGCCAGGGCGAGCGGGGCGGGTGGCAGAAGCAGGATCCGTGAAACGGCAAATCGGCCGCCGGCCGCGGGCCGCGCCGTGGATCCATGCGCCATCCCTTGCCCTCGGTCTTTGATCCGTCTATAAGCGCGGCGCGAAAATTTCACGGAGCCCCACGCGATGGCCAATGAACGGACCCTCTCGATCATCAAACCCGACGCGACCCAACGCAATCTGACCGGCGATATCCGCGCCCGCTTCGAAAAGGCAGGGCTCAGAATCGTCGCCCAGAAGCGGCTGCGGCTCAGCCGCGCACAGGCGGAGCAATTCTACGCGGTCCATAAGGAGCGGCCGTTCTTCGACGGCCTGTGTGCCTTCATGACATCGGGTCCGGTGGTGGTCCAGGTCCTTGAAGGCGACAACGCCATCGCGCGGACCCGGGAAATCATGGGGGCGACCGATCCCCGGGAGGCCGAGGAAGGGACCATCCGCAGGGATTTCGCCCAATCGATCGAAGCCAATTCGGTCCATGGGTCCGACGGTCCGGAAACCGCCGCCGAGGAAATTGCCTTCTTCTTTTCCGATGACGAGATCGTGGGTTAGAGCATTTTCCGGCCAAACTGGACCATTTGACCGCGATGATCTCGGTGCGCCTATAGAAGAACAAGCGCCAACAAGGACAGGCAGACCATGATCGCGGCGGCGCTGAAGGCAAGCAGCTTCACGAAATTGCGCCACAACTCTTCATGGGCTTTGAGATCGTCGCTATCGGCCATGCTTCTTCTCCTTGAGTCCCCTTGATGGTCCAATATTTCCGATCTTCAAGCTAGAGCATTTTCCGCGGGCCATATCAGCGTTCCCGTGGCCGCCGGCCGGCCTCCCGCGATGGTGACGACATCGCCATCCACCGAAACCCGGCCTTCGCCGATGAGGCGGAGCGCCAGCGGATAAATCCGGTGTTCGACTTGCAGGATGCGGGCGGCGAGGCTGGCCGCGTCGTCGCCTTCCAGCACGGGGGCCGCGCCTTGGACGATGATCGGTCCTGAATCCATCTCGGGGCGCACGAAATGGACGGTGCATCCGGCGATACGCACCCCGGCGGCAAGCGCCTGTGCCTGGGCATCGAGCCCCTTGAAGGACGGCAGCAGGGAGGGATGAATATTGATCAGGCGGTCGCGCCAGCTCTCGACGAAACCGGCGGTGAGCAGCCGCATGAAACCGGCCAGGCAGACAAGTTCGCACCCCGCATCCCTCAGGGCCGAGCCCAACGCCCCATCGAAGGCGGCGCGGTCCGAAAAATCCCTATGGTCGATGACCCGGGTGGGGACCCCGGCGGTGCGGGCGCGTTCGAGGCCAGGGGCATCGCCGCTGTTGGAGACGACGAGCACGATCTCGGCCGGATAATTTGGCACCCCCGCGGCATCCAGAAGCGCCTGGAGGTTGGTCCCCGAGCCGGAGATCAGGACCCCTGCCTTCAGTCGCGCCATGCCGTGTCCATGGCCGCTATGACGGTGTCCCGGGAATCCCCCGGCGCGGGTTCGATGACGCCGATTCTATGGACCGTTTCACCCGCCTCATTGAGGCTCTGTTGGACCGCGTTGGCCGACCCTGGTTCGACGATGGCCACCATGCCGATTCCGCAATTGAAGGTGCGGGCGAGTTCGGTCCCTTCCAGCCCGCCTTCCCTGGCGAGCCATTGAATGGCGGGCGGCAGAGGCCAGGCCCCGGCATCAAGCGCCGCCCGCAGGCCGGGGGCAAGCACCCTTGGAATGTTCTCGGTCAAGCCGCCGCCGGTGATATGCGCCAGCCCCTTGACGCCGCCCGCCGCGATGGCCGCCAGGCAGGACTTGACGTAGATCCGCGTCGGCGTCAGGAGGCACTGCCCGAGGGCCTCGTGGGCGGAGAACGGTGCGGGCGCGTCCCAGGAAAGCTCCAAATCGTCGACGATCTGGCGCACCAGGGAAAAGCCGTTGGCATGCAGGCCCGATGCCCCGATGCCAAGAACGACGTCGCCTGCGCGGGTGTCTGTCCCGGTGAGGAGGGCCTCGCGCTCGACCGCGCCGACGGCGAAGCCGGCGAGGTCGAAGTCGTCCCCTCGGTACATGCCCGGCATTTCCGCGGTTTCCCCGCCGATAAGCGCGCAGCCCGCCTGGGTGCAGCCCTCCGCCACGCCGGCGATCACCTGGCCGGCGCGCTCCACATCGAGCGCCCCGGTGGCGAAATAATCGAGGAAGAAGAGAGGCTCGGCGCCCTGCACCACCAGGTCGTTGACGCACATGGCGACCAGGTCGATGCCGACCGTCCCCAGCCGTCCCATTTCGATGGCGATCCGCAGCTTGGTGCCGACCCCGTCGGTGGCGGCGACCAGAACCGGATCCTTGAAACCGGCGGCCTTGATGTCGAACAAGCCGCCGAAACCGCCGAGGCCGGCCATGACGCCGCTGCGCGAAGTCGCCTTGGCCAGAGGAGCGATACGCTTGACCAGCGCGTTTCCGGCCTTGATGTCGACCCCCGCCCCTTCATATGTCGCGCGCTTAATGGGTTCCTCCTTGCCTCATCCATGATAGATTTTTTGGGTAGGCTTGATTGCACTCCCCGCCGGGTGAGGCGCGCAGCCTGAAAGCCGCGGTAAAACCGCGGCTAAGATAGTGTATCCGCGACGGTTTGTAATGGCCCAATCACATCCAACCCAATCACACCCAAAGGGTGTTGCCGTCTGGAATGTCCCATCGGCGCTTGGCGCGCGGTTGGCCGGGATTTTCGCCGTCCTTGGGCTACTCGCGGCGCTGTTGGGGACTCAGCCGGTTGCGGCCCAAGGAGGCGCCGACGTGTTCACGGTCGCGGACGTCGAGGTGGATGCGACCGCCGATACCGCCGCCGCGGCGCGGGACCGGGCCTTGGCCGAAGGCCAGAAGGCGGCGCTCGGACGCCTGTTTGACCGCGTCGTGCTGGCTACCGACAGGAACAAGCTGCCAGAATTCAACGCCGGCGCCATCGCCGAATTGGTCCGGGATTTTGAAGTCACCCGGGAAAAGAGGTCGTCGGTCCGCTACCTTGCCGTCCTTCGCGTGCGGTTCAAGGCCGACGGCATCAGGGCGATGCTGCGCAGCCATGATATCGGTTTCGCCGAAACCCGCAGCAGGCCGGTTCTGGTGCTGCCGGTCTTCGAGGTGGCGGGCGCCTATTCCTTGTGGGGGGAACCCAACCCGTGGCGTGATGCCTGGCTGGCCTTGCCGCCGTCGGACGGACTCGTGCCCTTGGTCCGCCCCGCGGGCGGTATCCGGAACGCCGTTCTGATCGGTGCCGAGCAGGCGGTGCGTGGTGCCGACGATCGGCTAGCCGCGATCGCGCGACACTACGCCGCCGCCGACGTTCTGGTCGCCGTGGCGGGGTTCCGCATGGGCGCCGTCGGCGAGGAGGGGCAGGCCGCCCAGCAGTTCCTACAGGTCACGCTCAGCCGGATGGGGACGGCACTTACCGAGCAGACCCACCTTGAATCCTTCGCTCTTCGCCCGGGCGAGAGCCGTGAATCCGCCATCGGCCGGGCGGTGTCGGTCATCGCCAGTCAGATCCAAGAGGATTGGAAGCGCGACAACCGCCTGCGCTTCGGCGTGGGCAAGGAATTGACCGTCATCGTGCCGCTTACGTCGCTCGCCGATTGGCTCGCCATCAAGCGTCGTCTCGCCGGAGTCGCCTTAATTCAGCGAAGCGATCTGGTATATCTTTCCCGCAAGCTTGCGCGCCTCAGGATCAATTATATAGGTGACGAGGAACAGTTGACTCTGGCACTGGTTCAAAACGACATTATTCTGGAACGCGGCCCGGTCTCCTGGATCCTTCGACGCACCCGGAAGGGCGGGCTCGCCGAACCCGGCCAGGTCAAGGTCGGCGGCGAAGAGACGGGCGGTGGTCGAACCAACGCGCCAAGACCACCATCGGGCGGGGCCCCGTGAACATTCCCAACTCCATTTCCATTGCGCGGTTATTGATGGTGCCCATCGTCGTATGGGCGATTCTGGACGACCGCATGACGCTCGCCTTCTGGCTTTTCGTTGTAGCCGGCCTATCGGACGCCATCGACGGCTTCCTCGCCCGCCGTTTGTCCTGCATTTCGGTGGTGGGCGAATATCTCGATGCCCTCGCCGACAAGGCCCTTCTGATGAGCATCTACGTGACGCTCGGGTCCGAGGGCTATCTTCCCAACTGGATCGTGATCTTGGTGGTGTCGCGGGATGTTCTCATCATCGGCGGGGCGATGCTCTACCAGTTGCTCACCCATAACCTAAAAATGTCGCCACTTTTTATAAGTAAAATCAATACGGTGGTGCAAATTGTCCTGGCAAGTTTCGTGCTCGGGTCGCACGGACTCGGGGTGGAGGCCGATTTGCCCATCGTCGTCCTGGTATGGCTTGCCGGGCTCACCACATTAGCATCGGGCGCCAGTTACATCGTCGGCTGGTCGGCAAAGGCCGCATCCATGGAGGACTCTCGGCAATGACGATATCGCGTCAGGTGCTATTCTGGCTGGGCGGCCTTGTGGCCTTCGGCCTTATTCTCAAGCTGTTCAGCGCCGTCCTGCTGCCGTTCGTGGCGGGGTTCGCGATCGCTTATTTTCTCGACCCGGTGGTGGAAAAACTGGGCGCCATGCGGCTCAACCGGACGCTGGCCACATCGGTGGTGTTGATCTCGTTTTTCCTGATATTCGGCGTGACCTTGGTGCTGTTGCTGCCGGTTCTGGAGAAGCAGTTCGTGGATTTTGCGGCCAAGGTTCCGGAGCTTTTGACGGCCGCCCAGGCCAAGCTCGCGGCCGTCGTATCGCGGCTCAGCGCCGAGCTTTCACCCCAGGACATGGAGCGGCTCAAGGGCGTGGCGGGCGGCTTTGCCGGAGACGCGCTCAAGCTGGCCGGGCAGCTCCTCGGCAAGGTCTGGAGCGGCGGCCTTGCCCTCTTCAACCTGCTCTCGCTGATCTTCATCACCCCGATCGTCGCCTTCTACATCCTCAGGGACTGGCCGATCATCGTCAGGACCGTCGATTCCTGGCTGCCCCGCGACCATGCGGCCACCATCCGCGAACTGGTCAACGAGGCCGACCAAATGATCTCCGGGTTCGTGCGGGGCATGGGCGTGGTGTGTCTCATTCTCGCCGCGGTCTACGGTTTTGCCCTGACCGCGATCGGCTTGGATTTCGGTCTTGTGATCGGCATCAGCGCCGGATTGATATCTTTCGTCCCCTTCGTGGGCGCCATCCTCGGCTTCCTGGCGGCGGTGGGCATGGCGTTGGTCCAGTATGCGGAGTGGGGCCCCATTGCCGTTGTGGCTGGGGTTTTCATCGCCGGCCAGGTTCTGGAAGGCAACATCCTGACTCCGAAGCTGGTGGGAGAGAGGATCCGGTTGCACCCGGTGTGGATCATATTCGCCCTTCTGGCGGGCGGGACGGTGGCCGGGTTCTCCGGGCTGCTGGTTTCGGTGCCGGTGGCGGCGGTGATCGGCGTATTGGTGCGTTTCACGACCGGCCGATATGTCGGCAGCCAAATGTATCGGGGAAACAGCCCGTCCGGTGGTGAAGATGACCATGGGCCGCCCCGGGACGATCGACCTTGACCGCCACCAAGGAGGGCAGGGACGCCGCGGAGTGCGGCATCAAAGCGGAACAGATTCCCCTTCCACTGCCGCACCGCCCCAGCCTCGGCGGCGAGGATTTCCTGGTCGCCCCTTGCAATGCGGACGCGGTCCGCTGGATCGACCTTTGGCCCGCCTGGCCGGGCCCGACGCTGGCGGTGGTGGGGCCGGCGGGCTCGGGGAAGACCCATCTGGCCTCCGTCTGGGCCGCCACTTCCGGCGCCCGTTTTATCGACCCAGGGGAATTGGCGCGGCCCCAATGGGTGTCGGAGACCGGTGACGGCGCGCTGATCATCGATGACGCGCATCTCTTGATGGGGGATGGGGCGTGCGAGCAGGCGTTGTTCCATCTGCTCAACCAGGTGCATGGCTCCAAGGGGCGACTGATGCTCACCGGGGACGTGCCTCCGGCCCTGTGGCCGGTCTCGCTTGGCGACCTCCGCTCGCGGCTCGGCGCCATTCCGGTGGCCGAAATCGGTTTGCCCGATGACGGGTTGATGGCGGCACTGCTGGTCAAATTGTTCGCGGATCGCCAAATCCATGTGGCGGCGGATGTCATCCGATACCTGGTGGCTCGGATGGAGCGCAGCTTCGAGGCGGCTTCCCTCGTCGTCGCGGCGATCGACCGCCGTGCCCTGGCGGCGGGCCGGGCGGTCACCATCCCGCTGGTGCGCGATGTCCTGGCCGAGAGCGGCTAGAGCACTATCCGGTCAAATGGTTCAATTTGGCCCGATAGTGCTCTTGGGAAACCCGCTCGGCGGGCCTTGGCGTTATCCATCCTCGGCGTCCCGCCCGGGTACGGGCCCGGGGACGGGAATGAGGCGCACCTTGAACCCATCGGCGGCAAGCGCCAACTCGCCGTGCTTGATTTTCAGGGCATCCGCGCCGAACAATTGCCGCCGCCAGCCCTTGAGCGCCCGGACATCGGCCTCGTCATCGGCGGCGATGCATTCGAGTTCCGCTACCGAGCACACCAGCTTCTGGGCAACGTCGTGCTCATCGCATTTCATCTTGAGCAAGACCCGGAAGAGATCGACCAAAGGGCCGATTCCCTTGGGTAGCGGTTCCTTCTTCTCAAGGATGGGGCATTCGGCCTCGGGCACGGCTTTGCCTTCGGCGACGGCGCAGAGAACGCCCTTGGTGAGCGCGGCGCCCAGGCCATTGCGTCCGATCGACCGGGTCTTGGCCAGTTCTTCGGGGGATTCCGGGCCGCGCGCGGCGATATCGAGAAGGACGTCGTCGCGCAGGATGCGGTTGCGTGGCACGTCGCGTTCCTGGGCCATGCACTCGCGCCATGCGGCCAAAGCCTGCAAAACGCAGAGGAAACGGGGGCGCGCCCCCCGGAATTTGATGCGCCGCCAGGATTCCGGGGGATTGACCGTGTAGGTCGTGGGCGAGGTCAGCACCGCCATTTCTTCGTCGAGCCAATGGGCCCGGCCGTTGCTCTCGAGCCTATGGGCCAGTTTTTCGTACGCGACACGCAGGTGGGTGACGTCCGACACCGCATATTGCAACTGTTTATCCGATAGCGGCCGCCTGGACCAATCGGTGAAACGCATGGACTTGTCGATGCGCGCCTTGGCGAGCTTGGACACCAAGGCGTCATAGCCCACCGACTCGCCGAAGCCGCAGACCATGCCGGCAACTTGGGTGTCGAAGACGGGCGCGGGCACGGTGCCGGTCAAATGATGGAAAATCTCGATATCCTGCCTGGCGGCGTGGAACACCTTGAGGACCGATGGATCGCCCAGCAGCGTGAACAAGGGGTCAAGGTCGATGCCCTCGGCCAGGGTGTCGACGATCACCGCCTCGGTGGGGCCGCCCAACTGCACCAGGCAAAGCTTCGACCAGTAGGTCCGCTCGCGCATGAACTCGGTGTCGACGGTCACGAAATCGGCGCTGGAAACGGATTCGCAAAACCGTGCCAGCGCCTCGGTGTCGGTAATGGTGATCATGGGGTGAACCTATACACGAAATGACGTTGAAGCTGAACCGATGGGCGGGAAACGCCGGGCCGCGGGTCTGTTCTTGACAACCGGTCCCGAAGCATGGCTTTTCCCAAGCTGACCATGGGCGGCCCAACCGGAGATGGGAATTTGAGCGCGATGCACCCCTACCGTACCCATACCTGTGGCGAATTGCGGCCCGATCATATCGGCGAGACGATTCGAATATCGGGCTGGATTCACCGTAAACGCGACCATGGAAACCTTCTGTTCGTCGATCTGCGTGACCATTACGGTCTCACCCAATGCGTGATCGATTCATCGGCCGCCAACTTCAACGCGGTCGACGACACGCGCCTGGAATACGTGGTGGCGATCACCGGGAAAGTGGTGGAGCGCACCGAGGACACCGTGAATCCCAGGCTGCCCACCGGGAAGGTGGAGGTGACCATCGACGCGATCGAGGTGCTTTCGGTATCGGCGCCCTTGCCGCTTCAGGTGAATTCCGATAGCGATTACGGCGAGGATATCCGATTGCGCTACCGCTTCTTGGATCTCCGCCGGGAAAAGATGCAGCGCAACATGATCCTGCGCTGCGACGTCATCGCGTCGATTCGCCGCCGGCTGACCGAGGCCGGTTTCCGCGAATTTCAGACCCCGATCCTGACGGCGTCCTCGCCCGAGGGCGCGCGCGACTACCTGGTGCCCTCGCGGTTGCATCCCGGCCGTTTTTATGCGTTGCCCCAGGCGCCCCAGCAGTTCAAGCAGCTCCTTATGATCGCCGGCTTCGACCGGTATTTCCAGATCGCGCCGTGCTTCCGAGACGAGGACGCCCGCGCCGACCGTTCGCCGGGCGAGTTCTACCAGCTGGACATAGAGATGTCCTTTTGCACCCAGGACGACGTGTTTGCGGCGCTGGAACCGGTGTTGGCCGGGGTGTTCATGGAATTCGGCGGCGACCGCCCGGTCACAGCGGCACCCTTCCCGCGCATCCCTTTCGACGAGGCGATGCTCAAATACGGCAGCGACAAGCCGGACCTTCGTAATCCGCTCATCATCAGCGACGTAACGGAGGTCTTCGCGGGATCGAAATTTTCCCTATTTGCCAATTTGATCGAAAAGGGTGCCGTGGTGCGCGGCATTCCCGCGCCGGGCGCCGCAAGCCAGCCGCGCAGCTACTTCGACAAGCTCAATGATTGGGCCAGGCAGGATCTGGGTGCCGGCGGGCTCGGTTATGTCATCTTCGATGGCGGCGGTGCCAAGGGGCCCATCGCCCGCCACTTGGACGACCATAGGATCGCGCGCCTGAAGGAGAGCGCCGGCGTGGACGACGGCGATGCCGTGTTCTTCGCGGGCGGCACGGCGGCGGCCGCGGCGGAGCTTGCCGGCGCAGCACGGACCCGGATCGCCGAGGGGCTCGACCTGATCGAAGGAGACCGTTTTGAATTTTGTTGGGTCGTCGATTACCCGCTTTTTGAGGAAGATGAGGAAACCGGCGGCGTCAAATTCAGCCATAACCCGTTTTCCATGCCCCAGGGCGGCCTCGAAGCCCTGGAAAGCCAGGACCCGCTGACCGTCAAGGCGTGGCAATACGATATCGTCTGCAACGGCGTTGAACTGTCGTCGGGGGCGATCCGGAACCACAAGCCGGAGATCATGGAAAAAGCCTTCTCCATAGCCGGTTACGACCGTGAGGAGCTGGAAAAGCGTTTCGGCGGGATGCTGTCGGCGCTGCGCTACGGGGCGCCGCCCCATGGTGGATCGGCGCCGGGGATCGACCGCATCGTCATGCTGCTTGCCGATGAGCCCAACATCCGAGAGGTCATCCTGTTCCCGGTCAACCAGATGGCCCAGGACTTGATGATGGGGGCGCCGGCGGAGGTGGAACCGGCGCGGCTCAAGGAGCTGCACCTGCGTCTCGCCTTGCCGCCCAAGGCCAAAGGCGGCGAAGGCCACTGACCGGAACCGATTTAGCGCGAAATTGTATAGAGTTTTCCCAAGTCCTTAACCCGGGATCAAGGAATGTGGCGTTAGGATTGCCGCTTTCGACAGGCGGTTCCCCCGGGGGTTCGAATGCAGCGTCTTGGCGTCCTCTCATTGCCGTTTTTGCTCGTCGCTTGCGTCGCGTTGCCGCCCCAGCTTGCCCTGGTCACCCAGGCCGCCGACGGCGTGAGCTACGTCTTGACGGGGAGGAGTGCCACCGACCACATCGTCTCCGCGGCGATGAAGGAGGATTGCGCGCTCTCCCGCGCGGCGCAGGGACGGGCCATCTGCAAGGCCAAGCAAGGAGACTCTGATTTCGCCCAGGCCCTGAGCCAGGTGGAAGGCGGGCATCCCGGAGCCGCCCTCGATCGTCCCATCGGGCACGATGAGATCGTCGCCCTCGACCCCGTGCTCTTGCCCCAAGAGTTGGCCGCCCTCGCCCCGGCCCTAGGCGGGGCCGCGCAAGCGCCGCCGCCGCCGGTGATGGGGTCCGCCGCGTTTGCTGATCCAAGGCGGTTTTTTTCGCCAGCCATCCACCCCAAGGCATCCCCGCCCAAGGCACCCCAGCCAAAGGCGACGCCAACGCCTCGGCCGGGTCCAACCTATTACGTGGTGGTGGGAAACTACCGGAATTGGGTGACCGCCGTTGAAAACGCCGGCCGCCAGAGCCAGGGCATCACGTCGGTCGTCACGGCAACCAGGAATGGCGCGAAAACACACAGGGTATTGATCGGGCCGTTGGACCGTGTCCGCGCCGGCGATACCCGGCGCCTGGTATGGGGCGAGGGCTACCGGAGCGCCTGGCTTGTCCGCTCCTGCGCCGGGGGTTCCGCCACCGGTGGTCCGGCCCAGGTGCGCGGGCAGGCCTGCATGGATCTCCGCAAAACCTGGCGCTGACGGCGCCTATCCAGGGCCGGGCGCGGCCCGGCGATTCGGCATCGTATTGGAAGACCTATTCGGCGGCCGTGCTGAGCTTCACGGAAGCCTTTTTACGCTTGTTGACGTACATCGCCATGTCGGCGCGGGCGACCAGATGGATGGCCTCGTCGTTGGGGCCGAACGGTTCGACGCCGAAGCTGGCGCTGATGGCGATTTCATGCCCTTCATGGGTAACGATGGTGCGGTTCATCACGTGAGAGAGCATCTGGGCGCGCTTCAATCCATCGCGCCAGTTGGTCTGGACCATGAGGATGGCGAATTCGTCGCCGCCGAATCGGGCGACGATATCGGTTTCTCGCACCTGGGTCTCGATCACCCGGGCAACATGCCGGAGGACGATGTCGCCGACATGGTGGCCATGGGTGTCGTTGATGTCCTTGAAGGCGTCGAGATCGCAGAATACGAGGACGCCGTCATCGCCGTAGCGTAACGCCGAGGCCAAGGTCCGGCGCAGGTGTTCGTCGAAACCGCGCCGGTTCCGCAATCCTGTAAGTTCATCGGTGAGCGTCAGGTTTTCCAGGTAGGAAATCCGCGCCGATTGCTCGGTGAGAAATGTTTCTACCTCGGCCGTGGTGTCGAGGACCTGCTCGACGAGCGGGCTGGCGCTTTCAGGCGCGGCGCGGCCGTAAGCAACGCGGCGCCCCATGTTGGTCATCAAAGAATCCGCCGCGGCCGCGATCTGGCTCAAGAGGCGACCATCGTCTTTTTCACTGGTTGTTTTCACTGGCGTCCTCTTTTTTGGCGCGTCGTCTTCGTTCCTCGACCTTGGCGTCATTCTCGGTTCTCTGGTTGCCGGGGAAATTGATCAGCCGGCTGTGTGCCGGTCCCCGGATCGAAGACACAGCGATCCGCAATTAGAAATGCAAAGCCCATGCCAAACGATGTTTCTTTATTTTTCAGGCACTTGTCTGACTTTCCCGGGCGGCAGCATTTTCCGGTCATCGGCAAACGAGGACAAGATCGTGGTGTGTCGGGCAAGAAATGCCGGGCTCCGGTGTGGCCCCAGGGGAGGGGGTGTTGCAGATTCTAGTTCGGCGGGCCAAAGGGTGTCATAATCGCCAGGCCGAGCGTGATTCAATTGGGGAAATGGAGGGTCCCGTGGGTCGATGGTTGATGTGGCTTGCCGCCGCGATGTTGATGGCCGATCTCCCTGCGGAGGCCGCGCCGGTACGAAGTGGCGGCAAGGTGGATTTGGTCCCCCATAAAGCCACTTACGACTTGCGTCTTGGGCGCGTGCGCTCGGGTGGCGATGTTGTCGGCGCCAAGGGGTCCATGGTCATGGAGACGGCCAAGTCCTGCGCCGGTTGGACCCTGAAGCATAGGTTTCGCCTGACGCTCATCAACAATGAGGGCAACAGGATCGAGACGAATTCCGATTTTTCCAGCTTCGAATCCATTGACGGATTGACCTACCGGTTTACCTCCCGGACCACGCGCAACGGCGCCGTCACCGACGATGTCCAGGGAAACGCTAGGTTGGCCAGCTTGGGGGCGCCCGGGCATGCCGATTTCACGCGGCCCAAGGGGACCCTATTCGACCTTCCCAAGGGCACCATCTTTCCCACCGAACACGTGGCGCAACTGATCGCCGGCGCAAGGCGAGGCCAGCGTCGCGTGTTCAAGATCATCTTCGATGGCCAAAGCAAAGATGGCGCCCTTGAGGTTAACGCCTTTATCGGCGGCTACCTTGCCCAAGCGCCGGCCAAGTGGGCCAAGAACACGCTTACCAACCGGCCGTCCTGGTTCCTGCGGCTGGCGTTTTTTCCGGTCGGGAGCTCCAAGGCCGCACCCCAGCATGAAGCCGGCCTCAGGATATTCGACAACGGCGTCGCCGATGAGTTTGAATGGGATTGGGGCACGTTTACGGTGGAAGGCACCTTGAAGTCACTGGAGGCCTTGCCGCGGCCCAAATGTTGACCGATTTGCCGCCGCGGCCCGATTCGGCCCATTTCGGGGGCGTTTTGCTGGCGTAAATTCTTTATATAGCCTGAGATTCGTCGATTTGGCTGAGTCCGGCGTAAACAAGATTTTAACGAACTTCTAACGACTGATGCAGCATCATGGAAGTGCCGCCAAGGAGGGGGAAATTTCCTCGGGCTTTTGTGCCTTTGCCCGGGTGAGTATATGCTGTGGCAGGGGGAGTCGCTGCTGCACGAAAATGTCAGGATAAGAAGGTCTGTGGGGTCATGGGTCATAAAATACTTATTGTCGAAGATAACGAACTCAACATGAAGTTGTTTCATGATCTGCTTGAAGCGTACGGCTATAGCACCGTACAGACTCGAGACGGCCGTGACGCGCTTGAACTCGCCAGGGAACATCGCCCCGACCTGATCGTTCTCGACATCCAGTTGCCGGAAATTTCCGGCCTTGAGGTGACACGCCAGTTGAAGGAGGATGAGGAGCTTAAATCAATCCCGGTGATCGCGGTGACCGCGTTTGCCATGAAGGGCGACGAAGAAAAAATCCGGGAATGCGGCTGTGAAGCCTATATCGCCAAGCCGATCTCGGTAAAGAACTTCATATCCACGATCCAAAAGGTGCTGGAATAGCCCGATGACCGCACGCGTCCTCGTTGTCGATGACCTTCTCACCAACGTCAAGGTGCTAGAGGCCAAACTGGCGGCCGAATACTTCACCGTCATTACCGCCACCAGCGGAGCCGAGGCTCTGGCGGCGGCAAAGGAAAGCGCGCCCGATATCATCCTGCTTGATGTCATGATGCCGGAAATGGACGGCTTCGAGGTGTGCCGGCGTTTGAAAGCGGATACCGAGACGGCCCATATTCCCGTGGTCATGGTGACGGCGCTCTCGGACATATCGAACCGAGTGATGGGGCTGGAGGCCGGCGCCGACGATTTCCTGACCAAGCCCGTCCACGACGTGACCTTGTTCGCGCGTATCCGCTCGCTGGCCCGTATCAAAAGGGCCATCGACGAGTGGCGCATGCAGGAAGAAACCTATGGCCAACTCGGCGTCACCGATGAAGGCGAAGGTCTGGACCTCACCGATCATCCCAAGGGATCGGTTCTGGTGGTCGAACCCGACGAATTTGTCGGCCAACGCCTGGCGGCGGTCTTGGATGAGGACGGCCAGACGGTCGCCTGCGTGACCACCGCGGGTGCGGCGATGGAGAGCCTGACCAACGGTGCGTTCGATCTCATCATCACGAGCCTTTACCTCGAGGAGAGCGATGGGCTGAGGCTCTGCTCGCAACTCCGTGCCCTGGATGATTTCCGGACGATGCCCGTCCTCTTGGTGATCGAGCCGGAAGAGGTCGGCGGCCTCGCTAAGGGGTTCGAGCTCGGCATCAACGACTACTTGATTCGTCCTGTCGATGCCAATGAACTCAAGGTTAGGGTACGGACCCAGTTGCGCCAGAAGAGATATCGGGAACGGTTTCAGGACAATTACCGGCGCAGCCTGTCTCTCGCCCTCATCGATGACTTGACGGGGCTATACAACCACCGTTATCTCTCAGCCCATATCGAGACGGCGTTGCGGCGCGCGGTTGCCAATGGCAAGCCCTTGAGCCTCCTAATGCTCGATATCGATTTGTTCAAGGAGGTCAACGATAACTACGGACACGGGGCCGGCGACAGTGTTCTGAAGGAATTTGCCGGCCGGATGGTGCGCGGCATTCGTGAATTCGACACCGCCGCGCGCCGCGGCGGCGAGGAGTTTGTGGTGGTCATGCCAGAATGCGACGTCCGCGTCGCCGCCAATGTCGCGGATCGTTTGCGGTGCCTTGTTTCGGACAGCCCTTTCAGCGCCGGTGACGCGGCGGGCATCGCCGTGACGGTGAGTATCGGAATAGCATGCCGGCAAGGGGATGACGACACTCCCGATGCATTGTTGGCACGGGCCGATGAGGCACTTTATGAGGCGAAACGAAACGGCCGCAACCGGGTGGAGGTGCAGCCGGATATGACGTTAGGTACCGAAAAGGCGGCCAGCGGCTGAGACGGGTAATGCTCTGGGGTCGAGCGACCGGGAACGGTT
>Ga0209980_10000049_pt1 | contig 53703 bp, 54 predicted proteins | sample CR02metaG_FD_183611 | JGI IMG/M metagenome (GOLD analysis project Ga0209980, IMG submission 183611) | Deep subsurface microbial communities from Mariana Trench to uncover new lineages of life (NeLLi) - CR02 metaG (SPAdes) (version 2) | ecosystem: Environmental > Aquatic > Marine > Ocean trench...
CACGACCACGCCCACCAGAACGAGCAGCATGAGGCAAAGCACGACGATGGTCGCCAGGCGCAGGGTCACGCCCGGTGGGCGCGACGGGCGCGAACCGACCGTCTTCGGCACCGCGGCGGGGCCGGGGACGATGACGGTTACGGGCTGGTCGTCGTTGTCAGTGGGAACACTCACGGGTGCGAGTAGAGTCGGGTCCGGCCCACCGGTTGCTCTGGGGGACCGGCGCTTCAGTAAACGGGAGCGGGCTCCGGCTCGGCCGGCTTCTCCATTTTCACGTTGATTTCGCCCAAGCCTGTCTCGGTGAAATAAATACTCTTGAGCAAGCGCCGCCAGTCGGCGTACTGGACTTCCGCCGAGCCCGTGAGCTCCACGGTCTCGCCGTCCACCTCGACCACCAGAGGTTTGATCTCGGATTCGAAGGACACTCCCAGCTCGCGGATGGCGTCTTCGTGGATCTCCGCCTGCCCTCCGAGATCGATGCCGCTTTTCACTGCCATGGCGCCACCCACCAACATGACGTTGCGCAGCGTCGCGGTATTGTTTCCACCAACCAGTATGTCGAGAGCGATGGCGCCGGCGATGAGCGCGCCGCCGAGGATTTTACGCGTAAGCGCTTTGCGCTCCACCTCGCGCAACGCCGCCATCTCTTCGCTGCGAAACTTTCGCCAACCCACATAGGGGTCCCACATATTGGCATAGAACACGTCGTAGTGGGCGGTCAGGGTATCGATGAGCATGTATTCCCGTTCACGGATATTGAGCACGCGCCGCAACATGGGATCGTCACCGGCGGGAAGTCTCTTCACGGTCCAGATACCGTCCTCGCCTTCCGTCAGGTAGGGCCCGAACACGTCGGGTGCCAGCCAGGCCGCGAACCGTAACTCCGAGACCTGCCGAATATTTTTGAATTCCTCGCTCGTGAGGCTCGCCTTGTGCTTGGCGAGATCGTTGGCAATGGTGTTGTAGAGATCCTGGAAGGGATCCTCTTCGCCGCGCCGGTGCTTACCGTAGTCCCCGGCATCCTTCGACGCTTCGTATACATGGCTGAACCAATGCCTGCCGGTAGCATCGCGGGCGTCGATTGCGAGCTCGAGAGTCTCACCGTCGGAACGCAGGATCTTCCCCGTCACCAGCACGTCGGTGGCCTCGCTGCGCCCTGGAATGACGCGTACCGCGCCCCAGTGCCCGGTCCGCTGCATGGTGTTCTTCAAATGAACCGGAATGTAGCGCGCCTCGCTCTTACGAATATCGGGGAAAACGCCTTCCTCCGCGGCGCCCTCTTCCACTTCGGCACCAGGATTGAAGGTCTCGATACCGACGTCCAGAAGTTCGGATTCCGCCAGCTCCTTGTCGGCCATGCTGATGCTGGTGGGCTCGATGTCCTTGTGCTCGATACCGCTGCAGGCGCCCAGCAGCACACATGCCAGGGTTGCGAGGCTCAAGCGGAGGGAAGGTTTCATCTCGGATGCACGTTTCTATGGGCCGCGAGTCTTGTACTTGCGATACTCTTCCCACAGCTTGTCGCGTAGCTCGGGATCCTGCTCATTTTCAGCGGCCTCGCGCAACTGGCGGGCGACGATGTCGTCGTCCTTTCCGTCCGGTATGTCCGGTGGCGTCGAGGTCTTGCCCGCCTGACGGCCGTCACCGCTGGCACCGCCGGCGGACGCCACCCGCTCGTTGCCTTGCGCGCCTTCGCCGCCTGTTCCGCTCTGTCGTCCGGATTCGGCCTGGCGCTCCGATTCTCCGCCCCCCCCGGCGCCACCGGCAGCAGATTCGCTACCGCTTTCCCCGACCTCGCCGCCGGACCCGCCGGCGGCCTTTTCGCCTTCTCCGTCGCCTTCACCGTCGCCGGCTTTGCCGGATGCGCCTTCGCCGCGTTGCCGTTGCTCACCGCTTCCGCTTGCCGATACCGAGCGAGATTTCTCCGCGAGCTCTCTCTGCTCGCGCAACAGCTTCTCGTCAAACGCTGACAGCGAGTTCCCGAGCTCGGCATCCAACAATGCGATCTTCTCATCATCCGTCTGCCCGCGGTCAAATTCGGCAGGCAACGCTGCCACCCGGGAAGAACCGCCAGCGCCCTCGACGTCCCTTCCCTCGAGACTTGCTACCAGCCGACGCTGTTCGTCCACCATTTTACCGAGGCCAGCCAGATAGTTCTCGAACGCGCTGATTTCCGTGGCCGACATCTGACTGTTGCCGAGCAGGGACTCGAAGTCCCGACGCATGCGTCGTTCGGTTTCGGTGCGCAGATGCAGCTCCTGGCGCGCCGCCTGGATGTCTGCGTCGCTGGCCGCCAGCGCGCCCCTGGGCAGGAAGCCGGCCGCCAGCATGCAACCCGCCAGCAGTGCAATGATTGAGCGATTGGTCATGGTTCTAGTCGTTCGGATCACTCTGCTTCGACAGCGCACCGGCAGCCGGGGTTTCCCGGAAGTCCCACCGAATCAGGAGAGACGCAGGCGAGCACTGCCCATAGTCCAAAAGTAATCGCTTTTCGGCCACCAGAGAAGCGACGCGAGCCACACATTGACCCCGGGGTGCCGGGATCTCCGTCCCCGTGGTTGAAGAAGTAGTTTCGACTCGCTACCATATGGGCATGCTGGAGCAGTCCTCTTCGCCCCAACGAGCGGTGGCCGAGCTGGTGGAACAGCTTGGCCATTGCGCCTGCACGGACGCATTCGGTGGCGGGCTGAACCCCGCCCAGTGGTCGGCGCTGCGCTATTTCGAACGCGCAAACCGCTTTTCGCGCACTGTCAGCGCCTTTGCCGAGTACCACGGCACGACCCGCGGGACGGCCTCCCAGACCATCCGGGTGCTGGTAAAAAAGGGCTATCTGCGGCGACTGCCGGCGCTGCATGATCGGCGCAGCTTTCGCCTGGATCTCACGGAACGGGCGCAACAGGAACTGGGCTCGGATCCTTTCGCCGAGTTCGTGAGCGCTGCCGGTACCCTGCCGCCTGAGCAGTGCTCGGCGCTGGCCCAGGGACTACAGGCCATGCTGGCGCAGGTCCTGGAAAAGCGTGCCCAGCGGCCCTTCGGCGTGTGCACCACTTGCGAGCACCTGTGCGCCTTGGACGGGCAGAATGACGGGCGTTGCGGCTTCTACTGCCGGCTGCAGAACGAAACGCTTGCAGAGCAGGAACTGGGCAGAATTTGCGTCGACCACCGCTGCCGGAACGATCATTTGTCCGGCCAGACGGGATACACTGGACACAACGAGATCTGAATGAACACCGAACAAGACACACTCGCCCCCCAAGCCCTTGTTTTCACTCAGCACGCAGCCGAAAAGGTGATGGAGATGAGCGCGCGCCAGGAAGCGTCCGGCGCCATGTTGCGCGTTTACATCCAGGGTGGCGGCTGTTCCGGATTCCAATACGGATTCGCTCTGGAAAACGAGGCAAATCAGGACGACATGGTTGTCGAGACCGACGGCGTCAAGCTGCTGGTGGATCCCATGAGCTTCCAATACCTGATGGGTGCCGAGATCGACTATCTGGAAGACCTGCAGGGTGCGCGATTCACCATCAACAATCCCAACGCCACCACGACCTGTGGTTGCGGTTCCTCCTTCGGGGTCTAGCCCGTCGCTCGGGCATCGCAAAGCGAAGCCCGACATCCCGTCTAAAGTTGTCCCGGAGCCCGGTCGATATCTCCTGTATCGATTCGCCCTCGTCGTCAGCCCGTGACCAACAACCAGGCAACAGGCATGCATCATGCTCGATGAAGACACGCAACCAAAGACGCTTTGGTCTCAAACGCAGTTCGACATGCTCTATCTTGCACTGGATCGCGGCAAGACCGACGGAATCATCAAAGAGATCATGGTGGATCTGAACAAGCGCGGGTTCCCGCCGGAGTATGTCATCCCCCGCGTGCGCAAGAAGCTCGGAATGGTCGCCTCCAATCGCATCAAGCTGATATTGCGCGTACCCCGTAACAAGTACCGGAGTTGAGCCGACGCCGCGCCTGCTAAAGAAGCTTTTCCATGATGACGGTGTCCACCCAGCGCCCGTCAAGCCAGCCTTGCTCGCGGTAGACGCCCACTTGACGAAATCCCGCGCCTTCGTAGAGCGCGATTCCCGGCTCGTTCCAGTCGAAGGCAGCAAGAACCATCTTGTGATAGCCGATGTCACGCGCCGCTGCGATCAGGCTCCCGAGCAGGCCGCGGCCGGCGCCCGTACCGCGCGCGCAACGCGCCACGTAGACTGAAAACTCGGTGACGTGGTCATACGCGGGCCGTGGGTTGAATACGTTCAAGCTGCCCCAGCCGACTACCGTGCCCCCACGCTCTGCAACCAGCACCGGATGACGTTCGTCTCTGGATTCCAGCCACGCGCGCTGCTCGTCGCCGGTACGCAAACGCGTTTCCAGAGTGGCGATGCGATCTTCGATGCCCTCGTTATAGATGCCGCAGATCGCCTGTGCATCGGCGGGCCGGGCCGGACGGATGGCGACAGATGTGGCGCCCATGCTTTACCCTCACGATCTTCCGAGCCTTGCAATACAACAAGCGAGATGCTTCATTGCAAGTCTCAAAACCGATCTTGTGGACCAACTGTCGGGGAGCATACCCCGGGGAGTGGATCATGTTCTCGTGGATGAAAAAGCCCGATATACCCTCAGCCGAAGACGCTCTGCCGGGATGCGGCACCCCCATGCCGGTGCCGGACACGCACTACGTCAACGGACGGCCGCTGAAGCCGCCCTTTCCAGAGAACATGGAGCAGGCGGTGTTCGGGCTCGGTTGCTTCTGGGGGGTTGAGCAGCTCTTCTGGGAGCAAGCCGGTGTCCACACGACCGCCGTCGGCTATGCGGGCGGCTACACGGCCAACCCCACCTACCAGGAAGTGTGCAGCGGGCGAACGGGCCACAACGAAGTGGTGCTGGTGGTATTCGACCCGGCCGAGATTTCCTATGCCCGTCTGCTGACGCTCTTCTGGGAAGGACACGATCCGACCCAGGGTATGCGTCAGGGAAATGACGTGGGCGCCCAGTACCGATCGGGCATTTATACCTATGGTGACACCCAGCAACGGGCCGCCACCGCATCCCGGGATGACTACCAGAAGGCCCTTTGCGCAGCCGGCTACGGCGCCATCAGCACGGAGATCCTGGCGGCCCCGGAGTTTTACTACGCCGAGGGCTATCACCAGCAGTACCTGGCCAAGAATCCCGGCGGATACTGCGGCCACGGCGGCACCGGCATACGCTGCGCGGTGGCGGGGCAAGCAGGCTAGGAGCCTGTGCGGCATTGACGGCCGTCGCCGCTCCTATAACGACAGCCAGCTCTGCAGCACGCGCGCCGCGCCGGCCGACACCACTCAGGCTGACTTGGCGGATCCCTCCTTAGAAAATCCGTAATTCCCGCGACGACGACTCCCCTGCGTCAGTACGCGTCGCGATAACCCCGATTGACGTCACCTACGCGCGTCGTGGGTGGATTGGTGGGTGTCCAGTATTTAGAACGGTGGGTGTCCAGAAGGAGGGATTAAGGGTGTTTAAGGATTTTTTACGCAAGTCCTAAGAAAGTTTTTCTGTTTTCGATGCATCGTGGGGGTAGCCTGGGTTGGTGCAGCGCGAAACGAGGTTTGCGTACGGAGATCTCGGAGGTGCATGCCATGAGATCGAGGGGTGGCGGGAATCGAAACCGGGAACCTGCGGGTATCGATCTGGAGAGGCCAGGCCGAGGGGCGCTTTGTCGACTACGAGGTACCGGCCAGGGACAACCAGACGGTGCTCGACATCGTAACCTGGGTGCAACGGCACCTGGAGCCGTCGCTCGCCTACCGGTTCGCCTGCCGGGTCGGTGTCTGCGGTTCCTGCGCCATGACCGTCAACGGCCGGCCCCGCTGGACCTGCCGCACCCATGTGCGCAAAGTGGCCGGAAACGGTCGCCTGATCGTCGAGCCGTTGCGCAATCTTCCGCGCATCAAGGACCTGGCCTGCGACATGACGCCCTTTTTCGAGAAGTGGCAGCGGGCCGGTGGACGATTCAAGGGCAACGCCGGGCGCGGCGATCCGATTCCGCGCCTGGACCCATCGAGCGCCCAGCGCCGGGAAGCCGCAGCCGGCATCGAATGCATCAACTGCGCCGTCTGCTACAGCGCCTGCGATTCCGTCGCCTGGAACCCGGAGTACCTGGGGCCCGCCGCCCTCAATCGTGTTTGGACGTTGGTCAACGACGTCCGGCATCAGGACCAGGATGGTATTTTCCAAGCCGTCGGCAAGCACGGCGGCTGCCATGATTGCCACACCCATGGAAGCTGCGTCGAGTACTGTCCCGTGGACCTGAACCCCACGGCAAGCATTGCCGGCTTGAAGCGCCGCTCCCTGAGCCGACTGTTTGCAGGCGGCAACAGCTAGTGGAAACGCGCCTGTTCGCCCTGCAGCGCTTCAGCGCGATGCTGTTGGCGCCTCTGGTGGTGGTGCACGTGGGGCTCATATTGTATGCCGTGCGAGGCGGCCTGACGGCCGGCGAGATTCTCGGTCGCACCCAGGACAGCATCGGCTGGGGGTTGTTCTACGGCTTGTTCGTGCTGGCAGTGTCGGTGCACGCACCCATCGGGGTGCGCAATGTGCTCAAGGAGTGGACGGCCTGGCGGGGCCGCAGTCTGGATTCGGCAATGCTCCTGTTGGCCACAGCTCTGCTGTTATTGGGATTGCGTGCCGTGTGGGCGGTGGTGGTATGAACCAGGGGCGCAGCGACCGGCGTCACGCGGGATACGCGGCATTCGTCATCCATCGCCTGTCGGGTGTGCTGCTGGCGCTGTTTCTGCCGCTGCATTTTCTGGCCTTGGGGCTCGCCCTGGATGGGGCCAGGGCACTGGATGAGTTTCTTGTCTTTGCCGAGTTGCCGTGGGTAAAGGTCTCGGAGTGGGGGCTGGTGGTGCTGCTCAGCGTGCATCTGACATTCGGCCTACGGGTTCTGGTGCTGGAATTTCTGCCTTGGCGCGGTGTGCGAAAGGGCTGGATCGGCTGGGGCGCCGGCGTGGCGGTCGCCGCCGGGCTGTTGTTCATCGTCGGCGTGGGCTGAAATGAACCTGCACAGACATCGAACCGATGTGCTGATACTGGGTTCCGGCGGCGCGGGTCTGCTGGCCGCTCTGCACGCCAAGCAGGCGGCACCGCATCTCGACGTCACGGTCGCCGTCAAGGGTCTCATGGGCAAGTGCGGTTGCACGCGCATGGTGCAGGGCGGCTACAACGTGGCCCTGGCACCGGGGGACTCCCTGGAGCGGCATTTCATGGACACCATCGTCGGCGGCAAGTGGCTGCCGCGACAGGACCTGGCCTGGCGCCTGTGCGAGGGCGCCATCGAGCGCATTGCGGAGCTCGAGAACGAGATCGGCTGCTTCTTCGATCGCAACGACGACGGCACGCTGCACCAGAAAGCCTTCGCCGGCCAAAGCTTCGATCGCACGGTGCACAAGGGCGACCTCACGGGCATCGAGATCATGAACCGGCTCATGGAGCAGGTCTGGGCGCTGGACATCAGACGGCTCGAAGAGCATCGGGCCATCGAATTGATCCCGGCGCGGGACGGCTCCAGCATCGCGGGGGTGCTGCTCATCGACATGCACAGCGGTGACTACCGTCTGGTGCAGGCGAAAGCGGTGCTGCTGGGGACCGGTGGCGGGCCCACCATGTATCTCTATCACACGCCCTCGGGGGACAAGACCTGCGACGGGCTCGCCATGGCGCTGCGCGCGGGGCTCAGCCTGAGGGACATGGAGATGGTGCAGTTTCATCCCACGGGACTGCTGGCCGGACCCGATACGCGCATGACCGGCACGGTGCTGGAGGAAGGCCTGCGCGGCGCCGGCGGGTGGCTGGTGAATGGCGCCGGCGAGCGTTTCATGCACAAGTACGACCCGGCCGGTGAGCGCGCCACCCGGGACGTGGTCAGCCGGGCCATCGATACCGAAATACGCGCCGGCAACGCGACCCCCATGGGTGGTGTCTACATCCAGATGGCGCACCTGGGTCCGGAAAATGTCGCTGCGCGTTTTCCCGGCATGGTCAAGCGCTGCGCCGACAGCGGCTTCGATCTCGCCGGCGGCCGCGTCGAGGTGGTGCCCACCGCCCACTACCTGATGGGCGGCGTCGAGTTCGACGTCGACTGCAGCACCGCCATTCCCGGATTGTTCGCCGCCGGTGAGGACTGCGGCGGCGTGCACGGCGCAAATCGCCTGGGCGGCAACGGCGTGGCCAACTCCACCGTTTACGGCGGCATCGCCGGTGAAAGCATGGCGAAGTGGGTGGCAGAACGGAGCACCTGGGCCGATTGCGACGAAACGGCTGTCGAGGACGCCATCGGCCGCGCCGAATATCCTTTCACTCTGGCACCCGGCGATCTCGGCGGGTTGCGAGACAAACTCTGGCGCACCATGTGGGATGATGTGGGTGTGATTCGATCGAGCGTGGCGCTGGAACGGGGGCTCGCAACCCTCGACGAGCACGCCGAGGAGCTTCGTGGCATCGGACTCGCCGACGGCGACCGGGGGTTCAATCTCACCTGGCACGACTGGCTGAACCTCGACAGTCTCATCGAGGTCAGCCGGGTCATCGCCACCGCGGCGCTAGCCCGCGAGGACTCCCGCGGCGCACACTTTCGCGAGGACCATCCCGAGACCGGCGATCTGAATACGACCCGGTACGTCCGTATCTCCCGCGAGGGCGACCGACTGATTCTCGACACGGTGCCAGTAGAGTTTTCCATCGTCTCACCGGGAGAATCTCTCATCGAAGGCGAAGCAGGCGCTCCCGCCGTCGAAACTGGAGGACTACGACAATGATCAGCAACCAGACAGTCGAACAGGCGGCCTACGACATCATGGCCAAAGCCGCCATCGACATTCCCGAGGACTATCTGGGCGGCATCAAAAAAATGATCGGCACGGAAAAGGTGCAGCTATCCTGCTTCGTGCTGGAATCCATGGTGGAGAACTGGGAGGTGGCCACCGAAGATCGGCGGCCCATGTGCGCAGACACGGGCCTCCCGCGTTACTACGTCAAGGTCGGCAACGATGCGCGCATCGATGGCGGCTTCGTCGGCATCGAGCGCGCCCTGCGCTCCGCAACAGCCCGTGCCACCCACGACATTCCGCTGCGCCCGAACCGCGTGCATCCCCTGTGGCGAACCGAGAACAACAATAACGTCGGCATCAACGCCCCGGAGATCGAGTGGAGTTTCGAGCCGGATGTAGACTGGATCGACATTACCACTGTGCACAAAGGGGGGCTGTTCGGCAGTGACTACCGCATGTTGTTCCCCGGCGACGGCATCGACGGCATCAAGCGATTCTATCTCGACACCCTGGTGGCCTTCGGCAAGCGAGGTCTTGCCTGTCAGCCGGCTATCGTGGGCGTCGGTCTGGGCGGCTCCAAGGACATCACCATGGTGCTCGGCAAGCAGGCCGCGTGCCTGCGTACCGTCGGCGACCGCAACCCGGATGAAAAAATCGCGGAGCTCGAGCTCGAGCTGAAGGACATCGGCAACAGTATCGGCATGGGACCAATGGGCTTCGTGGGCTCGTCCATGGTGGTGGACTGTCACATCGAGGTGGGCTACACCCACACCGGCGGCATGCCGATGAGCGTGCACACGTTCTGCCTTTCATCGAGGCGCGCCACCGCCCGCATCCAAGCGGATGGAACGGTTGCAATACGAACCGATCCGAAATGGTTCACACCTTACATGCGACGGGAGTCAATCGAATGGTCGACAAGCAACAGCCACCAGAGCAAGTCCGTCTGAAGATCCCGGCAAGCACCGAGGAACTGACCGGGCTCGAGCCAGGTCTCGTCGTCTATCTGGACGGTGTCATCTACACGGGACGCGAAGGCGTCTACAAGAAGGTCATCGACGACGGAGTGCCGCTGCCTCTGGACCTGCCGGCGGTCAGCAACGCGAACTTTCACTGCTCACCAGCGGCCGCCCGGGAACCCGACGGCAGCTACAATGTCGGCGGCGTCACCGCCACCGCAAGCTTCCGTTTCTCCCAGTGGATGCCGCAGTGGTTCGAGAAATCCGGTGCACGCATCATTATCGGCAAGGGCGGCATGCCGGCGGCGGACTACAAGAATCTGTTCGTGCCCGCCGGTGCCGTCTACCTGACGACCGTGGGCTACGGCACCGGTGCGCTTCTGGGGCGCGGCATCAAACGTGTGCGTGACGTATTCTGGCTCGACGAGCTAGGCATCGCCCAGGCCATGTGGGTCTTCGAGGTCGAAAACTTCGGTCCATTTCTCGTCGACAGTGATCTCCAGGGCAACAGCTTGTTCGAGCAGCAGACTCGGCAAATCAATGCGCGGCTCGGCGAAGTCTACGCAGGCCTCAAGCGACCCGCCATGGGCCGCTTCGGCGAAACCGACGATCGCACCGACGACCTCGTTTGAGCGATACGATAGTCCGCCGCGCTCTCGCGCACCAGGTACCAGCGGCATGGCGGCACCTTCTTCCGTGTTATGCTTCAAATCAGACAACAAACAAATAGCCGATTGAATCATGAGCACAGCAAAACTGATCCACGGGCAATCCGAGTTTGACCTGCCGATTAATATCGGCACGGAGGGAGAGGTCGGATTCGACATATCTTCCCTGAGATCGGAGTCCATGGCCGTCACACTGGATCCCGGATTCGGGAACACGGGCGCCTGCCAAAGCGAAATTACTTTCATAGACGGTGAACGCGGCATATTGCGCTACAGGGGATACCCTATCGAGGAACTGTCTGAGGGCATCCGATTTACCGAGGTCTGCTATCTGCTCATCTACGGTGAGCTTCCCAGTCGGCGCACCCTTGACGAATTCCGTCAACAACTCACCTATCACAGCTTGATTCACGAGGACATGAAGAAGTTTTTCGAAGGTTACCCACCTTCGTCACATCCGATGGCAATCCTCTCTTCAATGGTGGTGGCGTTGTCGAGCTACTACCCGACCAATTCGGCTGATGAAGACTTGGATCTGAATATCCTGCGGCTTCTGGCCAAGGCCAAAACAATCGCCGCGTACTCCTACAAGAAATCCAACGGCCAGCCCTTTATCTATCCGAAGAACCACTTGAGCTACACGCGGAACTTCCTGCACATGATGTTCGCGTTCCCCACCGAGCCTTATGAGGCACCTGAGGCTGTGGACAACGCGTTGAATCTTCTGCTGATTTTGCACGCGGACCACGAACAGAATTGCAGCACCTCGACTGTACGCATGGTTGGAAGCAGCCAAGCGAACCTGTTTGCCTCCGTTTCCGCGGGTATTTCCGCCCTGTGGGGACCGCTGCACGGCGGCGCCAATCAGGCCGTCATCGAGATGCTGGAACTGATACACGAAGACGGAGGAGGATTTCGAAAGTACGTCGACAAAGCGAAAGACAAGAATTCCGATTTTCGGCTGATGGGTTTCGGTCACCGTGTGTACAAGAATTTTGACCCGCGCGCCAAAATACTCAAGAAAGTCGCGGCAGAAGTATTGAGTCAAATGAGCATCGACGATCCCCTCTTGGAACTGGCCAAGCAGCTCGAAGAAGTTGCCCTAAACGATGAGTACTTTCTCGAGAGGAAGCTCTACCCCAACGTGGATTTTTACAGCGGTATACTCTACCGAGCCATGGGTATTCCCACAGACATGTTCACGGTGATGTTTGCTCTGGGCCGCCTGCCGGGATGGATCGCGCATTGGAAAGAGCTGCACGACGATCCGGACAGCCGTATCGCGCGGCCGCGCCAGATCTACTCGGGAAAAACCATGCGCCATGTCGTGCCCATTGACGAACGCTGAGCGAAACCGTCGTTCGTCTCGAATTCGAAGTGGGCTCAACTCGGGTAACGGACGCGTTGAAACAGTGTCTTGACTTCACCCCCCTCCCCCGGGGGGGGGTTCTAGCATGACGTACTTGCGGTCTGCATTGGAAATGCGTGTCTAATAATGACCTACCATCGCGCCGCACTATTTTTTACTTTACTCGCTACACCCTTCTCACCGCTGCTCGCCGCGGAAGAAGAAATCCACATTTCCGACTTCACCGGTAATTGGGCGGGCATAGCCTGTCTAATCGTTTTTGCACTGGCCTATTTCCTCGCGGTCTGGGAGGAGTCGCTGAGCCTTAGAAAATCCAAGCCGGTGCTCGTTGGCGCGGGAGTCATCTGGGCACTGGTGGCGGTTGCCTACGTTCAACATGGCGACACACATACTGCGGAGGGTGTGTTTCGCGTGGGACTCGAGCAGTTCACTGAACTGTTTCTGTTTCTGCTCGCCGCCATGACCTACGTGAATGCCATGAGTGAACGAGGAGTATTTGCGGCGCTACGCGGCTGGCTGATTTCGCGCGATCTCACACTGCGTCAAGTGTACTGGATGTTGGGTGGGCTCACGTTTTTTATCTCTCCGCTTACCGAAAATTTCACCACCGCATTGCTCATGGCCACGGTCGTGGTCACCGTGGGCGGTACCAATAAGAAATTCGTGCTGGCCGCCTGTATCAACGTCGTGGTGGCGGCCAATGCGGGCGGTGTGTTTTCCCCTTTCGGAGACATCACCACTCTCATGGTGTGGCAGCGAGGTATTGTCGAATTTCAGGATTTTTTCACCCTTTTCGTTCCGGCGCTGGTTAATTGGCTGGTCCCAGCCACGATTTTGTCGTTCATAGTTCCAGCCGGAAAGCCGCAGGCCGATGAACAGGGGGTGGGATTGCAACAAGGAGCATGGACGATTATTGGATTGTTCGCTGCATCCATTGCTCTCGCCGTCAGCCTGGAGCACTTTCTGAATTTGCCGGCGGTCATCGGGATGATGACCGGACTGGGCGTCCTGAAGCTGTATGGTTACTTTCTCAAGCGCCGCGGCGTATCCCACATCTCAGCTACTTCCTCGCCGGGAGAGAAATCTTCCTTTGACATTTTCCGTTCCCTGGAGCGCGCCGAGTGGGATACCTTGATGTTTCTGTATGGGATCCTGATGTGCGTAGCCGGCTTGTCGGCAATGGGTTACCTGGTACTGGGCTCCGAATTGACCTACGGGCAGTTCGGGCCGACGACGGCCAATGTGGGCGTGGGGTTACTGTCCGCCCTCGTTGAGAACGTGCCGGTCATGTTTGCCGTACTCACAATGCATCCGGACATGAACAGCGCGCAGTGGCTTCTGGTCACGTTGACCGCCGGCGTGGGTGGATCGCTGCTTTCAATCGGCTCCGCGGCAGGGATTGCAGTGATGGGGCAATCGCGAGGCGTTTATACCTTTTTCACTCACCTGCGGTGGAGTTGGGCGGTGGCGCTGGGATATTTCATGAGCATCTGGGTTCATATGATTTTGAACGCGTCACAGTTCGGAGCGCAATGATTGTGAACACCATGCGGCGCGTACGCTCACGCACAATAACCCAGATCATCACCGCGATTATTTCGAGCGTTGCACTGTCAGCATGGTCCGCTCCGGTATTTTCCAGCACTGGCACTGCAGCGCTTACAGACAATTGGCTGAGCTACCTTTGCATCGCGATTTTCATCGTTGCGTACGTGCTGGTCATTCTCGAGGAAAATCTCCACCTGCGTAAGTCCAAGCCGATGCTGGTGGCCGCGGGTATGATCTGGATTCTGGTAGCAATTATTTTGCGGCTCAACGGCGATACAGAGACCGCCCGTCAGGCCGTCACTCACAATTTGCTGGAGTATGGCGAGCTGTTCTTATTCCTGCTGGCGGCAATGGCATACATCAATGCGATGGATGAGCGAGGCGTATTCGACGCCCTGCGCGCCTGGATGGTCACCCGGAGATTCTCGCTACGGACAATCTACTGGTTAACGGGTGCGCTGGCGTTCTCGATCTCGCCGGTTGCAGACAACCTCACGACCGCACTATTGATGGCCACGGTAGTCATGGCGGTAGGAGGAGCACAAACGAAGTTTGTCACCGTAGGGTGTATCAATATCGTAGTGGCGGCAAACGCCGGGGGCGCGTTCAGTCCCTTTGGAGACATTACGACACTGATGGTATGGCAGAAGGGAATCGTACCCTTTCAGGACTTTTTCTCCCTGTTTTTTCCATCATTGATTAATTGGCTGATTCCCGCCGTGATCATGTTTACGGTCGTGCCAAGAGGGAAACCCGAAGCAATGCAAGCGCAGGCCCAGGTACTGGACGGCGCTTGGGTGATCACGGGACTGTTTCTGCTGACGATCGCGATGGCGGTTTCATCACACAACTTCTTGCACATGCCGCCGGTGCTGGGGATGATGACGGGGTTGGGTTTTCTGAAAATATACGCCTATTTTCTGCAGCAGCGCAGTCAACGCTTTCCGGCGCCAGTAGACAACGACATTGGCGCCAGCGCTTTGGAGTTGGAGGGCATAAGCGTTGAGTCGCCGCGTGCTCAGGCAACCAGTTTCGATATTTTCAAGTCGCTGGAGCGGGCCGAATGGGATACCTTGATGTTTTTCTACGGCATTATTCTTTGCGTTGGCGGACTTGGAACACTGGGATATCTCAGTCTGGCGTCAGATGTCATGTACGGCGACTGGGGTCCAACCGCCGCGAATATATCGGTGGGTTTTTTCTCTGCCTTGATAGATAACATCCCGGTGATGTTCGCTGTGCTGTCAATGTCGCCGGAAATGAACAGTGGTCAATGGCTCCTGGTGACCCTGACTGCCGGCGTTGGAGGGTCCATGTTGTCGATTGGCTCCGCCGCCGGGGTGGCTGTGATGGGGCAGGCACGGGGAATCTATACCTTCTTCGCACACTTGAAGTGGTCATGGGCTATTGGTTTGGGATATGGCGCCGCCATTTGGGCGCATTTCCTGATCAATGCCAACGCCTTTGACTAGCTGGTAGGGGAGCGGGTCGCCCCAACTCCCCTACCAGCTAGTTTCATAGAATTCGATGCGACTGTAGCCCGGCAAAATGCGCCATCCACGCCTCGCGAAGGTCCGCCTCGTTGGCGCCCATGTCGTAAGCGGGAGAAATCACCGGCACCGCGCGTTCGACTCGGAGCTTCACGATGCCGTTGAACTTATCAGTGAGTTCTCCCCACTGGGCGAATCGCGGCAACAGCTCGTCGAATTCGGGGGCACCGCGCGGCACAAACGTCGCCCGACCTTTCGCGCGAAATCCTTTCCTGGCGAACGGGTCGACGAAATTGACCTCCATGGTGGGACGGTCGACGAGATTCTTCACGGTGTTCGGGGAGCGAATTTCACCGAACATGATGTGGTTGTCGTCCAACACGATGAAGGTTCCCTTCGGCGACAGATTTGGGGTACCGTCCTCGCTGACGGTGGCGACGAATCCGAGCTTTTGCTCGGACACCACGCGCTTCATCTCTTCGGTCAACTTTCCCATGGCTGTTGTTCCATTGTAATGCCCTCGGACTCGCGTCGGCGCGACAGCCCCTCCCGATTTTGTGCGTCAGGTGCCGTCGGCGTGGCGGAATACCTTGACTAGTGCGGCGACATCTCCCTCGCCGTAACCGGCCGCGATAGCTCGCCCGAATAGGCACGCGACAAAGTCGGGGAACTCGCGATTGATGCCGGCATCACGAGCCTGCTTCTCTATACGTTTCAGCGCACCCGCCCAGACGCTCAAGGTTGCACCAGGATTTTCATAGGCGTTCGCATGAATGACTTCAATCATATTCCGGGCTCTATCCCCTTCCGGAAACATGGAGGCGTAAAGGTCCAGGCCGACATTTTCTGATTCGCAGAGTCGCGCGCCATGAGCCACGCCGAGAAACAAACCATAGCGTTGGGAAAGCCACGCGAGGTCGAGGGCTGCCGCCGCGCCAATATTCTCACCGAGATAACGAAGATCGCTGCCAAGACATTGGAGTAATGGTTCGCATCGCTCAAAGGGTGACTTCGGTCCCGCGAACAGGATTTGTGTGGTCCCCGCGTCGACGTCGGAGGGACCGCCCTCGATGGCGCCGTCGATGTAATCGACGCCGCAGCTCTGCAGCCAGGCCGCAGACTCGCGCGCCTCCAGGGGCGTCCCGGTACTGAGCTGGATCACGGTCCGGCCAGACAGATGGAGAGTAACGTCCTCGCCCACCAGGATTTGTCGTGTCACGACGTAGCTATCAACGCTAACCACGATAACTGGACTGGCCTGCACTGCCGACGCGACAGTTGGCGCACCCTTTGCACCGTTGGCAACGAAGGGCTGCATCTTTTCCGGTGACCGGTTCCAAACCGTCATCCGGTGCCCCGCACGTTGGAACGCACGCGCCAGGGCAGCGCCCATCGACCCCAGACCGAGTACCGAAATGTCGCTCATTCTTCAGCCTCCGACATGAACCGCAAGAAATCTACGGCCTGGTTACCTGACATGCTCAGGTCCGTGAAAGGGCAATCTGCCTCATGGATTCAAAGAGCTTCCCTTTTTCGCCTTGATTCAGGTTCGAAACGTTTATCGCCGTCAGAAACTCTGAAAAATACGTGTCGGGGAATCGACCCCCGCTTCCCAGAAAACTTCTGATCGCCAGTACTATCTCCTTGCCGAGCCTGATCAGCTCCGGCCTCACCTCGGTGACCAAGTCCCTGGGTTCACGCTCGGGGGGATTCCGGGATAACGCCCACTCCGCCAGATACCGGTACTGAATCGCCTTCGCCGCGGAGATCTGCGTGTGGAAAAATTCTTCTATCGACGACGGGTCCAGGCCAGCCTGGCGTGCTCGCTCTTTTGCTTTCGTGATGACCAGCTCTTCTCGGGCCCTGTCCTCGACCGGTTTTCCGCTCTTCGCCTTGACCATCGCCACTTCCTTCATGAAGGCGAGCCGTTCGTTGATGAGTCTGAATACTTCCGTAGCGCCGGATTCCGCGATACACGGGCCGGACACCACGAACAACGCTAGCGCGAGGAGCGGCATGGAAAACGCTTTGGCGAGCCCTACTCCCATCGATTCGCGTCCTCTTCGAAGGTGCTGCGCGGCACATCCCAACGCTTCACTCCAGAAATCTTCTGCTCCGCTCAGATCATCGGTCTGACAATCGACGACGATCGCTCCAAGTCGGCTTTTATGCGTTCTATCGCGCTCCCGAAATCAAACTGAAACCTGCGCCGAAATTTCGCGCCCGGTTCAAATGGATCGTCCGAAGCTTTCTTCGAAGCGTGTCTCGAAGTCCGACCACTGGAAGCGATGGTTCTGAGTGCCAGAACATTCGATCTTGATGGCGCCCATTAGTGATGCGATTCGCCCAGTGGTCTCCCAGTCGAGCTCGTTCATCAGGCCGTACAGCAGGCCCGCCCGGTAGGCGTCGCCACAACCTGTGGGATCGGCTGTTTCGGCGGGCCTGGCGGGTGGGATCTCGATGCACTTGCCGCCGGTGTGTATCTCAGAGCCCTTGGCTCCACGCGTGATAATGAGCGCGCGCAACATTTTCTGGGCGTCGCTCTCGGTGAGCCCGGTGCGATCCCGGATGAGTTCCCATTCGTAGTCATTGACGGCCAACCAGGTTGCCTGCTCGATGAAACGGCGCAGATCATCGCCGTCGAACATCGGAAGACCTTGACTCGGATCGAAGATGAACGGGATGTCCGCGTCGACAAACTGGCTGGCGTGCTGGATCATGCCTTCCCGCCCATCGGGTGATACCACACCAATGGTGATGCCTTCCGCCTCGGTCACGTCGTTGAGATGCGACATGTTCATGGCGCCGGGGTGAAAGGCCGTAATCTGATTAGCATCGAGATCGGTGGTGATAAAGGCTTGCGCGGTGAACTCGCTGTCGATGATGGATACATGCCGCCTGTTGATGCCGCACTCGTCCATCCACGCACCGTAACGTGGAAAGTCCTTGCCCACGGTCGCCATTGGAAACGCGTCACTGCCCAGCAACTTGAGATTATAGGAAATATTTCCGGCACACCCGCCAAATTCCTTGCGCATATCCGGCACCAGAAACGACACGCTCAACACATGCACCTTATCCGGCAAGATGTGATTCTTGAAGCGATCATGGAACACCATGATGGTGTCATACGCAACCGAACCGCAAATCAAAGCTGTCATGAAAATCGCTCCGTCGTTGTTTAATCGATCGGCGTGCCAGCGTGCCGGCTAGATGGCCGCCTCGTCTCTGCGTCGCCCGGATTCACTGCCGCGGTCAACGGGATTCTTGCCGCGTGCCAGAGCCTTGGCGAGAAAGCGGCCCGTGTGCGAGCTTGGGTGCCGGGCAACGTCTTCGGGAGTGCCGGCAACGACGATCTGGCCGCCGCCATCACCGCCTTCGGGACCCAGATCCACGATCCAATCGGCTGTCTTGATGACGTCTAGATTGTGCTCGACAACCACCACCGCGTTGCCGTGGTCGCGCAGGCGGTGCAGCACGCGCAGAAGCTGCTCGATGTCGTGGAAGTGCAGGCCGGTAGTGGGTTCGTCGAGAATGTAGAGGGTTTTCCCAGTGTCGCGCTTGGAAAGCTCCCGTGCGAGCTTTACACGCTGCGCCTCGCCGCCGGACAGGGTGGTGGCGCGCTGCCCCAGTCGTATGTAGGAAAGTCCCACATCGATGAGCGTGCGCAGCTTGCGCGCCAGGGTTGGCACGGCGTGGAAGAAATCGTGGGCCTCCTCGACGGTCATATCCAGCACCTCGTGAATATTCCTGCCCTTGTAGCGGATATCGAGGGTTTCGCGATTGTAGCGCTCACCTTTGCACAGATCGCAGGGCACGTAGATGTCCGGGAGAAAATGCATTTCCACCTTGATGACGCCGTCACCGCTGCATGCCTCGCAACGACCACCGCGCACATTGAAGCTGAACCGCCCGGGACCGTAACCACGGGAGCGCGCTTCGGCGGTCCCGGCGAAAAGCTCCCGCACCGGCGTGAACATACCCGTGTAAGTGGCCGGATTGGATCGGGGTGTACGCCCGATGGGGCTCTGATCTATGGCGACGACCTTGTCCAGATGATGCACGCCCTCGACGCAGTCGTAGGGCGCCGGGTCGGTATTTGCATCGTTGAGCTCTCGGGCGACGATCCGGTAAAGAGTATCGTTGACCAGCGTTGACTTGCCCGACCCGGAAACGCCGGTGATGCAGGTCATGAGTCCCAGGGGCAACTCGAGATCGATGCTCTTGAGATTATTGCCGCGGGCGCCGCGAAGGTGCATCACGCGATTCTCGTCAAAGGGCGTGCGCGTTTCCGGGATGCTTATCTGCCGTCGCCCGCTGATGTATTGCCCCGTGAGAGACACCGAATCCGAAGCGATAACCGCGGGCGTTCCCTGGGCGACGATGCGGCCACCGTGGGTGCCGGCGCCCGGACCCATATCGACCACGTGGTCCGCCGAATGAATTGCCTCCTCATCATGCTCGACGACGATGACGGTGTTACCCATGTCTCTCAGACTGAGCAGTGTATCCAGGAGCCGGCGATTGTCGCGCTGGTGCAGACCGATGGAAGGCTCGTCGAGCACATACATCACGCCTACGAGTCCGGCACCGATCTGGCTCGCAAGACGGATGCGCTGCGCTTCACCGCCGGAAAGCGTGTCGGCGGATCGATTCAGAGTGAGGTAATCGAGACCCACGTCGACAAGAAACTGAAGCCGCTGATTGATCTCTTTCAGAATTCTCGCGGCGATCTGGCCTCGATAGCCAGGCAGCTCGAGACTAGCGAGAAAATCCCTGGCCTGAGCCACCGGTTTTGCCGTGATCGCGGGCAAAGAATGATCGCCCACGAAGACATTTCGCGCGTATTCGTTCAAGCGTGCGCCAGCGCAAGTCTCACAGGGTTTGTTACCCAGGTACTTGGCAAGCTCCTCGCGCACGACGCTGGATTCGGTCTCCCGGTGGCGCCGTTCCATATTCGGGATGACGCCCTCGAAGGGATGCTGCCGCTGATAGTCGTTGCGCCCGTCGCGCAGATAGGTGAATCGGATCTGATCCTTACCGCTTCCGTAGAGAATGACCTGGCGCACACTCTCGGGCAGATCCTCGAAAGGCGTATCGAGATCGAATTCGTAGTGATTGGCCAGCCCCTGAATGAGCTGGAAGTAATAGGCGTTGCGTCGATCCCAGCCGCGGATGGCGCCACCCGGCAGACTCAGCTCAGCATGGTGAACGACCCGGGCGGGATCGAAAAAGTTGCTCACGCCGAGACCGTCGCAAGCCTTGCAGGCGCCGGCGGGATTGTTGAATGAAAAGATGCGTGGCTCGAGCTCCGGGAGACTGTAACCGCAGAGCATGCAGGCGAAGCGCGATGAGAACACCAGCTCTTCGCGAGCCGGGTCATCCATCCACACCACGGTTGCGCGGCCGTCGCCGAGCGCCAGCGCCGTCTCGAAGGACTCGGCGAGTCGCAGACCCTGATCGTCGCGCACCTTGAAGCGATCCACCACCGCCTCGATGGTGTGTTTCTTGCGCCGCTCGAGCTCGCCGGCTTCATCCAGCTCCACCACCTGGCCGTCGACCCGGGCACGCACGTAGCCCTGGGAACGCAGGCTCTCGAAGACCCGCGTATGCTCACCCTTGCGCCCTTCGATAACTGGCGCCAGCAGCATGAGCCGCGAGCCACCGGGCAACGCAAGCACATGGTCGACCATCTGGCTGACGGCCTGTGCCTCCAGAGTGGTGCCATGATTGGGGCAGCGGGGTTCGCCGGCGCGGGCGAACAGCAGGCGCAGATAATCGTAAATCTCGGTGATGGTACCCACTGTCGAGCGCGGATTGTGCGACGTGGATTTCTGCTCGATGGAGATAGCCGGCGACAGACCTTCGATGTGATCCACGTCGGGCTTTTCCATCACGGACAAGAACTGCCGGGCGTAGACCGACAGAGATTCCACATAGCGCCGCTGACCCTCGGCGTAAATCGTGTCGAACGCGAGCGATGACTTGCCGGACCCGGACAGCCCGGTGATGACGATGAGCTTGTCCCGTGGCAGGTCCAAGTCGACGCTTCGCAGATTGTGGGTGCGCGCGCCGCGGATACGGATGTATTCCATCAAATGAATCGTTTGGAAGCGACTTACAAACTGTTTATATTACGCGGCTTGCGCATCCTGGCGCAAAGCAACCTGGTCTCCATGTGAACTCACCGCCCCCCCCACCCGGCGCCGCCATGACCCCCACCGAGCGACGCGCCAGCTTTGCGCTGGCCGGCATATTCACGTTGCGGATGCTCGGTTTGTTCATGATTTTTCCGATATTCAGCCTGGACGCACACCTCTACTCCGGCAACACCCCCATGCTCACGGGGCTGGCCATCGGCATCTACGGCCTCACCCAGGCGATGTTTCAAATCCCCTTCGGCAGGCTCTCGGACCGGATCGGCCGCAAGAAGGTCATCGTCGCCGGGCTGCTGATTTTCGCCGCCGGCAGCGCCGTAGCCGCCAGCGCCGACAGCATCTGGGGCGTCATCGCAGGCCGCGCGCTACAGGGCTTCGGCGCCATCGCCGCGGCGGTGCTGGCGCTGACGGCCGATCTGACCCGTGAAGAGCAGCGCACCAAGGCCATGGCAATCATCGGCGTCAGCATCGGCATGGCCTTCGCGCTGGCCATGGTCGCGGGCCCGGCGCTAAAACCGCTGCTGGGCCTGTCGGGGCTCTTCTGGATGACCGGGGTAATGGCGATTCTGGGCATCGGCGTGCTGCTCTATTACGTGCCGACGCCGGATCGGATCCGCTTTCACCGTGACACCGAGGCCATTCCGGCGCAATTCGGGAAAATACTGGGAAATGCCGAGTTGCTGCGCCTGGATCTGGGCATCCTCATCCTGCATCTGATGATGACGGCAACCTTCGTGGTATTGCCTTTCGCGTTCCGCGATTATGCAGGCTTCGCCGCCGACGACCACTGGAAGGTCTACCTGTTCGTCCTCACGCTCGCTCTTGCGTTCATGGCGCCATTGGTGATGTATGCGGACCGCCACAATCGCATCAAGCAAGTGTTCCTTACCTCCATCGTCCTGCTGATACTGTCCCAGGTCGGGCTGTTCGGATTTCTCGATAACGGCTGGCTGGTGGTGCTTTGCATGGTCCTGTATTTCACCGGTTTCACGGTGCTCGAGGCGAGCCTGCCCTCCATGGTCTCACGCCTGGCACCCGCGGATCTCAAGGGAACGGCACTGGGCGTCTATTCCACCGCCCAATATCTGGGGGCGTTCCTTGGCGGCGTGATGGGCGGTTGGCTGTACGGAAACTTCGGCATTACGTCCGTATTCGCCGTCTGCGGAGGCCTGTGTGTGATATGGCTGCTGGTCTCCGCCAGCATGCGCAATCCGCTGCCGCTCAGCACCCATCTGCTGAACCTGGGGGAAGTCAGCGAGCAAATGAGCGGCGATTTGACCGCACGCCTGCTGAAAATCGCCGGTGTCGCCGAGGCAGTGGTGGTCGCCGAGGACGGGATCGCCTATCTGAAGGTGGACCGTAAGCGCCTCGACCGCGAGGCCCTGCGTGCATTTTCGGCAACCCGAGGGTAACATTCCTGGCGGGCAATCGCGGCCTGCCGCGGTTCCCCGATGAGCGTGAGGATCCCGGAGGAACCCACGGAACCAGAGGCAATACAGGGACTGCCGCCAGGCGTTACGCGCCTTCCAGGATGGAATTCGTGGCCGCTCGTAGTGGATTCACCGCCAACGAATGCAGGGCCGATCATCGTCACTCCTTCCTGGCAGAAGGTCGCCGACGCTGCGGCGAAAACCAGCGACCAGGAGATCAAAGCATCATGGCTAGAGGCGTCAACAAAGTCATTCTCGTGGGCAATCTGGGAGCCGATCCCGAGACCCGCTACACCGCCGGCGGCAGCGCCGTCACCAACGTGAGTCTGGCGACAACCGATTCCTGGAAGGACAAGCAATCCGGCGAGCAGCAGGAACGCACCGAGTGGCACAAGGTCGTGTTCTTCGGGCGGCTGGCGGAAATCGCCGCCGAGTATCTGCGCAAGGGCTCGCAAATTTACGTGGAAGGCCGCATTCAGACCCGCAAGTGGCAGGGCAAGGACGGCCAGGACCGCTGGACCACGGAGATCGTCGGCAACGACATGCAGATGCTCGGCAGCCGTGGCGGCGGGCAGGGGCAGTCGCCGCCGCCCGACTTCGACAGCGGTCAATCCGGTGAACGGGATTCCGAAAGCTCCAGCCCCAAAAAAGCGGCAGCCGGGGAAGACTTCGACGACGATATTCCCTTCTGAGGAACCGGCTGCCAGTCCCTGGCAGTCGGTGTTCTACGAGCGGGCCAGGGGCTGCGCAATCGCCAAAATCCCCGCCCGCTCCGGGATGATCCAGCGGGCGAAAAAAAAGCCGAGGCGGGGGACGCCTCGGCATCAAATAACCACCAAAGGAGGGTTTGGAGGAGAAACATCATTGAATGATGTTGCAGTGCAATATATTGCATTTTGTGCGCTGCGTCAAACATTCCCCCAAAGAATTTTCGTTGTCTCCCGGTAACTAACGGTCGCCCCCCGCTGCCCTTCGCCGTCGTCAGCCGTCATCGCCCGCCACAGCTTTTCCGGGGTCAAGGGCATGTCCAGATGCCGAACGCCGTACTCCTCCAGCGCGTGCACGACGGCCCCAACCACCGCCGGCAGGGCCCCGCAGCATCCAGCCTCCCCTGCCCCCTTGGCCCCCAGAGGATTCTCGCTGGTGGGCGCGCCCTCGAAAAACTCGATGCGGAAGTCGGGCATATCCGTGGCCCGGGGCAGGCAATAGTCCATGAACGAGCCCGACAGCATCTGACCGCTGTCCTGCTCGTAGACGATTTCTTCCATCAGCGCCTGCCCGATCCCTTGAGCGGTGCCGCCCATGACCTGCCCGGCACAGGTAAGCGGGTTGATGATGGTGCCGAAGTCGTCGACGATGCTGTAATTCAGCAGCTCGACGCTGCCGATTTCCGGGTCTATTTCCACTTCGGCGATGTGGCAACCGTTGGGGTAGGTGATGCCGCTGCGCTCGTAATCCAGCGCATCGTCCAAGGCGTCCATGTCGGTGGGCCGCCGCCCGGCATCGAAGGAAGCACGGATCACCTCCTGCATACCAACCGCCCGGTCGGTTCCGACGATGCGAAATTGACCCGCGTCGAACGCCACATCCACGGTCGCGGCTTCCAGCAAATGGGCGGCCATGCGGGTGGCCTTCTCCAGGACCCGCTCGGCCACCCGCAGCACCGCCGATCCCCCCATCTCGAGGCTCCGGGAGCCGCCGTGACCGCCCCCGATGGGCGTCGCGTCGGTATCGGCTTGCACAAAATCAATGGATTCCAAAGGCAATCCCAGGCGCGCGGCGAGGATTTGCGCCATGACGGTCTCGTGGCCCATACCGGTGGAGTGGCTACCCACCGCAAGCGTGACGCGACCGTCCCTGGAAAAACGCAGGGCAGCGTGCTCTCTGGGCCCACCGCCGCTGCACTCGAGGTAGTTACAGATACCGATGCCGCGGCGCCGCCCGCGGGATCGCGCTTCACTGGCGCGGGCCTCGAATCCCTGCCAGTCGGCCAGCGCCAGGGTGCGATCCAGCACCACGGCGAAGTCGCCGCAGTCGATACGACTACCGGCACCGGTGGTGTACGGCAACTCGTCAGGGGCGAGCAGATTGCGTCGCCGCAGGGCAACGCGATCCATGCCGAGCTCCGCCGCCGCCAAATCGACGATGCGTTCGATATGATAGGTGGCTTCCGGGCGGCCGGCGCCGCGGTAGGGATCGGTGGGCGCGGTGTTGGTGAAGGCGGCGCGGGCAGAAAAGTGCAACGCCGGGATGCGATACGGGCCTCCCTGGGTACGCGCGCTGCCGCCGGTGCAGGTGAAGGGACCCACGGACAGTAGATAAGGACCGACGCTGCCCACGGACTCCACGCGCAGGGCGAGGAAATCGCCGTCGGCGTTCAATGCCAGGGTCACCTGGCTCTGCTGATCGCGGCCATGGGCATCGGAGAGGAAGCTCTCACCGCGATCGTTGATCCATTTCACCGGACGCCCTACCCGGCGCGCGGCCCACAGCACCAGGGCGTGCTCGGGATAGAGAGGATTCTTCGCCCCGAAGCCGCCGCCCACATCGTAGGCCAGCGCACGAAGCTGGTCCGTCGGTATGTGCAAGACCTGCTCGGCAAGCTGATTGCGGTTGGCGTGCACGTTCTGACTGGCGAATGCCAGCACCAAGCGATCGTTGGCATCGTCATAGTGACCGATAGCGCCGCGGGTCTCGATGGGTGCCGCCGTTACCCGTTGATTGTCGAGGAACATGGTCACCACGTGGGCTGCATCGGCGATAGCCGCGTCCACGGCGCCGGCATCACCGATCTCGAAACGCACGCACAGGTTGCCGGGAATGTCGTCCCACACCAGAGGCGCATCGGGCGCCAGAGCCTCGTCGGCAGTCACGACAGCCGCCAGGGGTCGGTACGCGACCTCGATCAACTCCGCCGCGTCGCGGGCAGCCTCGGGAGACTCTGCGATCACCGCTGCCACGGCATCGCCGACGAAGCGCGCCCGCGTCGCGACGAGTCCCGGACGCTCCGGCGTCGGCACGGGCGAATCGTCGCTGTTCTTTGCCGGAGTGCGCGTCGGGATGCCGCCCAGGCCGTCGGCGACCCAGTCGGCGCCGGTGAGCACCGCCAGCACGCCCGGGGCCGCCAGCGCCGCTTGGACTTCGATGGATTCGATGAGCGCGTGGGCGTGGATTGAGCGCAGAATGAACAGGTGCGCCATGTGAGGCATGGACACGTCATCGATGAATTTGCCCGATCCCATCAAAAATCGCTGGTCTTCCTTGCGTCGAACAGGCTGACCGACGCCGTAGCGTTCAACGGAGGTCGTGTCGATAGACATGGCATTCATACGTGTAACCTTTGCTCATAGAGATTGCGATAGTGCGGCTCGCACTCCTCGGCCAGCGGCTCCAACGCCCGCGGCAGTGTGTGCGCCTTGGAAACATAGGGAGAGAAACCACTGGACGCCCGCACGGCATCGTACCAGTACCTGGCCCACACGCCATCACTGCTTCGGGGCCCCGCAGGCCACCACAACATACGCTCGCTGAAGGAGACATTCAGCGCCGCGCACAGTGCCGTCAGCATGGCGCGCGGATGTTCGAGAACGTCCCGGGAGTCAACAATCAACGGCGTCGCGTTAGCTGCTCGGCGCGCGTACTCGAACAGCGCCGCCTGCTGCAGCACGCCGACGTCGCTTATCGTCACCTCCGGGCGAGTGCGCGCATAGGAGGCGATGACTTCCCGTGGATTGCGGATCAGAAAACAGTTGTGCATTTGCGCGAGCCAGCTCCGATCGACCTCTTCGAGCATGTGATGGGTCATGTGCTTCTGGAAATAGATGGGCTCACCGCCCGGCACCGGACCCGTCACGGCTGCCACCACCCTTCGCCAATCCGTGTCGCCGGCGGCGATGACCTCCCCGGCGCCGGGATGATCGATTCCCGTGCGGTGAAGATAGAACGCATAAAGGGGCTCGTCCCAGACGGCGGTGTCACCGCGATTGCCCCAGGCGCGCATCAGGGCCGTGGAGATGTTCCGCGGACCCGACCACATGGCGATGCGAATCGCGCCGCTCACGACGCCCGCGACTCGGCGTCGATAAAATCCCGGTAACGCTCCTGGAGTCGTGCTGTCATGGCCCCACGAGCACCGGCGCCGATGGGCCGTCCGTCCACCTCCGTGACGGGAACCACCCCGGCAAAGGTCCCGGTGACGAACGCCTCGTCGGCGGAATAAACATCGAAGAGACTGAAATCGCGCTGGAACACCGGCGTCCCGTGCTGGCGGCAGATTTCGATGATATTGGCGCGCGTAATTCCGGCCAGGCAATATTTCCCCGACGAGGTCCATACCTCCTGGTCGCGAACGATGAAGAAATGGGTCGAATTACAGGTGGCGACGAAACCATGGGGGTCCAGCATCAGTGCCTCGTCGGCGCCGGCCTTGGTGGCCTGGATGCAGGCGAGGACGCAGTTGAGCTTGGAGTGACTGTTGATCCGAGGGTCCTGCACGTCCGGTGGGCTTCGCCGCACATGCACGGTGGCGAGACGCACGCCGCGCTCGATGATCTCGGGGTCGGGTTGCTTGTGCTCGGCGATGATGACGATGGTGGCCGCGCCCACGGTAACGCGTGGGTCCTGATAGGGGGTGGACTTGAGGCCCCGGGTCACCATCAACCGAACGTGAACATTATCGTGCATGCCGTTGGCGCGCACGGTGTTGTAAAGCGCCTCGGTAAGCGCCTCGCTGTCTAACCCGATATCGAAGTCCAGGGCCCGTGCCCCAGCGTATAGCCGTTTCAGGTGATCCTCGAGGAACAGAAGCCTGCCGCGGTGCAGTCGCAAGCCCTCCCAGACGCCGTCACCGAGAACGAAGCCGCTGTCGAACACCGAAATCGACGCCTGGGCGCGTGGCACCAGCTCGCCGTTGACATGGATCAGAATCCCGGCATTGCGAGGATCGTCCTCGTACTCGTGCGTACCCTTGGCCATTTGCTGTTTCCCGTTCGCCGGTGCAACCGGGAACAGTCTCCCCGATAGGGTGTCGCCGCGTCCACTGGACCTCCGGTGCTCCGTCCGGAGAGCACCGTTGGCTATACTGAGATATGTGCACACCCACGATATTCCACGCGCTTCAGGGGCGGCGCACAACGCCCGGCAAAACGGCTGAGCCCGTGCGCGACGACTTAAGAGCACGGATCGCGTACGTGGCAGCGCGCCTCATCGTCAGTAGCAATGCCAAGGAAATCCAGGATCATGCACGCACCACGGCGGTCCACATCGAGGGACTGGTGAGCGACAACACCATCGACATATTCGACTTCAGCTCGAGCTGCCGGCTTGCGGGCGAACGGAGCGAGGACGGCTACAGCCTGTTCGACTACGACGCGAACCAGTACGTGGATCTCAATCTCGACGGGGATGACTTCGAGGGCTTCGACTACGCCACCGGGACACGTTACACCGGTGAGGTACGCGAGCGCAGCGTGCGAATATTCGACTACGGCGAGTCCTCGGATTTCGAGTACAGCCTCAAAGATCCCAACTGACCGGCACAAACCAAATCGCAAGCTGACATCACTTGGCTGCGCAGGATTCAACCAGCGTGGAACCGGAACTGCCGCCGGCCGAATTTCGTGTCGCCGCTCCCGGTACTACGATGATCTGGGGGCGGCTGGACGGCTACAAGTTGGAACGTGGGCGAATCGGCGAAGTCGAAGACTTACTGGTGCACTACAGCTGGGAAGGCCGACCCATGCGCATGTATCTCTTCTGCATCGGCTGCGAGTCTCCGGATGCGGACTTCGATCTGGCCGCCTACAGAGCCATCTTTCCCCTGGATGTGGGCAAGGCGGTGGAGTTTCCGCACCGCGTCGACCAGTGGCACTGGAGCAACCGCATCGAAGTCGTGGACACCGAGACACTGGTCCTGCCGTCGGGCGCGGTGGATGCCTTTATCATCCAGAGCGAGACCCGGGGACTCGACAACCCTTTCCACGCACGCAACCGCATCTGGTTTGCGCCCGGCATCGGCTGGAACGTGCGACTTCAATACCAGGACAGCCGCGGCGTCTCCTATGCGTGGCAGGCCATCGAATTCAAGCCGCCGGTGGCGCACTGATCGGTGCCGGCTCAATCACCCGCGTCACGATCAACAACAATCCGAATATCGTGAAGGCAGTGAATATCACCAGCGTCCATCCGGGGATGGTCAACCCCAGAAATACCCACTGCACGTCAGCACATTCTCCGGAGCCGCGAAACACCAGGCTCAACGCCTCCGTCAATGGAAAGGCGTTGAGCATGTATTCGAGGCCGGGGCCGCATTCGGGCACCTGATCGGCGGGAAGGTTCTGCAGCCACACGTGCCGGCCGGCGACGAACATGCCGAGCACGCCGAAGACCGCGATGAGGACACCGTAGACGCGCCGACCCGTGAGCCGCGGGTTGTGCACAGCGGCGATCAGCGCGATCCCGCCCAGGGCAAAAACGAACACCCGCTGAAATATGCACAGAGGACAGGGTTCCAGCTTTAGTGCGTACTGCATGGTCAGCGCGGTGGCGATCAGCGCTGCGCAAACCAAGAATGCGGCCAGGAACAAGGGGCGCTGCCGGAGCAGGGAATTGAAATTCATATGGGCTCGGTTTCAGCTAACGACGAGTGTCTTTCGGTACGAAGTAAAGATGATCGTAACGCTCCCGCGCAAGGTGGCAGGTGATACAGTACTCCACGCGCTTGGCGCCGGCGCCATTCGTTTCCCCGAAAAGCGTGCCGTCGGGCCTCACCAGCGTGTACTTCCAGTCTCCACTGACGTAGTTGAACCCCTGGGGCATCTTTTCCATGATGAACAGCGCGCCGAGGAGGATACCGCCTGATTTCGTCACCGAAAAGCTGTCCTTGGCGATCACCGATCCCACCGGTAGCCGTCCCGCTCCCTCGAACTCGCCATAGGCCAGGGCGCGCTCGTTCGCGTAGTTGTTCAGATAGTGATTTCCATGGGTTGCGGAGATGTAGGGCGCGCTGTTGTAGCGACGCCAGCCCTGGTAGTCGCGCGCCACCTGGGATCCGGAGAGGGCATAACCGGCGCGCAACGCCCCCCGCACGATGGTGTATATCTCCGCGGCACGCTCCGGGTCCAGGGCTTCGGGATCGCGTAGCCGATAGTGGCGCCGCGGGTTGGCCGCGTCGCCGCTGATGGTGCTCATTTCGACGTCGGGACTCGCTTGCGCCGGGTTCGGTAGGCCCCCTGCAGCGTGACTCGTGGTGATCGACAGACAGGTTGAGGCCATGGCCCATGCGGCGATACGGGCCAGGTGCATTCGCGTGAGCATGCAAGGTTCTCCCTCGATGACGGGTCGCAGGTATTGGATGGACCGCCGCTTGTCGCCCCGTGTCATCGCGCCATGACACAGGGCCGCGGCCCATCTCCCTCGGCCCGTGAGAGATCACCCTCCCGCTTCGACAGCCACCCTGGCGAGAAGTGCCCGCCGAAAGTAACCGGATAACCCGTTAGAAGGTCTCAACCCAGGGACGCAGCTCCATCTCCCAGGTCCAGGCACTGCGGTGCTGGCGGTGCACGGCCAGATAGGATTCGGCAATGGCGTCCGGATGCAGGGTCGTGTCGGCGTCGTCATTTGCGTTGCCCGGCTTGCGGATCCCGCCATCGATGACGAAGTGCGCCACGTGAATGTTGCGCGGGGCAAGTTCCCGGGCCATGCTCTGCGCCAGCCCCCGCAGGGCGAACTTGCCCATGGCGAAGGCCGCCGACTGAGGGTAGCCCTTGACGCTCGCCGAGGCGCCGGTGAATAGAATGCTGCCGCCGCCCCGCGCCAGCATGCGCCGCGCTGCCGCCTGGCCCACCAGGAAGCCGCCGAAAGCCGTGGTCATGAGGGACGCGGACACCGCCCCCGGATCGATGTCCACCAACGGGCCCGGAACCCGCCGGCTGGGGTTGAAGACAACCAGGCTGGCAGCACCCTCGGTCGCGTCAACGTCCTCGAACAGCGCGTTCACCTGCCCGGGCTCGCTCACATCGCAGGCGACGGCGCGGGCGCCGGTGTCGGCGACCAGCGCAGACAGCTTGTTCACATCGCGCGCGGCCAGCACCACCTGCGCACTCTGTGCGGCCAGCAGGCGCGCCAGGGACGCGCTCAGACCCTGCCCGGCACCGACGATAACCGCCACTTCCGAATCACTCACGATGACCTCCTGGCTTGCGATAGGGGGCAACCAGTCTACACATTACCCGCATGGGGGAAATGTGTAGACTTGATCGCTGCAATGAGGGACACGCAGTGACTATCGGCCTCGACGATCTCGTGGATCGCATTCAGGACGGCGCATGCGTCGCCGTCGCTCCCGACTATTCCGGCTGCGCCATGGCCGCCGTGCGCACGTTGATTCGGCATGGCGTGCGGGATCTGCACCTGCTCGCGGTGCCCCAGGCGGGCTTTCAGGCCGACATGCTGATCGGAGCCGGCTGCGTCGCGCGCGTCGAGGCGGCCGCCATTACCCTCGGCGAGCACGGATTCGCACCACGATTCGGCGACGCCGTCAAAAGCGGGCAGATCATGCTGCTGGACGCCACCTGTCCCGCCATCCACGCCGGCCTGCAGGCGGCGGAGAAAGGTATTCCGTTCATGCCCCTGCGCGGCATTCTCGGATCCGATCTGCTGACCCACCGGGACGACTGGCAGATACTGGACAATCCTTTTTCCGAAGGCGATGCCATCGTCGTGCTGCCGGCCATCCGGCCCGAGGTCGCGTTATTCCACGCAGCGAAGGCCGACCGCCACGGCAATGTCTGGATTGGCGTGCGCCGCGAGCTCATGCTGATGGCCCACGCGGCCAGCCACACGCTGGTCACCGTGGAGGAGATCTGCGACGGCGATTTACTCAGCGACGAAGCCACTGCCGCCGGCACCATCCCAGCCCTCTACGTGAGCGCCATCGCCGAGGTAGCCAATGGTGCGTGGCCCGTGGGGCTGGCCGGCCGCTACCCGGCCGACACCACGCATCTCGCCGGGTACGCACGCCTGGCCAAAACCGCGGCCGGTTTTCAACAGTACCTCGATCAGCACATCCGCAATCACGCCCCGGCCGCGTAATCGTGTTTCGGCTGTGTGGTCGTGCCCGGGCTTTGTGGCCGTGCTTCGGTTTTGCAGATTGGATAATTGGGGACAGATAATTGGGGACAGATCTATTTAATCGCGGGGGGCGGTTCCCGCCCCCCGCGATTAAATAGATCTGTCCCCAATTATCTGTCCCCAATTATCCAATCTGCAGTTTTCGACGGCACAAAAAAATGTCGTACCGAATAGAAGAGTTGCTGATCACCGCCATCACCCCGATGCTGGCAGGACTCGGGCATGTGGCCGTGGGCGCGGCATCACCGATCCCCGGAGCTGCCGCTTTGCTCGCGCGGCATCGTTCCGGGGGAAGTCTGCGCGTATCGATGCTCGCCAGCGAACGACACACCTGCTTCACCGACGGCGGCCGGGAAATATTCGACTGCGCGGCCCAGGGCCGCATCGATGGTTTTTTTCTGGGCGGCGGGCAGATAGACGGCAGCGCCAATATCAATCTGGTGGGGATAGGCGACTATCCGCGCAGCCGAGTGCGCTTTCCCGGTTCCTTCGGCTCCGCCTTCATGTATTTCGTGGTGCCACGGGTGATCCTGTTCAGCGTCGAGCACAGCCGCCGGGTAATGGTGCCGCGGGTGGATTTCGTCAGTGCCCCCGGAACCAGTCCGGCGGATGTCTACCGGCCCGGCGGTCCTTACGCGCTGGTGACAAGCCGCTGCGTATTTCTTTTTCAAAAAGAAAACAGCCGCTTCCTGTTGCACAGCATCCACCCGGGTCAGTCGGTGGACGACATCCGCGAACACACGGGCTTCGATTACGACATACCGGCGACCATCGACCAGACCCCGGCGCCAAGCGCAGAAGAACTGGCGCTGATTCGAGGCACGGTAGGCGCGGACATCAGCGAAACTTATCCGGGCTTTGCCAGGCGCGTTCTGGAACTGGATGGAAATCGGCCTTGAGGAGTGGCGGGCTAACTGCGACGAACGGAGATCAGAGCGCAACGCCGGCACTGCACCTTCTCGATGCGATTTCCGTGGCCGAAGCCGAATCGCACCTCCAGAACACGAAAATCGTGGAAGCCCAGATTGCACAGGAGCCGGCCGACAGGCGCCGGCAACCGCTTCCAGAAGTCGTTGCGGTCGTCACTGATCCGGCAACCTCCGCGCGCGTCTACCAGCCAGGTAAGCGCCCGCAAAAGTATTTCCGGCCAATAACGGTATCACGGCTGTCGGCAGGTCCACAGGTCGTCCCAGCGCTCCATCCTGCCCGAATATGATCCCCCCGGCAGCACCCATGTCGACGCGCCCCGCGGCGCGCCCGCTACGCGAGCACCTGAGACGCACGCTGCAGCTCGCGGTGCCGGTAATGCTGGGCCGAATCGGCATTCTGGTCATGGTGGCGGTGGATACCGCCATGACCGGCCACCAGGGGCCGGTGGAGCTCGCCTACTACGCGCTGGCCATGGCGCCCCAGATGCCCATGCTCCTGGTCGGCATCGGCCTGCTGCTGGGTACCGTGGTGCTCACGGCCCAAGCCGACGGCGCCGGCGACACCCACGCTTGCGGCCGCATCTGGCGCGTTGCGTTGATACACGCGGCCGTTCTCGGCCTGCTGTTCATGGTGCTCTGCCAAGGCGGCGAACGCTTTCTCGCCTTCAGCGGCCAGTCACCGGATCTCGCCCGTGGAAGCGGCCGGGTACTGATCATGATGGGCTGGGGACTGCCTGGAGTGCTGTTGTTCTCCGCCAGCACTTTTTTTCTCGAAGGCATCAGCCGGCCGCTGCCGGGCATGTTCGTCATGTTGGCGGCCAACATCCTCAACGCGGCATTGAATTGGATATTCATCGACGGAAACCTGGGCGCGCCGGCCCTGGGCGCCGAGGGCGCTGCGTTGGGTACCACTGTCGTTCGTTGGTTCATGTTCGCCGCCATTGCCGCTTACGTATGGACACGCCTGGATCGAAAGAAATACGGATTGACTCGGGAACGCGGGGGCGACCGCCAACTGGGCAAACGGTTGCGCCGCGTCGGCTACCCCATGGGTCTCGCCCACGGCCTGGAAGCCTCGGCCTTTTCGACCCTGACGCTGTTCGCGGGACTACTCGGCCCGGTGGAGGTGTCCGGCTACCTGATAGCCATGAACCTGGTCGCGACGGTATTCATGGGCGCCATCGGCTTCGCCACCGCCGCCAGCGTGCGCGTCGCTAACGCGGTGGGCCGGCACGACGCCCTCGGCACCCGCGCCGCCGGTTGGGTCGCCGTAGCTTCGGCGGCCACCGTCATGATTTTTCTTGGGACCCTGTTCTTCACCATTCCGGACCTTCTCAGCGCGATCTATGCAAGCGATCCTCGCATCACGGCGGTGGCCGTACCGACGCTGCTGGTGGCCGCCTTCGTGCTGTTACCGGACGGAATCCAGGCCGTGCTGATGGGCGCCCTGCGCGGCGTCGCCGACGTGTGGCCCGCTACCGGGCTGTACCTGATCAGCTTTTGGGCGGTGATGGTGCCTTGCGGCTACTACCTGGGTATCGTGCGTGGCGGCGGCGCACCGGCGCTCATGCAGGCGATCATCATCGGTTGCGTGTTCGCGTCCTTGCTGCTGGGCTGGCGCTTTCACACCGTGTCCAAGCGTGCTGTCGCGCGCGCTTAACGGGGCTGGGTTTTAATGGGGACAGATCTATTTAATCGCGGGGGGCGGGAACCGCCCCCCCGCGATTAAATAGATCTGTCCCCATTAAAACCCAGCCCCGTTAAGCGCGCGTCGAATCGCTTGCAGGCGCGGGCAATGGATGCCGAGGGTGTCCAGGTGTGCCAGGGCGTTGGCGAAATAGTCGGGGTTGGGTCCACTGCGCCCGTGAGCATCCCGGATGGTGTTCGCCGCCTCGGCAGGTGACAGCTTTCCGGCATACTGTGGGTGGCGGCGATCGACCACGAAGGTCAGTGCCGGCACCACACCGACGCCGTCGACCCGAATCCGCCGGGCCACGGCTTTGTACACGTGGGTGACCAGCTCGCGCTCATAGAGATAGGCTGCCGTGGCGTCGCGGTGGGCTGCCGATACCCGGTGGGCGATGCCGACACACGAGCCGCCGTGATCGAGTCCGAACACCAGCCCCGGGTGGTCTCGGGTACCACGGTGCACCCAGGACCACACGCACAGGGCGCGATGATAGCCATGGATCTGCGCGAGCCGCGCCTGCCCATGGGGAAAGCCGGGATTCCACATCAGCGAGCCGTAGGCAAATACCCACATGTGGCCAGCCGGCAGAGTCGAAAGCGGGTCCTCAATCGCTGCCGGTGAAGTTTGCGGATGATCCGGGGATGGTGGCAAAGCGCAGATTTCCATTGCGGGCAGGTGCTGGGTCGGCTCGGGCGGCCGCCATCATAGCGAATCACCATCCGTCGCGCCCCGCCAGCGGCGCGGTTGCCAAGCCCACGCGACTGTGGCCTATTTGGTGGGCCAGACCCGACAACCACGCGGAGAAGCCGACATGCTGCTGCAACTCGCCACCTGGGAAGAAGTGGACGCCTATCTCGAGGGTTCGCGAGGCATCATCATCCCCATCGGATCCACCGAGCAACACGGGCCTCTGGGGCTCATCGGCACCGATGCCATCTGCCCGGAGGTCATTGCCCGCGGCGTTTCCGAGCGCATCGGCGCGTTGGTCGCTCCCACCATCAGCATCGGCATGGCGCAGCATCATCTGGGCTTCGCCGGCTCGATCAGCTTGCGTCCCAGCACGTTGATCGCGCTGGTGAGGGACGTCGTTCAGTCGCTCGCCCGCCACGGTTTCGAACGCTGCTATTTCCTCAACGGACACGGCGGGAACGTGGCGACGGTAAGCGCCGCGTTTTCGGAAATCTATGCGGACGCGAGTTTCGCGCCCCCTGGCGGAAACCGGCCGGGCGTGCGCTGCAAGCTGAGCAACTGGTACATGTCACCGGGGGTCAAGAAGCTCTCGGCGAAGCTGTACGGAAGCTCGGAGGGCAGCCATGCGACCCCTTCGGAAGTGTCTCTGACCTACTTTGCCTATCCGGAGGCCCAGAAGTCGGCAGCTCAGAATCCAGCCATCGCCCCCACCGGCCCCATCCTCGACGCCGACGACTACCGGCGGCGCTTCCCGGACGGTCGAATCGGCGCCGACTCCTCCCTGGCCAGCGTCGAAGCCGGTGAGAAACTCTACCAGGCGGCTGTCGAGGATATCGCCAGGGATTACCAAGACTTCGTCGATGCATGAGCCATGCCGATCACACTGACAAAGACGTCGGTGCGAAGCATCCTCACGCGCAGCTCCGGCTATCTCAAAACCGTCTGCTCCCATTCCCTGCAGCCGTACCGCGGCTGCTCATTCGGCAGGAGCCTGTGTGGAGTCGGCTGTTACGTGAGACACAACCCCTTCGTCACACGCGGGGCCGAATGGGGCAGCTTTCTGGAGGTTCGGGAGAACGCCGCCGCTGCCTATCTTTCTCTCTACGATCGTGAACGCCGTTGGGCACGCACCAGCCGTGGACGGTTCGGCGTATTCATGTCCAGCGCCACCGATCCGTTCGTGCCCCACGAACGGCGCTTCCGCGTAACCCGGTCCGTTCTTCATGGGATGCTGGAGAAGCCGCCCGACGAGCTGATCATTCAAACGCATTCGCATCTGGCCACGCGCTACCTCGACATCTTCAGCGAGCTGTCAAAGTATTGCAGCCTGCGGATGCATATCTCCATCGAAAGCGATCGCGACCGCCTGCCGGGTCTGCCGCCACCGGCGAGCTCCGTTGCACGACGCTTCGAGGCCGCGGCGTGCTTTCGCGAGGCCGGCATTCATGTGGTCATCACGGTGGCGCCGCTGTTGCCGATTGCGGATCCAGAGGCTTTCTTTCAGCGGGTTTCCGATTGTGCGGACGCGGTCGTCATCGACCACTTCATCGGCGGAGACGGCACGGCCGATGGCACGCGCACCCTGCGCACACCGCTCCCCGAAGCCATGTCGGCGGTGGATCCGGCATGCCTGAGTATCGCTTACCGCGACGCCATGGTGGCGAAGGCCCTGAAGCGGATGCCGGGACGTGTGGGCGTTGGCATCGACGGATTCGCCGGCCGCTTGCTGGCTGGCCAACCTTCAACCGATGGCCCGGGCCCGGGTGCTGCCCCCACGGGCTGAATGTTGATATTCTTGTTGCCAGTACGCGAGCATGGGAGTCAGGTCAATGCACCTACGTTTGTCGGTATTGGTATTCGTGCTCGCGAGCATCGCGGTGCCGTTGACGGTCCATGCCTCCAACATGCGCTTCCTGGAATTCTCGCCGAGCGCCTTTTTCACCGAAAAGGACTGGGAACTGCTTCGGACTGCGGCCCAAGATCTCCTGGACAACCACAAGGATGGGGAAAGCATGTCCTGGAAGAACGAGGAAAGCGGTTACAACGGCAAGCTCACGGTGCTGAAAACCTATGAGGACTTCGGCACCACCTGCCGCCGGTTGAAAGTGTTCAGCGACGCCATCGAGGTGAGCGCCACCCGGCTGGTGAACATGTGCAAGAACAAGGAAGGAGTATGGAAAATTCTCAACTAGGCAAATTGACCCGCGCAATGGCCATCACGATAGTCATCGTGATGGGCGCGATGGTCGCCGGCTGCTCCACCATCGAGACCAGCTACGACTTCGACCCGAAGGCGGACTTCGCCAGCCTGAAAACGTACCAGTGGTTGGACATGCCGCAGAAAGTCACGGGCGATCCGCGGATCGACGGCAACACGATTCTCGCCAGTCGCATCCATGAAGCGGTGGATACCGCGCTCGCGGCCCGCGGATTCAGAAAAGTCTCCAGCGATCCGGATTTCCTGGTTGCCTACCATGTGTCCCTGGACAAGCGGCGCAGCGTCCAGACGTTGAACAGCTACTATGGCTACGGTCCCGGCTGGGGCTACGGCTATGGCGCCTCCTACCGGCCGGGCTACTGGGCCGGCGCACCCGAGACCTACGTGTACGAATACGAGGAAGGGACTCTGATCCTGGATATCGTGAATCCCGACAACAAAGAGCTCATCTGGCGCGGCTCGGCCCGGGATGAAGTGCATTTCAAATCCACCCCGGAGAAGGATCAGACACAGCTCAACGAAGCCGTGCACGAAATGCTCGAGAATTTTCCGCCGGGCTGATTTCGTTCCGGCGAGGCGCCCGGCATGAGCTTTCTCGACAGGATCCGCGCCGCCAACAGGCACGATCTCGGCAGCTTTCTGCCATTTTTCGTCAGCGGCACCCGTGTGGGTTGTGTCAAAAAAAGCTTTGCAGAAACTCTCACGCGCTGGCCGGAGGTATTCCGGGTCGACGACCATCGCGTGAGCCTGGCCGAGAATCTCGATTCTCATGACGCGCCGGCGAAAGTACGCACCCAGGCGGTCGGCGAAGTGCTGCAACGCCTGCGCGGGGAAGGCACCATCGACGGTTGGCGCGACGAGCTTTACCCGGTCAATCGCAGCTGGTCCGAGCCTGCGTTTCTGCTCATCGAGCGGGCCGCCGTGCCCTGGTTCGGCGTGCGCGGATACGGCGTGCACATGAATGGCTTCGTGCACACTGCGCACGGCCCGAGCATGTGGATCGCGCGCCGCTCAATGGCCAAGCCCACCGGACCCGGGAAGCTCGATCAAATGGTCGCGGGCGGTCAGCCGGCCGCTATCGGACTTTACGACAACATGATGAAGGAATGTGCGGAGGAAGCGGGGATCCCCATCGACATCGCCCGGCACGCGCGAGCAGTCGGGGCGATTACCTACGCGCTGGAAGATAGTGTCGGATTTCGCCCGGATCTGCTGTTCAATTTCGACCTGGAGTTACCCGGGGACTTCTCGCCGGTGAATACCGACGGTGAAGTCGACGCATTCTATCTATGGCCGATGGAGCGGGTCGTGGAAGCAGTGCGCGACAGCGATGCCTTCAAGTTCAATTGCGCACTGGTGGTGATCGACTTTCTGGTGAGGCACGGCTATATCACGGCTGACGATCCGGACTACTCCGACATCGTCGAAGGACTCATGGCAAGGCCTGAGCTGCCGCCGGCGTGGTGACGCCGGTGCACGCGATTCTCACTCGAAGGTGGTTGGCACCAAATCCGACAAGTCATCCAGAGCCCAGGATTCCATCTCCTCGGGGATTTCGAACTCTGGCGGATCCTTTTGCTCTTCGGGAATCTCTTCGCTCGCCATCTGCTTTTTCTTTGCGTCCATCCGACCTCCTGTGGTGCACCGCAATTCGGTGACTCTCGATCTCGGTGTTGGACTTCACTCCCTCAGCCGAAGCGCGGAAGTGTGACGGCTCCAAAGGGCAGCCGTTTTCACGTGTATGAGGGAATATATAGCCTAAATTCCAGCAAACCGGCATAGCAAAGCTGTGCGTCGGGTCACATTCGCGACGACTTTCTCGACCTGGGCGACACCGATTTTCGAGCCTGTGACGGCCGCCGAATTTGCACTTCATGTAAGCCTGCGGACGCTCCACGGTCCGGAGTGTGAATCGGGTCGCATAGAGTCGCCGCTTCAAGCCACTAAGTGCATGAGTATTCTCAAGAAAGGGGATGCCGGGCCGATAGATATCTAAGTATTCCGGGTATCCGCCATGCCTAACGCCAACGACCGGCCCCGCACGCAGCATGACCCCTCCTGGATTCCTGTTTTCGTGACCATCATGAACACGGACAGCGTGAGTTCACCAGCACTGTTATCGGGCAGATCATGAAACAGAATAAAGTCGTCAAAATGGCCGACCACGAAGCCTCACGCCAGAACCGGCGCAAGCGCGACTCGCGCGTCATTCTGGACGAATGCCAGAAGCTGGCCATCGAACATCTGACCCGCGCATTTCCCACCATGTTGGACAAGGTCGACGATGCCCTGTTCGACCGCGTCAACCAGTCCGAGAACGCAGCGGATCACAGCGTGTACTTCGACACGATGCGGGAGATGCGACTCAAGCGCTCCGACATCAATGCAGAATTCAAGAAGCGCTTCAGAGAGCTGTCTGAGGAGATCATTCAACGGGTGCGCGAAGCGTCGAAGGACAACAAAGGCGATACCGGCGACGACCCGGAGCTCAAGCTGGAAATGCTCGATGAGACGGCACTCGAAGAATCCCTTGCCGTAACCAACATGGTCTCCAAGATCCGCAACGTCTGCCACGAGGAGCTGTTTCCCCTCGACAAGCGCATGGCGCTGATTATGGGTCAGAAGGAAATCGGCCAGGACGACAACCCGCTGGGGCCGCAGATAATCTGCCAGGCCTTCCGCGATGCCTGCAGTGTCGTGCAGACCAGCGTCGAGGTCAAACTCATCATCCTGAAGCTGTTCGACATACACGTCATCGGCGAGACCCAGGAACTCTACGAGGCGATCAACGACCTCCTCATCGAGAAGGGCGTGTTACCCACCGTCAGGCGCGAGGTGGTGAAACGCGCCGGCGCCAACAAGGGCGGGGTTGGGAAAGCGGCATCGGATTCGGCGCCCGGCGCGGCGCAAGCCGCACACGACCCCGTCGCCGACGAAGCGGCCACAGCCGGATTAATGAATGCGCTGCAGCAAGTCATGAACGCCACCGTGGGTTCGCCCGGCGCGGTGAGCGAAGCTCAAGCCAAGGTCCGTCACACCGAGGTCCTCGGCAGCCTGACGGCGCTCCAGCACGGGAATGCGCTGGCCGGAGCCGGCGGCATGCCGGTCATCGACCCGGCCCTGGTGGGTGCCGGCAACACGAACATCCTGCGCGAGCTCAAAGCCGCCAACGTCACCGAAGGCATGGGTCAGATCGACGTCGTCATGTTCGACGTGGTGTCCATGATGTTCGACTTCATCCTGGATGACGACAACGTACCGGACCCCATGAAAGCGCTCATCGGCAGGCTGCAGATTCCGATGCTCAAGGTGGCGCTGATCGACAAATCCTTTTTCTCCAAGAGATCACACCCGGCACGCAGGCTTTTGAACACTCTCGCAGAAGCGGCGCTGGGCTGGAACGAGGGCCACGACGACGGCGGGGCCTACTACGGTCGGATCGAGTCTTACGTGCGCAAGGTGCTGGAAGAGTTCGAGGACAGCATCGACGTGTTTGACGTCGTGCTCGAGGAGTTGCAGGCATTCCTCGCCGACCAGGAGCAGGTGGCCGAAGAGACGGCGCAAGACTCGGCCAACGCCCTGGAGAGTCGCGAGCGACTGGAACAGGCGAGGCTTCGGGCCCAAGAAACCACCGCCAAGAGCTTCCATGGCAAGCCGATTCCGGATGTCATCCAGAAATTTTTCCACAACCGTTGGAAGGAGTTACTCGTCTTTTGCTACTTCGACCAAGGCGAAGAGGGCGAAAGCTGGCGCAAGGCCGTGGAGACGATGGACCAGGTTATCTGGAGCCTGACCCCAATCAGCTCACCGGAGGATCGGAAAAAGCTGGTGCAACTGTTGCCCGAGCTCCTCAACCGCGTCAAAGACGGCATGAAGCAGATTTCCCTGCCCAAGGAAGAGCGCAAGCAGTTCCTCGCTGCGCTCGCCAACCATCACCTGGCCGCGGTGCGCGCCGGCAATGGGGGATCGGACGCCCAAGCACCCGCACCGGCACCCATGGTCGAGCCTGAGCAGGATACCGGCAACACCATCGAGAAGGTCCTCAAAGAGGCGGTGCAACGGGCCAACGCCGTCATTCATCATGCCTCTGAAGCCAAGCCGGAATGCGCTGGCATGGGCACGACATTGGTAGCCGCACGCTTTTACGATAACCGCGTGACGGTCGCCCATGTGGGCGACTCACGACTCTATCGGTTCAAGGACGGGGGGCTGGAGCAGCTTACCCTGGATCATTCACTGGTGCAGGATCTCGTCAACAAGGGCTTTTATTCCCCCGAGGAAGCCAAGAAGAACGTCAAGAGTAACGTCATCACACGGGCGGTGGGTGTCGAAGCGTCGGTAGCGCCGGATGTGCAGGAAATCGAAGTGCAACCGGGTGATCTGTTCCTGTTGTGTTCGGACGGACTGACGGACATGGTCGAGGATGCCGATATTCTGAGTCGCCTGCAGGAGCACGCGAACGATCTCACCACCGCCAGCGAGAGCCTGGTGGAGCTGGCCAATAAGAATGGCGGCCGGGACAACATCTCCGTGGTGCTGGCGCGGGTGATGGAGCCGTTTCCCGCCGGCGACCGAATCGGAGCCGTCGGTGAGCTGGAAAAGAAGATCGAGTTCACGGGAAAGACCGACGTCGGCCGCCGGCGATCGCACAACGAAGACGGCATCGCCATCGATAACGACGCCGGCATCGCCATGGTCGCCGACGGTATGGGCGGCTGTAACGCGGGCGAGGTAGCCAGCGCAATGGCCGTGCAGATCATCATGAGAGCGCTGCGCGAAGAGCTGGAAAGCACTGCAGCCCACGATCAGGCTGATGGAGAGGACGAGCTCGACTGGCTGTCCGGGGCCGAGGACTTGGAACTGGAGGACACTTTATCCGAGCAGAATACGGAAACCGTGTCCGAGGAATTTCTCGACTTCGTCGAACAGCTGGCAGTCGGAAACTGGCTCGAGTTCACCAATGCCGATGGCTCCAAGACGCGCGGCCGCCTGGCCTGGGCCAGTGCCGACAGTGGCCGCTTCCTGTTCACCGATCTGGCCGGCGCCAAGGTCGTGGACGCCACCCAACACGGCCTCGCCCTGGAAATCCAGCGCGGCAAGGTCAAGGTCATCGAGGGCGAACCGCTGGTGGATCGCGTCATGACCAACGTCACCGAGCGCCTGAAATCCGGCGAGCTGAACGCCTTGCACTGAGCCCCCCCGCGGCGCGCGTGCGCGCTATGTGGCGGTGGCTGCTAGCGTCTGCGATTCTTGCGTTTGCGGCGCTTGGACGTGCTTCGGCTCGGCGCCTTGGCCACCTTCTGCCGGGCTCGCTGCCGACGCCGGTGCAGGCGGCGAAAATGCCTGGTTGCGAACACGCTGACTACCAGGACGATGGCACCCGCGACACCAGCCACCAGGGTTGCCGATATCCCGCCGTGGCCCGCGAGCTCACCCTCCTTCAGCTCGCCGCCGATGAAGTTCACGTAATGAATGCGCTCCGTCGACCTGTCTCCAGGCGTTAGGGAGACGCGCACGGTACCCTCATACTCCGACGTCTTCAGGCGCAGACGGCGCCCCACAGCGGAATCGTGCAGATGCATCCTGAATCGGTAGTATCCGTCGGAATCGCTGCGCCCACTGCCCATGGGTTTGCCATCCACATGTCCCACCACGGTAACCCCCGCAATGGGCTGCTGGTCGGCACTGAGTATGTAGCCCGCGACATCGTAGCGGTGGTCCAGCTCGTGCAGGGACAGCGCCGGCGTAACCGGCAACACGGCCAACAGGACAGCCAAAGCTACGGATTTGCTAGTCGACAGCACTAGTGATCTCCTTCTGATATTCCGTGGTAAGACGCTCGCGGCGCGATCATCAACCTCGGATTTAGAGGCCCGGCGCGGCATATTGTTCCCAGCGCCTGGACACGTCTGCTCACCATGGTCGCCCGCCACGGCGGCCTGGCGCGTGCTATGTTTGAGACAGATCACGACTCGGCTCGAGATCATCGATCACCATGGGCAACGCGCGATTTCTTCCTCTCAGGCGAACCGTAGCAGGGCGGACGGCCGCAGCACTGCCGACGCTTTGCGCGGCCGTCCTGTTGATGCTGGAAACATCGATAGCCGCTGGCGACGTCGGCACCCTCGGCCAAGGCATCGCCGCCTACGATGGCGGCGACTATCCGCTGGCGTTCGAAATTCTCGACGACCTGGCCCTGGACGGCAATCCCGCGGCTCTCGCCAAGGCCGGGCGCATGCTCGAGCTCGGGCAGGGAACGGAGAAGAACCTCGATCAGGCGTTGCGCTACTACCGGGAAGGGGCGGTACGCGGTGATAGCGACGCCCAGGCGAGTCTCGCGCGCATGCACCTGACCGGCACCGGCGTGCCCCGCAACGAGGACCAAGGACTGCGCTGGATGCGACGCGCGGCGGAGCAGGGAAACAGCGACGCCATCGTCCAGATGGCGACGATCTTTCTCGACGGACAGGGTGTCGCCCAAGACACCCAGCGCGGCATGTCCCTGCTGGAGGTGGCCGCCGAGCATGGGAACGCCGATGCCCGTGAGCGACTCAGCGCCATCGCCTTCGATGGCGGAAACCCGACCGCGCGCGCCAGGGCCCTGGCCTGGTTCGAGAAGGCCGCGGCCGCCGGGGACGCCAATGCCCAGGCACAGCTCGGCTACATCCATGCCACCGGCCAGGGCTCGACCCGTGATCCGGCACGCGCTCACTTCTGGTACACGAAAGCTGCCGAACAGGGCCACACGGATGCCCAGGCGATACTGGGCTATCAGTTCCAGTCGGGCCTGGGGACCCGCAAGAACCTCGGCCAAGCGCGTCGCTGGTACGAGAAGGCTGCCGCCAAGGAGCAACCGCTGGCACAGACCAATCTGGGCGTTATGTACGAGAAAGGCCAGGGAGTCGCCCAGGATCCCGGCAAGGCCCGGCAGTGGTATCAAAAAGCCGCCGACAACGGTTTCGCACCAGCCCAGAACAACCTGGGTCGCCTGTTATTGTCGGGACTATCGGGCGTTACGGACAAGGTCGAGGCCATCGCCTGGTTCGAATCAGCGGCTGAGCAGGGCCTGCCGGCGGCCCAGAGCAGCCTCGGCTATGCCTACCAGAGCGGCGATGGGGTCGAGCAGGACTACGCAACGGCGCTGCGCTGGTATCAGCGCGCCGCCCGCCAGGGAGACACGCAAGCGGCGGCCAGCGCGCGTGCGCTCGAGCCTTTGGTGAAGTAGCGCCGCCAGGCCCTGGCGGAGTCAGGCTCGTCCAACCCACATGCCGCCGGCGACGCCAGCGAGCAGGAATTGCACCCCATGACATTGAGCCCCGCATTCATAGCCGCCCTCGGCCCGCTGATTCTGGGCATGCTGATCATCGTGGCAGTGCTGGCTACCTGGATGACGTGGCAGCAATCGTCTCTTTTACGGCTGCTGCAGGAAAATCGCGTTCGCGCACAGAGCCGCGACGAGGCTCTGAACAGGCTGGAGGAAAGCCGTAGCAGGGCGCTCGAGGATCGCCTTGGCAGCCTCGACAGGGGCCAGAACGAAGGCCACGCCAACACCCGGGCGCTGCTCGAACGCCGCCTCGGCGAGTCCCAGACCCAGCAAAGCGACATCAGCGGCAAGCTCCGCAGCGAGTTGGTGGAGCGCTTCGACGCCCTGCAAAAAACCGTCGGCGAGCACCTTGCGGACGGGCGTACGCAGATGGTGCGAGCGACCGGCGAGCTTCGCGAGCAACTCAACACGGCGCTCGGAAACCATCAAACGCGCTTCGAGCAGCGTCAGGGGGACGCGATCAAGGCCGTGCAGGAAACTCTGCAGAGTGGCATGCAGACGACATCGAAGCAGGTCACGGATGCCCTTTCCCGGAGTTCCGAAGAAGTCGGGAAGCGGGTCGAAACCCTGACGAAAAACACCGACGACCGTCTCAAGGAGATCAGCGGACAGGTGGACAAACGGCTGGCGGAAGGTTTCGAAAAAACCACGGCGACCTTTGCCGACGTGGTGAAACGCTTGGCGCTAATCGATCAAGCGCAGAAAAAGATCACCGAGCTTTCTCAGGATGTGGTGAGCTTGCATGAAATCCTTTCCGACAAGCGTTCCCGAGGCGCCTTCGGCGAGGTACAGCTCAATTCGCTGGTGCGAAACATACTGCCGGAATCGAGTTTCGCTCTTCAATTCAAGCTGTCCAACGACAAAGTCGCCGACTGCATGCTGTTTCTCCCGCAACCGACCGGAAACGTCGCCATTGATGCCAAGTTTCCTCTGGAGGCGTATCAACGCATGACAGACTTGAGCTTGAGCGAAATCGAGCGCAAGTCCGCTGAACGCCAGTTCAAGGGAGATATCCGCAAGCACATCCAGGATATTTCGGAGAAGTACATTATTCGCGGTGAAACAGCCGACGGCGCGGTCATGTTCATTCCGGCGGAAGCCGTATTCGCCGAGATTCAGGCGCATCACATGGATCTCGTCCAGGAGTCTCACCAGCAACGCGTGTGGATGGTCTCACCCACTACGTTCATGGCGATACTGAATACCGCCAGAGCGGTCATCAAGGACGAGGCGACTCGCGAGCAGGTACACATCATCCAGGCGCATCTTGGCGAGCTGGCAAAGGATTTCACGCGCTTCCAGGATCGCATGGACAAGCTGTCGACGCATATCAATCAAGCCAAGGACGACGTCGACAAGGTGCACATATCGGCCGCCAAGATCACAAAGCGCTTCGAGAAGATTGAAAGCGTCGAGTTGGAGGAGAATCAGAGCGATGCCATCGAGCACAGCAAGGAATCGGGCGACTGAGGCCTTGACCATTGCTGGCCCTGCCCTGCTTTTTCTCGATCAGATGTTCTTGCGCGGATCGAAGTTGAACTCTTCCGCCATCGATCGATAGAAGCGTTTCGCCGCTTCGTCGTCCGCGGCAGGCGTGACGATCTGCAGGGTGACATACTGATCACCGGCTTTTGCACCGCCCAGCCCCTTGCCCCTGAGGCGCAGCTTGCGACCCGTCTGGGATCCGGCAGGAATTTTCAGATCGACCTTACCGCCCAACGTAGGCACCTTCACGGTCGCTCCAAGGGCCGCTTCCCAGGGCGCGATGGGCAGATTCATGTGAACGTCCCTGCCCTGCACGCGGAAAAGCGCATGCGGTGCGAACTCCACACCGAGATAAAGATCACCGGAGCGGCCGCCAGGCCCGGCCTGACCCTGACCCGCGAGACGAATCTGCTGGCCTTCCTGAATACCTCCCGGGATCTTGACCTTCAGCTTTCGCGTGGCACCACGACCACTCTTCACGCTGAGAGAACGTTCACCGCCGTGATACGCTTCCTCGAGAGTGATCACGATCTTCGCGCGCTCGTCGCCGCCGCGCGCGCGGGCATTGTGAAAATGCGCTCCGAACGGCTCGCCGTGGGAGATTCTGCTGCCAAACATGCTATCGAGGAAATCGCTGAAGTCGAATTTTTCGCCGGCGGCAGCGCCGCCGAAGCCCGCTTCGAATTCCCAGCCGGGTGGCGGGGAGAATTCATCCCCGGCGTGCCATCTGTTGCCGAGGTTGTCGTAGGTAGCGCGCTTGTCCGTGTCGCGAAGCACATCGTAGGCTTCGCCTACTTGCTTGAATCGCTCCTCCGCGTCCGGCTCCTTGCTGACGTCGGGATGGAATTTCCGCGCGAGCCGTTTGTAGGCACGTTTGATATCCGCGGCACTGGCATCGCGCTCAACGCCCAGAACCCCATAGTAGTCCTTGTACTTCATTTTTGGCGAGGGAGATCACGAACGAAAGAAGAGCGGGGCTACGAGCCCCGCTCTCAGCAACGACAATCAGTTGACCGTGATTCGTCGCGGCTGCACTTTCTCGTGCTTCGGAATGACGACCTCCAGGACGCCGTCCTTGCCCTTTGCCGTGACGCGCTCGGCGTCGGCGGTATCGGGAAGGCTGAAGCGGCGATAAAATGTACCGTGGCTCCGCTCGACACGCTTGTACCCGTTGGCCTCTTCTTCCGACCCGTGCTTGCGCTCACCCTTGATCGTGAGCACGCCGTCGTCCATGGTGATGTCGATGTCCTTCGGGTCGACGCCCGGAATATCGGCTTTCAGCACGAAACGCTCGTCCTCTTCCTTAATGTCCACAGCCGGTGTCCAGTTGCTGGTGACGATGCTGGACCGATCATCTCCAGCGGCCAGCCCCACTCGGGATTCACCGAACAGCTGGTTCACGTCGTCGTGAAACCGCCGCAGCAACCCCCAGGGCTCGTAACGCACTACATTCATGACTCTACCTCCATCAATTTGCTTAGTCCGCGTTGTTCGACATTGCTTGAACATGGGGATGGCCAGGTGAAATTCAAGAGCCGCAACACGCCCGGACGGATTATTCGGGTAGGCGCGGATCGCCGCTTTGCGTATACTTCTCCGCCTCCAATCGGATGGTCTGCGATTCACCGCCGACAAGCGCATATGGCCAAGAAAAAGCACACTTATCGCATCGTGTTCCACAACCAGGGCAAGCTCTACGAGCTGTATGCCCGGCACGTCAGCCACGGCGACATGTACGGTTTCGTCGAGGTGGCCGACATCATCTTCGGCGAGCGCACCGAGATGATCGTCGACCCATCGGAAGAACGCCTGAAATCGGAGTTCGCCGGTGTCAAGCGAACCTTCGTCCCCATTCACGCAGTGGTACGCATCGACGAGGTGGACAAAGAGGGCGCCAACAAGATCCACGTCGTCGGCGAAGACGGCAGCAACGTGAGCCCGTTCCCAATGCCCGTGTTCAAGCCGGGCGGCGACAAGGGCTCCAGCTAGCCCTTCGACTTCACCACTTGCTGAAGGGAGTCACTGCCAGATTGCTATTGTAATAGCGGACTTCGTGGGTAACCTCCTCACTCACCCAGTCCGGCAACGTCACCGCTTGAGCCTCGTGCGCGAGTTCGATTTCCGCCACCACCAGACCGGCGTTGTCACCTTCGAACACATCCACTTCCCAGCCCTGGCCCAGGTGCCGCACGAAGTAACGGGTCTTCTCGATGATGGACCCGTAGCAAAGCTCACGCAGCATGACTTCGGCATCCTCCAGGGGCACGGGGTATTCGAACTCGAGCCGGGACAGCCCCACTGTGGCGCCCTTGACGTTCAGGTGGGCAGCGTCGCCGCCCACGCGCACGCGTACGGAGCAATGCCCGGTGTTTGCCAGGTAGCCCTGCCGGTAGCGAACGTGCCGGTCGGCGCGGCTACGCCACGCGTCACCGCGTACCAGATACTTGCGTTCGATTTCCGTGGCCATACCGGCGCTCATAGACACCTGTGCGGGGACAGGCTCGGATGCTAGTGTACACAATGCGCAGCCCGCCAATTGGCGACCGGAAACGTGCGAATGATGCTGAAACTCCTGCTCATGGGGGCGGCAATCTACGCCTTGCTGTGCCTCGCTGTTTTCGTCTTCCAGGCGCGCCTGGTGTATTTCCCCATGAAAATCCTGGCCGCTACACCGGCCGCCATCGGACTTGCCTACGAGGACGTGCTGCTGGAGACCGGCAACGGCACGACGGTGCACGGCTGGTACCTTCCGGGGCGTGAAGGCGCACGTACCCTGCTGTTCCTGCACGGCAACGCCGGCAACATCTCCCACCGCCTGGACTCGCTGGGCGTATTCCACGCGCTGGGGCTGAACGTCCTGATCATCGACTACAGCGGCTTCGGCCAGAGCGGCGGCACGCCCGGGGAACGGCAGACCTACGAGGACGCGCACCTCGCCTGGCAATACCTCACGGACACCCGCGGCGTGGCGCCCGCGCGCATCGTCATCTTCGGCCGATCCCTGGGCAGCGGTGTGGCCACCTGGCTGGCCACCCGGGAGACACCCGCAGGGCTGATCCTGGAATCCCCTTTCACCTCGGTACCGGCGCTGGCGCGCAAGTACTACCCGATGTTCCCCATGCGCTGGTTGGCGCGCATTCGCTACGACAATGCGTCGCGCCTGCCCACGGTGCGCTGCCCGGTGCTCATCGCCCACAGCCGTGACGACGAGCTGGTACCCATCGCCCACGGCCGCGAGCTGTTCCGGCTTGCCCGGGAGCCGAAGAGCTTCCTCGAGATGCGCGGCAGCCACAACGCCGGATTCATCGTAAGCGGACAGGATTATCGTGCCGGGCTGGCGCAATTCCTTTCCGGGCTCGACGACGGCGAGCAGCGGCCGGGCGGGCGCGACCGTGGCCAGCAGCCGTCAGGGTCGCAGCTGCGCTCGTAAACCATGTCCGTGGCAAGTGTCATCGCCTTCGAAGCCCTGCAGGAACACGACCTCGATGGGTCGCTGGAGAAGCAGAAAGCGCGGCAAGACAGCGGGCGTCCCATCCGCTGCGCCCATTGCGGGCAGCAGGTGAGCACGGCGGACCAGCGCATCGAACAGGCCGGCAGCCACGCCCATCGGTTCGAGAATCCCGCCGGTATCGTGTTCCGGATCGGTTGCTTTCGCCACGCGCCGGGTTGCCGCCGCGCAGGCGAGGCGACCCATGCATGGACCTGGTTTCCCGGTCGCGCCTGGTCGATGGCCCTGTGCGTCAAATGCGGCAGCCACCTGGGGTGGTCTTTCGGGCCGGGAAGCACGGGGGACGCTTTCTACGGCCTGATTCTCGATCGCCTGGCGGAAGAGATGTAGGAACGAGCCTCGCGAACCCACGCTCAGATTCGGTATGCCGTTTCCGTCATGACCCGCGCCGTGAGCGTCATCAATCGCTTGACCGGCCCCGGAAGCTCGGCGGCACCGGACTCCAGCGCGGTAGTGGCATGGACGCCCTCGTCGAGCCGCATCTGCTCGAGGATGGCGCGACTCCTCAGGTCACCAACCGGGAGCGTGGACAGATGGCCATCCAGATGCCGCATTACCTGACGCTCCGTCTCGACGACGAATCCGAGGCTCCAGCGATCGCCGCTGAGCCCCGCGGCGGCACCGATGAGGAAAGAGCCGATGTACCACAGAGGATCGAGGCGGCTCGCCTGATCATCCAGCTCCGCCAGGCGCTCGCGGCACCATCGCAAGTGATCGCCCTCCTCCCGGGCGGCCTGCTCCATGACAGCGCGCAGGCGCGGCGTGCGCGCCGAGAGCGCCTGACCGTGATAGAGCGCCTGAGCGGCCACCTCGCCGGTGTGGTCGACGCGCATGAGTGCGGCCGCGTGGCGCCGTTGTGCTTCCGTGAGCGCTGCTTCCGGTAGGTCCCCGGCGGGATTGTCCCGGCCCTGGGCGGGGTTGTCGCCCACCAAGCCTCTGAGACCGCGGTCCAGATCGATGATGACACGGTCGAGAAAGCTCAAGCGTCTGGCGGACTGTCTGTGCATGAAGGCTCCCTGGATGAGGCTGGCGGCAGTGTAGCAGCGACCGGCCGCGGCCTGTGGTGACAGTCATCAGGGGGGTCTGAATTGACAGGGCTACGGGCCACCGTTACGATTCCTCTTTTTTTCACGACCCCAGGAACCGGAGCTCCGTTGATGCCCACATTCAGTGCCAAGGCCGAAACTGTCGAGCGCGACTGGTACGTGGTGGACGCCACCGATGTGCCCCTGGGACGGCTTGCCAGCCAGGTCGCCAGTCGCCTGCGCGGCAAGCACAAACCCGTGTACACGCCCCACGTGGACACCGGTGACTACATCGTGATCGTGAACGCGGAGAAAGTCGGTGTGACGGGGAAAAAGCGCTCCGACAAGATGTACCACCGCCATTCCGGCTACCCGGGTGGCTTAAAGTCCGTGTCCCTTGGGCAGCTTCTGGACAAGACGCCTGCCAGGGCCATCGAGTACGCGGTCAAAGGCATGCTGCCGAAAGGCCCCCTGGGCCGCGCGATGTTCAGAAAGCTCAAGGTATACGCGGGCCCCAATCACCGGCACACGGCGCAGCAGCCGAAGCCGTTGAGCTTCTAGATAGAGGAACGAATCGGCATGGCAGAGCAGATTTACTACAGCACGGGCCGCCGCAAGAGCTCCGCGGCACGGGTGTATCTGCGCCCCGGAAACGGCAAGATCGTCGTTAACCGCCGGCCCCTGGACGAGTATTTCGGCCGCGAGACGGCGCGCATGATCGTCCGCCAACCCTTGAACACCGCCGATCTGGTGGAGAAGGTGGACATCGACGTGTCGGTGAGGGGCGGCGGCAACAGCGGCCAGGCCGGCGCCATCCGCCACGGCATCACCCGCGCCCTCATGAAGTACGACGAGTCCCTGCGCCCATCGCTGCGCAAAGCCGGCTTCGTAACCCGCGACGCCCGCGAGGTGGAACGCAAAAAAGTCGGCCTGCACAAAGCCCGCAAGCGCCCGCAGTACTCGAAGCGCTAACGCGGAAATCGGGCTGAGCGCGGGCCAACCCCGGCGCGCGTCTCCGATCCACTGGGGGATCGTCTAGTGGTAGGACTGCGGACTCTGACTCCGCCAGCGGGGGTTCGAATCCCTCTCCCCCAGCCAACTTAACTCTCTGAAAATCGAGGATTTATTGACCCACGAGCTTCCATGGACGGCGGCGCTGTTGCCGATTGGTGGCGGTAATGGTGGCGGTTAGTCGCTGATCGAGGCCACACTAGTCGAGTCGAAGGACCCGGGCCGGTTGGGCACACCCCCGTGGGGCTCGTCGGGGCGATGGGACCCACGGATGGGCACCGCAAAACAAATGCGCGGGACGCCGCGCAGGGGGCCGGTGGTGCCATCGCGCCAGGGCAGCGGTATCCAAGTGCCCTGCGGTGCCTGTCGTGGGTTCTCCCGCCGCCCTCCGGGCCGATTCGTGGTGGGGCCCGCCTGTCGATCTAAAGCACGTTCGTTGTAGGCGCAGGGCTACTCCACAATTAGAAACCCTGGCACGGTGGCCGGGCCTTCGCCGAGAAGCGCAAGCCGGTCTTCAAGGACTCGAACAACCCCGAGGATCGCTTTCGCATGCCGACGTTCGATTCGGTCACCGAGGATACGGATCGAGCCGATTGAGCGATTCAGCTTGTTCCCCGGACTTCAAGAAGTAAGAATCAGTCTCATGAGTGGATCAACCCCTATCGCTGACGAATCCGCTGGCGCCAGGTCCCTGGTTACAGGCGATGTCCAAGCCGACCTCACGTTCATTGTGCGCCAGGACGCGAAGCCGTACTTCGAGAGCTCCGCTTTGACCGGCGGAGAGCCGAAAGTCTTCTTCAACACCGAACAGCACACGGTGACCATTTGCGACATGCGCCCGCTGGTGAGTGCCCTCTCACTCGATCGCCAGGGATTCGTCCTGTGTCACCACAAAACGGTGGTGGAGGATCTCCATGACGACGATTTGGTCGACGACGTCTACGTTCGAGAGCTCGATGCCCTGTTGAAGGAGTCAGCCGGCGCGGATCGTGTCGTGGTATTCGACCACACCCGCCGCTCGGACAACCCCACCGGCGCCGCCAATCGAGACGGACCGCGAGGTCCGGCAAGCCGTGTGCATGTGGACTACACCGTCGACTCAGGCCCTCAGCGCGCCCGTGACGCTCTCGGTGTCGAGGAGGTCGACAGGATTCTCGCCGCCGGGGGGCGGATTGTACAGGTCAACGTTTGGCGCCCGATTGCCCGCCCCGTGCGGCGCACTCCACTCGCGCTGGCCGACGCGTCGAGCATCGCGAGGCAGGAGCTGATCGCCACCGACCAGCGCTTTCCGGATCGGGTCGGCGAAATCTACCAGGTGGCATATGCTCCGCAGCAACGCTGGTACTGGGCACCGGACATGCAGCGCGATGAGGTGATACTCATCAAGGGCTGGGACAGCCTGGACGACGGGCGCGCGCGGTTCACGCCGCATGGCGCCTTCCGGCTCCCGAACCAGGATCCGGATGCCCCGCCGCGAGAGAGCATCGAAAGCCGCACCTATCTCATCTTTGACGGTTGAGGCTTTGTCTACGGATCTTTTTGGGCCGCCACCCGCCCCGAGAAGAAGCACGAGGCCGCGGACGGGGTGCTGCGGCTTGGCACGAACATCGATTCGAACTCGATCATGAGCTCAGGGCCAACGCCGACGGTTCCGATCGCTGACTGCGCCCGGGGGCGATGTGCCGCGTCGCAGACTGCGTGCCTTGGCCATACTTCGCTGAGCACCACCCGCGCAGGTGAGTGGGGGCCTCGATGGGCCCACGCCACACCACCCATTCACCCCAGGCGCGACACGGACGTGTCGACGCACTCTCAGCGTGCCCGCGGTGCGAGGAGCAAACCGTCGGGCACGACCTCAGGGTACTGCGCGCACCGGCGTGTACCGGCACCGGCCGCATTGTCGAAAAGAGCGACTGATTCGTAATCAGTAGGTCGGTGGTTCGAGTCCACTCACCGGCACCACGAAATCAAGTAGTTACGCGAACCCTGCCCGCATCTCAAAGCCCGTGTAGACGCTATGTAGACGGCTGCAGGTCACCTCCGTCGCCCATAAATCATATTCGCAGACGGCTGCTCACGACCCGAATCGGCCTTTCACCACACCAACACCCGAATGTCCGCTGTGCGAGGCATTGCGGCCCAACGACCACGCTTTTCTCGGTAAACTATTGTCTGGGCAGTACTGAGCGGGACAATGGTGGATAGGGTCACCGACTGGTTGGAGCAGCTCGGCCTCGGCCAAACCGTCGTCCGACTTGACCACGA